>Ga0255765_1000471_pt1 | contig 54099 bp, 15 predicted proteins | sample 041ome_8_FD_179965 | JGI IMG/M metagenome (GOLD analysis project Ga0255765, IMG submission 179965) | Coastal salt marsh microbial communities from the Groves Creek Marsh, Skidaway Island, Georgia - 041407BS metaG (version 2) | ecosystem: Environmental > Aquatic > Marine > Intertidal zone > Salt...
GAAAAGAAGCAACTGTACCAAAGTCAGAGCAGTTGCCTTGTGTATTTAAGTGCATATCACTATTTCGACGATCTCCGCACAGAGCAAAGTGCATCAGACCGGTAGCAACACTCACAATGCGACTTGAGATTGGACAGTGTTTTTTACTTGCATCCTGCATGTGGACAATTGTTGCTGAGTTCATGGCACAACGTGTAATATTACTATAACTTTTGTTTATATTGACTTGCGATATTTTAGATGCATAGCTGACACACGTACTCGCGAGATTTGTTTTTCTATACAATATCCGTGACTTCTTCATTAAAGAAACTTTTTTTGAATTTACCGACTTCGGATATGAAAGCACCCTGCTTTTCAGTGCAATTATACTCACACCAGATGTAGAGCTTTGAGCTATATTTGTATTATTAACACAAATGGTGAACTCACTAGATTTTTGGATGTGATCGAGATCATTCTTCAAATTTCTTGCACTCGCATAAAATTGGGCAGATGAGCGGAAATTTCCGAAATAAGTTACTTCTTCTATACTTGAAGGAACTTCAGTTTCATTATTTTTGGCTGGAACATTCGCAAATACTGCCTCTCTAATAACGTTTCTTCGAAGTATCCCAACGCATGCTTGGAAGGTAGAATCTAACGCTATAGGGTAAAGAGCATCTTTGATGTTTTTGCCGCAGACAACCTTAAGAAATGAACAACGAAGCTCAGATACCCCAGGAAAAAGCTTACTAATTGCAGTGAATATTTGTTTGGGTTGTGTTTGTGATTGGACAAAGCATGGCCGAATCGAGCGGCATTTCGAAAAACTTCGTGGCAAAAATTTTTTCTGCAATCCCATCCCCTCATCTATTCCAATAGAGATATCTCCTTTCAAATTAACAATGCACCTGAAATTGGTACTTTCTTTCAAAAGTAATGGAGCGCAGAAGACCACGTTCCCTAGATTAGATTGAAGGTCATTAGAGGAATATTGTGCACAGACTCTCACGCTCAGGTCCAAATGAAATGTTCCTGGAAATAAAATCTGGTCTAAAATTTTATGATCCCTGACAATCGCATCATATGATCTGGACTCAAATGAAAATGTAGTTGTCATCATTTCCAATTTGTGGTGTAGAGACGAATTTGAAATATATTGATCAAAGCATGGGATAATAGATTTCTTTTCGTATAAATAATATGAATTATGCTTGTTCGAGTTCCAGACAATCTTCTGAACATACGAAGAATTTGATGGCAAAGTTGATAGAATTGCACATGAATTCGTTCCTTGAAATGCGAATGATGTTATTATAGACGCGAGCATTCGGGTCGTTGCTCTAGTAATCAGAAACGAATTTGAACGGTAATATATTCCTTCAATACTACTTGAAGCCCCTCGACTATCAATTAATTTTTTGATATGCAAATTTAATTCTGACAGGTGCTTAATTTCTGGAGTGTTTTCATGAAATAAATTTTCGCAAGCAGTTGAAATACTACTTAATCCAGAAGCTGGCTCAGAATGACCATTAATAGACTTTTCTGCGGAGAATATAGCTGAAAAAGTCTTGTACTTGGTATGAAAGAGTGTATGATAAGATGATGATTCGATCGGATCACCAAGAGCAGTTCCAGTGCCATGCATCTGAACTTGCAGACTTTCTATTTTATCACACTCGATTGATGTAAAGGAAGAAAAGAGCAATTCACTTTGAGCGTTTCCATTAGGTGCGGTTAATCCATTTGAACGTCCATCCTGGTTTACCAGACCAGAAAGTATTCCAACTAATTTTCCAGTTGCCTTTCCATTTTGTTCAGTACACATTAAGGAACTACAACCTTCACTCCTTACATAACCATCTGCTTTCGAATCGAGTGTTTTACAGCGTCCATCAAAAGTAAGCATACCAGATGCAAGAAAATGCAAAGTAATAGAGGGAGATAGGAGCAAATTTACTCCACATACGAGTGAATTCATGTTAAAGCTATACGACATATTACGTATACCAACGGAAAGTGCAACAAGCGACGAGGAACAAGCTGTATCTACCGAAATTGTAGGCCCATTAAAATTGAAGTGATATGCAACTCTACCAGATATTACGCTTCCAGAGAATCCAGCCGCATTTAGAGCGGAATATTCCTGTAATCCAGTCTCTCGACACAATAATTCAAAGTCGTTCCAAGAGCAACCAACGTAAATTCCAGCTCTACTTTTTATATCAAGAGGTTTCTCAAGTCTCTTCGATCTAAAACAGAAGAATGTTTCTGCTGCAACCAGTAAAACGAGACGTTGTCGAGGCTCAACTGCAGAGTATTCGTGATTTGTTGCCCCAAACAGGCGGAAATCGAAATCATAAACATTCTGAATAATGTAAGCACCAAATCTAGGCAGCAGCCCTAATTGCTTATTTTGAAAAAATTCGGCATCCCACCTACTGAGTGGGGTTTGTTTTACACTATCCATATATCCAGTTTCCCTTACTTCATTTTCAGATCTCAGACACTTACTCATCACAGAAATAGTCATTTTTCTTTCTTTCGACACGAATTGCGAACTCTGAAATAGCCTTTTCTCGAATTCCCGTGGAAGGTTTGTATCTTCGCGTTTCTGTGCATTTTGTGTTTTCCGCTGAGAATTACTGAACGGATTTTGCAAATTAACGCAAGCCAAAAGTTGCTTCTCCAGCTTTTTGAAAACTTCATGCTCTACTTCATCGGTCGAGAAACAGTACATGCTGTTGAGTTATTTATTTTATTAGTCTTAAAACTCTATGATTTCTCGGGGATTAAATTGAAAGGCCTCACCTAGCGCATGCAGCTAAGAATGAAAAATAACAAAAAAAAATGCGTTTTTTCTAAATTAAAATCTTTTTCTGTCATTTTAGGGTTTTCCAAAAATAGTGCCAAGCAAAAGTTTGCAAACTCCAAACTGCATCAAACTGACGACGTGCACATTGAGCACTTTAGTTGGTCCAGTTGGTCCAATATTATAGCAGTAGTTCATACGCAATTCGTAGGGAAGAGTAAAAGACTGAGCTTTCTGGCAGTCAGAAAACGAAATTCAAAATTCTTATATCTTATTACTCTCAAAATCTTTCAGTGGAATTCCCTAGCCTTCTATGCTTGGGCGCAACGCGCTTAGAGATAATAGTCAACTCCATTTTCAACTCGATACATTATAAGATTTTTCTCAAGTAAAAAAGTAAAGTTGAGTGTGAGAGAGAGGGGATCTCCAAGGAGACATCTTTAGAATATATAGAAAATTTATCGTTCAATCTTCTGCATAGTAGATTGAAGTTGTATTTTAAGATGGGTCGAGTTAAAACTGCTTTCATTGACAAAGAAAAAGCTGTTACATATAAGTTGATACCGACAGAATCCTCGTGTTCAGTTACTGGTGAACCTAAATCGGGCGATACTTCAGTATTGGTCAAATCAAAAAGTAAAACCGATGCTTCAGGTATCAATGACCTTCATGAGGGGTCAAAAGAACCTTTGGCTGCTACAAAGAGAATTGAGTTGCTTGGACTTGGTTTTATTGATGATGGATATGATTATACTCAGCATTTACGTACGATGCGCCAGTCGTCAGATGATTCTAGAAATAGTATTGCTTCATTTGTACGTGGGAACTCCGTTTCAACATCTGAAACTAGCTTGGAAAGACACAAGAAAGTATCTATTGATGATCTTGATGATTTAATGATTAAGATGAATGAAGTAGAAGTCAGTGAAAAAATAGATAATTTTGACAATTATATTGGGGATGATTTTTTTATTGAAGCAATGAAGAATACAGATCAAGAGAAATTGAGCAAAATGGAGCCTTCACAAAAAAGAAGCACAGAAAAAAAAGTAAAGAAAAAAGCACCATATATAAGAGGAAGCACTCCTTCTTCAAATGTTGCATCCAACTTTGAGCACATCTTTGCTCTTTATGGTACCAAAAATAGGGATTCTCATAGAGTGCCACAGTTGCATGGAGATATTGAACTTCCAAGTATTTTAAAGAAAAAAATTGATATTCTTGAGAGCGGGGAAGAGGTGAAGTGGCAGTACGAAATTATTGAGAACTCGAGGCCTAATTGTCTTGATTGCCCTGCAAACGACGTTGAATTCGTGAATAAAAGTGAGCAACGATTGAGAAAATGTTATGAAGTAAATAATCAAGTGCGCCTCACGAGTAAAAACGATAAAAACGACGACTTTACAGATGAGATAGGATTAAATAATGTCCCAGAGATTCTGGCGGATGGACGAGACGATTTGAAAAAAGAAAAAGGCTTGAAATTTGAGGATGGAAAAGAAGTACATTATGCCGCTGCAAATAGCCCAGCTTCAGTATCCGAGGTAAACTCAATAGAAGAGATGCAAAGCGAAATATGGAGGACAGATATAGGAAGAAAAGGCGAAACTCCGGAGGAAAAAAAAATACGCAAGCTCAGGGTAAAAGCTGGACGTAGAGATGCTCGGGCAGCAAAAAAAGAGCTTAAACATGCTTTCAAAAGTGCAAAAAAAATGAAATAGAGAATGAGTATGTATACAATGTACCTGTACCAGTACAGGGTACCAATGGTAGTAAAACTTTTATAAATATACCTTTTGATATCGTCAGAATTTTAGAATAACTTGTAATTCTTGTTTGTGAATCATGAGAGCATCTAGGGAGGTTAGAAGAAGGCGCTGAGCCTGAGCTTTATCGTTTTGGCAGGTTAGAGTGAGTTCCTTGTACTCATGCTGTGCTTTACCATTAAACACAAATTCCGGTAAAAGGAAAGAGCTTACATGTAATCTTTGTGCGATATGATCTTTTTTTTGCGCCAGATTTCTATTTATACTTTTAAGATCATTCACCTAATCGATGGTTTAGTAAATGATCAATAATTAGACGTTTTATAAGTGAGAACCTCTCCTTCCCTATCTTTTATTTTTGATAGAAGCTCTGCGACGAGTTGATCAATTTCTCCTCGTTGCTCTTGATAGCGAGTCTCTGAGTCAGATAGGAGGTATTCTTTTGACATAATTTCTTCTCGCCTGTAATTGTTTGATGTGATGTGAATGCCAGGACAAGTTTTAAGACAAACCTCTCTTTTGCCAATTTATGGCTACCATACAAGGCTTCGGTCATTTTAACGCTTTCTGCTTCAATGCTCCTTTTAAAATTCATGAGATCTTATTTTCAAATGTCTGAATGGATACACAAACCTTGACTGGTGTGCGCACGAGTTAAGAAATATATTAAAATCGGTAATGGGAGCAATATGATCGACTCCAAATTTTAATTTCTGAACTTAAATGTGAGGTAATAAGTAGTAACTCTAGAATATCTCACCGAAATCAGCAAGTCCAGCGTAAATGAAGTATACTTGATCTTCTTCAATTCATCAGGAAAGTGAGTGGAACTAGCTATTAACTTGACATGCTCTTGATACTTTTTCACTAGGGTTTGCAAATCTGTCCTGGTTGCTAAGCATGAGTCTGCACAAGATTTCAAATAATCGTGGGTCTTTTTTCTTTCAGCGATGATATTTTGAATAAGAAATGATTCTGGACAGTCGCTTTTGCTTTGGAACTATGCAAGAAAGAATTGAGGAATATGGAAATGGTAGTGAAATTAATGGGATTACCTCCGAGCTTCCATTTTTGTCCATCATGTGTGTTGATTCGATTATATGTTCGTTCTCCCGTAATTTATACGATAATTTTTCCTGTAAATATGAGTTTGAAAAAGGGAAGGAAGGTGAAATTATCTCTCAAAACCTCTCTCATCCAACGCCTACTCTGCAGGTCATCAATACTTGATTTCAGCATAGAAACTTGCTCTAAGTTACTAGCAATTGACTTGAAATACGTTTTTTTTCTATGCTCCAAAGCAAGCTGGATTGGAGAAGTAGATAAGTAAACACCCATATAAAATTGGCTACCTGTATCGGGATATCCTAAATACATACCTTAACCTGATTTTGTTCCTTTATACTAGTAACAACTGGAATGAAATATCGCAAGCTTTTGTTCATTTCATCACATTCCTGAATTGATTGATTAATTACAAAATTTATTATACTTAACGTATTTTACCTTTGTACACTTGCTGATAGCGATTCTTGCGTGAGAGAGTTTTTTGTCACATGACTCTCGAAACGACTTGATCATCAAGTAATTATCAAAATCCACACCGCCAAGGAAACTCTGCTTTCATGACTGAGGAAAAACTACCTCGAAAAAAACTCCCATACCTTATACATCTGTAGCATTTTAAACGTAAAGAGTAAGTGAGCATCTTTTGTAACATCGCTCTATAAAACTTTATGAACACCTCAACTGTGAGATAAATAAATTATTTCACCTTCTCTTTAGACTTGTCTCGGTATAGTTGGGTGTCAATCAGCCATACCAACATAAAGACAAGATTTTTCCAGAGTTGATCCATATCAGAAAATGTGAGACTACACTTAAAAGGGTACTGCAATACTCTCATCAGAAATGGGACATCCTCCAACAGCTTATTTCCGAGCCTAATCTTCTCATCTAATGAGGTAAATATTGTCGGTAAAATACTATTTATTTCATTCAGATTTGGAATCTTTTCTTTTGAGTTCTCTTGCAAAAAAATTGGAACTTGGCCTTCTCTGAAGAGAAAAGTTTTGATTTTGCTGATACAACCGTACAAATAGACTACGTCTGAAGTGGGACGTGGGTCTTCGTTGAACTTTGCGCGTTGAGGGTGATAATCATATCGCCACGTTGCCTGGTATAAATGCATTTATATGCGCAGGCAAGGCGCCAATGAATCCAATAGAAGTTAGCCTAAAACTTCTGAAAGGTGCTAAAAATATGTAAATTGTTAGGGAAGAAAGCTTAATTTTGACAACTTTGATACCTTAAATCGACTTATACCGGTTGGATTAATGCAATAGGAAATGGAGAAAGGCGATGCTAATACCTTTCCAAACAGTGTTACGGTAGCGTACTCAAGATTCAAGTGCAAGATAGTTAGATGTTGCACGTTTTTTTTGGATATTTTGAAAATTTGAAAATTTGAATTTTTTTTTTCATTTTAAATTAGATTGTTCTAAAAATGAGTTGCTCGAGACCTCGACTCCTAGAGTATTCGAGGTTCTGATTTATTTATACGTCAACATTCATATATTGCTTCTTATGATCTGAGTGAACCGTGTTACTCCTTGCGAAAGGCAAGCGGTAGAGCTAATCTCCTCTGTACATTCTAGAGGTACTGAAAGCTTTTGGATGAAAAAAAATAATGTAGTGCTCCTTTCCGATTTCGGTCTGAAATAGAAAGTGCAAAAAATGTATAAACCTTTGGGTCGGAGTGGAGATAATATTAAGTCATGCTTACTCTCGCATCTAAGAAAAAAAAGAATTGCTCGAAATATCATGGGCATTATGGGCGAATCATTTCCTGTGCGACTATCAGCACTAAGATCAGATGCTTTATCAAATATTGTGAGCCGCAGGCACGGGCCTTCACAGTCTATTTCAGAATTCAATAGACAAAACACTGGTGTCTCCCACACAGACACAAATACGAAAGGTTCAAGCGCAATATCGAGCAATGGAGTAACTCATAATTACAATAGCGATTTAGCCTTTAATTATGTGGATCATATTGGAATTTATAGCCTAGTAATGGGGATTGTCATCGGTATTTTATTAGCTATCACTTTCACTTCCTTCCAAAAAATTCAGAGTAAAGAAGCAAATAAGAAGATGATCAACAGAGAAGTTCTTGCACACTTACGATCCTTGACTGAACCAGAAATCCAAAAGTTATTTGGTGCTTTTCCCGGTTGGTTGGCTGTTCAGGATCTCGAGAATGCTGGTTGGATAAATAAGGTTGTTGCAGCAGCTTGGCCATATCTTGATGAAGCAACAAGTAACGTCATTAGAAAAAGTTTAGATCCAATACTTCAATCCACGAGACCTACATTCTTGACGACACTCCAGTTTGAACGATTTAGTTTCGGTTCCGTTCCAGCGAAAATCAAAGCAGTCAAAGTCTATGAGACTGAGGATGAAGGAGCACTTGAGATTGACATCAAAGTTTTCTGGGCTGGAGATCCTGACGTTGTTCTTGGTATTCGTGCTGCACAAGATACACTCAATGTGCCCGTATCTCTAACTGAACTTCAGTGCAGTTTTACGTTAAGACTCATATTTGCGCCCTTAATCGGAGTATTTCCATGTTTTGGTGCGCTTACGATTGCTCTCATGGATGATCCACAACTTCAATTCGATTTGCGAGTAGTAGGTGGTGACATCACTGTGCTTCCAGGCCTCTCTCAACGATTGCGTTCATATATAACTGCATTGATAGCTTCTTATCTTGTATGGCCCCGGAGTATCACTGTGCCGATCCCAGGAACTGGATATTCGCTCCCAGCAACAAATAAGAGTAGGAGAAAATCTGTCCTGAAGGTAACCATATTGTCTTTTGAAAATTTTCCTAAAATCCCAGGAAATTTGATGCTGGAAGTGAATTGGCCAACGTTCTCCTCTAAAGCGGAATCAGAGCAAAAAAACTTAAAGATTATAGAAGGAAAAATAGGGGATAAACGAAAATTAAGATTTGCTGTGGAAGATCCAGAACGTCAGCTTCTTTGTATACGATGGTATGAAGAATCTGAATCTTTTGGACCTGATAGTTACACTGCATCTAAAGGAATAGTGACAAGTGAAGCCTCAGTTGTTTTGGCAGATTTATTTTGCAAAGAATATGGGTCTTCTAAGATGCTTGAAAGTGAAATCATAGTTGGAGTTCAATTGCAAAGTACTAACTTGGATACCAGATCTACTTCTGTGAAGGTAAGAGAAGCACAGTCGGGAAATTCAAGGCCGACAGTATTCAATCAAAACAGCTGGAATATGCTTAGGAAAAGTATAGTGAAGCGCTGGAATAGAAACACCGTGTCGACACAAAACGATATAAACGATAAAAGTAGAGAGACGGGTGTTAATGCCGAATCTCAGAGAAGGACAACAAGTTTTCAAGTTATCCAATTAGGATTAAGCTATGATAGTTGTGATGATGTTGAATGAGATATTTCATAGCTTTAATTCAAGGAAAGTTTCTTATAAAACATCCTTGAGCATTTATGGATTGTCTTAACATTATAAATTTCAAGGTCATGTCACAACCAGTATTTTCCCGTTGACCGCCGGTCAAAACACTCTCTTGGTGTTTTTTTATTTATTAGTTTTGAAATGTATTTTCACGACCCAGACGCCAGAAGAAAATTTTCTCGCGTCCATATTCACCTTTTCATTCTTTTCATTTTGGAAGATTGGAACTCACCCCACAGTGGCCGAGCAGGTTAAGGACGTCGGCAAGTTACACTAGATTGCAATTTTGGTTATTCGCACCTTGAAAATTGGCTTGTGTATCTTTTGCCTTTTAACTGCGCGAATATGTTGACCTCAAGTGTCCCACGTGCGCTACTTGCAAGTAACGTGTTTATTCAGGATTCGCGACCGAGACGGCAAGTGCATAAGTACGTCTGCGCCGACAAGTACGAACAGCCTACTTTCACACACAAGCAACTGCAATTTGAGGGATCAGAGGTAAAATAGAATACTTTTTTGTACTTGTTTTCAGCATCTTTCTTATTTTAGCAAAATGCAACGAGGAGAAAATTACTTGGAATGATAACTGGTCTATGTGCATTTACACCATTTACAGCAGATGCATCTCCTGAGGTAAGACCTACTACTTATGTTAAATTACTACTTCTAATCTAAATTTGCTTATTTCGTCAAAATAGGAATCTAAAATGGTAAATATATGAATCACTTGCACGTACCTAGCTAGTATAAACTTACAATATTACTTTGGCTTTTACAGGTCGGAGCTTATCTCCGGGGTTCTGAATCAATTGTGTGTAATCTTGTATATTTACCTCCATATTCATCTTTTAAAATTTAAAATGTAGACGGATTTTGTTGATTTTGTTGCTGATAAATCAAGAACACCTGCTCTAAGGTAACAGCATATTTCTAGGCTCAATTACGTTCTTATATTATTGCAAGAGCTGGAGTTTTAAATCCATATTCTATCGCTCTGCCACTGGATTGGATTGAGGTTATTATAATTAAATGTACCAAGATTCATTTAAATGCTTTGTAGATTCCAGTGAGTAATGCAAGGAGTGGTAATTACTGCCAACCGCGCTGTGATGAAGTAACAGAATAAGAGTGTAAACCATTGAATCTAACATTATTTTAAAACAGGCTACGCTAGAAGTTCAGTTTGCTGAGAAAAATTCCGGAAGTGTGCAAATAATCATAATTCCAACGACGAAATTAATGATAACTAAAAAATTTCCTTCAATTGAGGAAGTTGGATCTCTCAGTGATGTTCTTAACGCAATATCACCATCAATCACAGGAAGGTACACTGATTTGCTAAACAGATTTGATACGTTTAAACATTTTTACAACCCTAATTTTATAGTGTCGCTATCGAAGATGAAGAAGTTGTAAACATGAGTACAGTTGATATTGAAAGCAAGACTTATTATGTGGTAAAATATTTTTTCTCTTTTTCTAAGAGTTGAAAGTCTTATATTTCAAACACAGTACGAAGCTCTCACGCCATTTGCAGAATCGGGACTTCATAATCTTGCGTGTGTAACAACAAATCAGGTGTGAATATTAAAAAAAACCTTCTTTGAGGAGTAATCTTTCTTGTCAAGAATTATATCATGATAGTTGCTTGTTCGGCAAGCGAGAAGCAGTGGAATACTTCCGAGCAGGTAAGAGCATGCAAAAATTTGTGGCATTCTAAAAATAAATAAATAAATAAATATAGGAGTTGAGGAAGATTGTAGGTTCTTTCCGTTCGCAGAGGGAATGAGAGGTCGCAGATGGAATGAGAGGCAACCCGGTTCTTTCTTCATTTTTTACAATGAAACTATCTATCGCAAAATATATCGCAAGTTATCTATCGCAAGTCAATGATCACACAAGCAATATTGTCTTGAGAACGACTACGCAGTGCCCTTTCCACAAGCGCAGAAGCAAGTTCATTCATTGTGATAGTTGGGTCTCTTTTCAACGTACTACTCACAAAAGTCACAGCTTGTGCACTATTCATCGTGTCCCAAATACCATCAGTGGCCAAAATTATGAACTCATCTTCTGCCATTAAACTAATTTCAAAAAAGTCTGGTGTTGCAACCACAGGTGGAAATTCCATGTTTGCTCTTAGTGCCTGTTTGTCTGAGCTCGCGCATAAATCATTTAAGAGTTCTTTTCTTCCTCCCTTGAACTCATAGTCTCCAAAAGCTCGACTCACTCCCAAGATTCCACATACTCTACCTTGAACAACCCATCCGCCTGAGGCATTGATCCGCTCAATCTCAGATCTTCCAGATTTTGAACTTCCGAGTGGACGATGATCCTGTGTCAATTCGATAGGTTTTCCATTTCGGGCCAATACAGCCCTGCTATCTCCTACGTTTGCACACATGAGGCAATTTTTATTGACAAAGCAAACTGTTGCCGTGCTTCCACTCCAACACTCCGGATCACCTAAGGTTGAGATGTGATCAATTAGTAAGCCATCTGCATATTGAAAAGCTTCTTTAAGCATGTGATCTGTGCATGAATATTCTGTGCTCCTCCCAAATTGTACTGCAGAGACCTTACTAAAAAATCTACCTAATATTCCGAAAAGAGACTCCCTCAAAAAAACTGAGCTTCCAACTCCGCCATGGCCATCGAAGACTCCAGCATATAGGAAGTCTGCGAACGGCTTTCCATTCTTTTCTTTAACGCACCACGTATCTTCCATATATTCCCGAGGTCCCTTGTTACTTGCAGCCCCCCAAGAAAATATTTTTTTCTTTCCTAAAACGCTCGGTGAAGACACACATAGAGGTGGGTCTTCGGACAACTTATCGGTGTTTTCAATTCTTCCAGTATTTTGGCTGAAACGCTTTCCTATGGCCGCACAAGTTCCAATCGCACCGAGGGCAATAATAAATTCAGGTTCCGCAAAATCACTAAGAGCACTGCACTTTATCTTCTGAAGCTTTTGAGCGCGCACCTGTCTTTCAATTGAAGTAGAGAACCGCATTCTCGGGCTACATTGTGTGAGCATGCTGTCCGTAAAGAATGTTTAACCCACTTCCACAGGTTCTCTTCCGTGTAAATATTATTATATATAATCAAATGATCGAATTCGTCCAGTTTCTTGAGATTCCGGCCTGAACAAGCGTGTTAGATATGAACTTTGCGACCTGCTTTCTTTTGCACAATTTTTTTTCCTCGTACTCTCTGAGTATCTCGTCTCTCACAGGCTGTACTTGATGAACTTTTCTTTTCCGAAGTTGGTCGTTTGGGGTGTGAGTGTCAAAAAAATTTGCAACCAGTGCGAACAAAGCAAATCGGAAACGCCTCCCTCAATCCGCATTACCCGACTTTTACTCTAGAATCGCATAAGAAAGGAAATTTCTAAGAAAGCTAGACTCGCGGATCTTCTTCTTCACTTAGTGTCTTAGAGAGTTGTGTACGCGTGCCTTATCCAAAGATATTGCTCGCCGAGCGATTAAAGGACGAGCAACACAAATTACTTAAGTACATTCTTATAACAATATCAAATAGCAAAAATATAAGTATTCGAAGAGTGTGATTTTTAAAAAGGATAGCCTGCTATACACCGCAAAGATACCATGAATATCTTCCGTTTTGGTAAGTAATTGTTACCTTCATAATAAAGATTTCCGCTTCATCTTCTAACTTCATGAATTCATAGCCGGTGATATGACTCACCTCCTCAGCATATTCGTACGTTTTGACTAAATTTCCAAAAGCTGTTTTTTCAAATTTTGTTATCATAGGTCCTCCTGTTGAAAATACATGCAACAAAGAACTGTGCGGGTGTGTCTTTAAAAACGCAAGAGCTGTATGGGATCATATTTATGTCTCGTTATCTCGATTTGTTCTTTTCGTTCATTAGTATTTACAATACGGTCATGAAACTATTTTTTATAAGTAGTAGCTGCTGCATCATTTGGTATATGCGGTTTCATCGAGTAGTGCGCCAAACTTATGATAAGGAACAAGATACTTTTCGTGTTATATTCCTAATAATGCCGTGTTTAATTCTCGCGCTGGTGATTAACCATGATTTTACGATTCCCGAAATTCTGTGGACTTTCTCAATTTATCTGGAAGCAGTTGCAATTTTGCCACAGTTGGTGTTACTTCAGCGCACCAAAAATGTAGACACGCTCACAGGAAACTATGTATTTCTATTGGGCGGATACAGAGCTCTTTACTTATTGAATTGGATATATCGATTCTTTACAGAATCTGGCTACCGCCAATGGATCGTATGGTGTAGTGGTGTCGTTCAGACTGCGATATACTGCGATTTCTTTTATTATTATATACAGTCTTGGCGTAAGAATGAAAGGTTATCATTACCTAGTTAAGAAAGGTTGCTACCAGTATGAATGAGCTACGAAAAAAATCAGAAAGAGGAAATGCTTGAGAACAATCAGTGACTGATCGATACGTAAATGGTAGAAAGACTTTGGAATGAAATTACAAGATGCAAAGAAGGACATTTTAAATTAAATGGATAGTTCCCTCACTCACAAGGAGACGGTTGTTTTCCTAGAGTTCGAAGCTTGATTTAGGATAAGTTGTAAGAGATTTTCAATACCTGCATATTTTTTATAATCTCTTCTGTTTCCCCATCGTTCAAGTCACAGCTTCTGCCCAGTCCCAAAACTGATTCTAGTTCGATGGTTTCCCTCCGATGGATGAGACTAATAAGTAAAAAAATAACTCTTTTACAATTAAAGAATAATTAAAAGACTCACCATCTGAACTTTTCTTCAAAAGTTGTTCTTCTTTCATCACGATTTTTCACTAAGATTTAGAATTTTCAGAATTTTGGAGTCTTCATGGTTAAAAGCTGTAAACGTACTTCCCGTATCCAATCTAGTTACATCATTGAAGGAGGCGGCGTTTTTTAAATCTTCAGCTTCGATTGCATGTCTAACTATCTCAACTGCCGCCATGGCATCCATCCTCTCAACTTTTCCTGAAAGACGCATTTTAGCATGAGCAGTTGAAAGGCGAATCAACGTTTCCAGCGTTCTAGCAGTAATAGGAATGCTTCTTCTATTCCTCATGTCATCAGCCTGCTTCAATCTTTAGATGGTGCATAAAAATAATGAGCACACATCCTATACCTTGCTACTTCGCCAGAGTGAATATTGTTCGGCAATAAAACTTTCTGCGCTTATGCAGAGTTCCGGTCCGACGTTTAAATATTTTCTATGTATATAGTGTAGATATTTTTGCAAGGAGCGCCGGGAGAGAAGTTCACTTTTCGAAGCAAAACCTTCTTTGCCTTTCCTTTGATACATAAAATCTTCCTGATTAAACACGTAAGTATTCTTTCACAGTTCCAGCAAAAAAGTATGGTATCTCTTACATCTTCATGTGCACACTCGCTGTCTACACTATCCATCAGGGGAACAATTCTAGTCGAATGCAAGTTGAGTACGTGCGTAGAAATTTTCCTGTCAATCTGAAAGGACTAAATCAAAGAACAAAGATGAATGAAATGTATTTGTATACCTCAGGATTAGAATTATCAAGAACGATGAAGAGCATATCAAATCTCGACAGCAGGGAATCTGGAAGGTTTATGTTTCGAGTAACTCCCTGGCTGTGATCATAATTGCCATAAATAGGATTTGCTGCCGCCAACACACTACACCTCGCGTTCAGGGAGGCATGTATGCCAGCCTAAAAAATGCTCATTATGGCCAAACACATTTATATCCGAGTGGCATACCTTTGCAATTGTGACAGTCTGCTGCTCCATGACTTCATGAATTGCAACTCGATCTGCATCACTCATTTTATCAAACTCGTCAATGCAAACAACGCCTTTATCCGCAAGCACCATTGCACCAGCCTACACTTAAAATCATTGATCATTCATGAGTATTTCGAAAATATACCTCAAGCCTGCGCTCTCCAGTTTCTTGATCGGTCGTTACAGCAGCTGTCAAACCTACACCAGATGAACCTCGTCCAGTTGTACTGCGCATAAAAATTATTCAAAACATTCGACTACGTAAAAGAATGAGAAAACCTGATGGCATACGGTGCAACTCGCATTACACAGCGTAGAAGCTGTGACTTAGCAACAGATGGATCCCCAACCAATAGACAATTGATATCTCCCCGAATATGAGCACCATTATGCAAATTTTTCTCAGTACCACCGAGTAACAATAGAATGAGAGCCTGTTTTAAAGTCTACAGCAAAGCATAATGAAACGCCTGCAGAATATGAACAAAGAGCGCACCTCGTGTCCACAAACTGAAGGGGCCAATGATCTACCCAATAGTTCTAGTAATTGCTCAGCAGCCATATTCTTGAGTTTCTTCATTGCTTCGATATCCTATTGAATGATCAGAACATAGGAAAGCGTTAAAAAATCAAAAAACCTTTTCTGATAATGTTGGACGTGATACTTCCTTATTAAGTTGTCGAACATTTAATGCGATCAAGGCAGTGCGGAATATACCTGAATTTATCGTTGTGGTTGGAATGGCCTTTCAAAATCTTTAGCATGGCAATCATTCCTCGAAAATTCGATACCTTGTAAATTCCAATAACGTTGACTCTATCTCCCGGCTTACACTTATCTACCAAGTCTCGTTCTAGTACTACATCGACTGATCTTGGTAGCTGACCTAAGTTGCAAAGTTCAGATGGGTTCTTGTCATGTGAATATCATACCTGCAGGAGCGTTTTCTGGCATTTCCTGAATTGTAATACTTTGGTTGTCGCGGTATACGCTGAATTCTCGTCCATACTCTGTGATCAGAATATGTCCATCTTTATCTCTACCATTTTTGTTTGGGATAAAATATTGGAAGTTGAAAATAAAAACGTACCTGGTACGATATGTCCTTAAATTAGTTTTCCCATAAATTTCAGTGAAATCCGGGTAGGAATCACGAGTTAACTCTCTATATGTCATTGTGTATAAGGTTTACACTTCGTGTAAATTATTCATACTTACTTTGTCTCGGTGCAATATTGCGAGCTTTGCACCATTTTAGGCCGGACCATGGAGCCTGATATTTAATTGAAATTTGTTATAATAGAAAATTACAAGAACATGCTTCATACATTTTGTCACAATGCCATCTACACTCACTATCTTCCCCATAAAAGATGATAGAAGTTCGCGAGGAGATACGTGATTTTGACCGAAACTATCGTATACAAAAGTTTAATACTGATAATTCCGTGAACTGAATTACCTCCCACAGAAACTTATTAAAATCTTTTGGTCAGAACTTTTTTGGTTCTTTTCTTGTTCTCTTTGGCCAAGTACAATTTCCATTGCTTGATAATACGTAGCCGGATACGAAAGAAGTCTAAAGTAGCGATTTAGATAGGAATTTCAACAGAAATAGAGTCTCACCGATTCGCGAATTTCCGATCGAATGCTCGAAGTTCATCAAGATCTACAACAACGTGAGTACACCCAGAATTATACGTCGTCCTAAGCGATCTTTCCTTTTTATTCAGAAAAATGTCAGAAGTGTTTCTTTTGAGTTGTATTTGCTCACCTCCGGGACTTCTTCGAGGAATTCCTCAAATTTTTTTTTGATCTCATTGAGTTCTTCGGCCATACTTCGTGCTCGTAAACCTTCGTCGCGAGAACGAATCTCTGCTGTAAGAGCTGATGAATACAGTTTCCGATCAAATTACTGCAGTTTGCACGTTTTTTACAGTTCGCATTTACAAGAAATGCGCGGAGTGAGAAGTTCAAGTGACGAACTACTCGTCAAACGTCCGAATTTTTGAATTTTACCATTATAATTTAGGGTGTGCGAAAGCTGCCAAGAACGAGCAGGCAGCAAACAGCAAAACTTTTCTAATTCGCGTAACAAAAATAAGAGAGACGTTTCTTCTTCCTCCCATTCTATTAAGATTTCCTTTTCAGGGCAGATGTCTGCTGATGCAGATGAGTTCGTCTTCTTAATCTTATTTTAATTCCACTTAATTATGGATAAACAGTTATGATTATCTCTTCAAAGTCGTACTAATTGGGGATTCTGGTGTTGGCAAGTCAAACATTTTGTCCCGTTTTACTCGAAATGAGTTTAGCCTTGAGTCCAAGTCGACTATTGGGGTGGAGTTTGCGACCAGAAGCATGGAGGTATAAACACTAGTTACACTTAATTTATTTCCTTATGTATTTGCCATAGGTTGAAGGTAAAACCGTGAAGGCTCAAATATGGGACACGGCAGGACAGGAACGTTATCGTGCAATTACAAGTGCTTATTATCGCGGTGCTGTAGGAGCTCTTTTGGTTTATGATATAACGAAAACAGGTAACTTTCTTTCCCAACGTGAAATTATCTAAATGCTAATAATTTAATTAGAATCATTTTCGGATATAGAGAAATGGCTGAAAGAATTACGCGATCATGCTGACTCCAACATAGTCATCATGTTATGTGGCAATAAACTTGACTTGAAGCATCTGAGGTCAGTCAATACTGAAAGTGCTGAAATTCTCGCCAACAAAGAAGGTACTAACTTATTTCGTTCGATGATAAACACGAATATAATTGATCTGAAAAAGGACTTCTGTTTGTTGAAACGTCTGCATTTGACTCTACGAATGTTGAATCCGCTTTTCAGCAAACTTTGTCTGAAATATATAAAATTATGTCAAAGGTACTTTTCCAACATTTCATGTCTCAGGTACATTTTAAGGATTTTTGTTTATCGTATTTACAAGAAGGAAACAAAGGAAAATTTAGATTCTAAATCTCTTCCGGAGACTATTCAAATCAATGGAAAAGCCAGGAGTTCTCAAAATGAGAAGAAGTGCTGTTCATAGCTAAAACAGGAACATAATCAGCAAAGGATCAAAATATTATAAGAATTTCTCTCTGTTCAGTTGGCGTTAATTTTTTTTAGAAGTTCCTGAATCTAGCATCCAGCATTTTTGCTATTTCTGATTTACAGCTTAGTATATACAGATAGTCCATGCTATAGTTTTTAGCATCACATGGTTGAGAAATCTGCTGTGTGCATATTTTTAATCGAAGTGAATGAGAAATTGTAAATATTGGGAAGTTCAAAGATTTGTATTGTTGAGAAATATTATCTCGTTCAATAAGATACTCAAAATATTTGCATAGTATCAAATGGTATTTTATTCTTTCATCCCACCGCGGAATGTCCAAATTTATCGGTTTGAACGAAGCAAGTACTCCAAGCTTAGAGTGAATATCTTTCTCCTCCCTAAGAGCATTCATAATCTCCTCAACTTGGGGTATTCTTCTTAAGGCATCCACCTCGAAATTATTGGTGCTAAATTGTTTATTTGCACAGTGAATGTGCAAATTTTGCACAATATGACAAAGAAACTTTTCGCATTTTTGCTTTTTAGAATGCTCAAATATACTTCCGTCTCTGAATGTGAAAACCCCAACTACATGGGGTTCACCTCTTTCCCTGCTATTTTCCCATGTTCTATAAATTTTGTGCGATGTAGAGCACGCTGTAGATTGCTGTATTGCTATTTCAATGCTGATATGCAAACCAATCCCCACACCACAAAAAATGACACAGTCATCAGAAGAGAGTGATAAGCTCTTCTTGAGCATTTTTCTATAAAATAAAGCTAAACTTCCAATATCGAGGCTCTTAAAGAGGTTATCCCAATTTTTAACACGGAGACCGAAGGCCATACTGCGTAGCTCAGCACCAATAGGTTTAAAAAGTTCAATGCCACCAGTAATATCGTGAATAAAAATATAAATTGGGCCACTATTACTTTTATTTAGTTTAATTACTTCGAAGTTATCCTCTTTCTTCGAAAATATCTCAATCCAACGTGGAATTTCATAACGAAGACTTTGTGCAATGCTAACAGTGAATGGCTTCAAATTTGATACGGGAGATATGGTACGCCACACATCTACAAGACCAGCCTCAATCTGGCTCTTTTTAAGCAAGTTTGGATCTGCAGCACTCAGACCGCCCGATTTTGCGGGCGAAAATGACTCCATGTTACGTTTGGTATAAGGCATAGACATATCTGTATGGTATGGTACTCCAATGAAAGTACACAGCTGCCGAGCACACATTTCAGGTGAAGTTATCAGACTTTCGTATGAAATATTGCATGAGCGATCACTATCTATTTCATTGAGGAAGCGAATTGCATTTGAGTTCCCTAATGTCCATAGGTATTCTGCTTCATTCCAAAGAGAAGATTCAATCGATTCACGAAACCCTTGTCTATTAAACTTCATTTTATTTTTATTTTTATGAAATAGAGCTTCCACATTTTCATGTAGCCACTCACGTTTTATCGTTTCTCGTGACATTGACATGATGTTGGATAAAGGATGGCGGCAAAGGAACACATATTTGGCATTTTCAAATATTTCCTCAGCTCTTCTCAATGTTTGTATGCTCCAAATATATGAGGGAGTTTTGTCCACCAATATTTTGCACCCTGCCCAAGTTTGAATCAAATCATAAACATCTACTATATTGAGTTGATTTAATTTATCCAAAAAATGTTGAATTTCGGATGTCCCTGAAATTTTGCACAATTCTTTTATTACCTTTTTTAGACCTTCGAATATCCATTCATCGAGTCCATTTGTACTTAAATTTTTCAATCTTTCACTCATAGTGTAAAATTGCAGTAAGTATAACTCTTGGGGTGCAAAAAGGTGCGGATTTGCGTTCAACATAAGTTGAGTAAGAGTAGATCCCGATCGCGGAGATGCAAGTACGAAAACGATGGGACGCTCTAACTTCTTGATATAGGCGCAGCTTTCGAATGAATTTTCTGAGTGTACTATGTGTCTTGAGACTTGATTTTTCATCCAAGATTTAACTAAAGATGGTAAACCAAAGGACTCGTGAAAGCGGTGTTGAAGCTCAGAATGCAATATTGCAACAGAAAGCCGTGATATGGAAGGATTCTTCTTCATGATTCCTTCCTGTAAATAATGCATTCCCATTATTTTACGTAAATCATTCTCAATCACGTGCACTTGACTCTCTTTGAGACTGATTGGTATTTCGAAAAAATTACTGCATCTGCCTATTGGAGAATCTTTGGAAGTGTGACATCGAATAACTTGCATTATCGAAGTCTCGATTGAACTTAAAATTTCAAAACTTATTAATTTCACGTCATCTTCCTTACTCATTCTATGACGGAATATGTGGACTTCCTCTGCAACACACAGGACTCTCGGAATTTTTATGAGGTTGGGATGTGGACTTTGGAGAATGACATGTGCCATTGTTCCTCCAAATCCAAAAGAACTGACACCAAATGCAGGTGAAGCTTTTCCCTCATCGATGATTGGTATTTTGCACATTGGAAACTTTGCGCTAAGAAATCCGTTGCGAATATCAACATCGTGCCACGTGTGACCCATTGATTCTGCCTTCCTTTTACCACTCCTACCGCATATTAAAGGATGCAGCTTCCGGAAATGAACTATCGGGGATCCAATGATTGTTTGTGTGCAACTCAGAATTTTGAGAATAGAAGCAATGCCTGATGCACCATCTAGATGACCAATATTTGTGTGTATACTTCCAAACACTAAGACATTCCGCTTATATCTTTGTGGAGCAAACAAATTCTTGTATGCCCCAATCTCAATCGCATCACCAAATGGTTCACCCAAGCCTGATGCTTCTATGTATTTAATTTGATGACGAGAGATTAAGCTGTCAGAGAGAGCAATTTGTAATTTGTGCACAATTGCGGGACCGCGGAGTGCTCGCAGAGATGCCCCGCCTCCTTTATGAATGGTGGAAGATCCACGTATTACACCGAGAACGTTTCCTTCTTTCGAGAAATTTTGCTGCAGAAGGATAGTTCCAACTCCTTCTCCTCTTTCAAAGCCATCCGCTCTTGAATCAAATGTCTTGCACCTACCATCATTTGGAAACATTTTGCGCGCAGTGTGCAAATCAGTAAGCTGACTATGTAAAATTAAATTTACGCTACCAGCAATTGAAGAAGAAGCCTGTAATAGTGGAGTCTTATCAACCTTATCAATATTTTGAGTCGTTTTAGACCGAGAATTCAGGATGGCCATGTGTACCGCAACTAAACCAGAAGCAGATGCGCAGTCTAGAGAAATTGATGCACCCATCATCCCAAACATATGACTCACTCGGTTTGAAGCAAATGCATAGGTTGAATATGCCACTGCACCTACAGCTGTCGAAATTTGATCAGTTGAGTTCTCATCGACTGATAATTTCACGATATTTTCTCGAAGAATTGCATCATAATCATTATTGCATATGCCGATAAAAACAGCTGTGTCACTCCCTCTGATATCTTTCAATTGTAAATTTGAGATGAATATAGATTCAGAGCAAGTTTTCAAAATCATTCGCTGCTGAGGATCTATAGAGCTTGCCTCATCATAGGTAATGTTGAAATACGCAATATCAAATGAATCGATATCATTGATGAATGATCCGTGGCGGCTGTATGGTTCTACATCAGGATCACGTCGGTAACTTATTCCATAACAACTTCGATCAATATCAATTTCCCATCTATCTTGTGGGACTACTACTATGGCATCTCCTGCATTCTCTATGAAATTCGAAATTGATTTTAATGATTGAATGTCACCTTTTATACCGGCAAATCTTAAACCTAATCCAAGAATTGAAATGCTATTTTCATCTATCCTCTGTTTACTCAAATGCTCTGGTACTTTCAATATTTCTTTCTGCTTATGATTTTTACGATTATTTTCATCGATATGAATAGCGAGTGCTGCTACTGTAGGATAATCAAAGGCTGCAGTGGATGGGAGCTGAATATTTAGCTCAGATTCTATTGAGTCATTGAGTTCAACCAGAGCTAAGCTATCAAGTCCAGCATCAATTAATGGATCGTCGCGATTTATTGAGTGTCCAAGAACTTTTTCAATTGATTTCAACAAATGAGCTTCAATTTTATGATGATTATCTTCACCTGTCGCTATATCTATTTTCGTAGTTTTATGTTCAGTCTTTAAATGTTGCATACGTTGATAATTATTTACATGCGGAACATTACTTTTATTCTTTTCTCTTGGATTAACAAAAATATTTATCCAATTAAATTTATTGATGCACAATACTGATAATCCACGGATAGATAGGAGTATTCTTTGAAGAATTAGTAATCCAAACCCAGATGTGAATGAGTCGATCCCATATCTTTTGGCCTTTCCCAAAATATTTGCATCATTGTGTACCATCCCTCCATTTGAAGTATTCCATATCCCCCATTGTAAGCTTATAAGACTCATTCCTGTACGTCCAGCAGATAATGATTTTGAATCCAACCATCTATTGAAAGCAACGTAATTTGCTTGCCCTGCAGTTCCAAGCAGAGAGGCTAGCGAGGAAAATAATGTGATACTTCGTATTGGAATGGAATATAAAGCTTTCATCATGTTTGTAGTTCCTTGTACCTTTGGTGATTGTACAGATGCAATGCTAAGCACATTTTGATTTGAAATGATGCAATCAAACAATATCCCTGCAACCTGAAATGCACTAGAAACGAGTGAGGGATTTTTTTCATTCTCTCCGCGTGGATACAAACTTGCACTTGAATCTGAAATATCTTGTCTATCAATGTACATAATTGTCTCACTTTTCTTAAAATCGCGTGGAAGACTCGAAGAGCGTCCAATCCTACTAGAAAGAACGATTCCAGACATACACTGATTCGACATCCACGTAAACATCAATTTTCCGATAGTTCCCAATCCACCTGTAATCAAAGTGAGACAGCGATTTGGAAATAATGAATGATAACTATTCAAGTTGGAATTATTTGATATTAATAGTTGCGTGATTTCTTTACACATGTGCGACCCAGCGTAAGCATAAGAAGAATTTCCATAGTTTTTAGCATGAGAAAGGTGAGGTAAATCCGATACTTTTGAAACAAACGAGTCAAAAAACAGTTTTTCTATCTTTAAATCTCTTCGTTCATTTTGTTGAGACTCAAGGATACCGTCTAGACAGGCTGTTTTACTGCAACTTTTACAATTGTGACTAGAAAATGTACAAGGAACATCTGAAGTTGATAAAAACTTCATTTCATGTTGGAAGAATGTATTCTGAAGTGCACCTATGATATCGCGAACATGTAATTTCTTCCTTGACAGATTCCTACCTTCTGTGCAACTTAAGCTTTTGGTATTCTGCGGTCTTGATATGTGTGAGACAATCCAAAGAGAATGGTATAAATACACTGGTTTCTTGGCACTAGAAGCCTGCTCAGTATTTTGTGCATGTCCATGATTTGATTTCGTTTCAACTCCTCCATATAATCCAAATAATTCTGTGCTTGAGCGCAAAGCTATGATGTTCAGGCATCTTTTAAAGTAATGCTTAAAGCATTTGATACCAATGAAAGTATTTGAACAGTAAAAGAATTTAATAGAAATGATTTGTTGATTTGTTTCGCATTTCATATCGTATTCTCCGTGGCCACTGTACAAAGAATAAATGCCAAAACTATGATCTATTTCTTGTGCAACCATTTGTGTATCGTGTGTATGAATCCTTTCATCAGCTGCTTCAACAATGAGCTTATATTTGAATTTAGAAGACTTCCATAATCGATAGTCAATCTTTGTCAAATTACACCTGAAGTGCAATGATCTATTGGTTTTGCATCCAAGGGAGACTAAACACGAATTCGTTCGGATTTCTAGTATTTTACCTAGGGAACAAGTAGTGCTTGTAATCTCCAAAGGGTGAATAATATCCACTAAATGATGAAAGAAAGGATTTCGGCTTAAAGTAGATATAGCTTCGTACACAATATCAATTATTGGCTTCGTAGATAATATTCCTGATCTACGTTTTTCCGAGTTATCGAAACAGTAAAAGACTCTGAACAGAAAGAAATCATATGCAGGCACACTTGCAACTGTAACTAACGATAGCAAATTCAAAACTTCGATTGCACTGAAATCAGCCATCACAAATGAGGAAGAGTTTGATAGGATGAATCTATGTATGACTGCAGGTGCGCTCAAAATTATGTGTGCGTTTGTTCCTTGAAATGCAAATGCACTGATTCCTCGTGCTACTTTGTTCTCTGTGGTAGAAGATGCCTGAGCGTGCTCCTTGAAAATGCTCAAATCTCTGCTTCCACCTTTCTCGCCGCTTCTACTTTTTGATGAGTAATTCTGTCGGAATACTTCTACAAGATAAAAGTTAACGGTCTGCAAATGCAATATAGTTTGGAAGCTGCGTGCTTGGATATTATTTGCCGAAAAGATCAAACCCACGATTCCTGAAGCAGGTTCTGTGTGACCAACAAATGATTTTGCGGCAGATACTACCAACGATCTCTGAGAATGCTCCGTAAAGACAGCACAAATGGCCCCTACTTCAATTGGGTCTCCTAGAGAAGTTCCTGTTCCATGAAGTTCTATGCCTTCCATGCGTACAATTAAAGCATCTTCATCAGATTGGAGAGCGCTCCGGATAACTCGCTGTTGTGAAGGTCCATTTGGAGCTGTAAGGGAGCTTGATCTTCCGTCTTGATTTGTTGCTGACCCACCAATCTGTGGACCGTGCATGCTTTCCTCAGAGTTTTTCAAAGTATTCATAAACAAGGCTACACAAGCTTCTCCTCGTACATACCCATCAGCTTTGGCATCCAATACTTTACATCTCCCGTCTATGGATAACATTCCGGCTCTATTAAACATTTCAGTCGTGACATTACTTAATGTTACGTTGGACCCACAAGATATTGACGCATCGCACTCACTTATTACCATGTTAGATATGGCCAAATGTAATCCAACTAATGACGAAGAACATGCAGTATCAACGCTCACACAAATACCTTGTAGACCAAATATATAGGAAATGCGACCACTTGCAACGCTCAGTGCTCCTCCAGTTGCTGTGTAAACATTCACTGCACTTGCAAGTCTTCCATATTCACTTCCTGATATGCCCACAGTGACTCCAGTTCTCTGGGTGTACATTACGTTTTTACAACTTTTGAGGTTATATACAAGAGATAATAGTATCCGTTGCTGTGGATCCATTAATGTTGCTTCTGGTGGCGACACACGGAAGATCTCTGTATCAAAACTTTCTATATTTAGGAGAAAGAATCCAAAACGAGATGACAGAGTGCTCTTGTTATCATCTATCGACCATCGCTCGTAGGGGACAGGAGTGATATGGTCATAGCTCAGCTTCTGGTAAAGTCTTTCGTTCATTTTCATTGATATTGCTTGAACATGTATGGAATTCTCTGATTTCAAAGTGCTCTCTTTTCTATTGTATTCTTCTTGCAATGCTTTTTCAGATATTTCTTTGTTTTTAATGGTTTGGATAAAATGAACTAGCTCCTTCACAGAAGGATAATCGAAGATGAGAGTACTTGGCAGGCTAATATCAAGATCGTTACTGAGCTGATTTCTTATTTCAACCGCCCCCAGAGAATCTAAGCCTGCCTCCATAAAAGGTTCGTCCATTTTAATGTGTTTTCCAAGTGCATTCTTAACTACCTTCTTAACAATTGATTCGATTTTAGCACTGCCCTCTTTTTGTTCTGTTTCAGCATTTGAAATGAGCTCTTCATGACACACATGTTTGTTTGATTCTATGATATTTTCATAAAATGTTGGAGTGCTCTCCATTCTACTGAAGAAAATCTCCCAATCAAATGGATTCACAGTAACGAGTGAAAAGCCGGCCTTTAGCAATATTTGACTGAGGGCAAAAATCCCCTTTCTTGGCGTAAGCACGCCAAATCCTACCACATTCAAGCGAGAAAGTATTGCGGCATTCTGAGTTGAAATCATGCCAATTTTTGTCCTCCAAGCTCCCCACTGAATACTCGTTGTTGGTATTCCACGAGTGTGCAATTTATACCCTAACGAATCTAAGCATGAATTGGCTGCAACATAATTTGTTTGCCCTCTTGATCCCAACAGGGCAGCTATAGAGGAAAACAAGAGCATGCGTAACGTTGGTTTGTGGCAAAAGTTGCGTTCCAATCTAGTAACAGCACACTTTTTGGGCGCAACTACAGTTTTAATAGAACCAACAGATTGGTTTTGAAATATAGAGTCTTTTAATGTACCAGAAGCGTGAAATACTTCAATATATGGTATACCATGTGTGCCAGAAGTAGTAAGCAAATATGCACTTTTCACTTCTTCAGTTGAGCTTGTATCACATCGATTGAACATAATACAATTTGGAACTGAAACTGCACTCGATGAACAGGATCTTCCAGAACGACTCACCAACAAAATGTGCATTTTCTCCTGCCAAACTTGCCAATTCATTATTACTTGTCCTAAACCTCCAAGTCCGCCAGTAATAATATCAAGAGTTTTTCTTTTACTCTTTCTCTCCTCGGATAGAAACTTCGAGTTTGAGCAATATTCAATTTTGTTCAAAGTACTAGCTTGTAATATAGCCTTGATATACATTGTCGGTTTGCTCCGGGGTAGATTCAGTAGAATGTTCTCGTTACTAGGCAGAGTTGGTTTTAAAGTTTGACGAAAATTATCGCAAGTAAGGAAACGCGGTGATGCATTGACTCCGCATCTTGAGCAGGTTTCAGATGCATCGTTACTTTCTCGAATATCCTCCAGATATTCATTTTTATGAATATCACCATCTGTTCCTAATAGAAACGCAGAAGAGTTTTCCTCTAGAATAGCAGATTTTAGCAATCCTGAAATCGCACCAGTTGCTATTCCTTTCGAAGTATGAGTATCTGCAAAAGGTACAGAGGGTACCAAATGCATACTTTTTGAAAGTGTTCCTACCGTATCTAGATGGAGATTTAGGAATATGCGCTCCAAGCCAATTGCTCGTAATTGAACCAATTGCAAACTGCTTCCAACAATAGAGAAAATATTAGTACTCGAAAATTGATGCGCGCTACATTCTCTCCTCTGTGAACTTGTGGATTTATGCGACTTTCGGGTGCTATTACTGCACTGCCACTGAACATAATAAAAAATGGCATAATTTTTTGCCCGACTCGTACTTTCTTTTTCTTCGGTACTTTTGGTACGAGTCATTAATTTGATCATACTTGTAGAGCCAGGCTGACGAGATACTCGTTTAAAATGCGTGTCTAATAAGTATACTAGACAGGTGCCATCTGTCCGAAGAGTGTGCAAATTTTTTTCCTCACCTCTGTATTTGTCATTTTTATGTTGAGCACCTAAAGAGTTGCTTCCCTGTAACGTTTTTGGATTTACGTAAACTTTTGCACCTATTGGAACAAATGGCGTTTTCATTCCAGAAATTTGAGAGGGACTTAATGACGATGTAGCTGATAGCTGAAGGTTGGTATCAAGAATTGCAGGAGCTATCCGAAAGCATTGATTTGTTTTATAGTTATTTTGAATTCCGTTTGAGGTAATGATTCCAATTGAAGCATTACATCTGTCCATGTGGAGCTGCATAAACTTCATTTTACTTTTTTGATCAGTAATGCTATCGTGTACTTTACTAGCATTGGCATTTGAATTCTGTATTTTACCGTTCGTTACTATGTTGCACTTTCCATGATTACCAGATATTTCACATCTGTACATTTGCGCAACCCCACGCACAATAATTGGTGTGGATATAATTACATTTTCAAGCCCACACTTGTTTTGAGCGAAGATATGAGAAAATGCCGCAAATTTAAGTTCCAAGAATCCAGCTGCAGGAAATATTACGCGATCGCTCACACGATGATCACATAAACTCGTTACTTCCAAAATATCACGTAAATTAAGTTCAAATAAAAATGAATTGCTTCTAGAGGTCTTATATCCTGTCACTTGTACATCAATTTTTTTGAAAAATACATGCATAATTGTCAAAATCCAGTATGATTGCGTAATAAATGAGGAAGAGTTTGATAGGATGAATCTATGTATGACTGCAGGTGCGCTCAAAATTATGTGTGCGTTTGTTCCTTGAAATGCAAATGCACTGATTCCTCGTGCTACTTTGTTCTCTGTGGTAGAAGATGCCTGAGCGTGCTCCTTGAAAATGCTCAAATCTCTGCTTCCACCTTTCTCGCCGCTTCTACTTTTTGATGAGTAATTCTGTCGGAATACTTCTACAAGATAAAAGTTAACGGTCTGCAAATGCAATATAGTTTGGAAGCTGCGTGCTTGGATATTATTTGCCGAAAAGATCAAACCCACGATTCCTGAAGCAGGTTCTGTGTGACCAACAAATGATTTTGCGGCAGATACTACCAACGATCTCTGAGAATGCTCCGTAAAGACAGCACAAATGGCCCCTACTTCAATTGGGTCTCCTAGAGAAGTTCCTGTTCCATGAAGTTCTATGCCTTCCATGCGTACAATTAAAGCATCTTCATCAGATTGGAGAGCGCTCCGGATAACTCGCTGTTGTGAAGGTCCATTTGGAGCTGTAAGGGAGCTTGATCTTCCGTCTTGATTTGTTGCTGACCCACCAATCTGTGGACCGTGCATGCTTTCCTCAGAGTTTTTCAAAGTATTCATAAACAAGGCTACACAAGCTTCTCCTCGTACATACCCATCAGCTTTGGCATCCAATACTTTACATCTCCCGTCTATGGATAACATTCCGGCTCTATTAAACATTTCAGTCGTGACATTACTTAATGTTACGTTGGACCCACAAGATATTGACGCATCGCACTCACTTATTACCATGTTAGATATGGCCAAATGTAATCCAACTAATGACGAAGAACATGCAGTATCAACGCTCACACAAATACCTTGTAGACCAAATATATAGGAAATGCGACCACTTGCAACGCTCAGTGCTCCTCCAGTTGCTGTGTAAACATTCACTGCACTTGCAAGTCTTCCATATTCACTTCCTGATATGCCCACAGTGACTCCAGTTCTCTGGGTGTACATTACGTTTTTACAACTTTTGAGGTTATATACAAGAGATAATAGTATCCGTTGCTGTGGATCCATTAATGTTGCTTCTGGTGGCGACACACGGAAGATCTCTGTATCAAAACTTTCTATATTTAGGAGAAAGAATCCAAAACGAGATGACAGAGTGCTCTTGTTATCATCTATCGACCATCGCTCGTAGGGGACAGGAGTGATATGATCCTGGATTTTTGTGTATATTTCTAACATAGAATAGCTACATTTTTCAATTGTTTGGTAGTTTTTAGCTATTTCAGTATCATCTTCCACAGAAAGGGATAAAGAATTTTCATTGAAATTTTGGGAGTTTTTTTCAATCATAGAATGTTGTTCTATATGGCTTGCAATAGAAGATATCGTTGGATGATCAAATATCAGTGTACTCGGTAGATCAATATTCGTGATACGAGATAGGGAGTTTCGAAGTTCAATAGCACCCAGCGAATCAATTCCAGACTGCACCAGTGGTTCATCGTCCCCTACCCTATCACCAAGAATATTATGCACTTCCAATTTGACTAGGAGCGAAAGGTCACGAGAAGAAATTTTTGCATTCTGGTTTAAGACTTTTAAATTTGAGGGACCAATATTGCTATGATTATCAAAAAGTTCAGAGTAGAAAAGGTCAGGATCTCTATAATCTACATTTCTTGCTCGTAAAAACGTGCTCCAATCAAATGGATTGATGATTGATAAACATTCAGTATTAGGCGATATGGTGCATTCAAGGCTGGCGATTGTAATGTCAAGAAGCCTCAAACCAATCATTGGATTAATAGATCCAATACCGCTACGTTTCATTTTGACAATTTGTACACTATTTGCCATCCCACCATCCCCCTCCCAACCACCCCATTGAATACTGACACATGCATGTCCACGAATTTGAATAGTTCGAGCATGATTGTCAAGAGACGCATTTGCTGCAACATAATTTATCTGACCAGGGGAGGCTAAAAATGTCGCAATTGAAGAAAAAAATATGTAATTTTGAATTGGAGCACGTGATTCAAAGCTTTTAATGACACGATGCATCCCACTACACTTGGGAGTAATGACAATAGATATGGTATTGAAGCTCTGTAACTCAATAGTACCATCACGAAGCAGCCCACTCGCATTTACTATTGTATTTCCAAATGATCTGTGAATACTTGATATTTGCCTGACTTCCTCAAAGCTTTCAATTTTGCACTTTGAAATACCCATCAACGCAGTTGTGCAAAATAAGTTTGGTTGAATTTTACGAAATCTCGCGAGCCTGCTGAGGAGAGAAACCTTTCTGACTTGATTAATATTAGACCACATAGTCATTAATCGACCTAGATATCCTAGTCCTCCAAAAATTAGTAATTTTAGAGACAGATTTTCCTTGAAAGAAGCTTTGGTGACTATTATTTTTCCGATATGATTTGCATGAGCCATTTCACGCATAGATTCTCGTACTGCATTAAAATTATTAATTTGGGAGGGGATCGGTTTCATAGTACCTATGCACAGTGCGCACGATAAGTAGTGCATCCTCGCTTCAATATCTCTAGGGCTTAGGAAATCAGTAGCAATCAAATTAATTTCACAGGTCGGTTTTTCCAAATTTGCAGCTCTAGGTGACCAAATTTCACGTTTGCCAATTTCAATAAAGCTCCCATTTCTTTGTAACACTGATAACGATGCTGCAATCATTCCTGGCGAAGTCAATGAATTAATCACTGAGTGTACACCAACTCCTAAAGTGTTTGTTGTCACAGAATCCACGAAATCTGTTGTTCGTGTGCAAGTCATTTTATTAAATCCAAGAGTCCTCATCAAAAAACGTTTTCTGGCAGAACTTGCGGACCCAATAACAGTGTAACCATTTGAGATCAGTAATTGAGCGGTAGTTAAACCCACACCACCGGATGCGCCGTGTAGTAAAACAGTGCGATCTAAATTATGACTAATTTCCTGGATTGGATCCAAATTATTAAGCTTTTCAAGGATTAGATCAGCTGTTATCATAGCAGTTGGAAGAGCTGCTGCCGATGCATGAGAAATATTCGGAGGTTTATGAGCACAATTCGTTTGCAAAACTTCAACTATAGTTCCGAGACAGCCGGCAGACAGACCAAATACTGACTCGCCTATCTTGAAGCTGGATTGATTTGTTAGCACGGTTCCAGAAAAGTCACTCCCTGGATTACCAGGGTCTCCAGGATACATGCCCAAGACATTCAAAATGTCCCTGAAATTAAGACCAACTGCTTTCACAGCGATCCTTAATTCTTTTGAATGTCGGAAGATATCTTGATTCCTCAATGGTATAGGAGTCAAATCACTTATGGATCCGCGTATGTTTGGTATCATCTGAAAGTCCATTGCCTTTCCTTGAATTCTAGATCGAATGATTTTTGGTGACTTCATAAAGCCTTCTGCTAAAACAGTACCAAGAGGTTCTGTGTACATCTTACTTCCAGAACTACTTGAATTTTGATACAGAATACTTTCATGTCTTTGTCTTTGATTCTCGAGATTCTCGAGCGATGATTTATCGAGAAAAATAGAATTTTTCGAGGAGAGCTCTGCTACAATGACTCGCAATGCTCCTTGAGACGCTGCAAAATTTTTACTCTCCTGTGCATACAACGGATTTGACTGACTCGTATCATAACTCTGGTTCAAGAAGTTCATCCCCTTTAATTTTGTCAGATGCTGCCCTATGGTTAGTGTACACGCTACAAGTCTATTTGATTTAATGTTCTGTTCTTTCTGCAAGTTTAGATTGTGAAATGTTCCAGATGGCGCAACCCTGTTCAATTTAAAAATGCGAGCATACCAAGAAAGACCATATATTAATCCTCTCTCGCTTTGGGACTTTGCTTTCATTTGGATTTGTACGGGAAAAGAATTAGTATTATTCAATAATTTCGTTGATTCAAGCTGCAAAATAAGAGTTTGACCGCGATGTACTCGATGATCAGTTGTATTTTTCTCACCAACCTGAATACACACGTTAAAAGTACTAACAAATTGACATGTCTTCAAATTTGATTGCGAGAAGAAGCATTGAACTGTGGCAGGTACAAATGCTTCTCTTTTAATGTTCTGTATAAGCACATTCTGCCCACACAATCCAAGATGTATAAAAGCATCCAAGCATGGAGTATTGAAGCTGAAATAACCAGAATTCCGTTCCGGTATACAGATATTGGATAATATGTTCTCTGTAAATGAAAAAATTTTGAACTCTTTTTTTTTACGAGTAGTTTTTTCAAAATATTTTGAGGATTTGAGCACTCTAGATTTGCTCGTTCCTGATGTCACCACCGACTTAAAATTCATATCACGTCGTATAAGATATTTCAAGCCGCCTGTAATCACACAAATATTGAGTTTGAGTATTTGAGTGTTTTGTTTCAGAAGCAATGGTCGCTGAAATGCAGTATTTCTCATCACTGTCATTTGCATGCTTGAATAATCATCATAAAGATTGAGCTGATTGATCGATGAAACGCCAATTTCAAGATATGTTGCTCCTGGTAATATAAGTTTACCACTAATGATATGCTCAAACCAATGAGTATGTCGTAGATCTTCCAAGAAAATGTCGAAATTCAACTCCCCAGGTGATGTGATAATATTCATTGTATGTATCGACAAAAGAACCAAGTTCACTGGCCAGAATTTACTTCGATAATGGAGAAGATGCTCTTTTCTTTTTGACAGAAGTGTTCTTGAGAATTTGTCCAAAATTGAATGCGAATTAATACCACTCATGCCGAATGAAGATGTACCTGTAACCTTAGTAGATGCCAAGATTCCGGATACACATCTGTTAATTACGCTGAAATGGCTTTTGTTGGTGAAAGTTGTTGTAACATGTGGATTAAGATTTCTACAAAAGCGCATTTCTGGGCAGGCACTGTGGAAAATAGAGGCACATGCAAGAATTAATCCAGTTAATCCGGCAGCTCCTTCAGTATGTCCAAAAAATGACTTGCTAGAAGCAAATGTTAGATATTGTGATGAATCTTTGTGACAAACTTCTTTCAAAGCCGAGACTTCTATCGGGTCGCCCAAACTTGTTCCTGTGCCATGCAAAGATATTAAACCGGCAACATAGTTCAAATTTGATTTTTTTAAAGCATCTTTTATTAAATTTTGCTGACTTGGTCCGTACGGTGATGTAAATGAGCTGGATCTCCCATCCTGATTGACCGACGATCCTCTGATCCTGATGATATGCCATTGCAACGATTCTTCATCATAACTGCCTAGGTAAAGTAAAGTAGTACCCTCACCGCGCCCATAACCATTCGCAGATACATCGAGAGTTTTGCATCTGCTATCAGAAGACAATGCTTTAAGATTGTTCATTATCATGAAAGTTTCTGCCAAAATCATACATTGGATACCTCCTACGAAGGCTTCAATGCATTCAGCAGACATAAGAGCGTGTTGACTCAAATGTAAAGCTACCAATGAAGATGAACAGGCAGTATCTGTAATACAGGAAGGTCCATTCAGCCCGAAGACAAATGAGGGGCGACCCAACAAAAATGACAGCCCGTTTCCTGTTCCTAAGTATATACTTTTTCGATCAGGATTAATAAACCTCAATAGATGTTGATATTCCGTCCACATCACACCCAAATATATACCTATTTGATATCCTTGGAAATATCCCACTGTTTTCCTACTACTGGTAAAGTATTTCAAACATGATTCTAATAGAATCCTTTGTTGTGGGTCCATCTCTCGACTCTCTTGAAACGAATATCGGAATAATATAGAGTCAAAGTAACAAATTTGTGGCAAGAATGCGGCGAAACGTCCATCTGCTCCGCATAGTTCTCGATCGAATCTTCGTTGAGGTATCGACTCAATATTTTCTATTCCAGACATAAGAACGTTCCAGAATGATTCAATCTCAGATACGAATCCGGGCAAAAGAACACCAACATATAGAATCAAGGAAGAGAAGGTAAACTTTTCATCCTTTTTTTCTTGTTTTGCTTTAATTGTATCTATTTCTGTATTCACACAATTTTTTGGAGACATCAGCGAAAGAATGTATTTTGAAAGTTCTCCTACCGTGGGATAATCAAAAGAGACAGTGGAGGGAAGATCAATGTCAAAATGCTGCATTACAGACTGTCGTAGTTCTAATAAACCGAGACTGTCTAAACCAGAATCCATGAAAGGTTCGTTTATTTCAAGACTTTTCTGAACATCTCCAATGATGGCTTGAATTAATGATGCAATCTCAATCTCAATATCTTTGATACAAAACGTGTCCGAAGTCAACGGACGTGTTTCAGTATCCCTCTTCATCTTGAAACGATTTATTACAAGCTCGGTTACATTAATACACTGAATATGGAGGAGACATATTTGTATTCCAGTAAGACCTTCATTTGCACTTAAATATCCGACCCCACCTTTTTCAAGCCTAGAAATTGTAGATTTTGTTGCCATTCCCTCAATCCCATTCCACGCGCCGAATTTGATACTGAGACCCACAATACCCTGTACATTTATTTTATAAACCCAGCTATTCATATATTTATTTGAGGCAGCATAGTTAAGTTGTCCAGGCGAAACTAATAAAGATGAAATAGAAGACATGGTTATGATAGAAAGTGGGAACAAGCGTATGAATGAGACGAGATGCATCATAGAATCAATTTTGGGTGCATTGGTGACTCGTAACGATGCACAGTTCTGTCTGTTCAAGAGCCCATCATACAACTTTCCTGCAGCATGAATAATATTTGTCTTCAAGAAAATATCAACTTCAAAAGTTAGATCCTCGACTTTACAAATATTGCATTTTACCAAATGTATACTTCTGTTTGCAAAACGTTTTGTCATTTGCACGAAATTAAGGCTTGTGCGCGCTTTTCTAGAAAGCAAAGTACTCTTTCGTACTTGTATATTGGCATCTTCCGTCAGCAAAAGTTTTGCAATAGCTCCAATCCCTCCAGTTATGCATATATCAATATTTTTGGAGTTAGAGCTCAGGTATCCTTTATATTTTAGAGACATTAAGAAAGTGGAGTACCGCACATTCCCGTAGATATAGGTAGAATCATTCTGAAATTGTGAATCTACGTCAAGTTTGGAATTTCTTTGAGCTGCATGGGTTTCAATCTGTATGAAATATTTTATTTCAGGTAACTCGGAAATAGCTGTTTTCACGAAGATTTCATTTCGAATGCGAGTAAAATCAATTTTCTGCTCAGCATTCATTGAACCTTGATTAAAAACTTCCACTCCCATGCATATTTTCTTACAGTTATGAAATAATGATAAAGGCGAGGCTAATGATCTTGTAGGTGACTGTGCATCACGTTGTGAAGCAATGTGTTTTCCTATGTGAGCACTCAGAATTCGAAATTGGTTATCTGCACAGCTAAGTTCTCCGTACATCATTTTTGGAGTAAATTTCCTCTTGCTCTCGACTACTGAGCTAACCACCATCTTATTGGTATTCAAATTATGCCCGATTTTCTTCAGAATCAATTGGTAGATTGAAACCATGGCCTTCTCTTGCCACATCTTGTAATTATTTAACCTCTGTTTTTTATCAATAATTTGATGTTTGTTGCTTGTTTGAACTTTCAGACTTTCTTGATCTTTCTTTTCAGCAAGGAAGTATCTTATACTGATGGGAAGAAAGATATCATTATCGTTGAACTGCTCTGAGGCAAGATGAAATGAGGAGTCAATCATTGCTGGTGATATTGGCAAGATTGTGTAATCTCCTAAGTTAGAATAGATAATATTAGAAACTATGCCATACGCCTCAGAGCTTGTGTAATCCTGACAATATATTTTCGAACATTCTCTTGGTCTAAATAAACTTTGATTCGTAGTTGATGTAGGAGTCTCTCTTTCTTTATTGGAGCTGCAGGAATATAAAATTGATATAGAAGATTGTATCGTTATTTGTGACTTCGTGTATGCTTGGAAAATACCTGCAATTCGAGAAATTGTACATGTAAAATTTAAAATATTGTGTCTCGAAAGTATTGCTGCTGCAACCATCACAATATCTTGATGCATCTTATTCTCGTCGCATATATATTGTGAGCAAGAAGATATTATCTCCAGAAAGGCAGCAGCGGGGAAAACTGCCTTCCCTTGTATGCGATGATCATGTAGATATTGTTGTGAGAGTGAATTTTGACAGAAAGTTGCCAAAACCTTATCACAATGTAGTAAAATGGCATTTGTCTTAATCACGCAGTAATATTTCAAGGATATATTGTAATCTATTCGGGATAGTAAGCCTCTTAGAATTGAGATGCGTACTTCACGGGCACTATTTTCAAATGTCGATGTGATGATATGAGAATTAGTACCTTGAAAAGCAAATGCGCTCGTGCCAGCATTCATATTTTTGTTTGCTTTCGATGATAAATTTGAACATTTTTGTCTATGAATACACCAAGCTTTACCTTCTTCTATATTTCCTCCTGTACACAAATATGGAGCAATGTGCCTTGATAAAAAAGTTAAATGGAACATGGCTTGAGTAGTACTATTTTTGCATTGTTCGATTGCGTTTACTAGGCCAAATAATCCAGATGCCGGTTCTTTGTGGCCAGATCTTGATTTAGATGCAGAAACTACGAGAGGTTCATTTTTACTAGTTACATTATTTAGTCCATGTAGTGCACCGAATTCTATAGGATCGCCAAGTGCAGTGCCAGTACCATGTAGTTGCAACAAATCAAATGTGAAAAACTCAAGTACTTCTACTTTCTCTGATATATCAGCGATTGCCATGTTAATACAATCCTTTTGAGAAGGTCCATTTGGGGCAGTTAGTGAACTAGAACGGCCATCTTGACTTACGGCTGAGCCTTTCACTTCGATTACTATGTGATCCTTCTCTTGAAAATTTGCAAGTAGAGCAATAATACATTCTTCACTCCGAACATAGCCATCCGCCAATGCATCCAGTACTTTGCATCGTCCATCACTCGAAAGCATTCCAGCAGATGCAAACATGGAAGAGGTAGATTGTAGAAGCGTTATATTAACACCACCAGAAAATATCCGAATTAGGAGTTTAGTTAATGTACGATTTGAAAGATGTAAAGAAACCAAAGACGAGGAGCATGCAGTATCAATACACATGCTGGGACCCGTGAAATTGTAAACGTATGAGATCCTTCCGCACGCAACGCTGAGAAACCCTCCTGTGGCTTTCAGTGATTTAGGAACCATTGTACTAATTTGGCAGAACTCGTTACTAGAAATTCCTACGATTACACCATCTTTGCCAGATTGGGACAGAAGCATGCTAGCTTGAGCTCTTGCGTTCTGTACGACTTCAAGAAGAATCCTGTGTTGAGGATCTATGGAGCTACATTCCATTTCTGTAATGTGAAATGCCTGAGAATCGAAAGCAAAAATATTTGATATTATGACTCCAAAAGGTTGTATTGTGCTCACTTTATCAATCTCGTGTCCAGAATAAGGAGTTTCTGGTATTACTCTACCAAATTTTAAAGTTTTTGTAATCAAATCATTGCTGGTTTCACGATTTGTTTTCTGTGACCATGATGCAAGTATATTACTTTTATCACTTTTTGGATGCATTTTGAATGATTTTTTATGTACTTCTACATTATTCCTGTTCATCATACGTAGGATATACCTTTCAATATCGATAATTGAAGTATAATCATAAACAAGTGTTACTGGTAATGGAAAATGCATCTTCTTTGATAATGCTCTACTGAATTCTATCGCTGCAACTGAATCCATGCCACATTCAACCAACGAAGCATGTTTTGAAGGCAATTCGCGTAAGATTCTTGTTATTTCTTCTTCTATTGCGGGTAAAACCTGAGTACTAGAATTTTTCTTCATAGTTCCGTGCTCACATTTTTTACTGTACGAGTATATAAAAAAATCTTGAAAAATTGTCGATTTTTCCTCATTATGATTTCTAAAAAATGCTTTCCAGTCAAAAGGATTAACCAAAACTAAAGGTGGAATGATTTTAGAAGATATAGTCATCCTGAAAAAATTTAAAGCATCTATGGGAGCAAGAGATCCTACACCTACTGACTCAGAGTTTTTCAGTACTGAATTATTTGCCATGCCACCAGTAATGTTCCAGGCACCCCATTCAATACTTATTACATTTAAACCACTGGAGTAATTTCTGCAACTCCACGAGTCCATCCACCCATTTGCAGCAGCATAGTTGGATTGCGACATTATCCCCAGAGTGGAGGATATCGATGAGAATATTATTAATTTTTTTATTGGTATGGTTGAGAGCCATGAAGAAACAGTGCTCAAACCTTTTACTTTCGGACTTAAAACCTGTGAAAAAGTGTTTATACTTTGATTATATGCCAATGCATCACAAAGACTCCCGGCTGCATGAGTTAATACATCAAGTGTAGCATATGTTCGCTGATAACTATCATAGCTATCGGCTTTCATTGCAACATCTACTTTCTGCACCGAAATACAACATTTACTAGATGTAAAATATGCTGTATTTTTCTGAGCATTTCGGGAAATTAATTCATAATGATAAAAGTCATGATTCTGTACTCCCGAGTAAAATACAAGTTGGGCGATTCTGCTCAATCCCCCCTGTATAACATGACGTTTGATGTGACGTTTTTTAGAATACTTTGAATTTGATCTCACGATATTCAGGGGCAACTCAAAATTTGTTCTGTATGTTTGATGTGAAAAGCGGTCGATAATGGCTAAACTCTGACCCAATCGCTTCACAGCATATGAATTTGAATCAGTCCGGATTACATCAAAATCATGACGTCTCTTTGCACATAATTCAGGCTTTCTTCTACTTAAAGCTCCAGAATGATTATAAAAAATGACGCGAAGACTTGCTTGAACTTCAGCAAATGCAGAATTCAAAGAATCACACATGGCAGATGAAATATCTTTGCATTTTGGACTCAATAAGGTTATGAATTGAATCATAGATAATCGTGTTCCATCAGTGGCTAAGTTGATACCAGGAATAATTTTCCTAACACTGTCACTATTCAAATAAAGAGAACTTCTGACCGATACTTCTTTAGATGGAAGACCCTTGGACAGTTCCCCTTTTTCGTACCAACTTACTTCGTATATATTCTTTAAATTATAATTGGAATTTTCTTCATTTTGCTGTACATATTTCCTGCTTAGGTTATGAGTAGACGCTTCTTTCAAGCATAAATGATCCACGATTGTGCATGTCAAGGACTGATATGTGTAATAGTTGCTAAAGCGATTTTTACTTTCAGAATTATTTAAATTAATTGAAGAAGAGAATATATTAGAAAAATTTGTATGCTGGCTAATGCCTTGTGCTAAAAAATTCAGTGAGGTTGGAATCAATAGAATTTTGGTGGTTGATTGATAATGCATACTACCTAACTGAAATGAACAATCCAAGGATGCAGGATATACAATTGCTTGCATATAGCACCCATGGGGATCCATCTGCTTCTTTATAATTCCAAAGCAAATGCTTACATGATGTCTCCTCCAAAGAAACTGATGTAACTGACTTTTATTGCCACTTCCACAAAGTACGTTGAATGGGATGTTCAAAGCACATTGGGAACAAAAATATGACTTTTTATCGAGTTGTACATCAAAGGTGCAATGTGCTTTAGATATTTCAACGAGCGCATCAGCATCGCATTTGCCTCTAATTGGTAATGGGCACTTGATAATAGCTTTCATGACACTTATGTGGTGATTAGCAGATATTTTATTAAAAGATGCAATATTTAGCTCATAGAATGCACTGGCAGGAAGAATTGAGGTATTGCAGATTTTATGATCCAGGAGATAAGCTTGCGTGATGCTAGAAATGTTTATTTGAAATATCATCTTCTCATAGCCATCTTTACTGAATTTTTTCAGCATTGGATGTATAACAGGAGATATTTTATTATTAGACTTGCAAGCTTTCCACAACATTGCAATATTGCTTAGCATAAATATACTTTCATTTTTGGAAAGTAGGGACAAATGTGCATTTGTACCTTGAAATGCAAATGCACTCACTCCAACAGATTTTGTGCCTAGTCTTTCTAGTCCTAGAGGAGAAGAAGTTGCGTGAAGTTGTCGTGGAGCAAACATCTTCCATTCTTTCTTTATTTCGAACAAACTTATTATGTGCATATTACATTTGGTTAAATGAAAGAGTTGATCACACCAGAATGCTTCTTGGAGCCAAATAATTGCATGAACTACAGATAAGATTCCAGATGCTGGCTCACTGTGACCCAATCTTGATTTTGTTGCTGCGAGATGGACAAATCTATTCATAGGTCGATTGCAAGTCTTAACACCATCTAAAAATTCTTCATAGAGTATCTTTTGTATTGCACTTGTTTCTATTGGGTCACCTAAAGCTGTACCAGTGCCATGAAGTGAGAAGATTGGAGTATTTTCATCTGATTTATTCATATGGCGAGACATATGAATGACATGTTTGATACAGTCACGCTGTGCAAGTCCACTAGGCGCATTGAGCGAACTAGATCTTCCATCTTGATTAACACATGACCCTGATATAGCAACATACATGTCAATGTTAGTATAAATATTTGGTTTGGATATGTCTTTCTGCATAAATATAGAACTGCAAGACTCACTGCGAACATATCCATCCGCTGATTGATCAAGGACTTTGCATCTACCATCTTTTGATATCATTCCCGCAGATACAAATATCAAAGTAGTATCGAGGAGTTGAATCAAATTTACTCCTGTCACTATATTACCCTTACATTCACATGTAGTAGACGAAATTCCTATGCAAACATGCAGTGCTACCAATGAAGATGAACATGCCGTATCCACAGCTATTGATGGACCACTTAAAGCAAAGCAAAATGAAAGACGTCCAGCAGCCACAGAAAATGCACCACCAGAGGCTGCAAAGGGTGATATATCATCAATTTGAAAGTTTAACATCCTTGCATGATCAGAGCTTGAGATGCCTACAAATACACCTATATCTGTATTTTGCATTAACACGGATTGTATGGGATGCGGGATGCATTCAGCTACATCAAATAGAAGTAGTCTCTGCTGGTTATCCATGAAATTCAGTTCTATTACAGGAATCTGAAAGAAAGAGTTATCGAAATGATCGACATGATAGTGCAAGAATGCACCCCAAACAGCCTTTAGAGCTCCTTCATTCATGGGCACATTACTGAAGGTATCCCAGCATCTATAAGGTGCGCGAGCAACTCCATCAGACATTTTCGATCCCGGAAACTTCTTCGAAAATTTCACAAACGAAAATAAACTATGAGAGGAGCTGGTATATGAAGAATCGATATAATTTTTCTCATACGATGTAGTCATCTCTGCATCATGAGTTGAGATATCGTGCAAATATTTGGTAAGTGTTTTGATTGTCGGGAAATCAAAAATCAATGTACCAGGTAAAGTCACTCCAAATTCCGCTCCTATTAAATTACTTATCTCAACTGCTGCTAGTGAATCTACACCATTTTCAATGAGTGACTGATCAGCACTAGGTACAAATCCTAGTTGTGAATCAAACAGAGCAACTAACTGGCTGAAAATATCAGTATGGTCCGTCACACTTATCGAAAAAATAGACTTTGTCACTCTTCCTTCATCTTCTGCAAAAATCTCTTGTTTTTTGCAGTTAATTAACTCAGTGAAAATTGTGCTGTGGAAGTTACCACCAGTGCACGTGTGCCTTTTGTAAGTATTTCTTATCTTGTCCGTACTAAATGGTGAAATGGTCACTACCGGAAAAGTTGTTGTGGACAGAACTTTATTCAATGCAATCAATCCAACCTTACTGCTTATCACACCGAGGCCTAGCCTTATCATTCTAGCACATACTTTAAATGTTGCCATACTTTGCTGGCAGCACCATGCTCCCCATTGGATACTTATAGTGTTGATTCCGAGATAAGAACGATAATTGGAGTATGTGTCTAACCAAGAATTTGCCGCAGCATAATTTGATTGACCACTTGATCCAAGCAAACTAACTATTGAGGAACATAAAGTAAATCTATCTACACCTCTGCAGTCATCATTAATATACGGATAGAAAAGGTACACCTTTGAGTTCATAATACTGTTAAAGCTCTGCACGTTCTGCTTATCTATCATGGCATCTCTAATTGCTCCAGATGCATGTATCACATGCATATAATTTGAGTGGGGTAAGTCTGCCCTTCCCCTATTCATCATGCAACTAATTATAGCAGAAGAATCACTTTTTCCATGAAAGTTCTGCATTTCTTTGTTTTTACCGGATCTACCAACAATGTTTAAGTGCACTTGTTCCGTACGGTACTTCCATGCTGTGATCAATTTACCCATCATTCCAAATCCGCCAGTGATATGGATCGTTGTTGTGTGATTCATCTTTATGATCTGCTTCATTTCATATAGAGATTTGAAGTATGAAAAGGGCTTTATTCGTACAAACTGATTTAGGCATTTTCCTTCCAAGATAGAGAAAGTGAGCGAGTTTAGTTTTGTTGAACATTTACTGCGAGCTCTAATATTTATGGACTCGTACCCGTCCATGCAATCATGTGCATCATCGATTCCAGGAGAATTCTGCTCATCATCTATGGAATGACAGGGAAGTGCTCCGTTCTCAACTTGGAAAACTTTGAAGATTGCCTTGATGCATGACTGATGAGTTTCATTGCCATTTTGCCAACTGTTCGTACGTAATAAAATGCACTGAAGTGATCCAAAGGAGGGAACTTGTATTAAAGAAAGCGCATATGAAATTTGCATGTATTCGATAGCTTTAAATCTATGGTTAACAGTTGCCTTTCGCAGTGGAGGTGATTGCATATTTTCATGATAGAGAGATGGAAAAAAAATCATTGAGCGAGTATTTTGTGACTCATTAATTTTCTTTGCTTTTAACTTGCTTTTCATTTTGACCGATATTACATTTTGCATCTTGAATGCTCCACAAATATTATTTAGAGTGTGATCAGACTTTCTTTTTTGAAATCCCTCATTGTCGTCTTTGATTCCACTTATGCATCCAAACATATTATCAGCGCGAGTATGAGAGAAAGAATCCAAGATCGACTCAATAGCTACAGGAATAAGAGATAAATCCAATGAGATTCTATTAAACAGATTAGATTTTATTGAGAATCCAAGCTGCAACACACCATCAAGCGTAGCTGGACTGACTCTAGTTCCTTGCTTTTTTATTTTGAATTCCGTATTCCTAATATTAGCTACAGTGTTCGTACTATTCGAGTTTGAATACAGTCTTAATTTGCAAACCAGAGAAACATAAGAAGTGTTATGATGGTATTTTTTTTCAGTTAAACTTTGAGCGTGATCAATATTATTCATACAATCGCTTATCACAACTACACCATCCAACAAATTTATAGAAGTGTTATAATCTCTGTAATGTAATTTATTGAGGTGAATCGGCTTAACAATGATCAATTTCTGCAGTCCATTTTTCATATCCTCACTTTCGAGTGTAAGAACTGAAGTATTCAGCACTTCAATTATGATTGTGGCTGGGGCTAAACAATTACCTTGTACTACATGATCACATACATACGACGAATTAATTTTGATATGAAAATGTAATATTTCTGATACTGGTATAAGATACCTTCCAACAGCCTTAATATGACGAAAAAAGTTTGGTGTATTCCAGTATCTTTTCATGTTCATAAGTTGAACAATTTTATCTCTACTTATTTGGGAAGACACATTCAAATTCATCAATTTTTTTCCTAATACCAAAACATGAGTGTTTGTTCCTTGAAAAGCAAAGCAACTCGACCCAATAGATTTAATATGGGCCCTCTTTTCTATATCCTCGAAAACATATGAATGAGGGGATTTTTCTCGGGTAATTATTAGTTTCACAATCCTTCCTCGTTTCACAAGATGCTCATTTATTGAACGCAAGTGTAAAATGTAGTTTTTTTCAGACAGCTCTAATTCAGAAATCAAAGAAATGATACTTATCATACCAGCAGCGACTTCACCGTGTCCCAAACTAGACTTTATTGCTGATAAATTTAAAGGAATTAGCTTCCTTGCTTTTTTACAATCCATTACATCACTCAATGCATTAATTTCTATGGGATCTCCAAGCGGTGTTCCAGTTCCATGAATGTGTACGCCTTGCAAAGTAATATTCATGTATTCTGCTCTGAGCACCTCGCCTATAAGAGCTCTCTGAGACGAACCATTTGGTGCAGTTAGAGAACTAGAAAGTCCATCTTGATTCATAACTGTCTTTCCTATTTGTGGTTTGACAAGTTCGGAATTATTCTTTGTACCACTGACAGCAAAAATCACTCCACAAAATTCTTGACGCACGTACCCATCCGCACTTGCGTCTAAAACTTTACACCTACCATCAACAGAAAGCATCCCAGATTCACTGAATACCATGTTGAGCTTTCGGTTTAAGCAGAGATTTACTGAGCCACTTATACCTGCAGATGTTTCAAATTTTAACAAAGAATTTCTTAATAAATGTAGTGCAACATGTGAAGATGAACAAGCTGTGTCAACTGATATTGAGGGCCCCTTGAAGTCAAAAAAGAATGAAATTCTCCCGCTTGATACACTATGTGAGTTCCCAATTGCAAAACTTGTTGGCAAGTATTTTTCTGTTTGGAGTAAGCTGAAACCGTATTCAAATTGTGATATGGCTATAAAAACTCCAAACTTTGCGCGGATACAGTTTGATAAATTCACAGATAGAAAGCACATTTGGGCGTACTGCAAAATCAATCGTTGTTGGGGATCAGTTACTTTACATTCTATAGTACTCAGCCCAAAATACTCTCTATCAAAGTTTCCGATATTCCTTAGGAAATTGCCAAAATGGATTCCATTTTTAAATTTGTGAGCTTCTTTATCCCATCGTTCGCAAGTTGCATGCTTAGTCTGATCAGCACACAGTGGGCGGTCAATCGTAGTAGTTGCTGAGGACTCTTTTACATATATGTGAATCGCATTCGTTTTACTCTCTTTAGAACTGTTTAAGATATCATGCATAAATGTGCAACTTCTTGGGTTAATGTCATGTTCAACTTTTGCATCCAAACCTGTGCGCCAATCTGGCATCTTATCTTGCTTATTACCAATAATACGGGCCTTGTATCTCATCGCATTTTCGCTAAGCTGTGCCGAATTCGTTCCCTGTGTATAATTGTAGAAAACATCTTCTGCTTTCAAGAAGTTAATACAATATACTGAATCACACATTTTATGCAGGCTTCTACTAATGGCATCATGAATGTGACTCTCGCGAAAAAATATGTAAAATGAGTCAACGTGAACTATATGCAATTCGACATAGCCGAGATGAACAAAAATTTGATGGAGATTCTGACGGATGTTGTCCACGAGCCAGCGTTCTTTAAGTAGTCCTTTAATTCTTAATTTTGGGCCATTCATTATAGTTTCCCCAATATTTAAGAGCACTTGAAGCTTATTCAAGATCTTTGGTGGGCTCAATGCAATTAAGATATGGCAAGTTTTCATTCGAATGGAGTTTTTGTGAATTTGCTGCAGCCACATACAAAATATTGCAGAATGAAAGTTATATCGAATCATCGAAACGAAACTTGTATTCGAACCGAAATTCTGCTTCTTAGAAAGTAAACGTATTGATGCAGAATTTGTTGATTGCAGTTGCGTACAATTCGCTCTTAAGCGTAATAGAACGCCTAAAAAATTTGTCGAAAATTTATCATATTTCGATATTTTGAAAGAACCTTGATATTTTTTATATTTGGGACGTAAGAGTTTAACATATGGTAAAATTTCTTTTTTTGAAAGTTCGCAGCCCAACACAACATAATAATTTTTTATGTCAATCATTTTTCCTGAATGGAAAGTTTTCTCACTCGGATTCCTAATCATTCGAAACTGCTTTGAAGACAAATGTAAACATCTTAAGAACCAAATTCTTCGAAGCGTGCATATTTTGGATTTCTTTGAAGATACATGTTTTTTCTTAGACTCGGAGATGCTGAAAGTTGCAATGTGGGCATTACTTACTTGATTGTAGTTTAAACGACGTAGCATTTCTTTCATTCTTAGTTCAGACTTTATCATCTTTCCAGATACATTCATAGGTATTTTGTGAACTATGCGAATGACAGAAGGAACTTTGAAATCAGCAACTCGGGAACGCATAAAACTATAAATATCTTTTAAAGAACTTTTTGAAACATAGGATTTCCCCCACATGACATAAGCACACAACTCTTCTCCTAATATAGCATTTGGTATACCAAAAACTGCTGCTTGAACTATAGAATCGTGTTCAAGAAGAGCTGCTTCAACTTCAGAACAGTATACATTCTCTGATCCAATCAAAACCATATCAATTCTACGATCAAGAATAGTTAAGAAGCCACGGCTGTCTACCATTGCAAGGTCGCCTGTTCGCAACCAGCCATCCCTTGTGAATTTATTTTCATGCCTGAAATTCCAGTAATTTTTTATAGCAGTAGGTCCCTTGCATTGAACTTCACCAACTTCCGAACTTCCAGGTATCACACATTTTACTTCTTGTGCAGATTCTTCAGAATAATTTGATACAATCCGTATGTTTTGAAGTGCAAAAGGACGGCCCGATGATAATAAAGCTCGCATCTGTTCCGAAAGAGGCATAGAGATCCTAAATTTGATATCCAAAATACTCATTGATACTTTGCCACAACACTCCGTCATTCCATATGAAATAAAAAACTCACAACCTAACCTGGCTAAAATGTGCCTAGCTACTGATGAGGGGAAACTACTACCTCCACATGATATGATTCGGATAGATGATAGATCCAAAACATGCAAAATTGGGTTCTTATCGATTATGGAAAGCATTGTTGATGATAAATTCAGCGCTGTAACACCCTCATTCTCAATAATTCTGAGAGTGTCTACTGCATCAAATTCTTCTTGAAGAATATGAGAGCCTCCGACAGACGTTATAGCATATATAGCAAATGCATCAACTAGGTGGAACATTGGGGCAGCATGGAGCCAAATATCAGATCGAGTGAGCCTCATTGCATCTGTGACGCCAACTGAGTGATTACAGATACTGTTATGATTCAATATTACTCCTTTGGAGTTGCCACTCGTCCCGCTTGTAAAATACATCATGAAAGGATCGTATCTATTTATCTCAATATCATATAAATCATTCTTTAAATCACTGTTTATTTGCTGTTCTGTAGACCTGGACCACGGGGCCATTATTACAAATGGTGAGAAAGGATGAAGTAGCTCCAGAGCTTTGCAAACATTTTCGACTTCATTTTGAGAAATAATCAGAAAATTTGGCTGGAATAAATCGAGCTGCCTTGAAAGCTCAGAAGACTTCGTTTTGGTACTGTGATTGCCTAAGATAGCCCCAAGCTTCGCAGATACAAAATGTGCTACAAGCACATCTTTACAATTTTGCAGAAGTATTGAAATCCGTATATTTTTTGTCGTTCCATGAAGTTTTAAGATCTTGGTAGCCAAAGTACTAATATCATCAAATAGATTTCCATATGTTGATATTTTGCTTTTATTCGCTAGCGCATGCTCTATAATTCTGCTTTTATCTTCCATGCTCTTCATGGCGTTCATCAGAAAGTCCCAAGTAGTACTGATCAAAGGTGAATTTCTTTGAACTGTATGGAAAACATTTTCTAAATTAGATCTTCGGCATTTAAAGGCAGAACTCCTCGACAGAAAATTCATTTGCTGTCTTCTAATACGTTGACGGATTTCGGACAGGCGTAGTTCAGAGATATCTGTACAAGAGCTTATATTTTCCAGGAATAACAAGAAGCAGGCAGCAATATTCTCTGCTCTTTTTCTACTGAATCTGGTAGAATCATACATCAAGTCCCCCTCTATCATTCCATTTCTAAGCTCTCCCAGACCTAACCATAGTTCAAAGGCTGCCTCATGAAAGTGAAATGGTGTAATATTCTCTGCACAACTCTTTCCTAATTGATTAAATGCAGCAAAGCTGAAGCACGTAGAAAATAAAGCGTTCCCAGTGCCCCCATTCTTTGGATTTTGGACCAATCTTGAGATACTTTCGAATGATACATCCGAATTTCTATAAGTGGCGTTACAAACTGTTGAAACTTTTTGACACAAATAATCAAAATTATCATTTTTAGAAACGTAGCAACTAATCGGAAGTAATGTAGAAAAACAACCAACTACATCTGCATAGTTGAACTGTAAATTATTTCTTAAATCATAGGTAATGCCCGTAGTGATAGTTTGACTTTTGGGTGATACCACTAATCTATCCTGCTCGTAGCATGCTTGCTGAATAGTTAGAATCCAGCATGACAATAATAACACAAAAATAGTCTTCTTATGCAACTTTCCCAATTTTCGTAAAGAAAACAACAAATCACCTTCGATCATGATTTTAATACTGTGTGATTGCCTTATAGTTCTACGTTTTCTTGCTCCCAGTCCTGTATCTCTAAAAGATGATGGGAAATTACCACAAATTATATTCCTAGAAAATTCCTTACTTCGATAAAATTTACAAGATATTATATCTCTCTCATCCTCCTTATAACAGGAAGCTAGTAGTTGAGACTGAATGTTTGCATGGTAAAAAAATGCAAACTCTGGAAGAGGTGGAGGTAAGGATGTAGAAGCAACCATTTCAACCAAGTCACACGCCAAAATATACAGAGAGCGTGCATCAGATATTATATGATGTGTAACAAATAATAAAGTCCTTTGGTCACTTCGATATAAACGAATAAGAACATCCTCATAAATATTAAATGGATGCGCAAATGCCTCAGAAAGTTTTGAATCATATGACTCGATTGTCTTGTTACAAGCATGGAGTGGAGCATTTTGGATTAAAATTGGTTTAAGTTCATACTCAATCTTATGCTTCGGGTGCATCATCATTTGCTTACCATCTAATGAAATGTGTGATGCAAGAATGGGGTGATTGAATATCAGTGTTTTTATCGATTTACTCGCCGCATCATCATTGATGCTTGAAGACCACTTAATTTGGAATCCCATATTGTAAATGCAGTTGCTTTTAATCATTTGCTCATGATACCAAAATAAATTTTGCTCACTAGTTGTATCATGACTAGCATACTTTGGAGGGTTAAACACATCTAAAACTTTACGTAACCTCATATTTTTTGTATTACTTTCACTGAAATGATGGAGAGATGAAGCTATTTGAATCAAAGTTTTGCTCTCTACCAATAATTCATCATCAACAAAGCTCATATCGGTTTTATTCCTTATCATCCTCAATAATTCCATCCTACCAAGTGAATCAAAACCGAGCTCGCTCAGATCTAAATCTTCATATACATTTTTCGTGCCTAAAATTTCTGCAACTGCCGATTTAATCACTCTAAGAAAAGCGGCAGTTGAATATTGCTTTTTGCTTTTATTTCGAAGATCTGAATTTCCTCGATTGCTGATTAATTTTTGGATTTTGCAGTCTGAGTGCTTTTTTAACACGAAGTTAAAAAGTTTCAATGTATTTGTGATCGCAAAGTTGTCAGAAACTGAACAGTAAGTATAATATTCTGAAAGAGAATTGGGGCGTTTACTTATCAGAGCTTGCAAACTGGTCAGTCCATTTCTAGTCAAAACTGAGATCAAACAAGATAAAATCTTTTCAAGATTCAGTATCCGTGGACGGTTTGAGGAAGAAGAAGAAGAAGAAGAAGAAGAAATTTTGAAAATTCTGTTTTCGGTGTGTTTTTTCAAAAAAGTTCGGCTTTCAAAACGCCATATTTTTGAAGTATGTTTTTGACAATATGGGTATTGGTAATGGCCAATTACCGAATATTTTGCACATGCAAACCTTTCAATGTATTCAGAACTAACAACTGCGCGAAACTCTACTATATTAACAGTGAAATTTGATATTGATCTATCCACACTGTCATATGTTACAAATGTTAAGTGCATCATATTAATACAGTTATTGGCTGGTACAAGTGCACTTACTGATACAAGGAGGGCTTCTATACATGTTGAGCTGGAGACTCTGTGGGACTTGAGTATGAAGTGGAAGCAAATTCCTAACCCTGCTGCATCACACTTTCGAAGATGTGTGGATAATAAGTCTACTGGATTCTTCCAACATCTTTGAGATTTTGCAAGTGCCCAATTATCAACCTTGGAGGATTGGCATGTGTGAGCAAGATGGCTCACATGTGCATTAGTACCCGAAAATCCAAATGCATTCGTACCACCAAGATGATTATTTGGTGCCATCATTTCTTGCCTTATCAAGATCAACAAGTTCTTATTACTTTTTAGAATTGAATTTATGAATATGCTTATTTTCCTCAAATGCATATTGAAATCTAAATTTGCTTGCGACTTGAATGGTGTCAGCACCTGGCTAACAAGCCCAACCAATCCAGAAGCAGATTCTGAATGACCCACCTTAGTCTTTCGTGCTTTTACCTGTAGGTTCATTGAAAAGTTTTTAAGGACACTAACACAGGAACTTAGTTCTATTGAATCACCTAGTGCTGTACCAGTTCCGTGGAGCTCTAAAATCTTAAATTCCTTCTTGACATCGTATTTGGAAAGTGCGGAAGATATTACTGCCTCTTGTGCGAGACCATTTGGTGCTGTTAGCGAGCTCGATCGTCCATCTTGATTCGCGTGCGAGCCTGCAATCATTATTATCTTCCCAACACACTTGTTCTGTGCAGAAAACAGTTTTAACGATAATCCTAAACAGGCCTCACCACGGACATATCCATCTGCTCCTGCATCTAATGTTTTGCATCTGCCGTCTCGAGAAAGCATTGATGCTGCTTGGCAAGCTTCACTTGTACGAGAAAGTAGTGTCAGGTTGACTCCAAGTACAATAGATTTACGAACAAGCTCAGATAAACTCTGAGAAGATGTATGCATGGCAACAAGTGATGAAGAACATGCTGTATCAATTGCAATTGCAGGACCATTCAAATTGAAGATGTATGCAATTCTCCCGGGAGCAATATTAAGAGCACTGGATAATACGGTATGGACTGAAATGTTTCGTGAGGTAACTGTTCCTAAATTTTGATAGTCACATGTTGTAATTCCCACATATGTTGACGTGAAATCTTGATTTGCAAAAGTATGCGGAGATCTGCATCTTTCTAAATGGGAAGTAATTATAACCAAAATTCTTTGCTGAGGATCTGATAATGATGCTTCTGTTATTCCAATTCCGAAATACTTTAGGTCAAATAACTCAATATCTTTTAAGGCGGCCCCAAAAGTAATCGATGGAGCTGATTTGTGCGAATAAAATTGATAGAGGTACTCCATATTGGTTTCCCACCGTTGCATCATGATTTCTTCTTTCTTTGAAATTGCTCTATCTGAATAGTCCGCAGTGTGGAGAATATTTACGAATTTATCTCTGAAGTTTTTTTCTTTCTCCACATAGACCACATCTCTTGACTGATGTACAATTGGATTCGTAATAAATTTTTCATTCTCAAAATAACTCACGATTGCTCTTATGGTTGGATAATTATAAATAAAAGTTTGAGGAATTTTACAATTTGAACATAGCATTATTTTTTCTGCGATTTCAACTACAGATAATGAATCTAAACCGAATTCTATTAATGGATCATCTAAACCAGGCACATTATCTAGTGCACAGGTTTCAGATATTATCTTTTGGATGGATTCGTAGTTAATCACATTTCTTTTACAAACATTTAAATTTATTTTTTGGGAGGAACCGTAAGTGTGAGGAATATGAATTTGGTTTCTTTTTAGTTCATTGAAAAATGGCCAAACCAAATGAAATTTCTTTGAGAGCCCAGTTTGATTAAGTGAGTTATAACGACTTTCATGAAAATCTAGGAATTTTTGTACATTCAACTTTGCTATTATGAATCCATTTCCTTCATATGAACCCAAAAACTTATTGATAACATCAAGGATACAGTCAGAGTGCATTGAGCAGATTCCAATGCTAAACAAATGTTTTTCATATTTTGCAGTCATTCCGGAAGATTTAAATGGCCCAAAACGAAAAGAAATGGCAAAAATCCCACTTCTAAAAAAGCATTCCACAACTTTATCTATATAAGCATTTGCTGCTGCATAGTGTGAAGCATTTGCTTGACCCCATACAGAACTAATTGAAGAAAAAATTATGTTATGCTTTGCTCCCCCATGAAATGGATCCAACATCAGATTTGATAAATCATCACTTAAATATTTAGCTCCAAAGACCTTTGGCAAGGATATATTGATGATTTCGTTAATATTTATGTCAAGCAATGACTTTACGCTTGTCACTCCAGCTGCATGAATGCAAGTTCCAAGACTGGCTAATTCTACTTTTTTAATACTAAACCAATTCCTTAAAGATCGAAGTTGTGAACCATCCGTAATATCACACGAACACACCTGCAGTTGTAAAGGGAGCTTTCTTAAAATTTGGAGCTCGTTCTCAGAAATTAATCCTCTTTTGCCAACCAAAATCAATAAATTGAGGTTAGACCTGGATGCGTTTCTACCTAATGTAATTCCGAGCCCAAGGCCGATACCAGAAGTACCACCGGTGATTAAGCACGTAGGACCGAGATCGGGATCGTCTAAGTGATCAATATTTACTGGAGGCAAATGGATTAGACGTTGAGTATATGGTTTGCCATTTTTCACACATATGTGAAAATTCTTCTCATTAAAGGAGGGACGCCAGTTTGCACTATCAAAATCTGTGCTTAGAATTCCACTATATATGGACATGTTCTCGTGGAATATTCCTTTCAACAGAGACAATATAAATGATATTGTAGCTTTCACATGGTACGGATCTCTTGTTTGTGAATGTCCCTCCACATCGGTATTCTTTGACGTGTAGAATAAAAAACTCAATTTCTTACTAGAGCATATTTCTTTGATCAATGGAACAAATTGACAGAGTGACTTTCTCAGGAGTTCCACCTCATTGCATGAACTTGGAATAAAAGGTAGAAAGGAATCTAGGTTTATTTCTATAGCTTTTTTGTTCGGATTTGTATCAATTCCTCCCAAGAATGGCATCCAAACTTCTGCTGCAGTAGCAACCTGTACTTTGTCGTCAACAACCCATTTCAAATCATAGACTTTGTATGAAGACTTTTTTTCCATGTTACTAAAATTACCTATTTCAGCTCGTATGAAATCATGGAAATGCATGAAGGATTCCACAGTTTTGACTATCATAATTACTGCCTGATTATTTGTGTTCTTCAACATTTTTGCATAGTTTTGTGCATTCTTAAAAGGATTGATTTCTTTTATCTGAACGAGGATAAAATTTGCAGAAGCGCATTTTAAAATGGGAGATTGATTTGTGCTTAGATTAGAAAGCTTTCTTTCTGAATTCAGAAATACTTCCATGTATAATATTTGTGTATTTGCAGCTTTTTGGTGGATTTTTGGAAAAAATTCTTTCCCTCTAACCATGACATTTTTCTTAGTATTTTGTTTACTCTGCAATGACCGAGCGCGGGTGTAGTAAAAAGTCAAATTACGTCTAGCAGGATTTTGTAGGCCAAAATTCACAATTCCGTCACATGAAATTGTGAAATGTAGGCAAGTTTCCTTGAGATCACTTTCCATGACAACTGGAAATGAAATTTTGGTGCCCAAGCTGAGACTCTGTTCGACATCACGGAAATGATCATATACTCCACCACAAATAAGTAAACTCATATCAAGAACTTGCAGACTTGGAATAAACTTTTTTGCACCAAACTTTATCAAGTAAACATTGAGTCCCTTTCTCGGGCTAATCTGAAAACTTGCTAAAATTGATGATTCAACAGACGAAGAAAAGCTCCCTGGGTAGAAAAAGCCAATTTTACACGGGAACATTAGTATAGATTTCAATACATTAGAATCATGCGATGTTACCAGAGCATTCTTACATGAACTAATGGTAGCTATCACGTGACAATTTGTTCCTTGAAATGCAAATGCACTTGTACCTGTGTATACATCAGATCGGTCCACAAAGGATGAGGCAGTCATCTCTCGCGGTAAATAGACACCGCACACATCTG
>Ga0255765_1000474_pt1 | contig 53931 bp, 45 predicted proteins | sample 041ome_8_FD_179965 | JGI IMG/M metagenome (GOLD analysis project Ga0255765, IMG submission 179965) | Coastal salt marsh microbial communities from the Groves Creek Marsh, Skidaway Island, Georgia - 041407BS metaG (version 2) | ecosystem: Environmental > Aquatic > Marine > Intertidal zone > Salt...
CGAGCCTGAGCCCCAATTTACACCAACAGCCATACCCGAGCCTGAGCCCCAATTTACACCAACAGCCATACCCGAGCCTGAGCCCCAATTTACACCAACCGCTTTTTAAACTGAAGATTAAGCGATCAAAATTTGAAAAACAGTGTATATAAAATTATACTATAATTAAATATGCCAAGAAAGAAAAAACCTGAAATTGATAACGATCAGGATATAGATAGAATAGTCGGCTCTTTTCGAAAAACAAAAATCAAAACACATAAATTTGAATTTTCTGAAAAGCAGAGTGAGCTATTAAAAATTATTTTTGACAAAGATACAAAAGTAGTATTTATATCTGGCCCTGCAGGAACAAGTAAAACGTTTATGGCGATCTACGCAGCGATTCACTTGTTTAACATGAACAACGATTACTCCATCGGATATGTGAGATCAATCATCGAAAGCGCTGATAGAGGAATGGGGGCACTTCCTGGAACTGTAGATGAAAAGTTTTGCCCGTTCATGATGCCTTTAAGCGATAAGCTGCATGAGCTCACAAGCTCTTCCGAAGCTAAAACAATGCTAGATAAGGGTATTGTGTCTGCAATGCCTATCAACTACCTCAGGGGGGCTAGTTTTAAAGATCAGATAATTATCGCAGACGAATCTCAAAACTTTACATCAAAAGAACTCATAACTCTATTAACAAGAATTGGAGAAAACACAAAAATGTTAATTTGCGGCGATCCAATGCAAAGTGATATCAACGGGAAAAGCGGGTATCAACCCATTATGAATGTTTTTGATGACGAGCATAGTAAAAAACAAGGCATACATACTTTTCATTTTGACCATAGGGATATTAAACGTAGTGAAATATTAAAATTTATTGTTAAAAAGTTAGAAAAACTACAATAAAATTATAATTCAATAATAAATTAGCCTCTTGGAAAGAGGTATTTTTTTGAAATAGAGGGTTTTAAGCTTCTGTGTGGACTATATTTTTTTACACAATGAAAGTTTATTTTTCGGTCTAAAAGTGTATAATTTAATACTGATATGATTGATCAAATGCAAATTATAAAACACATAAAAACACACTTACCTGTAGTTTGTTTAGATCAAATAATACAATACGAAGATAGCCAAATAGTAGACTGGGGCTTAGTACAAAATAAAATTCCAGAAACCTGGAAGATTACAAAGGGCGAGGGTATAAAAGTTATGGTGATTGATACTGGTCACCCAGTCCACTCGGATATAGGTGACAATGTGATTATAGGAGATAACTTTGTAGAAGATGAGCCTCATGAAGATCTTAATGGGCATCAAACTCATTGCGTTGGAATTATATGTGCTAAAAACAATAAATTTGGTATGGTTGGAGTTGCTCCAGAGGCTCAATGTATATCAGTTAAAGCATTAAATAAAAACGGTTCTGGTAACTTTAGCAGTCTGGCTAAAGCTTTAGACTATGCGATAAAAATAAAACCAGATATAATCTCCATGAGTTTAGGGTCTCCAACTTACAGTGCATTAATCCATCAAAAAATAAAAACTTTATATAATTTAAATATTCCTGTAGTATGCGCGGCGGGAAACTCTGGTAATGGAGGTGTTAATTACCCAGCGGCATTCAAGGAAACAATAGCGGTCGCTTCCTACAACAAACAGGGGAAAATATCTTTTTTTTCATCAAAAGGTGAAGAAGTTGATTGGGCGACTCCAGGAGAAAAAATATACAGCACATACTTAAACAATAAGTATTCCGTGCTAAGTGGAACTTCCATGGCTTGCCCATTTTTAGTTGGAATTATAGCTTTAATGCTGTCGAAACACAGATTAGAAGAATCTAAGACTGGATTCAATGATTGTAAAACAATTTCTCAAATAAAAGAGCATTTATTGAAGTATACACAAGATAAGGGGGCTGGGGGGAAAGATGACCAGTGGGGATATGGAGTAATAAACATAAAGGAAATGATCCTGGATAAAAACCCCGATGATAAATTACCCGAGCCCCCTTTGACCCCTAACCCTGAGCCTAAACCTAAACCCGAACCTGAATCTAGACCAAGCTTCTTAAAAAAGAGTTTAGCGTGGGTTATATTTGGATGTTTCTTATTAACAACTTTAGTGCTCTATATTGCATCAACTATCCAAGATGATGACAACATAGATATACCATACATTGATGAACAAGGAAATATAGACTGGGACAAAAAATTTGAACTAGAAACACGATGAAAGAAGGCGAAACAATCCATTTTCATTATAATAATGAAGTCAAAACAGGGTTGATTTTAAAAATTTATACTCAAATAGGCGGAGAAAACCATCAGGAATTAATGGTAGTAATCAGAATAGATGAGGGAAGCGGTCTTTTTGGGTTAGGTACGATAAATATTAAACAGTCGGACGTACACTTAATTTAATTAAAATAGAAAAAAACCAAAATTATCCATATAATATATGTTATATGGACATGGTAATATCTTCTGTAGTTGGTGCTGTTTCAGCCATTATTGTGGCATTCATACACTCAATGAATACACAAAAAAGAAAAGATAAAACTTGCGAAAAAATAATCAATAGTTTAAATGTTGATCAGGGTAATATATATATTATTGATTCTGATATCCGAAAGAATGTTGATATTGAAAACAAAATCAAACATTTCTCCGAAGGTAGTCAAAATAAGGTATTTATTTTAATAAAATGAGCATTAAATATTGCCCCCATTGCGGAGAAAAGAATACTTTCGTTGGGAAAGCTCCTAATTTTTGTAACTATTGCGGTTCCAGCTTTAGTTCCAAAAGTATTAATTTAAATCACCAATCTAGCTCTACAAATAGTACTGAACAAATTGAAACTTTTGACGCTGATTATACAGATTCAAATTATGTGCCTAATATAACTAAATTAAGTTATGAAACAGAAGGTTTTCAAAAGAAAACTTTTAAATTTGAAGAACTAATCAGTGAAGAAGAACGAAAAACCAAAGAAACCTAGAGGCAGGCCTAGAAAAAAAACTTTTGAGGATCATCAAGATTTTATATTTGAAAAAATAAATCTTAGAAAAAAGTCTTGGTTTTTAAATTCCGTAAGTTGGATATCGTGGGAAGATGTATGTCAAATTATTGCCCAGCACATTTATACAAAATGGCACCTTTGGGATCAAAAGAGACCTTTGACTCCTTGGGTAAACAGAATTATAACCAATCAAATCAAAAATTTATTAAGAAATTACTATGGCAATTTTTTAAGACCTTGTTCGCAGTGCCCTTTTAATAATACAGGATCTATAGACTATTTAAATGAAAAAGAAAATGGATGCTCTTGGACTAAATCTGGTAGACAAGACTGCACATGTCCTTTGTTTAAAAAGTGGAATAATACAAAAAAACATTCTTTTAACATAAATACAGCTGGTAGTATAGAAAATTTATCCCAAGAGCAACCTTATAGAGATAACAATTTTAATATTGATTATTCAACTGAAAAGCTGCATAGTTATATGGAGTCTCATTTAAGTCCAAAACAATATATAATATATAAAATGCTTTACATAGAACATAAAAGTCCCCAGGAGACAGCAAAAGCTTTGGGTTACAAGAGTAGTGAAAAAGGTAGGCATGCTGGATATAAACAAATTAAAAATTTTGAAAAACAGTTTAAAGAACAAGCTAAAAAAATAATTAAAAAATATGACATTATCTAAGGAGCAAAAACAATTTATTATTGATAATTTTAATAAAACCCCAGATTTGATTGAACTTACTAGACAAGTATTTGACAACCAAGAGTTAGATGGCAGAACCAAAGAGGGTCGAGCAGTTCGTAAGTTTTTGGTTGATAGAGGTTTAAAGTTCAATACAACACAAAAACAAAAAAAAGAGGAGATTGAATTTTCTCAGGAGCAAAAAGAATTTATGATCCAGTATGCAAAAGAAGGTATGACAGCGTATGAAATTTCAAAAATATTATTTCCTGAAGTTAATGTTACAAACTTAAGTAAGGAGGTTACAGAAGTTGCTAGGTTTATAGAAGATGTGGATTTTAGGCTTATGCATCCATCTGAAAGCGCAATAAACACGCAGTATTTCCCTCCAAAATCAAACTCCAGAGTCATAAAAAAGATTAACGAATACTGCCAAGAAGAAATCGATGAAAAGCAAGTAAGCCGTGGGGAAATGGATAACATAGAGAGTACGATGAAGTTTTTGGCGGCACCTCGTTTTATTCAAGTTATTAATACTTATACATCTGGAGATGATAGAAAACTCTTTGAAGCTGAATATATAAGATCTGTATGGGATAAACCAGACTTAACAAGTGATGAATTAAATTTATATATAAATGTTTGTATGGATTATATACATTTAAAAAACATAAGTAAAGCTATTGATAAATTAAATAGAATGTTTGAAGATTGTGAAGATCAACAAGATATGACTGTTAGATTAGCAGAACTATTAAAAACAAAGAGTGAAGAATATAATCAATGTGAAAAGAGACAAGAAACATTGATAGCTAGATTAAATGGAGATAGAAAAGAAAGAATAAAAAATAAACATAAAGATAATGCATCTATATTATCATTAGTAAAATTGTTTCAGAATGAAGCTGACAGAAATAGGATGATAGACATGGCAGAGAAGCAAAAAATGCTAATCGCTCAAGAAGCTGATAATTTAGAGAGGATGGATGTCTGGAAGGCTAGGGTCCTCGGAATCGCTAAAGATGATGTTCTGTAGCCTATACGGGGATTTTCGCGGTACTTCTATCTCTTGTTGCCATTTAAGGCAATTGGAGAGGAAGGAACAACTTCTTTTTTAAAAAAATGAGCATACAATGTAAAATATGTGATTCTACTTTTAAGTCAGAAAGATCTTTGCATACTCATATTAAAGCTCATGGAATTTATTTATCGGATTATTATATAACATATTATCCTAGATATAATCTATATACAAATGAATTAATTCCTTTTAAAAATAAAGAACAATATTTTAATACATTTTTTTCAAATAATGTTGAATTGGAAAAGTGGTTGGCGACAGCCGACCACGAACATGCACAACAAATTTTATTATTAATGCTTAAAAATAGAATTATTAGTAAAAATTTAAAATACGCCCCTAATCATTTAGAATTAAAACTGCTTGACTTACCAGAAATAAAAATATACAAAGAATTTTTTGGGTCATATAATGAAGCCTGCCGAAGGCTTCAGGTTGAGCCTTTATTCAACCAAAGCATAAAAAGTAAATTTTTAAAAAAAAATAAAAATTTAAAAACTTTAGAAATATTAATTGATACTAGAGAGCAACAGCCACTAAAGTTTGAAAAAAGCCGATCTATGAAATTAGATTTTGGAGATTATACTGTCGGAGGTTCAGATTATACAGCCACATATATAGACAGAAAATCGGAAGTGGATTTTAAATCAACAATGACTGTAGGATTCGAAAGGTTTAACAGAGAAATGGAAAGATGTATGGATATTAATGCCTTCATGTATATAATAATAGAAAGCTCTATAGATAAAATAAAAAGAAATAACAATTCTGGAGTTCATAAATCAAATTTAAAATTCGTGTGGCATCAAATGAGAGTTATATCTCATAATTATGCCAGGAGATGCCAGTTTGTTTTCTCTGGGGGTAGAAAAAGATCTGAAAAATTAATTGAACTTCTTTTAAGAGGAGGAGAAGATTTATGGAATGTTGACTTGCAGTACTATATCGACAATAGAATTTTAACATTATGAGTTGGGAAACAGGCAATCAAAAAAGAAAAGAAAAAATTGACATTAATTCTTTAATTAGGTCAAAAGAAGGGTTTTTACCCGAGCGGGAATCTAAACTTCTTTTATATCAATTCTTGCGAGAGAATATAACGTTTACCACTAACCTTTTAGCTGGGGTAGATTTATTTCCTTTTCAACATATGGCGATTAAATCGATGTTTGAATCTGATTATTTCTTAGGTATATGGTCTAGAGGTATGTCTAAATCTTGGACAACAGGGATTTTTGCATTTATGGACGCTATTATGAATCAGGGTGTTGACATAGGAATATTATCGAAATCCTTTAGGCAGGCCAAAATGATTTTTAAAAAAATTGAAGATATAGCTGCGAAACCTGAGGCTAAATATTTAGCCAACTGCATTACAAGAGTGTCAAAACAAAACGATGAGTGGGTAATGGAAATTGGTGAAAGTTCCATACGAGCATTGCCATTAGGAGACGGATCGAAATTAAGAGGTTTTAGGTTTCACAGGATTATCATTGACGAAATGTTATTGATGCCAGAAAGAGTTTATAATGAAGTTATTGTGCCGTTCCTGTCTGTAGTGCAAAACCCAAAAGAAAGGGAGGATATGCACAATTTAGAAACAAAACTTATTGCGGAAGGAAAAATGAAAGAAGAAGATAGGTATAAATGGCCGAACAATAAACTAATAATGCTATCTTCAGCTAGTTACAAGTTTGAATATCTCTACAAACTGTACGAAAATTTTGAAAACCTTATACTTGAAGAGGGGAAAAATGGAGGAGCACGACGATCTATAATGCACTTTTCATACGACTGCGCTCCTAAACAGTTATACGATCAAAATCTAGTTGAGCAAGCTAAATCTACAATGAGTCAAAGTCAATATGATAGAGAATTTGGCGCGGTATTTACAGATGATAGTTCTGGGTATTTCAAGATATCGACGATGGAAAGGTGCACGGTAAAAGAGGGTGATAACCCTCATGTAGAAGTAAAGGGTAACGAAAATGACTCGTATATAATTTCTTTCGATCCAAGCTGGGCAGAATCAGAGAGCTCTGATGATTTTGCTATGCAAGTATTTAAAATACATAAAGAATCGAATAAGGCTACTTTGGTTCATGTATATGCAATGGCTGGAGAAAATTTAAAAAATCATATCAATTATTTTCATTATTTACTAACTAATTTTAATGTAGTTGCTATGGTGGGGGATTACAATGGTGGCGTCCAATTTATCAATGCCGTCAAAGAAAGCTCTTTATTTAAATCTTCAAATATAAAATTAAATATAATCGAAACAGAATTTGATGATCTAGAAAATTATCAAAAGTCTTTAATGTCCGCTAAGAGGGAATTTTCCAAAGATGGTATTCCGTGTTGTCTCAGGAAGCCCACTTCTGAATGGATTAGAAGGGCAAACGAATTACTACAAGCTAATTTTGATCATCAAAGAATATGGTTTGCATCGCAAGCAGTCGATGATAGTTTTCAATCTCAAAGAAGAAAAAAAGTACCAATCAAAAATTTGCGATTCATGAATTTTACAGATGTTGATGAAAATCAATCTGAAGGAGCTAGAATGATTGACTTCATAGAACATCAACAAGAAATGATAATATATACAAAATCTCAATGTGCTCTAATAGAAGTTAGATCTTCACCGCAAGGAACACAAACTTTTGACTTGCCCTTAACACTAAAAAAGACCACTGGACCTAGTAAGGTAAGAAAAGACTGTTACTCGGCTTTGGTTCTAGGGTCTTGGATGGTTAAGATTTATAATGATATTAAAAATTCAAAAGAAGAAGCTTTTAATAATTTTATCCCAATGTTTATAAAGTAACTTTAATTTTACTTTTTAACTTTTATGTGTACTATTAATATACACAGCCATGAGCGAAAAAACAAAACGAAAGTACATTAAAAAGTCCCAATATTGGAATAATATTAAAAAAGATGGCGCCAGATCAGGTGGCGAGGAAAAAAATATAGAACCTGTTAGTTGTGGCGATAACTACTATATCAGTAATGCTAGTTACAGCAATAATTCAAGGCCAGAATTTACCTCGACTACCGCCGCTAGCAATGTTGTCAGTGATGCTTTAAGAAATGCTGACTCTTCCACTACGAGAACTAGGGGTAGAGCTGGAATCAAAAATTTAGCTCATAAATATAAAAATATTTCTGACGGGGTGCTACCTTATAATGTAAGCTCTGATGGTGTGGATATTCGAGAAAGTATCGAGTTGTGCCAAAAAGCATATGCCAATATACCTATATTCAGAAATGCTATAGATGTTATGTCTGAGTTTTCAAATTCTGAAATATACCTTGAGGGAGGTAGTGAAAGTACTAGAAATTTTATATACAAATGGTTTGAAAAAATAAACTTATGGAAACTAAAAGATCAGTATTTTAGAGAGTATTATCGATCTGGAAATATATTTTTATATAGAATCGATGGGAATTTTAATAAAAACGACGTTGTTAATTTAAATAAAGTTTATGGAGCTGAAAACGATAAATATCTAAACCCTGGTAAAATACCAGTAAGATATATATTGCTCAATCCTTATGATATATCTTCAAATAGAGCAACATCGTTTGAATCAGGAGCATACAAAAAAGTTTTGTCAGAATACGAGCTAGAGAGACTAAAAAACCCTACAACTCAAGAAGACCAAGATATATTCAATTCACTAGATGATAAAACAAAAAAATTAATAAAAGAAGGCGGGTTTCATAGAACTGGAGTGTTAATGCCTCTAGATCCAGAAAAGTTAATATACTCGTTCTATAAAAAACAAGACTATGAACCTTTTGCTGTGCCCTTCGGATTTCCAGTTTTAGATGACTTAAATTGGAAAATAGAGCTTAAAAAAATTGACCAAGCAATTAGTAGAACTATTGAAAATGTAGTACTATTAATTACTATGGGAGCTGAACCTGATAAAGGAGGAGTTAACCCGCATAGTTTAACTGCCATGCAATGTTTGTTTCAAAACGAAAGTGTTGGTAGAGTGTTGGTTAGCGACTATACCACAAAGGCAGACTTTGTAATGCCAGATGTTAATAAAATTTTAGGCCCCCAAAAATATGAAATAGTCAACCAAGATATTCGAGAGGGTTTGCAAAATATTATAGTAGGTAAAGAAAATTATTCTAGCACTCAAATAAAAGCTCAAATATTTTTGGAAAGATTAAAAGAAGCTAGAAATGCATTTGTAAATGATTTCATCATGCCTCAGGTGAAAATATTATGTAAAAGCATGGGTTTCAGGAAATACCCAACGGTTAAATTTCAAGAGATAGACATCAAGGATGAAGTTCAGTTTCAAAGGGTGATAACAAGATTATTGGAAATTGGAATTATTACGCCTGAGCAGGGTATGAATGCAATTCGAACAGGGTTGTTCCCCCATGCAGACGATTTAGAAAAAGCTCAAGAAAAATATATCGAAGACAGAGAAAAAGGTATGTACAACCCCTTGGTGGGTGGAGTTCCACTGGTAGAAGCTGCAGGAGCTGAAGAAGATAGAAGTCTTCAAGAGCAGCAAATTAAAGAGCAGGCGAAAACCCAAAGAATCAATGTAAAAACAAATCAATTAAACCAACAAAAGACCCAACAAGAAGTGGGTAGACCTACAGGAGCTACAGCAAACTTGTATTCTAGAAAAAATATACAAAATACAATTTATGATATTGAAAAATTGAGAACTCAAGCTTCAAAAAAAATAAAAGAAAAATATAAAGTTAAAAAAATAAGTAAAACTCAAAGCGATATTATTGATAAGCTTCTTGAGTCCGTGATAGCATCAACTGAAAAAGATAATTGGGCTAATAAAATGGAAGAATGTATAAGTCAACCAGAAAATTTAGAAAAGCTAGAAAGTTTAAAGGGCATTGCTGAAATTAGTGAAAAACACCAGCTTCAGGATTATCCCGCTGCAATATTATATCACAGTCGATAGTTTATTGTGTACAAAACATGTAATGAAAAACTACATTACTGTTGACCTGTCAAGTTTAATAAACGAAAAAGATTTATTCTGCAAAGACTGCGGGAATTCTGAAGAGATACTCATGGAGTCACGGGCAGAAGAAGAAAATAAAGCTGAAAAATCAAAAAATAAAAAATAGATCAAAATGGAACCTAAAAAAGTTTTTATTACAGGGATAACTGGTCAAGACGGCAGTAATATGTGTGATTATCTACTTGGTAATCATGATGTTAAAATATATGGAGGGATCAGAAGGATAAGTGTTAAGAACTATAAAAATATAAGACACCTTAAAGACAACCCTAAAATAGAGTTAGTTAATTTCGATTTAAGTGATCCTTATAGTATAAGAAACGCTGTTGAAAACATAAAACCAGATTACTTTATAAATTTTGCCGCACAATCGTTTGTTCAGTCAAGTTGGGACTTTCCAGTTCAGACATTTAGTGATAATGCCGAAAGCGTGATTCATATACTAGAGTCAATAAGGTTATTCGCTCCTAAATGTAGGTTTTACAACGCTGGGTCGTCAGAGGAGTTTGGGGACGTTATCGAAGATATGCAAGATGAAAATCACCCCTTGAGACCTCAATCTCCATATGGAGCGTCGAAGTGTGCGGCTAGGCATATTGTAAGGGTATATAGAGAATCTTATGATTTATATGCAATTCAAGGTTGGTTATTTAACCACGAAGGCGACCGAAGAGGCACAGAATTTGTAACAAGAAAAATAAGCAAAAACATTGCAAAATATGTATACGACTTGGAGGAAGGAGAAGAGCCAACTCCTGTAGAACTAGGTAACCTAGATGCATTAAGAGACTGGACTGATTCGGTGGATTTTATGTCTGGAGTTTGGTTGATGTTAAATCAAAAAAATGACCAGCCAAAAGAATACGTACTTGCCAGCGGTAAAACTTACTCTATAAGAAAATTTTTAGAATCAACATTGAACCACGCTGGATTACAATATAAGAAAGAAGGAGAAGGTTTAGATGAAAGATATCTTACAAAAAGTGGAAAATTGATAGTTTCAATAAATCCAATGTTTTATAGACATGCCGAAGTTAAACTTTTATGCGGTAACCCTAAAAGGGCTGAAGATGAATTGAAGTGGGAGCGTAAGGTTAATTTCGAACAGCTTGTAAAAAAAATGTTCGATAGTGATTATAATTTTTTTAAAAATCGGTGTAATTTGTAGAAGATAATGAAATTTAAATACAAAACAAAATTTTCCGACCATTTAAAAATAAATAATTTTTTCTCGTCAGGCTCTTCTTTTACAAGTCAAGCTTCTATTGATAATTTACAATCTTTAATTCCAGAAGAAATAGATTTTGAAAAAAACATAGATCTAATAGGAACTGCATTTAACGCCGCAGTTATAAATTCTTTTAATAAAAATGGGGATGGTATTAATACTTCCACAGCAAAACAAATAAAAGATTTTTTCATTCATAAGCCCACCAATATAGAACACAATAAAAGAAAGGTGGTTGGACATATTATTTCCAGTGGGTATTCAGAATATAACTCTGATAAGATATTGGAAGATATTCCAGATGATTTTTCTGAAAAATTTAACATTGCATTAGGAGCATTGGTCTATTCAAATTCTTTTCCTGAGTTTGCCGATCTTTTAGTTAAATCTAATGATCAAGCTAATACATTATATCACAGTATTTCTGCGAGTTGGGAACTTGGTTTTAATGAATATCATATTGCTGTTGGCAGTCAAGATTTGAAAGATGCAGAAATTATAACCGATTCAAAACAGATTGAAGAGCTAAGTGAATACCTATCGTCTTTTGATGGTGATGGAACTTTAGAAGATGGAACCCCTGTATTTAGGTTAGTAGTTGGTGAGGTTTATCCTCTTGGAATTGGGTTTACCTCTAATCCCGCTGCAGATGTAAAAGGTTTAATTATAAAAAATAATAACTCTGAAAATACAGAAGAAATAGAAGCTGAAAATGAAACCTGTAAAAAAAAAGAAATAAAAAAAATTTCCCAAAACGAAAAAAATAATGTAAATAACAATATTAACCAAATTTCAAATATGCAAAATCAAGAACTTATTGAACAATTTAAGTCTCTCTTAGAGGAAAAAATGCCAGAGCATAATTTCTCTCAAGAAGCAGTTGCTAATATCGGACGCGTGATTGGAGATGCTATCAAATCCAAAAGCGAACAGTATGAAAAAGAACTTTCTGATATCAACTCCCAAAAAGAGGAGCTTGCTGCTGTTGAGGCAAAAATGAAAGAAGACATTGAGTCTTTAAAAAGTCAGCTGACAGCTTCCGAAGAAAAAGTGCAAGAGTTGGCTCAACAAATCGAAGCTAAACAAAAAGAAGAAGCTTTTAATTCAAGAATGGAACTAATCGAATCAACATACGAATTATCTGCAGATGACAAAACAATGCTAGCTAAAGAAGTTCAAGGTCTTTCTGTTGAAGGTTCTGATTTTGACGAATATCAAGACAAGTTGAAAGTCATGTGGGCTCATAAGAATAAAGAGCACATCGCTGAACAAGAAAAACTTTTCAATGAGAAAGTTGAAGCTGAAATTGCAAAACGCATTCAAGAAAAAACAATCTCTAAGGAAGAGGTTATTGAGGATGCTTCTGTAGTTGAAGAAGCTCTTGCTAATACTCAAGAAGAACAGAGCGAGGTTTCAACAAATAATAATTTAGAATCTGCGGTTGCAGAACTATCCTTTAGGGAAAAGTTTGCAAATGCATTTGCTAAAGAAACTGTAACAATTAAATTTTAACAAAAACGAAAAATGCATAAACTATTACCATTTAGACAATATGACGAAAAAGATGTTATTAATCTTTTTTCCCTTGCTATTACTAATGCTGAGAAAACCGCTAAGTATATAAACCTAGTTCCTGGCGGAACAGCCTATTCAACTGGAGCCAACTGGTCTGGTACTGCAGTATCTGTTAGGGCAGCCGACATTGGAAAATTCGGAGGTGAGCAACCAGCTAGAACGAACGATCCGTATTTAGGAGCCATTGGTTCGGGTAACCAGGGTTTTGCGTTGACTGAGGGAAGTTTTTACCCAGAAACTCAAGGTAAACTAAATCTAGCAACTGATGAAGCAGAAGCTCTCGGTATCACTATCAGGCCAACTCTCGCATGGGACGAAAATTCAACCAAGCTGTTGGACTATCCAGTAAAGAAAGACGAGCTTCAATGTGTGCTTCCTGGAGAAGCAGTGCCTGTAGCTACTAAAGGATTCTTTACACTTACAGTGGGTAAAGCAACAACCGAAGCTGTTGGTATTTGGCATGCTAGTGGGATCCAGTCTGGCGGAATCGTCCCAGGTTCCAAGCTGAAGGTATCAGGTAATGGAAAACTTACCCTGGACAACGGAAAAGTTGTTGTTGCTACAGTTGTTGCCACAGGAAGAAATGCTGGCAAAGATGTTGCCTTAGTACAAATTGGATAAGAAAGGAATTTAAAATTATGAACATTACCTTAAAACGAACACAAGAACAAGTCGAGCTCATTAAGGCTATGGCTTCGAAGAATCGCAATGTTGCGCATGAAGCACAAGCTGCCGCCGCAGAGTTTATTGCTCCAGTACTCGCTGAAGTAATTAACAATGCCCCTACGCTGAGTAATATGTTCACAAGCTTTTCTTTTAATGAAGATGATAACCCCTCTATTCCATTAGATCTTTATCATGACATCACCGATGAAGACTACTTGAATGTATATGTACAAAATGTAGCAGGAGGTCTTCCTTCCAACACTGTGATTCCAACGCATAGTGAACTTAAGTTTACTACTTACCGACTGGAAACAGCTTTGGATTTTGATCGTCGATATGCCGCTCGCTCACGACTTGATGTTGTGAGTAAAACATTCTCTAGATTGGCTCAAGAGCTCATGCTCAAGCAAGAAACAACTTCTGCTAACCTTGTGCTTGGAGTACTTGCAGCTGCACAGACTAATGGTAAGGACCATGTTATTAAATCTGGTGTTGAGAATCGATTTCTTATTGATGATGTTAATCGTTTGATTACACATGCTAAGCGTATCAATACAGCTTGGAATAAAGGAACTCCTGTTACTGCTAACCGTGGTGTGACTGACCTATTGATCTCTCCTGAAATCATGGGTGAAATTCGAGCAATGGCTTACAACCCAATCAATACACGTGGTCTTGCTGGAAATAATCTTACTGGTACGATTGATGGAACAGCTGCTACTGTAGGTGGCGGCGCTGCTGTTACTGTAAGCAATGATTCTGCTGGAGGCGTTATCCCCGCAACCGAGCAAATGCGTAATGCATTGTATCAAAATGCAGGAACCTCTGAGCTTTACGGCATCAACTTCACCGAGATTCATGAACTTGGTAAGGGCCAGAGATTCAATGATGTATTCGCAACTTACGACACCTCAAGTAAATTCGGACACAGCGGAAAGTTTAATAAAGATGCTACTACTGGAGACGAGATCATTATTGGTATCGACAGATCCAGAGAGTCTTTGATGAGAGCTGTAGCGACAGACTCAGAGACAGGAGCAGAATTGAGATTGGCAGCTGATGATCAATACACAGTCCGTCAACAAAAGATTGGTTATTATGGCTCGATTGAAGAAGGAAGAATGGTTCTTGATTCACGTGCTCTCACTGGTATTGTAGTGTAATAATTTTACAAAACAAACCATAACCAAATTAAAAAAATCCACCTACTCGGTGGATTTTTTTATTCCCAGAATTAATATAAAAGTGTAACCATACAATATATCTATGAGCTCAAAAACCCAAAAGAAAGAAACAAAAAAAATTGAAAATTTTGTAGACGGTAAAATTCAAGAAAGAAGTGATGTCGAAAAAGTAAGAGATTTGGAAGATCTCATGAGAGGATCCTTGCATAGTCCATTTAAAATTAAAACTAAGGAAGAATTTGAACGAAAAATGGCTGCAATGAATCTTATAGACATGCAAAGCATGGCGGTAGCCGCAGGTATTTTCCCCTCTGGAAACAAAAGTATATTAAGAAAAAAGTTAAGGAAAGAATTTGAAAAATACGAAAGAGGTGGTAAGGGTCGATTATTTTCGACCTCCAAGCCAATTGTCGATTACAATAATTTAAGCGAAGATCAAAAAAAACTTTTTAATGTAAACGGTTAAATCTGACTATACCATGCGGATAAGATATGTCAGAGTGCAATAATAGTCAAATATCTGTAATTGCAAAAAAAATATTTGATTCTGAGTTTTACGATCAATTCGACGAAACAGATAGCAATTACGAAAAATCCGTAGCCAATTTTATATCAAGAATTGAAGCTTGGTTAGAAACGAATATTGGGCAGCTCAATATTCTTATTCATTCTGGATATAGAGTGACTCATAGCGAGCATATTTGCCCGCAGATAAATCCAGAAGAGATAGCTATCTTCATACAGTTGTACTTAAAGGAATACTATAAGAGACAAGCTCACAACTCTTTAAAAAATGTGAGTTCGAGTTATACGGAAACTACATCTGGAGAACCTACTGTCTTTATGACGGATTGGGTGGAATTACGAGAAGGAGATTCTTCAATAAAAAGGCAATCTTTAATATCCACACCTCAGCAAAAAATACAAGCTGCTCAAGCATTTAAAGGCATTTCTCAAGATGCCAACATAAAGCTTCAGGAGATGGTTCAGTATTATAATTTGCATAAAGCTTTACCCAGGCAAGTTGTTGCTAGGTATACAGGAGATTCTGATTGTAGCCAAAAACCAAATGGTTGTAATGAGCAAATAAACTCGTGCCCCCCAGAGGTAACCACGACAGTAACTTATAGAATCACACCAACCACTACAGTTACTGAAACGATTACGATCACACCAACCACTACAGTTACTGAAACGATTACGATCACACCAACCACTACAGTTACTGAAACGGCTACAATCACACCAACCACTACAGTTACTGAAACGGCTACAATCACACCAACCACTACAGTTACTGAAACGGCTACAATCACACCAACCACTACAGTTACTGAAACGGCTACAATCACACCAACAGCTACAGTTACTGAAACGGCTACAATCACACCAACCACTACAGTTACTGAAACAGCTACAATCACACCAACAGCTACAGATACGGTAACGGAAACTACAACGATAACTCAAACAATAACCCATACTTCAACCTTTGATGAATGTTGTGGGGAGGTAAAAAATTTAATAGAAATCGTTAACACTAGTGATATAGTAGAAAGCGATAGAAGAACTGGAGAAGAAATATTAATTCAAAATATATCAAATCTAATGCAAGATTCCTCTGTTTGTATTGGGGGGGTATCAAAATCAGTAGACCTTAAAACAGTAAACATTAAAGTAGGAAATACAGACCCAGCAAAAGAATTTTCTTTAGCCACGGTAAAATTCGAGGGAAATCTTGATGATCAAACAATTTTTATTAAAAAGAGGTATGGAGATGTAAACTCTGGCACAGATCCAGCAGATCAATTTTTTAGCACAGATTCTACTCCCACCGAAACCATTAATCCATGTGGTTATGGATTTTGTGTAGAGTATACCCCTTGTCAAGAAGGAGACATTGATCCGTCAAGATGTATTGACAGATTAGTTTGCAGTGGAGCTCTAGACATTGGAAATGTGCATATTGCTTTCAGGCCTGGACAAATCCCTCCTGAAGTTTTCGTAGATGTGGGAAGATGTTATCGCAAAGTAGGAGGGTCTCAAGCTAAAAATTGTAGTTTCTTTATTGATGACAATACAGGCTGCGGAGGAACTGGAGATAAATTTTTAAATGAAACACAATTTAATAAAAATTTTGTTAAAAAACTAAATGATACCGTGGTTATCGCAGATGATTGCAATCAATGTTGTGCGTGCTCTCAGGATACAACATGTTTTAGTTGCGACATACAATGGTCTGGAAACTCTGGAGATTGTGACGTCTCAAACCCTTGATGAAAAATGTCAGATTTAATACCTAGCAATGATAAAATTAAATATGATAAAATATTTGATGATATCCATGATACTTTTGCTAGAGAGATAACTATTTTCAAGAAAGAGAAAAAAATTTTTATAGCAACCGATTCTACATATAACGCTTTATACTCAAGAATAAAGAATCAGGCTGGATCAGATAAAGTAGTAGAAGTAATCAAGCTTAAAGCTAGAATAGCATATGCAGGAAATTTCGAGTTTTTGAGGCAAAATTCAGAAAATGAAATATTAGGTATAGATATACCTTCAGATCATATAAGGATAAAAGTAAACGAAGAGGGTTATAATCTTATTAGACAAGCTAGTGATATAGAAGTTGATGGAGAATTATTTAATGTTAATTCTGATGCTGCTAAATCTGGAATGTTTAGTGTGAAATACTATAATTTATTACTAAAAAGAAGAGGGTAAAATGAATGTAAAAATTAACAAAACAGCTTTGAATAATATTGAAAATCAACAAGTTGGACCTATAGTTGGAAAAAAAATTGAGAAATCTTTAATTCAAAGCGTTCAAAAAGCCCAAAGAGAAATGATGCAGGAATTTGAAAGCCATCCAGTGACTAAAGAAATAGAATCAGGGCCAAACGGGTCAAATCAAAGTGGGACATTGGGTGGTTATGGCAATTTGTTTTCTTTCATAGGTTTTGAAAGTGGAATGAAGCCTATCGATCCACTTAGAAAAATAATTAAAAAGACTCTGGCGATTAGATCTGTACCAGCAAGCCAGAAATCTATAACACTAAAGTTTGAAGTTGAAGTGCCAGACAAGGAAGAGCTGTTTAAAAATTCTCCGATGCCATGGCAAGAAGGTAGGAGCTGGGCAGAAGGAATTGAAAGAGGTATTTCTGGTTTAGGAAATTATATAAACAAACCAAGCTCTAGCAGTAGATCTTCACAAGGTATTCAAGCTGAAAATAAAATAAGAGGTGGGCAATTTAGAAATACGAAATATTTATCATCAATAATTAACAATTTCAAGAAAAATATTTTAAATTTTATAAAATGAAGACCTCTTTTGATCATGAATTATTGTCTAGTTTTTATCTTTGGTGTGAAGATAGGTTGGTTTATTTTGCAGAAGCTTATGAATCTGCAGTAAATCATACATTTAAATATGTAGACTCACTAGACGTTCCCGCTGATTACAATGGTTATTATAGCCCTTATAGACAATTTGTTTCTTCTTCAGATAAGTTTAATGTCAATGATTTTGTTAATATCGAAGGAGCAAATATAAATGATAAAGACGGGATATATATTGACTACAACAGTGGTAGGGTCCTGGTAGACACCAAAGATGCAAGGTTTGGAGCCAGCACAACATTGAATATAACAGGCGAATTTGCATACAAAACAGTAAATTTATATATAACAGACGATACAGAAGAAAGCGTAATACTAAATAGCGATTTTATTATTTCTCCTACAAATCAAACATATCTACAAACGAACGGCGGGTTCTCTGAGAAGATTTATACTGTACCAGCAATGTTTATAACATTAGAGAATTCAGAAAATGTGCCTTTTGCTATGGGAGGTATGGATTGTACGAAATTTTACATGAGGGCGGTGGTCGTTGCTGATTCAAATTATACATTAGATGGCGTGTTGTCTATATTTAGAGACTCTGCGCGAACCAGTTTTCCTTTGATTAATTATGAAGATTTTCCTTATGGAGAGTTTTCTCATATAAAAAATCATCCTTATAAATATATAGATTTATCAAGAAACAGCTCAAAGTCAATATTTATAGACGAATCAAGATCTTCAAAATTAACAGATAGATCTAGAGAAAAAATCACCTCCTCAAAAGATTATAAAATCGGGTTTTTAGACTTTGCGTTATCCATGCCAAGAATCCCAAGAGCTATTTTTAGTAGGTAAAAATAATTTCACATTCATTGGTTTTTACTGTATATAAGTTTATAACTTAAATTTTATAAATTATGGCAACAGACAGAGTATTATATCAAAGCGAATCGTTATATGTAAGTAAACTAGAAGGAACAGGTGCCGCCAGTGGTTCTGGTCAACTTATTGACTCAAACGACATAAAAGAAATTAACAGAGTGCAAGATATGAGTTACAATTTAGAAGTAACTCGTACTGATGTAAATGAATTTGGACAACTAGCTGCATTATCTAGAGAAGTCACAGAACCACCCACGGTTTCTTTAGATTTTTCTTACTATTTAACAGATGGTACTCAAGAGGATTTGTTAGGTTTTAACAGTAATGCAGCTGGGCAGTTTACTTTGTCTAACGCTACACCAATGACTAAAGATTTATTGACTGGAGACGCAAACAACGATGAATTAAATTACTACATCGTTACTGTGCCAGAAGGAGAAGATGTGCATGGTCAATCATTGCCATTACCTGGAGGAGCAGCATCAGTAGCAAAAACAACTAATGGAGTAATCGCAGTTGGTAATGGCTTTGTGACAAGTTATGGAATTTCAGCCGCTGTTGGAGAACTAGCTACAGCAAGTGTATCTGTAGAAGCGTCCAACATTGTTTTTAAGAATGATCTTACTAGCCAGTTGCAAAACCCCTCAATTGACATTGAATCAACTACGGGAGGTAGGCTAGACAATAAGGTTGATTTTGCAGGTGTAGCGTCTACAGATGGAAATATTACGGTTGACGGACAAGAAGTTTTTGCTATCAGGCCTGGAGATATTTCTATAGATTTTGATGCTAAAGGGTATTTAGGCGCCACCGAAGCTGGAAAACTACAGACTGGAGGAGCCATCCTGCCAGGTGTGAATGAAACAAAAACAAAAAGCTCTATTCACGTACAAAATATTTCCCTAGATATACCAGTGTCTCGAAGCCCATTGAATAGACTTGGTAGCTTGTATCCATTTTCCAGAAAGGTTGATTTTCCTTTAAATATGACATTGAGTGTTTCCGCATTGATGACCGAGTTTTCAGATGGAAGCTTAGATGAATTGTTGTGCGGCTCAGAAAAGGGTAGAGATATTGCAATCGTACTAAACACAAGATGTGGAGCAGCTAATGCAATGGTATTCATTATGAGAAATGCTATTCTTGACACCCAGGCTTTTTCAGCATCTATCGGGGACAATAAAACTGTCGATCTTACTTTCTCCTCTCAAGTTGGAGGAGCCAACGATAGTGAAAACGGAATTTTCTTAATTACAGAAGCTAAGAATAAAGTTGGAGCGAATGATGGAGTTCCTACAACTCCAACTCCTTAATATAAGAATTATATTAAAAAAAAACCTCAGGTTTCACGCCTGGGGTTTTTTTGTGTAAATACACAAAAAGGTAAAAGGAAAATATACATGAATAAAGATAAAGAACTCTTAGAGTTTCAAGTGGTCAGGTCAATCACGACGGTTTATAAAAATTGTTTAAATCTCATAGAAGGCCTACAGCAAGAGCATGACATACAATTTAGTAAACTTAAAAATTCTATACCTGAAAAAAAAGAACTATTAAGCCAAGCAGAATACTTAGATCGTGCTCAATTTAACTTCTTAAGAAAAAAAATATTAGATTCTGGCAACGATGTAAAAAGAGAGTTAATTTCCTATATGGAAAATTTTGATATAAAAACAAAAAAATAACTTTATAATAAAGTTATGGCTAAAATTTGTTTTAAAAAAAAATCAATTTTTTTTCATGTTCCTAAAAATGCAGGAACATCCCTAACTGTATTTTTCGGTCGGTGTGGGTGGCATACATTTAGGTACTCCCCAATAGACGGACCTTGTGACACAACAAGTCCTGATTATAAATACTCGAAAGGATGCTGCATTAGAGTGCGGGAAAACATGAAACAAATTGCAGCTCATAATGATTTAGAGAGAGCGCGGGGTAAAGCTATCCCATACTTTGCAAAAAACATTAATTCATCAGAACTTGAAATGGTAAAAAAAATCGACCATAACACTTGGGATGATTTTTATAAATTTGCTTTTGTAAGAAACCCTTGGGATAGATTAGTTTCAGCTTGGAAAAACAGGGTGACAAGCATAATAAGTTTTGAAAAGTTTATCGACACTCTGCCGTTTGATAAAAGCTTTACAGATGCTTATTGGCATACCATGCCCCAGTATGATCATTTGTACGACGAACAAGGAAAACGATTGGTACAAGATATATTTAAGTATGAAGAGCTTGATGTGTATATGGACCACATTAAGTTAAAATTAGAATTACCAGATTTTCCTATTGATAAAAAATGGAATTCAAGCGGAGTAAGAAAGCATTACTCAGAATATTATACTAAAACTGAACAAATTGAAAAAGTAGCAAAAATTTACGAAAAAGATATAAATCAATTTAATTATAAATACAGGTAAAAGGTTATGAAAATAAATGAAAAAAATATACTCTATTCCTTCTCTTTAAATTTAAATAGAGAAATTGAAGAAGAAATAGAAAAGAAAACAAAACGCAAAAATAAAGAAACTGGAAAAGCGGAAGTGGTAACTTCTATAGAGAAAGTTAAGGTGGACAAAGAAGTTCCTTATAGGATAATTATTAAGAAGCCAAACAGGACTGAACTTGAAGAAGGAGATATGTTTTATAGTTTGGAGTTGAATAAGTTTATTAAAATGGGATTACTTACAAAAGCGATGCTAGCTAAACAATACGGAAATCAAGGAGGTATATGGTCTGAAAAGGAACAAAAGATATATGCTGAATTATTATACAAAATGCATCAAAAGCAGTTGGAAGTTCAGCAGTTTTCAATATTCGGAGAAAATAATAGTTTATCTAATAGGCAACGAGAAAAATTAAACGAGTCAATCAGAGACTTATCTTTCTTAAAAAAAGAGTTAACTGAGTACGAAATGCTTCAAAACTCCTTGTTTGATCATACTGCAGATGTAAAAGCTAGAAATCGAGCTATAATGTGGTATATTTTAAATTTAAGTTATTTCCAAGAAGGCGAAGGCGAGGATAGACCTTTTGAAAAAATGTTTGATGGAGATGATTTTGAATCAAAATATGAATCCTATCAAGATAAGGAAGACTCAGAAGACGACTTGTATCAAAAGAGTATTGATAAAATTTCATCTATAATTACAATATGGTATGTTAGTGGAAATCAAGACTCTGAAAGTATAGAGGCAATCTTCGAAGAAATGAAAAGCACCCTCAAGGAAGATGAATCTTCAGAGGAAAATTTAGAAGAAAATTCAGAAGAAGAAAAAGGAAGTGAATAATAGAGAAATATCTTTGATATTTCAAGAAATATGCGACGGCTTCTCTGTTTCAGAAATAAATTCTAAAAAAATTTATGTAAAACATTTAACATTAAAAGAATTTAATATTATTAACAATCTTTATGAAGATTATTATTCTAATGCTATAAGAAAACAAATTCCTAAAGAGGAAGATTTGTTTGAAAGTTTAAAAGAGACAGGTCAATGGACAGAAAAAGATGAAGAAAAATTATCTAACCAAGAGTTAGAAGTAAAAAATCTAAAGCAGACTTTACAAAAAGTATTTAGAGGATTTGAAAAAGAGTCTATATCAAAAAGATTAAAAGAAATTGAACCTGAATTTAAAAAATCTTTAGAGTTAAAAAAATCTTTTTTACGTGTTACAGCTGAACACTACGCTGAAAAAAAAAGCAATGAAGAAGTGTTAAGACTGTGCACATTTAAAGATGCAAAATTAGAAGAAAATCTATGGACAGAAGAAGAGTTTCAGGATTTAGATTATTTTGAATTAAATAATTTTTTTAATTTGTATACACAAGCTATAGAAAAGCTATCGGATAAAAATATTATGCAGACCGCTCTTTTAAGTTCTTTTAAAAATTTAGCATCGATTTTCGATAAAGATTTGTCTAATTTTTTTAACAAGCCAGTCTTGCAACTAAGTTTTTACCAAACTAATTTATTAAATTACTCTAAAATGTTTCGGGCTATTTTTGAGAATAGAGAAATTCCGAAAGATATACAAGACGATGCAGAAAAAATCATTAACTTCATAGAAGAAACAGATGCGAAAAAGGATAAAGCCGAAAAGATAATTAAAAAATCTCAAGAATCAGATGGGTTTTCATTTGCAAAATTATCAAACGAAGAGATGAAGGATCTTGGTGTTGAAAAACCTAAGGGTAGAGATATTCACAAAATAGCCGAAGAAAAAGGAGGGGAATTAACCATGGAGGACTTTATGAAAATGCATAAAAAATAGTGTACTTAAAGTTAAGGTAAAAGGAAAATGAGTGTTATACAAATACCAACCAGTTCGACTGGATTTAAGGAAAGTATTATTAGAGATGCTAGAGCAGCTCAGGCTGCTGTAAATAGGATGCAAATGACACCTCAGTTGAACCCCAAGGGGATGGTTCAACCGTTAGGTAAAATAACAAATGCTGCTAGTGAGTTTCAGAAATCTATGGACGCTTCTGCAGCTCGTGTTTTTGCTTTCGGAGCGGCTGTTGGAGTAATTAATGGAATATCCGATGCTTTTAAGGGTATGGTATTAGCAACCGCTCAAGTTGAGAAATCCCTAAAAGATATTCAAGTTGTAATGGAAGTTTCTGACCAAGCAATGAGAAAGTTTGGAGATGGATTATTTGATGTAGCTAGAAACACAGCAACATCTCTGAAAGATGTCGCTGAATCGGCTACAGAACTAGCTAGGCAAGGTTTAAGCGCTGAAGAAACTTTAGCAAGAGTAAACTCAGCATTAGTGTTAAGTAGGTTGTCAGGATTAGACGCTGTAAAGTCAACAGAAACTTTAACAGCGGCAATAAACTCGTTTAATAAAGAGGGTATAACCCACGAGCAAATTGTTAATAGAATGGCGAATGTTGATGCCGCCTTTGCTGTGTCATCAGCTGATTTAGCTGAAGCGATATCTAGAGCAGGAGCTGTTGCTCAGTCATCTGGAGTTTCATTTAACGAATTATCGGCGGTGATAACCGCTGTTCAACAAAGAACAGCTAGAGGGGGGTCTGTAATAGGAAATGGATTTAAGAGTATATTTACAAGAATTAAAAGGAGTGGTGTTAGAGAAGCTTTGGAAGAAATTGGGGTAGCAACAAAAAATTTAGATGGATCTTTTCGTAGTGGAATGGACATAATATTAGATTATGCAAATGTATATAAAACTTTATCAGATAGTCAGAAAGCTTATACATCCGAGCAATTAGCGGGGGTTTACCAAATTCAAAATTTACAAGCATTATTACAAGATTTAAATAGTGGGTTCTCTATATACAATAAAGCTCTTGGTGTTGCGAATAATACAACAAACGAAGCTATACAAAGAAATGAACAGTTAAATACAACTTTGGATGCTTTGTTTAAACAAACAACGCTAAGCTCTCAAGAGCTAGCAGCTTCAATTGGAGACTTAGCCCTATCAGGAAACTTTAAAGAAATTCTAAAATTTCTAGATAATTTAGCTCAAAAACTAAATTCTATTTTTTCTGAAGAGGGCGGGTCTGATGTAGCTAAAAATCTAATCAGAGGTATTGGTAGTTTTTTAACTGGACCAGGGTTAGTTATTTTAGGAGCTGCTTTTATAAAAATATTTGGGCTGGTAACAAAGTTCGCAAAAGAAGCCTTTGCGGATATACTAGGGTTAAATTCAGAAACTAAAAGGCAGCAATCCTTACAAGCCGCAATTGGGCAAATATTAAGTTCAAATGCTGGAATTTATCAAAAAATACTTGCGGCGGGAAGCAATACAGCAAAACAAGAGCAAATAATTTTAAACATTATAAAACAAGAAACCGCAGAGCGCTTAAAACAAGAAGCATTAATTAATAGAATTGCGGCTGGATCAAGACTAGCGGGTATTGGAGCTTCTGACGCTGGTTTTGTGCCTATGGGTAAAAGGCCCGCTAGAAATAAAGGGAAGAAAACACTTGGAATGGCCAGTGGCTTTTTGCCAGCTTTCGCTAAAGAATCAAGGGACATACATAAAGGGGTAGGGGGAGCCAGGAAAACTGACTCGCCAGTTTCAACAAAAATAAAAACGACCCCTGGGAGAACTGAAGACGTTGTGGTAAATACTGGAGAATGGATAGTTAGAAACTATGAGGGGTCGGGAGCTGATGCTGTTTTTAATCGAAATATGGCAAAAGCATATGGGCTTCCAAATGGTGCTCAAAAAGTAAATGCAGCCTCTGGAATAATACCAAACTTTTCAGGAGGTGGATTTGGGCATGGTAAAACAATTAGCTATACCGCTAGACAGCTTGGTGCAAGTAGTAATACGGGAGCAACATCAAAAATAAGTAAATACGCAGACTTGAGTGATAAGTTTACTGGGAAAGTAAAAGTAGAAAGAATGCCGCAAAATAATTCGTATTTTGAAAAAAAGGCGGCTTCAATAAAAGATAAATTAATCCAGAGAGACCCCAGTCAAAAAGATGGACGAGTAAAGTACACGATCAATCAAGATTATAAAAAATTTTTAGAGAGAAGATATAAAGGTTTGATAAACAATGGAGTTTACCGAGGAATTTTTACAAGTGCAGAGAATATAGCTAATCAACCAGCATATTCTGGCAAACAGCCAGCAAAAATGAGAAACCTGTTTGGAAGTTTGGTGACTAAATCAAAAGGGTTAGTCGGAGAAAGTAAAGGTAGGTTCTATTTATCTGGCAGACCTGGTAATCAGAAAGCGTCATTCATACAAGGAAATGATCCTTTTGATATAAGTGTTGAGTCTATAAACTCAAGAGGTCAAAAAAGATTTAAAAAGTACGAGCAAAAAACCAAAAACGAACAAAATATTACCGCAGTCCTTAAAAAGGGCGCTTCGTCGTTTTTAGATAATTTAATAAATCTGCAAAAAAAATCTGGACGTAAAGTAATTGGGATAAAAGATGGTAATTTTCAGAATATTAACTTAACACAAGGTGCAGCTGCTATGTTCAGGGGTGGGTTAAACATGCTAGTTCCAAAAGATACAAAAGTTAGGAATTCCGCATTTAAGAAAGACGGGGAATATACCATCCAAAAAAATCAAGATGCTGGGCAAGGGCAATTTGGCTTCCTTAATGCCTCAAGTGGTTATGTTCCTAACTTTGTTGATCGTAGAAATAGATATCAAAAAATAAAAGATGTTTTAGCTGATCCAGCTAATAAAAATATTAAATTTAATACACCAGCTTTTAAAAAATTAAACATTGAAACGGTTAAAAAAGGCATGGGTGGAGAATTTCAGAAGATGTGGTTGGAAAACTATTTCAAGAAAGGGCTGTCGGGGGATTATAAAATGCTAATGAGAATGGGTTATGATCCAGACCAGCTTTTAAAACTAAGAAAGCATTACAAAAGAGGTGGAAAAATAAATATAAAAACTCTTTCCAGAGGTTTTATTCCAAACTTTGGCGGCTCATTATTAACAAGTCGTGGCGCTATAACAACCCAACAAATAAATAGACTAAAAGGTGGAAACCATATTAATAATAAAAAAACTGGAGAAAAACTTTATTTAAATCAATTTACTCCAGATGAGCAATCTGCAATTAAAGCATTTAAAGCTACTAATAGTAAAGAGGTAATAGCTCAAAAAGAGCAACAAGCAAAAAAAGCAAAAAATCAATTGAAAACCATTGATGCCTCAAGGCAGGCGACAATGCTTGTTGCTACAAAAAATTTCAGGCAAAAAGTAGATACAACAACTCAATCAGGAGAAAATAAAGTCAGACTGAAATATAGAGTAGAAGGAATCAAGGATAAGAGAATAGGTAATCAAGAGACGGCGTTAAGAAATAAAGCTGAAAAGTTTATGCTAGACCAAGCTCATTTAACAGCAATGAAAATGGCTGGAACTGGAAAATTCGCAGCAAATACACCTATGCCCACTAAGGTTGCAAATGCTGGCAGTATAGGTTCTGCAGCTGGATCAATTTTTGAAACAGCCGTGCAATCACTTGGTAAAAACTCATTGTTTACTAAAAATAATGCAACGTTTGATATTCAGGGGTTTCCTGATAACTCGTTAAAGAATTTATTTGGGTATTATAGTCCCTTTGCGGATGCAAAAATTGGACTAACCCCAGGAACTAAAGCAGATTTTAATAAAAAACTACTAAGTTTGCCAGAAATTAAACAGGAAATCACAGGAAAACAAAGGAGAGAGCAGGGAAGGGTAGCTTTAAAATCTAGGAAGAATTTATCGAAAGGGTACATACCTAGCTTTTCAAAATTTGCAGACTTTAGGGGTATGAGTGGGCTAGTGGGTGGTACAGCTTTAGCTGGTTTGTTCGCCGCTAATGCTCACGAAGGAATGGGGGATGACCCTGGAACAGCAGCGTTAATGTCTTCGCTTATGTTTGGAGCAGGATCCTTTGGGGGTATTAAATCTGGAGATAAATTGAAAAGCATGTATGAAAATGATTATAAACGATACAGCTCCAAAATAGGCAATGTAACATATGATTTTCGTAAAAAAGACTATTTAGAATATAATAAATTAGCAAAAGATGTCAATCAAAGAATTAGAGCGGCAAACGAAAAATTAATATCTGTTTTATCTGGCAAGGCAGAAGGAGGAAATCTGGATGTATTAAATATAGAACAACAAATACAAGGGCTTAGAAAAGAAAAACAAGCTATAGATAAGAAATATATTCAAAAAAGCGCTGGAGTTAAATCTGCTAGAATGAGCCCAAAAATGATGTCATTAATGAAAAAATATGGAAGGAGGGGAAGACGTGGAAATATGTCCAAGGGTTATTTACCAAACTATTCAAGTAAACCTTGGATGAGTAGCAAGCAATTTGCAAGATTCAGCGGAAGTGTTGGTAGATTTAACAAACATGTTGCTCAATCAAAAGCGGGGTCTATAACAAGCTCACCATTGAGATCTCCTGGCAGAGATAATTTGTTTTCATTTTCTAGAAGAAGGCAGGAAGAATCACTGGGAAATATAAAACAATATATAAACTCAGATTTTTTTAGATCTTTAGATCCAGATATTCAATCAAGAGTTGTGAAGTTTTATAACAAAAGAATGTCTGGTTTTAAGAAAAATCAGCAGCCTGAGTATCTAAAGGACGATGCTAGATCTAACGCTAGAACGATGAATTTTGTAGGGGGTTATGTGCCAAATTATTCAAACCCTTTAATGGATGCCTTATCTAGAGAAAAAGGAGCTTTAAGTGCTAGAGGTATTTCTTCTAGCGCTATAAGAGTGGAGCAGAGTGCTAAACTAAAAAGCTCGATGAATCCAGAAGGTTTGGCTGTCACGAATAAGATAGATGAGCCCTTGGGTGTTGACCAAGGCATATCGAGAGCAAAGAGAATGGGTATAGACCCTAAAACTCATGGAACGACACCAAATTTCGCTGTCCCGTTTTTACCTTTACTAAAGCCATTGGTAAGCGGTTTAGCTACTGCGCTTGCGTTTGGAATTGACCCACTAGTAAAAGCTCTTAAAAGCACAGGTAAGTTTGTTAAAAAACAAGGGTCAAAAACCATGGGAGGAATGGGAGAAATGGGTGCAATGGAAATGGGTTTCATGTTTGGCGGTCCGATGATGGCAGAAATGTTGAAGAATGGTAGAGGTGAGGGACAATTGCCTGGATCAACAGGTGTACTAACAGATGCTCTAGAATATGGATCAATGGGAGCTCTTCTAGGTAAGCGGGGCATGCTTGCTGGTGCGGCTGGTGGTGCATTAGCGGGACTGTCAAGAATGTCAGAAAGAGATCTTCAAGTAGAAGCATTTGAAAAAATAATAAAACAAAAAGAAAAATTAGATAAAACATTGCAAGATTCTCAAGCTATTCAAAATTATGCAAGTGGAGTAGTTGGATTAAACGAAGCTTTGAAAAAAGGAGATTTTGAAGGGGTTGCCAGAGCTCAAGATATGATTTATGAGGCTATGAGTAACGCAAGTGATCCAGAATTGATAAAGAGGCTTGGAGACTTACAAAATTCATCAAAAACTGCTGAAGAAAAATTACAAGCTCTAAATAAAGAAATGGATAATCTAGGAAAAAGAGCGAACACGTTACAGGGTCTCATCGGAATTGCTGAAGATTTGCCAACAGAAAAAAGTTCTGGAGATAATTTAGGTCTAGTAGATAAAGCTCAAGAAGTAGTAGCTCAGACTGGAGCTAGGCTTTGGTCCGCGAGTAAAGATTGGTTCAATCTCGATTTTAGAGGTATGTGGAAGAGAGCATCTGAGGCGGGAAATCAGGTTGTGTCGAATAATAGCGATAGGGATGCTTTTAATACAGACGATGGGACTGGGAAAGAAAGAGCTGATAGTATCACAAAAAAACTATTAGGAGATATGAAGAATAGAATTAAAATGGAAGAAGAAGCAAGGGTTGCATCTAGATTGAGTGGATCGAGAACCACAAATAATTTAAAAAGCGATTTAAGTAGCACACAAAAACTTAGAGATTTATTAATTCAACAAGCTGAAAATGAGTCGAAAGGAATTATTGACTCAGAATCTTTAAAGAGAGAAATAAGAAACATGCAGAATTCAGATTTTCAATTCGGTGCTATTGGAGATAAAGTTAAAGAAATCGCAGAGTGGGATATAGATGTTACTGATAAAATAAATTTATTAGACAAAGAAATTGAAAATTTAGGTAAAACAATAAATATAACCAGCGGATTAATCGGAAAGTCTCAAGAAGAGATTAAAAAGGGGATGAATACAGATATGTCAATTAAAGCAGCTGCAGAAGTTGTAAAAAACTTAAATATAGCTGAAAAAACCCAAAGAGAGCTTGAGCATTTAACAAGCAACCAAATTTCAGATCCGCTAGCAGAGTTTAAAGATCAAGATGATGTAAGATCAATTCAAAGATCTCAGACTATAAAAGCGTATAGTGGAGAAGATGAAGCAAGTACAAAAAGTTTAATGAACGAAATGGTTAACTCAAAAGTATTAAAAAATGCTTTAAGAGTAGCAGCTAATGAAGAATCTGAGAGAGCTAATACACTTGCTCAAACTTCAGTTTCGTCTGTAAGTCAACAATCAGAGCTTGAGAAAAACTCTAATAATGCATACAAAGCAGTAAAGGCTCAGTTCGATCAAATGAAGAACGCTCAAAAAGTTTTTGATGAAATGAAAACAAACTATCGTCAGGAATCTTCATTAAGAGACTTTCAAAGAGACACTAAATACCAAGCAAAAATAAGCGCGAACGATTTTATGAGTTCGAGAGGTTATCTTTCTGAGCGTGGATATGAAGATAGATCAAGCCAAATTCAAAAAAATTCAGTAATTGAAAATCAATCGAACAAATTAAATGAGCAGTTATTAACTTTAGCAGACTCGTTTACAGATATGACTTCGTTATTTGACCCCTCAGCCTCACAAAGAGCAGAGTTAGGATTAGGACAAGAATCTGACAGGAAAGGTCTTGGTAAATTTGAAGACGAAGAGCAGAAAAGGCTTAGAAATGAAAGTCAGCAAATAGCAACCATTATGAAGCAGTTTGCTGCAGAAAATAAAGATGGAAATATAACTTTATCGGAAACCAAGGGGGTAATTGAGAAATTGAAGATGGTAGGAGAGAAAGGTAACTTGATAGCTCAAACCGCGTATAATTTAGAAAGAGCAAATGGACGAGAAACAATAGCTCAATTGAATAGAATTTCTTTAGAGGCTATGGCGGCCAAGGCTCAAGCAGCTAGTAATAGATTGGCTAGTCAAGGAGGTGCACTGCTTGGACCACAAGAGCGAAAAAATAATTCTGAATTAAGTATAGAAGGAGCTACTAAGATGGAGGAGATGAAAAAGACTGCTAGCGCTGTAACATGGGATTTAAAAGAGGGCAAAACACCATCTAACAATAGTGTGTTTGGGAACGGATTGCCTGGTAATGCTGGCGATAACACGATAGGAGCGATGGGAGCTGAAGCTATTCATGCATTTAGAAAATTAGCTGACACGCTTGGCGTAAACGAAACAATGTTTACAGGAATGAACGAAGATATGGCTAATTATATAGTAGCTTTAGAGAATGCAAATAATTGGTTCTCTGACTTACAAAAATTTGACCCACAATCAGCTGAAAAGCTAAAGCCAATTTTTGAAAAAATGAAAAGCAGAATGGATGAAGATTTAAAAATAACGCAAAATTTTGCTAAAAATTTACAAAATATAGCTGATAAAACAAATAATATAAACCCTAAAGACTTGAAAGACCCAATGGACAGATTAGGTCAAACGATATCAAATAAATTAGACGCTGGTATTAATATAACGAATATAGAAGCTAGTATAACGACCCCCTTAACCTCAATAAAAGACGAGATAATAAACCAAACAGCAGAGATTATTAAACTACAAGAAGGAAATGGTGAAAACGAAGGAGAAGGTGATGGTAATGGAGGGGGCGAAGGGATAGATTTTAAAGAGCTAGCCGCATCAGTAACCACTTTTTCTGAATCTATAAATCAATTGGCGGATTTTCCAAAAACATTAATGGACACATTAAGAGAATTAGTAATCAAGCACGAAGTGACTGGTGGTATAAAATTTGATTTTAATTCTGATGTAGTAAGGGGGCAGTTAACTCCTGTAATGATGCAAACATTAAAAAACCTACTTCAAGATGGAATGATTTTAGATTACTTGGCAAATGCTTTGGCCCCAAGAATACAATTAAAAAACAAAACCGCACCTCAATAATAAATTTATATGAATTTTGATAATGTAAATATATTAGGAATATCATATCAAAATATTGATTTCGAATCTAATTACATATTTCACAAAAAAAAAGCTATTACTTTAAGTGGAAATTTTTTAGACTTAGGAAACGATAGTGGGGTAAAAAATATTATTGAAGCTTATAGTGATTTAATTGAAATTGAAAATGCTTTAAATTTAACAGACTCATCTATAACCCATAATCTTCAGGAAATTTTTATTAATAGTGTTTCCTATGGAGAGGGAACTGTAGAAAGTATTGCTATATCTGGAGAACATATACAGACAGCGGAGTTTCAAGCAACTTTGCTTTTTGTCGAAGAAGGAGATTTAAATAAAATATTTATATCCAAAAATTCTTCTAGTAGTGAAAGTTTTAATTCTTCAGGTTTAACAAATGAGGATTTGAAGTATTTAGATTCTTTTGATGAAAATTTCAATTTTGCAACTTCTGGATCTCAAAAATCTGTAAGTCATGAAATAAGCTGCACGTTTAAAAAAAGAAAATCTTTAATACCTTACAGAAAAAACGTATGGAGTAACTCCTCGATACAAAAATCTAAGTTAAAAAACTTAAACAATAAGGGAAAAGGTTCTATTAAAGTTTTAGCTGGAGAAACCGCTAGTCATCAAATTTTTCTGGAATCTGGAGATTATATATTAGAGCTAGAATACCTTGGGCAGGATTCGCCCATATGGGGCCAAGCAAGCGTGCAATGCGAAAGCAAAACAGAAAATCTACCAGATGTATACTCTCATAGAGAAATAGAATTCAATGTAGATGTAGACAAGAATGTAAATATAAATTTAATCGCGAATAATACTATTAATACTTTTTTTGATAATATTAAACTGTTCAAGAAAAGTGAAATGCCTTTAGAGAAGGCGAGGCAATTTGTTAATTTTATTTTCTCAGAATCTCCAGAATACCCAATAATAAATGATCAATTTGGAGAAAATTATTCAGATGTAAGTTTATACGAAAGGTTAAATTCAGAGGAGTCGTTTGACGGTATAAATAACTCATACTCTGTTGCTAAAAATCTACAGTATAACGAAACAGACTCTACAAAACAATACTCAAGGAGACTTTCCTCTTCTATTAATTTTGAAGGCAATGGGGTTGTTATTATCAGGGAGTCTATAGAAATTAAAATTTTAAGGGAGAAAACCGAAACAAAATTAAAAAATTTTTTACAGCTAGAATTAGCTGGGTCCAGGTCAAGAGGTCAAAATCTACTTGATGAATACAAGCAATTAAATGTGGTAACATGTCCAACTCCAACAGCCACCGAGTTGATAGAGGATTTGTTTGGTTTTTCGGAATCTTTGAGCGTTGAATACGATTTCGATTCGGGCTTAGCAAATGCAGAAGTTTCTTATTCAAATGATCCAGACAATCAAATTTACTCAGGATCAGCTTTTAAGGTAACGCAATCTAGGTCGATTGAATTCAATCAAGGGTTTGAGATTGTTAGGTTGTCTGGGGATATTATTGGCCAAGGCGACGATATTGATACTAAAAATCAAAACGCAAAGAAAGGCTTGCAGTTTATTGTAGAGAGCATAAACTCAACACTGAGAGAGATAGAGAGTAGATATAAATTAGATTATTATTCAACTCCAACGACAACCTCTACGGAAATAAAAACCAAGTTACTAGAGACGAATAAAACTCTATCATTTAATGATGTAAGTGGAGCTATATCTTATTCTTACTCTTTTAGTAATGAGAGGGGGGTTTTTGATTTACCAGAAGATCAAAAAGACAGGGTTAAAAAATATGAAATTAAAATAGACCATCAAAATAGAATTAATTTATTCAATGAGTTTTCAATAAATTGCTTTAGAATAGCTCAAGTTATGGGAGACTTGTTTTCTCCAAAAGTTACAACAATAGAAATAACATTACAGGGCAGGAGTGGTACCACATTAGGAATTCTGAAACAAAGTGCTATAAGTATATTAGAATACAAAAATTTGTTGTTTGGAGAAATATCAAAAGGTACAAAAGATGATATTATAAATAGTAATGAAAATAAATTTTTAGTAGACGAAAATTATTCTTATGACCCAACAGAAAATAGATTAAGCTACAGCAGGTCGATATTAGATGTATCAGATTGCCCGACTTCAAGTATAGGTAATGGATATCCATGGACATACCAGGCAGATTTTGAAGAGCCGACGGAACCAACCAGAACCACCTTTGAGTATGAGCCTATAGAATATAACTTCGCTGAAACTCCGAGTGAAAGCGGGTTTAAATTAGATGCGGATGACTACGAACTAGAATACCCAGAGCCAACTTTAACAGATTTTATCTCTGAAGAGGTGCCGCCTCCTACATTTCTAGAAGCTCCAGTTGTTACTCGAACTAGTTATCCAGAAATCTCGCAAACACCAACGACCAGCGAAAGTCCAGAAGCTCAAGATACGACAGATAGAATAGTTGAAGTTTTCGTGCCTGAAAACTGGAATAAAACTATTAGCGAACTAGTTCCAGGGGGTACAATATTGTCAGGAAAAAGATGTTTCGATCAAAGTGGGGGGCCGAATAATTTAATTGAAAATATTATCTCCACATCTTATGCTTTTTCAACAAAGGTTAAAGATTGCATAAGGGGTGGAGATGGTGAACCTTGGTACAGTTTCACATTTTCTATACCAAGAGATCAAAGTTTTACTCCGCCGCACAGTGATAACTGTCAGTTTTTTCATGTGACAGTTCCAGATTTTTATGATGAAAATTTAAACTGTTTATTAAAGGAAAATGGTGTTTGCATAGGAGATAGTAGTAATTTAATTGGATATCACATTGCACCTGGAACTTTTATATATAGTAATTTATATAATAGTGAAACATTTATTATAGCCGCTCAAACATATAATAATAACCATCCTTATTTTTATAGAGGGGAAGTTGTTAATGGAGAAGTTAGTTTTCAGATATGTAAAGATGATAAAAGCGGAATAGTTAAAACTGAAGAGGTTATACAAACAATTTCAATACCATTTAACTCTGGTAAAACAGTAGCTCAAGAAATTATAGATGGGGTACAGGGTTGGCAAGCGGGTAAGTGTTACGAAACGATAGGTCTTAAAGATTGTAGTTCAGGGGTGAGATTTAATTTAAAAGACAAAAGATATTATAAAGAGGATGTTTTGGATAGATGTGGAGAGTTATCTTTTAATGATTTAGTAACAAATATTTATGTTAGAGAATTTTCATGCTCATCAACGGTATTAGATGAAAGTGTAATATATGATTACGAATCTCCAGTCACACCAACAGCTACAAAAACTGCAACAGTTACGGTTACACCAACAGATACAGTTACGGTTACACCAACAAATACAATAACTACAACAGTTACTACTACAGAAACAGAAACAGAAACAGAAACAATAAATTGTACTGGTTGTTTTGCTTTTTACGATTTTAGTTTTGATGATTATAGTAACACGAATTGTTTTGATAGAGTTCCAACTTGCTCAGATCCATGTGCGTGTTCGGTTATGGTAGATGATAATGGAGACACAGACGGACTATTTGGAGGGGGAACGGGGCCTACTGTATCATGTTGTCATGATATGGTAAAAGGAGATAATGATTGTAGTATGTGTTAGAATAAAAAATGGGTAATGTCAAGATAGAATACAACAACATTGATGTTTTCACTCAGCAAAACATTGGCACTCCTAATGTTTCTAGAAGTACTCAGTCTATAATAATGGGGGATATTAAGGGTGTAAAGGAGATTATTGAATTAGGTGGCGCTATACATGTAGAGGGGGATATTGCTGGTTGTGATTATTTGGGGGTCTTAAAAGACAAGCAGCAAGCAGTAATTAATGGATTCTCTGAAGATTATAAAAAATTAATAATAAAAGAAGATGGTTTAAATATACTGGAAAGAGATTTTTGTAAAGTATTAAACATAGATTTCCCAGACCAGAATTATAATAAAATTTTATATTATAATATAACTTTAGAGTGCTACGACGAGCTACTTCATAATGAATTTTATGGAATATCATCCCCTGCATATAATACAAATATTGTAAAGAACGAAGATGATACATATACTATAACTAGAAGTATAGCAGCCAAGGGAGAGAACACACAAGACGGAAATGCTGAAGGAGAAAACTCTAACTCATTGAGTAATTCGTTGGACAATGCTATTAGCTTTGTTAATTCAATAAAAATTAAAAATGTAATTATACCAGAGGGTCTAGATTATTCAAATTTAATATTGGTAGAAAGTTCTGAACAAATTGATAGGTTTAAAAATTATTTTTCAATAAATGAAACGTATATAATAGATTCAAAAAATAGGGCGAATCAAGATGCGATATATAGATATACAATGTCTAGAAATAAAAGTTTTGGTGGGGTGTCCAGTGTAGATTTTTCAGGAACAATAAAGTATGGAAAAGATTCGAATATAACAAATGTAAGAAATATAATAAATAAACAAGAGGTTTTAGAAAAAATAAAAGAAGCATTTGGTGAGTCAAATTATAATAGCCACCCAAAGGCAATGGTTATAAATGAAGACCAAAATGAAAAGATTATTTCTTTTATATTTAATTTTGATAATGATGATTCTTATGATGAGTGTGGAGTGGGAGAAATAATAAAAACATCTATAGAAGAGGGTGAAAATAGTATAGTTACAGTTTCTGTGGAAGGGGTAATAACTAAACTTGGACACTCGAATCAAAGATGGGAAGATGTTGAAAACCATTTCCTGAATAAGAATTATGATAGTTCAAGTTATAGTAGTTGGATACAAGAAATTGCACAAAAAAAAGTTAATAATATTTTTTTGGGAATAACACTAGCCTTAGAGCCAGAAACAAAAAATATAATAGAAAATAAAAAAGCGGGTGAGATTTCTTTTAATTATGTTTTCACAAATAAAGAAAAAGAAGATTTTAAAAATTTAAAGAAAAATGTTTCAATAAAAGATAGGGCTCCAAGATATGAAATTGGAATGAATTATGGAGGAACAATGGATAAGTATATAGTTACCAGGTCTGGGTTTCAGAAAGGGGTTGTTTCGGTATCATTAGATGGGGAATACACGAAATCGTCAAACGATGAAGAATTGGATAGATCTAACGCTCTTCAAGCACTAGCAAACGAAGCTAATTCAATTTTCACAGAAGTAGAGAGTTTGTTTTTTGGGGGACTAAGTGTTATAATGACTGAAAATTCAGAAAGATATAATATACATAATAATATTGCATCTATATCAATGACTAAAGAATATTTTGATGATATTGTGTAAATACATATAATATATATAATGAGCTGCACATCAAAATATATAGAAACTTTCTGCACAAAATATCTAGGTTTGGGTTTAGATTTTTCTGGCGGATCATCTCCGACTATAGAGGTTACTTTAATAGGCCATCAATCCCCATCTGCAGCACAAATTGTGTATGATCTAAAAAATATAGCAATCCCAATTGCTAGAACTACGGATTGGGATATAGCTTCAATTGAGCATATTAAGTCTTCATCTGGAGCTATAACCAAAGTTAAATTAGTTGATTCTATTTGGGTTAAGTATAATTCTATTTATGTTGCAGCTGGACAATTTAATGCATATGCGGACGAGGGTTACGTTTTAGGTAAAGAATTTTTTAATGTAACTGGAATTGCAATAGGGAGATACGATAACATACAGAGAAGCGTTATGATGGCTGCAAGTGATTTAATAGCGAACTATCATGATTTAAATAGCGGGACGCATTATATTAATAGTAATGGAGTTAAAGAGCAAAGACCACCAGGTATATCTGTTGAAAATTTTATTACAAATCATGCCCCAGGACTACCGAACCCTTTTGTTGAATTTGGGGAGTGGAATTATTATAGTGATGAGATTTTTAAGTTATTCCCAGTAAAAAATAGCAGGGGAATAACTGGAATTCATAATGATAGCGGAACCGCTTTTGATGTTCTTTCTTCCTTAGGATCTAAGTTTGGTAAAATTTTTCATGCCAATAGTATATGGGGAGTTGGTTATGAAGATAATTTTAGCGACTATGGAAAACTGAGTGTTTTAACGGATGCTGGTATTGCTGTGCCAACTATAGCTATTCAATCATCTATATCTAAAGACTATGCTGCTGGCTACTCAGCATCATTTATGAATATAACGAAAGCTCCAGGGAGATATGTTAGGGACCTTAGTAAAGCTAATACAACTATAGTTAATAATACTTTTAATAATAATTTCTCTGCTGCACCATCGGGTCAATATGAAAATGGTAAGGTGATGTTGGGAAGTAAATTAAATCTATCACCATATTACAAAGAAGATTCTTTAGCATGGACTTTAATTAAAGATCATCCTATAATAGAAGCATATGGAACAGCACAATTAATTGCAAGTAATGCGGAAAGAATAGAGGGTGATGTATCAGATTTATATGGAGGAGTAGGAAAGGGAAGGGTTTGGTATAAAGGGGTAGAAGGCGTGACAACCACTGGAGATGCAATAGCAACCGCTAAATCGTCTTTAGGTATAGCGGAAAGCGATTATAGTTTTGATGATCAGGTAACAGCCTGGCAAAATGATGGAAGGTTTTGGTATGCCACAAGAGTTGATGGTAAGGATGTTACTGCAAATGGAGAAAGTTCAGATACTCTATATGGGCAAACTTTTGGGTTTGAGAATTTTGGAACAGCGTCAAGACCACTAGGTGCGAGATCATGGAATTTAGAAACAGCTGGTTCGGTATTTTATGTTCCGCAAAATACTCAAGCTGTAGAATTTGGATTTCCAACTAGTCAAGAAATGACTATAGGAACAATAACTGGAGGAAATTGTGTAATGCTCGATTATGGAGCTGTTCCGTTTCCAGGGTCAGTTGGTTATGATACATCAACAGCTGGTCTTGAAAATTTTGTAGATTTTACAGCTAGTGTTTTAGATTCAAATAAGACTCAATTTGGAGGCGTAGCTGCGATTGATTTGGGGGGATTAAGGCAAGAAGCTTTAAATTTACTAACATCCGTTCGAAACTCAATAAGAGCACAGGGCGCAAGGAGAGGTAGTCGAGGAGCTTATGCTTATTGGTCTGGAATTAAGGATCCAGAACTTTGGTATACGGGTGGGAAAAAAATTGTTGATGATGATGGTAGGACAAAATCGGATTCATCTTTAAATTCTTCAGAACAGAAAAAGACTATAAATCAAAGTATAGCTGTTAATAGAAAATACAGTGGAACTAGATGCTCTTTTGTTCCCAATAAAGGAGCCGCAAGATTAAATAGGCATATTTTTCATAATGTATCATCAATGTCTTGGTATGGAGGGTATTTAGCATACGACTCTTATATTGATCATATAAAAATAATAGACGGTGGAAAAATTTATACTTTTCCATATACATCTGTTGCGGACTGCACAAATAGTATTTATGTGCCTTACATTGAATCAATAAGCTTCACTCTAGAAAATGCTTTTTATCCTATAAATGAATTCACATATAAATATTTAGAAAGTTTAAATATTAGTGTAATAGATGGAAAGGTCACAAACCAATATAAATTTTCACAAAGATCATCTATACCAGACTTGAAAAATTTAAGATCTGTAGGGTTAAACCTTAAACAATTAATAAAATGACAATAAATATATCTGCATCACCAGCAAAATTTTACCAACCAGATGGAGGGTTGGTTGAAATAAGTATGCTTGCCAATGGAGAATTAGTAAGAATGGAATTTGATACTGGAGCTATAGTGTCTCAGGAATTTGTTGATTCTCAACCAGACAAGCCAGTATTAAAATTAAGAAATGTAGAGTGGTGCCACCCTGAAGATGGAACATTATATCATGGTGTAATTCTAGCTACCGAGTTCTGGAAAGCTCCCAAGTAGAATTATTAATATTTAGTTAAATTTTAATGTCTGGGTGTTGTAAACAATCTTCATTATGTAAGAAAGTAGCTGGTAGAAATATTAGTTATATCGGTGCAGACGCCCTTACTCAGCATCCAGAATATTCCAACAACCAATACTTGTCATCAAGGATGGAAACTAGTATAGGTATTAGTGGTGGTAGTTCAGGAGCGCCTATAGTTTATGATGTGGCGGCTATTAATGTTGAAGGATCCAATGGGTTTCTTGCTGCATGTGGACCAGGTGGAGTTGGGGGTAATTATAGTGTAACTAGACTAAATGCTGACGGTTCGCTAGGTTCGGGAAATGCGGGGGGCGGTCCATTAGATGGAATACCAAAAGAAAGCACCAAGGGTGGTGGCTTTGATACTAGTTATAGATATGGATGGGATGGTTATACAGGAGCTTATGGTGTTTGTGCTTATAGAGACAAGGGATACTTTACGGCTTGGGGAGTGGGAGCTTCCTGGACGAATTTTAGTGGAGGCAGAGAAACGCCAATTATATCAATTGGCAGAGAAATAGTTTTTAAAGTCGCTACATTTAGTAATTATTTAATGGTTGGAACATGCGGATATTTGCCCCCTCCAGGAAATGTAGTTGAAGAACTTTGGACCTATTCAGCGGCTAGAGGTAGGGCTGCACGTTATGCTGGAACAAGTGGTTCGGTTTATGTTTACAATATAAATGACCTGATAGACTCAAACGGGGAACCTAAAAATAGTAATCCAAGTCCGATTAAGGTATTAAATAATGTTAATCATGTAACATGTATGGCTGGCGGAGAAAATTATGGATTTTTTGGAACTAGATCTGGAGTAACAAAAGTTTCGGTTGAATATAACTCAGAGACTAAAAATTATCAAGTAGATTCTGTTGTTGTTGCTGGGGGATTATGTACTGGAATAGATGCCCTGGGTGATGATGTATATAGCACTCATGCCGACGGATCTATTAATAAAAACGGAAGCAGTTTTCAATCAAGCGCTCCCTCATCCGCAAAAATATGTTACGACGATTTTTTAACTCAAAATTGTTTTGACTTTTTTACTCAGAAGCAGGGTAGGGGGTATTATTCTTTTATACCTTTTAGTTATACTAATCTAACACCTCAGACTAAACGTGACGTTTTTCCTATTTGTACTTATGCTGAAGTTAATAATAATACGGCTGAACAAGTGGGGAGTTTTCCGAGTGGTATTGGAGTTGGTGAAGATGGAACAGTGATAGTTAGTTTTTTTCAGCAAGGTTTTAGTATTGATGGTGAGCATTATTCTGGGCTGATTAGTCAGCCAGTAAACTGCTCTGAGTTTAATAGGGATAAAGATTCCGACCCGCCTAAAAACATTAATAGTGAGTATACTTTATCTTGCGGAGCGGTAGCTGTCGGATGCGGACAAGCATTTATTGCTGATTCCGTTCAATTTACTTTAGGTGGGTGTGGTCCAGGTTGGTATAACCCTGTCCATGATATACCAAATAAAGATGAAATTATAAGATTAACTAAATTATGGGGGTACTCAGGTGGAGTAATAAAAATAGGATAATTTTTTGAAATTAAATATTTATATATTATTATAATATATACAATGACATTAAAACTTTTAGAAATATATATATTAGGATTTATGTGTGCATTAAATTGGATATTTATATGGCAGACAACAACATTAAAATGCAAATTCGCAAAAATATGGCTCTTCTTAAGAAGAAAAAAAGCTATGATGTACACTCCTGCAGACTTTGAAGAATACGCTTATAAAAATTGGAGTTTATTAGGAGAGCTTTTAACGTGCCCGATTTGTTATTCTCATTGGGTTAGTGGAATTTTTTCTTCAATTATATGTTTTTATCTTGGTGGTGATTTTGCTATAGTCCCTTTTGCTTTTTTTACACAACCAGTATTAATATATTTTATATTAAGAAAGTATATAGGATAAAATTAATTATTTTTAATAATATTCAAAAGTATCCTAGCTTCTTTTGACGGAATGTCATCAAAGGAGTTCCAAGAAGAAGCTTCAGAGTTAACATAAGAATTAGAATTTTTTAGCATTAATAAATAGTCTTTGAAGCATTCAAAATTTTGACAGTTTATATTTTCTCTGCAAAATTTCTCTAAGGTTGAGTGTATAGAAAAAGAACTGTTGCTTACATTATCCTGAGTTTTACTTTGGTTTTCAGATGTGTCCATTTCGTCCATGCCAACAATATGAACATTTAAAAAATTTCTTACACATCTAACAAAAGCTCTATTACAAGCAATTGTTTCTAAAAACTTTTTAGCGAAACTGCTGGTGTTATGAATAGTTGCATTAGCCATATCTTCAAACACAATAGGGTTATTACCCGTTTCATAATTAGCTATAAACTGAATAGAACAACTAACAGCCACATGGTCGTGCTCACATTTTACTGTTTCGTAAGAACAGCTTGAAAAACCTCTAAGACGCGCGAGCTCCTTAATTCCACTAAGTTTAATTAGTAATTGGTGATCTTTTAATCCTTCTATTGTTTTAGGTAAAGGTTTATTGAATCTTTCAAACCAAAGTTTATTGGGAAACAAATGTTCTTCTTTAACCATAGCTCTCCAGTCAATAGAGCCGTCTTCATTAAATATATAATCAACATTAGAAAGTAATCCAAAATCATTTCTAGTATATATTTCAGGCCCTGAAGTTTTAGAGGAATTTGTTTGTTTTTTTGTCATGAAAATTATATTAACATAAATTCACTAAAGAAGTCAATCATTATTTTGAGATTTAATTTGTATGGATATCCTATGAATTAAAATCTTTTCTATAATTTTACTTAAAAGTTCTTTTACGACTTCTATTTCACCTGGTTCAATTGGGATTTTAAAGGTATCTGAGCCATTACGCGTTATGGAAATACCAAAAGCTGGTAAAACCTGAGTTTTTTGCTCGAATTTTTTAGAGTTTTTATTTAAATGGCTAACTTTAATTTCCTTATCCCAGGGAGATAACTTTATTGTTGTTTTATTTTCCCCGTATGTGTGAAAAGTGTTGTATTCGTATCTATTAGTGAGAGAGGATAGTATTGATCCACATTCAAATTCATTAAATTTTAATGTTATGTTTTTTTCTGGGTTGTTTCTGTTTTGAGAAAAACTGCCAGTTTTTGATTCTTCGTTCCAGTTGTACTGTTGGATTGCATTAATAAACAAGCAGGGTTCCTGATTTTTTTGTTGCACTCCGTACCTAAAGCTAAATGCGCAGCCTGTGTTTTTAGAATTTGGTTTGTATATTGATATGCTCATAATTAAAAATCTATAGAGAATTTATTGCTTTGTTTTAATTTTTGTTTTACTTCTTCTGGGTGTTTTGCCCCTTTTCTTTGTTTCGAATACTCTTTGAAATATTTTTGTTGAACTGGGTCTATTCCGCCGTTCATTGATTTTCTTTTATCGGAAAGTTCTTTTGAGTAGTCTAGCATATCTCCGTAGGAACCTTTCATGTTGCCAGTTTTGTTTACAAAATGAGCGTTATCGAATGGATTTATGTTTGAGTCTGTATTTAGTTGAGGGTTAATCCATACTCTTTTCCATTTTAATCCAGAATCATCTATGTAAACATGTTCTTCATTCATAGACTGAACTAATTCTATGAATTCTTCTTTGCTAGGGTGTTTGTATACATAAACTGGCATTACTTTATTATAAGATAAAAAAAACAAGAAGTCAAATAAAAAGTGTAAGCATATATATGTTTATATTTTTTATAACTTTTTTATCAGCTTTGTCGATATCAATAATAGGTGGGTATTTTAGTATTATAGGTTTATCAACTATTTTTCCAGGATCTAAAACTTCCGTAATTGTCATGGGGGCGGCTTTAGAAATAGCTAAGGTTATAGCAGTACTTTGGTTGCATGCAAATTGGAAAAAACCAAAAATAATTATTAAATTATATTTAATATTTTCTATATTAACATTAATGGCTATTACGAGCTTGGGGGTTTTTGGTTACTTAAGTAAGGCTCATGTAGAACATCAGAATTTAGCAAATGTGGAAAAAATACAAATAGAAACTATAGATGAGAGAATAAGAAAAGAAGAATTATTGATTAAGCAATACGAGGGAAGTATTAATACTATAAAAAAAGAAGAGAGCGAGCGAAAAAGAAGTAGTGAAGTTGAATTAGATAGGTCCGAGAGATTAATCGATTCAATAAACAAAAAAATGCAAAAAAGTATTGAAATCGAAAATGAATCAATTAAGTCATTGAATGAAAGATTAAAAACTCTAAACTTAGAGGTTGAGGGTGTAGAAAAAAAGAACTCGGGTATTTTTAGTAATAAAAAAGAAGCTTTAAAAAAAGTACAAGAAAAACAAAAGGAAGAGAGGCGTTCCATACAAGAAGATATTGAATATCATAGGGGTAGTATAAAGAGAATTAAAGAGAAACACGAAAAAGAATATGAAGAGATAAAATCTTTCATGAACACTTTTAGAACAAAAGAAAATAAAGATAACGACAATTTAGATAAAATTAACAACCTAAATAGTTTAATAAAAAAGTCTTTATTAGAAATTGAAGATTTGCGGTTAAAGAAAAATAAACTAGGATCCGTGGTTATGAATCTAGAGTCTGAGATTGGACCTCTTAAATATGTTGTGGGGCTAATTAAGGATCTCGGGATAGCTCAAATAGACCCAGATCAAGCTGTTCGAATTATTATATTAATAATAGTTTGTGTTTTTGATCCTTTAGCTATAGTGCTTTTGATCGCGGCCCAGATTTCTTTTGGGGCTAAAACATGCAAGGAAAGTGTTGCTTACAAGAAACTGAAGTCCAGGGTTTTATTCTCACCATTCAGGGAAAGAGATTAAAATTCAAATTCCTGTTCAAATTGATCAATTTCTTCTTCGGTATCAATAGGTGCATTTTCTTTAGGGGATGTTTTTTTGCTTTTTAAAGTTTTAGATTTGCTTTTGTTTTCGTTTTCTATTTTTTGCCCAAACTGAACTTTCCCGCAGTAACCATCTACATTAACGGTGAAGGTTGTGCAATTTATTTCTTCGCCGCTTTCAGTGTTCTTGGTATATTGCTTAGGTATGATAGATGCATTTGTAATAAAAACCTGAGACCCTTTCTTAAGCATCATGCATTTTTCCCCTTCCTTACCCCATACGTCTACATAAAAATATAAAGCAGATTCGTTGTGGGGATTGTTTACTGCGATTCTAAATTTTGCAACTTTAGTGTTTCCAGCTTGTTTGATTTCTGGATCGGCAACTAAATTACCAATGCAGTGAAATTGATTTAAGTAAAAAGCCATTATTTTTTTTCCTTTCTTATTTTTTCTATATATTTATTATGTACATTTATACAACCTTGAACACTAAGATTCACTTTAGGGGATTGAGCTACAACACTCCAGGGCATTACGGTATTTTTTTCCCCATCTAAATATCTCAGTTTAAATATTTCATAGAGTCGTAAATCTTTATTACCCTTTAATTTTTTTAAAAACTCTTCTAGGGCATCTTTTTTTTCTAGAGAAATTATTGAAGTATTAGAACACGCAATATTGTTCAAGTCTTCTTGATCTATATTGACTTTTTTGGTGTTAGATTCTTTGTTTTTGTTATATAGGTTTAGGCAAAACCACTTTATTCTGCTAGCTAAATAAGTACTAAATTTAGCGCCTTTATCAGGTTTATAGTCTAGTACACATTCATATATAAAACTTTCCCTGTTTGGTAGGAAGTCATTTTGGTAAAAATGAAAATTTCCATACATGTATTTAGAGCACATTTTAAAAAAAATACCACTGTGTTTATCTAGTATTTTTCGAAAGTTTTCAGTCGTATTTATACCAGATTTAATCTCGTGTATTATTTTATTTTCGTTTGATTTTTTCATTTAAAAATCCTTGTATAAATGGTATACCTTTAGAGTTGTCCCCCTCAAATGAACTCCAGCTTATTACATAATCCGAGTTTCTCTCTAAAGAAGGGGTGTAGGCTTCTTCTTCTGAGTTTATAGGCTTGAATCCATATCTATTTATATGAACACAACAAGAATCTTTGAATTTATTTTTTAAAAATTCTTGTTCATTGGGATACCTAGTATCTGTTATGACTGATATAATTCCTTTGGTTTCATTTTTCTGAAGCTTAGGCTCTATGACTTTAATCCAAAAATTATTATCTATCTTCCTGCCGAGATCGGTACCGTATGCAACTAATAATGGTCTAACTAGTTCTTTCTCAATTGCCGTTGGGTTAAGTATATCTATATTAAATTTACGTTTAACTAAAGGTCTTAAGTCTTTTTTAATTTGATCAGCGAAAGCTAGTCTTTGAATTTTTAATTGGTAATCTTTCGCCTGAGACTGCAATAAAGAAAAAAATGTGTCTTTACCTGAACGTGCTACTCCTGATACTGCTATAATCATATTAAGATGGTATTATTTTTTTGAATTTTTTAGAGAGATCATGTCTACCTATGTTGGATAATATATAAGGGGTTGAGAATATTTTACTATGATCTTGATTGAAATTCACGCAAAATTTAGAGCAATTCAAGGAGATTATCGCTGGACTTAGCTTTAAATCAGCTCCTTCACTCTCTAGCATTAACTCCAATGCTTTGGATGCGGCCTCTTCATGATTTGAGGCTACAACTGATACTTCCCAATTTGCTGATGTTATAAAATATAAATTTTCAAAATCATTGGTGATCAATCTTGATATATTTTTTTTAGCCATCAATATAGGATATCAGTTTTTCTAAAAAAGTCAAGTTTTTTTTTAGAAACTCGTATGTATTTATTTATAAATTAACTTTTAAGTCTTTATATATCTTAATATATATATATTAATATATTATATATATCTTGTTTTTTGATAACATATTAAAATATTTTACTTGTAAAAACTTAAAGTTTTTGATATACTAATTTTAGCTATCGAAAGTTTGTGTATGATAGTTGATTAATGAATATGAAAATTAAAAAACGAAACGGCAGGTTAGAAGAATTTAATGTAGAAAAAATAAACGCTAGTGCTGAAAGAGCCTGCATTGGAATAGAGGATGTATCAGCTAGTGAGATTGTGCTAGACGCCCAATTACAACTATTCGATAAGATAACAACCAGAGAAATAGATCAAGCTCTAATCTTCTCTGCCCGCGAAAAGATTGAAAAAGAACCTAATTACTCTTTCGCTGCCGCACAGTTATTACTCAATACTTTATATAAAGAAGTTTTTAAGGAGGGTGTGGATTCCGATACGTTTAAACTTCAGTATAGAAAAAGCTTCATTCAAAACACAAAAAAATTAGTTAAGGAAAATAGGCTAGACGAACGTTTACTCGATTTTGATCTTTCTTTCTTATCTGAAAATATAAAAATAAGACGAGATAAAAACTTAAAATACCTCGGGGTTCAAATTCTTTATGATAGATATTTTCTTAGAATAGACGGCAAGATTCTGGAAGCTCCACAATCTTTTTTTATGCGTGTAGCCATGGGGCTTTCTATCAATGAGGATAATAAAAACGAAAGAGCTGTTGAATTTTATAATTTAATTAGCCAGCAGCTTTATACCCCATCTACCCCAACTCTTTTTAACAGTGGAACTACTCATTCGCAGCTTAGTTCTTGCTATCTTAACACTTTTGACGATAGCATTGACGGTATCTTTGATGGTGCTTGGCAAGAAGCCAGAAAATCAAAATACGCTGGCGGTCTCGGTCTTGATGTTACCCCTTTTCGTTCCACAGGTTCTCATATTGAAGGAACTAATGGTATTTCAAGCGGATTAGTTCCATGGCTTAAAATATACAATGATTTATTAGTTGCAGTAAATCAGGGCGGAAAACGCCCAGGTGCTGGTTGTGCCTACCTGGAACCCTGGCACTTAGATTATGAAGATTTTCTAAATCTTCGCAGGAACACTGGGGACGACAGGCTTCGCTGTCATGACATGAATACCGCTTCCTGGATTCCTGATGAGTTTATGCGTAGGGTTAAAAATGAAGAAATTTGGTATTTCTTTGATCCTAAATACGCAGATCTTCATGATCGATTTGGCGAAGATTTCGATGCAAGATATAAAGAATTATGCAATCAAGCCGATGAAGGGTTAATACAAAACTACAGAACAATTCCAGCTAAAGAACTATGGAAAAAGATGCTTAAAGTACTATTCGAAACTTCTCATCCTTGGAACACATTTAAAGATCCATGTAATATTAGATATACCAATCAACATGCTGGAGCCGTACGCAGCTCTAATCTTTGTACGGAGATCACCCTTCACACAAAACCATCTGAATACAAACAGGGTGAAAAAACTAAAATTGGAGAAACCGCTGTTTGTAATTTAGGTTCTATTAATGTATTGAATCACTTATTAGAAGATGGGGAGATAGATTTTGATAAGCTCAAACAATCTATTCATACTGCCGTCAGAATGTTGGATAACGTAATTGATATTAACTTCTACCCAACCAAAGAGTCTAGCAACTCTAATCTTAAAAATCGCCCAGTAGGATTAGGAGTTATGGGCATACACGACGTACTTCATGTTAAAAATATACCTATCGATAGCGAAGAAGCCATACATTGGAATGATTCTTTCTTTGAGTTTTATAGCAGGGAGGCTATTTTAGCTAGCTCAAAATTAGCAAAGGAAAGAGGTCCTTACGAAAATTTTGAAGGTTCTTTGTGGCACCAAAACATTCTACCAATAGATAGTTTCGATATTTTACATAAATACAGAAAATCAAAATTCAACAAGAAGGAGTCTTTAAACTGGTCAGAAGTGCGAGATTCAATAAAATCCCACGGAATGCGCAATAGTAATGTTATGGCAATTGCCCCAACCGCCACAATTGGCTACATCAATGGTGTAGAACAAAGCATTGAACCTAATTTTTCCGTTTTATTTGTTTACGAAAATAAAAGTGGTAATTTTTACATCACCAATCCCCACTTCGTTAAAGACATGAAAGACAGGGGCTTATGGAATTCAGAAATTTCAAATTTAGTAAAAAATTGTGATGGAGATTTATCTTTAATTGATGACTCTATACCAGAAAGCTTAAAAGAAAAATACAAAACAGCCTTCGATAGAGATATGTTCAAACTAATAGATTGCAATTCAGTTCGACAAAAATGGATAGATCAGGCTGTTAGCTTCAATCTCTACAATAAAACAACTTCATTGAAATATTTAAACGACATATACTTTCACGCTTGGGAGAAATGCTTAAAAACAACTTACTATTTAAGAAATCGTGCTGCTAGTAAAATTGAGAAGTCTTCTCAATCCGAAACAGAACCCAAAAATAATTCCTGCAGTATAGCAGCTAAAGCTCGTGGCGAAAGTTGCGAAAGTTGTCAATAATTATGTGTAATACATGTGTATTTTTGTGTACTTACATAAAGCATGGCAAAATCTTTAAAAAAACAAAATAGAATATGTGTTTTCTACCCCTGTACTCAAAAAGAGTTAAAATCTGGGGATTTGTATAAATCTATTTCAAGAATCATTTCAAAAAAACCTTCTGAAAAATATTCTTTTGATTTATTTTTAATACTCGATAATTTACCTGAATCCGATTTTAATTTAAATAAAATACTTGATTTAGAGAACACCGTTTATCTCAATAAAATTTATACCCATAGTCTAAATCTTAGCGAGTCTGAAAATTTATATATAAAGCATTGGGACAGTAGATCTAGTCTACCCGAAATTATACCTCCTCACGGCATAAGCTCTGGCCCCAACAACTCCTTTTACCAAAGCTTGTACTACCTCCTAGCCCATCCAAATCGCTACCAATACAGCCTCTTATTAGAAACAGATATTCAGATTTTAAAAACAAAATGGCTAGACCATATCTTAAACTTCTGTCAATCTAATGAGTTTTCTATAGCTGGCTCTAAGTATAAAGGTATTCAAAAATGGCATAGAGTATTAGATTATAAAGATCACCTCAATGGAATAGCTATATATAATTTAAATAAAGATTTATATAAAATATTAAAATCTAGCGAGGATCATTTAATTAAATCGGTTAAAAGCGGCGTTCCATTTATTAATTTCGATATAGCGATAGATGAATGGCGAAGATCAGAAGAAGGATCCCGATTTTTTAATAACTCAAACAAGCTTATAGATACAAAATTTATAACTAACGCTAGCGACCCAGAAGATTCAAATTTAAGCAAGTTTAAAATTTTAAAACATTATCCAGATACAATTATCCTTCATCACAAAACTAATTCTAGTAACTTCTCCTTCACATCTCAGGCTGTCTTACATAATATCGATTACTTAGACCCTAAAATAGAATTAATTAAAAAACTTTCAAAACCCTCGCTCAATAAGATTAATATTCCTATATTTTTTCATATACCAAAAAACGCTGGTACCTTCATTGAAAGTTTAATTGCAAATTTATTAAGACGTTATAATAGACTTCACTTCCATTCGGAATATCCACGTGAATTAAGAATTACCATAAAGGGTTTAGAATGTTTTAATATATTTTTTATAGATTCAAAAAATATATTAGGTTTAGATAAAAGTATTGACCATATAGACTCAATTACTTATAGATGTGAAATTTCAGATGTTCCAATTGGTTTTTTTGATTCAATTTCGCCCTTCTCTATCACAGTCAATAGTAATGGATTCAGGCATTTTAACACTCTTTTCAATTTCTTTGATTCGAAATTTTATTCACTTAGGCCTTTCCTAGCCTTAAGAGATCCTCTTGATAGAGCTCTATCTTTATATGAATATAACAATTCCTTTGCTTCTTCTCACGACGAAAAGCATGGCTCCATTTCTTATAACACCTTCATAGAATACACTTCTAGCATGCAGTTCGAAGATGCCTGGATCATCAGAAACCTCTTAGATGTTAAAGACGAGCATGAAATCTCTGAAGCTATTTATGAAAAATTTTTAAAATTTATATCTTATTTTAATATCGTTTTCACGGAAGATTCTGATTTTCCCAGTAAAATAGGATCTTTATATGAAAATATATACGATGGTTTATCCCCTCATCTAATTCCAAATTCCTGGCTTAAAGATACTCCACTTAATAAAAACGAAAATAAAAACAAAAAATTCTCTAGAGAATCTTTGTCTGAAGACCATCTGCAAGTTTTTAATGAAAAATCTAAATTTGATTATAAGTTGTACAACAGTTTAAAATCTAAGTTTTTAGATTAATATAATTATATTGTGCTTCCAGATTTTTTTTCCAACAAGAGTTTAATTTGTATATATTGCCCCTCTTTAAAGTTTTCTGACTTTAATATTTTAATTTCTCAAATTGGTAAAGTTTCATTTGAGCTTAAAAATTGTGAGTTTTTTATATCTTCACTAGATAAAAAAATAACTAAAAAACTATCCGAAATAAATTTTACCTTCTACAAACCAGAAGATTACAATCTCCATGATCACGACTTTGATTACTTTATCACAACATCCTCTGACTCCAAAAACCTAAATCATGAAAATCTTAAAAAAATATTTTTTTAAATGAATCTTCTTTTTCTTTTAAAATCTCCCCTGCCTTAATTAGTAGTTTTTTATGACTCAAAAAAGCTTAAGTATAATACTTTGCTCCAAAAACGACAATTATTGCGGCAAATCAATTAAAAAACTAGAATTAATATTTAAGTACATCCATAAGTTTTCTAAACTTTTAAATCCACAAATTCTTTTTGATGTCATTTTGGTCGACTGGGGATCTTCATTACCCTTATCCGAAAGCCCTATTTTAAATAACGCTGATTTTAATTTCGTTAATTTTTTGCATTTTAGTAAAGATTATTGTGACCCATTAAACGGTGACTCCGAATACTCTCAACCCCACGCTCTAAATGAAGCGATTAATCACAGCTCTAATAACTTTTTTTTAAAAATCGACCATGACACAATTATAGGCCCTTCTTTCTTTCATTGGTTTGATCAAAATTTAAATTTACCTAACTTAGCTTTTTCTTGCTCAAGAAATATTAATTACAATCAGCTGGAATCAATTGATGAAATTTTACTCAGTGATAATTTTCAAGATTTTAAATTAAGCGAAACCCAATACTGCTTTAATAAAAAATCAAATGAAAATTTCTTCCCCTTTTTTGGTTGCCAACGTGGTGTTTTATTTTTTTCTAAAAATGCGGCTCTTATCAATAACGGCTTTAATCAGGACTTAGTTTTTCAAAATTATCAATCCATAGATTTCATAAATAGATTATTATACAAGTATAACATTTATAATTTAGGATTGAAATTAAACTTTGACTTTTACCATTTAGAACATCAACATAAAGACGGGTTACACAGAATATCAAATTCTTTTCTATATAAAAATAATATTTTTTCACCTCAAAATAAAAATAGAAAATTAAAAAATAAATTATAATATATATAATATATGAAAGTTTTAGTTACTGGTGGAGCTGGTTATGTAGGATCTGTTTTAGTTGGGAAATTATTAGAAAAAAATATCAAAGTTTGTGTTGTTGATAATTTAATGTATGATAATGGCTTTACATTAATTCCTCACTTCAACAATCCTAAATTTCAATTCATTAAAGGTGATGTTAGAGACAAGTCCTTAATGAAAGATTTGGTTCATAATTTTGAATTTGTAATACATCTAGCTGCCATCGTTGGTTTTCCAGCATGCAGAAAAAATCCTCAATTAGCTAGAGAAGTTAATGTTCATTCCACCAAACATATATCTTCCCTACTTTCTCCAGAACAAGGTGTTGTTTACGCATCTACTGGTTCAAATTATGGCATCATTGAAAATCAAATATGCACAGAGGAAACACCGCTTAATCCAATAAGTCTATACGGTAAAACAAAAACAAAAGCTGAAGAAATTTTCCTCAATGAAAATGGGGCTGTAGCCTATCGTTTCGCTACTGCCTTTGGTCTTTCCCCCAGAATGCGCTTAGATTTATTAATTAATGATTTTGTTTATCAAGCCATCAACAACAAAACTCTTGTAATGTTTGAAAAATCATTCAAGAGAACTTTTATTCATGTTAATGACATGGCAGATAGCATTATTTACGCTATAGATAATTACGACAATATGAAGAACGACACTTATAATATTGGCGGGGATTTCAACAACTTCAATAAAGAAGAAATAGCATTAATGATTAAACAAAAAGTGGATTATTACTTACACTTTGCTGAAATTGGAGAAGACGAAGACAAAAGAAATTACGAAGTTTCTTATAAAAAAATAAACGACAAAGGCTTTGAAATCAAAACATCTGTTAAAGATGGCATAAATGAATTAATTAAAGCTGTTCCAGCTTTAGATAGTAGAAGTAAATATAAAAATGTATAAAAAAATATTAATAACAGGAGGCTCGGGGTTCCTTGGTCGACAAATAGTTAACGAATGTAGTCAAGAATTCGAAGTTCTTGCTCCAAGAAGCTCTGAATTCAATCTTTACGATTATGAATCTACCTCTAATTTTATTAAAGAGCATAAACCAGAAGTGGTAGTTCACTCAGCTGCTTACTACGGGGGCTTAAATATTAATATTGAAGAGCCTGCCAACCTTTTTAGAAATAACACCATAATGACAGCAAACATTTATGAAGCCGCTGCTAAAAATGGTGTTAAAAAAGTTGTGGCTGTAGGTTCTGCATGTGCTTACCCAGGAGAAGTCGTCGGGGACATGAAAGAAGAAGATTTCTGGAGTGGCCCTATGCACGATTCTGTTATTGGATATGGTTCTTCTAAAAAAATCCAACTCATTGCTCAAAAATCCTACTTCCAGCAATACGGCTTACTTGGTAACCACCTTTCTCTAACCAATTTATACGGAGAGCACGATGTTTTTCAAATTTACAGAGCTCATGTAGTCGCCGCCTTAATTAAAAGATTTTCCGACGAAATTAATAACCCCTCTATAACAAATTGGGGTGATGGAAGTCCAGTTAGAGAATTTTTATATGTAAAAGACGCCGCAAAAGCGATCAAAATTTCTATCAATTCCGAGTCTGACCTCGAACCTATCAATATAGGAACTGGAGTAGGAACATCAATTAAAGAACTTGCTGATCTTACAGCTAAATATATGAACTACCAAGGAGAACTAAAATGGGACACCTCTAAGCCTAACGGAGTCATGAGAAAAGTTCTCGATGTAACCAAGATGAAATCTAAATTTCCTGATTTTACACCTATTTCTTTCGAAGAAGGTTTGCGTCAAACAATTTCTTGGTATTTAGAAAATAAACAATCCGCAGATTCTAGATTATAAAAAATTTCTTTTTCATGGAGGTTTTGTGTAAAAGTTTTTTACAGTCTCCATGTCTAATATAAATATATTTTCTAGCGAACCTACAACTTTCTCTGGAAGTTTGTCTATTCCATCTGGAACCTCTCAAACTTTAAGTTCTGAGAGTTTTTTTATTGGTAAAAAACTAACACATTCATACATTTTTTTTGTAGAAAATTCTAGTAGCTCAGATGCAGTAGCCAGAGTTTGCGTTTCCAACTTAAAAGATTTCTCTGTTTGGACTTGTATTTATACCGAAAAAATCGACCCGAAATC
>Ga0255765_1000482_pt1 | contig 53339 bp, 55 predicted proteins | sample 041ome_8_FD_179965 | JGI IMG/M metagenome (GOLD analysis project Ga0255765, IMG submission 179965) | Coastal salt marsh microbial communities from the Groves Creek Marsh, Skidaway Island, Georgia - 041407BS metaG (version 2) | ecosystem: Environmental > Aquatic > Marine > Intertidal zone > Salt...
CTCTCAAGGCAGTATGTTCTTTGGTCTAGGTGGTGGTGAAGAATTTGCAGTAGGTACAGATGCGGATTTAAACGGGGTTAATAGTAAGTTTGTAGTAAAACCCTCAGGCAACGTAGGTATTGGTACTACGAGTCCAGCATACAAGCTTCAAGTAAAAGGCGTGTCTGCAAATGTTAGCGATGGAGACCAGATATTTTCCGTAGGCAACACCACGGGAGGAACTCAATTAGCTTTTGGTAGCTCTGAGAATTCTTATAACTGGCTTAGAAGTTATGAAAGTGGTGCTGGTGGTAGAGACTTAGTTATTGCCACTAATGCAGAGGTGCTTCGCATCACCTCCGCAGGCAACGTAGGTATTGGTACTACGAGTCCGTCCGAGCATCTTTCCATAGAAGGCACAGGAGACCAAGCGCTATCAATATATAGTAGCACTACAGGAGTTCAATCAACAGCTAGAACCTTTATCAAGTTATTTGGTCAAAATACCGCATCTACTAAGCACGAACAGGTTAGAATAGCATCCGCCCCTGGAGCAAGCGAATCAACAGCAGGACAGTTAATAATCAGCACTAACAATGCATCAGGTAATTTAACTGAGAGATTAAGGATAGACCAGGTTGGCAACGTAGGTATTGGAATAACCAATCCAGGGTCTTACGACAGTAATGCTGACAATTTAGTTATTGGGAGCGTTGGTGAAAATGATAAAAACGGCATCACAATAGTTGGTGGTGACACCGATGGTAGAGGAGCTATATATTTTGCTGACACGACACAAAACAGTGCGGGATATATAACCTATAAGCACGTTAACAACTCTATGCTGTTTGGCACTTCTGACTCTACAGCTTTAACCATAGACTCTTCAGGCAACGTCGGCATTGGTACTACTAGTCCGACTGGTAAGCTACATATTGCTGATGACGGACCAAGTGCTTTAGTTATAGGGTCTGCGCAAATATCTACTATTGGAGAAACCAACAGTGGCGGATATCCGGGTATGAAGATTGTCCCTTATAACAGTAATATTCATATCGGAATTAGCTCTACTAATGATAATAAGATAAACTTATGGTATGCAGGAAGTAATTACACTTATTGGCAACAGCTTTCTACCTATTCTGTAATTAGTAACTACTCAACTAATGCCTTAGTATTACAAGTAAACGGAGGCAACGTTGGTATAGGTACAACTAGTCCAACAAGCCCATTAGATGTATTAGGTAAGGTCTCAATAAACTCTGATGGAACTATTAACTGGGGAGCGAATAAAGATTACGGAAGGTTAACTTGGGATACTGGAAAAACTATTGTAAAAGCCTTAGCAAGCAAGGAGCTACATTTAGGAGCTAATAACCAGAACAGTGATTTAGTTATAAACACATCTGGTAACGTAGGTATCGGTACTACTAGTCCTTCAGCACTGCTTCACGTTGCTGGAGAAGCACGGATTGACAATACAGGAGCATCTGTATCCAACCAATACACACCAACAGGAAGCAACAGCGTTGAAAATGTAATTGGCAACAACGAAGACAACAACGTACTTGGAACCCCTGATGTATGGCTTAGAATAAACGTAGACGGTACTAACTATGTATTCCCCGGATACACAGAACCATAATTATGTTTAAACTCACGGAAGAAATGTTAAACAAAATCAAAGAGAGTGGTGTCCCGATTGTGGACATCACCCTTGATGATTTGGCAACCGCCGAGGTGGTTGTACCACAACAAGAATAATCCTTATATTTGCAACTTGGTTATTATTTTTAATAATAAATCACACACACCTTTAAATAATGTTTTTTTTTCATATATTTGTACCTCTAAAAGAAAGTAAAAATGGCTAACACTTATTCTTGGGACTGTAAGACAGTAGACACTTATCCCACACAAGATGAATTCTCTGATGTTGTATACAACGTCCACTGGCGCTTGACTGGCACTGACGAGTCTGGCGAACACTCTGCTACCGTTATTGGTACGCAAACGATTACTGTAGAAACTCTTGACGCAGAAGGCTTTGTTTCTTTTGAAGACTTGACCCACGAAGATGTTATCGGATGGGTGGAGACTGAGATGGGCGAAGAGCGTGTTGCTGAACTGCAAGCGTCAGTTGACTCACAGATTGCTGACAAAATTGCACCTAAGTCTGTCACTAAGACGATTGGCGCAGTTGTTGATACTCCTATTGCCGAAGCTCCTATTGAGGAGTAATATTTTTTTATAATCTCTAATTTTAATTCAAATGGCTAAAGTCAAAGAAGAAATGCTTGCGCCCGTAAACGATGCACGTCAGGCTATGCAAGCTATCCAAGTTGAACTAGGTGCACTCGCACTTGCTGAACTACGTAAGGAAGCCTTGTTGGCTGCTTACAAAGAGCAACAGCAGAAGATGCAAGAGGCTACTGATGCTATTCAAACCGAATACGGTGATGGCTCTGTGGACTTGGAAAGCGGTGAGTTTACTCCCGGAGAAGCCCCTGCTGCTGAAGTAGTGGAGGAGTAAAAAAGAACAATAGTTAAAGATTAGTAGATTGGTTCTTTACTATGGGGGTCGGCTTAACGCCGGCCCCTTTCTTTTTTGCGTATCTTTGCGCTAGTCATATGCTCAACTCATTAACGTAGAAGAAATGCCAGACCCTAAGAAAAAAACAAACGCTAGTAGCGTTTCAGGAATCGGACTTGGTACTGCCTTAAAGCAGCAAAACCGTATGACTCGTCAAAAGTATGACGCTATGTCTACTGAAGAAAAAGACGCTTATCACGCTCAAGTAGCTGCTGAAGAAGAGCGAGATGCATACAATAGGATGAATTCCATTGACCAAAACGACCCTCGAGCAGTTCGGGCTAGTGAAGATGCAGCAAGAATTGAGCAGCGCAAAAAGAAAAATAAAACCTATAAGGATGTTTATGGTGTTGAGCCAGAAAGCGAAGACATAAGTGTTTTGGAAAAACGTGGATATTTCAGAACTGATTTTGGTGATGATGAGTTTAAGCACGGCGAAGTATACTCAGGTGAGGCTGATACAAGGCGCCGAAGGGAAGAATATTACGCGGGGAAAACAGGAGTCGGTGGAGAAATTAGATATAGAAATTATCAAGACAAAATATCAAAAATGGGTGCTGAAATTTTAGCGCGAACAAAGGCTAAGAAAAATGGCCAAGAGTAAGACACAAGAGTACTACGACAAGAATCCGAAGGCTAAGGCCAAGAAGAAGGCGTACGATACTCAATACAATAAGAAGACCGTTAAGGACCGAGTAGCGCGCAACGCCGCGCGACGTGCCCTAATCAAGGCTGGACAGGTTAAGGTTGGCGACGGAAAAGACGTTGACCACAAGAACGGGAACCCGCTTGACAACAGGCGTTCTAACCTTTCCGTTATGGGAAAAAGTAGAAACAGAGCAAAGCATTAATTAAGCAATGGGGTCACGTAAATGTGACCCTTTTCTTTTTTATCTTTGTAGCAATCAATGCTATCGCAATTTAATATGAGTATTTTTAAAAATATAAAGAATAAAGCTATGGCTTTTATTGACATCTTTAAGGATAGCAACGAATACAACGAGAAGACCATCATTGGATTTATGTCCTTTGCTGTTATGGTTTTGGTGATGCTTGCTGACGTAATCACTGGATGGGTCGGGCAAGACCTCGTAATCAACGAAACCATTTACAACAGTTTTGTATTCGTAACCCTTGGAGCTTTCGGTATTGCCGGCCTTGAAAAATTTGCAAAAAAATGAAACTCTACGAGGGCGAAGGTAAGTTTACGGAAGTTAGTGAAGATACTGTTCTTGGCGTAAGCATTAAGACGCTTATTGCGTTGAGTGTTGGTTTGTCTATCGCCGTTGGTGCATACTATAATTTGCAAGCAGAGATTGATGTCGCAAAAAAGCTTCCAGAGCCGGCAATCTCTCGAACTGAATTTGACCTCAAAGACAACTTGGTTCGTGAAACCATTATGAACAACGCCAAGAACATTGAGGACATCAAGCGTCAGCTTGACAAAATTGAAACTCGTTTATACGAAATAAAATGAAAGCCCTGTTCGCCTGTGCCTTATTTTTTATGTCTTTCTCTGTAAATAGGCAGATGATTAACGATAAAATGGTCATAGAATTTAATGCTGGATTCAATAAGTCCAATACCTACGACCAGCTAGGTAGAGTTGATGGAGCAAAGTTATATCGTGTAGATATTGAACGTAAGCCAGGTATGAAGGACAAGTATAATATTAAATCTGTTCCTACTATTATTTACTTTAACGGCGGTCAAGAGAAGTACCGCTGGGAGGCTGGACTAGATATGAAGCTCCACATACATCATACAGAGATACAAGAAGTCGTAAATAGATACTAATATGAGCTTTTTGAAAGACATTCTGCAAGTAGAATTTTCTTCTAATGAATATATAAGAGAAGAGTTTCCCAAAAAGCAAATCTATTTACACCATACCGCCGGTAATTCTAGCGGAGTTTCTACGTTTCGCCAATGGGATGCGGATTCTCGTGGCCGTATTGCCACTTGTGTTTGCGTTAGCGGAAAGGGAGCCAAAGAGGGCGATGGTCGAATTGTACAAGGCTTTAGTTCAAAGTATTGGGCATACCACCTTGGCGCAAAACAAGAGATATTTAAGGCCTATGACGTTCCGTATATTTCTCTTGATAAAATCAGCATCGGGATTGAAATATGTGCCTGGGGCCAATTAGAAGAGAAAAACGGAAAGTACTACAACTACGTTAATCGAGAGGTATCAAAGGAAGATGTATGCACTCTTGATGAGCCATATAAGAAACACATCCACTTTCATCGCTATACCGATGAGCAAATCCGAAGCGTAGAAAACTTAATTAAGTACTGGAGCGAGAACTACGGAATTCCGTTATCCTATAGCGAAGAGGATATGTGGGATGTTTCAACATCCGCGCTGTCTGGCGAACCCGGACTGTATACACACAATTCAGTCCGAAAAGACAAGATTGATATATTCCCACAACCAGAAATGATTCAAATGCTCAAATCCTTATAATGAAATGTCACTACATCCTGCCTTTTGTCATCCTTATACTTTCTGGGTGCTCAGCCGAATGGCATCTATCAAAAGCCGTATACAAGAACCCGTCAATACTCAAACCGAAGACGATGATTGTCACGGACACGGTTGTTACCGACCCGATTGTTGTCAGGGATACGGTCACCACCTCGCAAGTGGATACAGTAGAGATAGTAAAGGACAAGTTCCGAGTGAAGATTATGCGGAGCTACGACACCCTTATAATCGATGGCGGTTGCGATAGCGACACAATTGTTCGCACTGTAAGAGTAGAGGTTCCAGTTGTTGAATACAAGGAAAGAAATGGAATTCTTGATTCAATGCACCGAGGCTCTTTTTACGTTTTGTTATTTGGGATATTGGTCTTTATCGTAAAAGACTTAATAAACAAACGATTCTAAAATGGTCAAGAAGATTGGTGACTCATATGAAGTTGTATCAAAGAGCGGAAAGCTTTTGGGTAAGTTCGCTACTGAGGCTGCAGCTAAAAAAAGGCTACAGCAAATAGAGTTTTTTAAACGCAAGAAAAAAGGGGCCTAAGCCCCTTTCTTTTTAACTTCAGAGTATTCCTCTGACGACATACGAACACCTCGCATATAAGCTCTTAACAGCTTCTTCGTTCCTCTCATTCTTTCTTTGTAATCTTCAAACGTCTCGTCATCAAATCTCTTTGCGTCCAGAGAAGCCCACCGTTCGGATACTCGATTTGAGTAATCGTTATTTTCCTTGTCCACGATACTGTTTCTTATAGTTTGTTGCGTTCTTGCTTTTAGAAGTCTTTGTCTTAGCGTGAACTCCCGGACGGCTAACCTTAGCCTTTGTTTTAGCGCCTATGGCTTGTTGCAGTTTAGACATTATTCAAATATGTAATAGTAATAAAGTTCTTGGCCGCTACCAGTGTTCAATGTCTTAACTAAGACGCTGGTGTTTCCGTTTTCATTTTCCTTTTTCCAAGAAAGGCTAATGATTGTTCCTTGTTCGTATGTATCAATCTCGAACTGCTCTGCAGTTTTCATAATGTTCCTAACTCGGAAACTATGACCTCGCATAATAATATTACTTTTTTTCACGGCCTCAAATATAACCTTTGGCTCTGTGCTAACATCTTGTCCGTACGCTAAAAGCGTTAAGGACATTGCGAGGGTTAAGAAAATGTTCTTCATAATAGATTGGTTACTTAAGTAAGTACGTCTTTACTCGTTGTTCTCGTAAAGACTACTTAAGTATATAGTTACTATTTTTTACATATCTTTGCAAGGAACTTTATTTATTAATTATAAACAAAGTTTGTATATTTGCATATTAATCTAATTCAATCGCTATGTCAGAAGACCTAGAAAACTTGGCTACTAGTCTTGGTTTAAACCTTGTCAATAGCCCTCAGGAATCGGAACAGACTCCCGAACCTGCAGAAGAATCAACTGAGCCAATTGTTGGCGGCGTTGAAGAAGAGTCTAACGTTCTTGAAAATACATCTGAGGAGGCTGCCGAGGAAACGGTGTCAGAAGAACAGCAAGAAGCTGTTTCTGAAACAACCGTCCCTGAAACGGAAGCATCCGATGAGCCGCAAACTGTTAGTTTTTCCGATGAGGAAATCATCAAGGCCGTTTCCGAAATGGTTGGGATTGATGGGACCTTCTCTAAGGAGGAACTAATAGAACTTTTAACCTCTAGTGGTGATGAGGTCCAGCAAGAACTTGACCCAACGGTCAAGGCAATTGCAGACTTTATCTCATCTACCGGGAAAACGGCAGACGATTGGTTTATGTATCAGTCCTTTAACCCATCCGAAATGGATGATTTGACTGTGTTGAAAACCGACCTTCAGCTGCAATATCCGGACTTATCCGAAGAAGATGCGCAACTTCTGATGGAAGCTAAGTACAAGTTAAACTCAGACGAGCATAGTGAGAATGATGTTCGACTGGGTATGCTGCAACTTAAAATGGATGCAAAAGCTGCTAGAGATGGACTTGAAAAAGTCCGAGAATCATATCGCGTTCCAGAGCGGAAAGAAGTTAAGCAAGATTCGAAAGAAGATGCTGTATTTCAATCTCCAATTGACGATGCGTGGATTTCAAATATGTCAAAGACTGTTGACTCAATGGAAACATTGAAATTCAACGTTGGAGACAAGGAATTTAACTTCGGGTTAGATTCAAAGTACAAGAGTTCTTTGAAAAGCAGTAATGCAGATTTAGAAAACTATTTCGTTCAGTATATTTCTGAAGACGGAAGTTGGGACTTTAATAGGTTATCAACTCACCGCGCAGTAGTTGACAACATCGACGCCATTGTCAAGGCCGTTTACGGTCAGGGCCTTAGTGACGGTCAAAGCAGTGTTGTAAAAGAGGCCGTAAATCCTTCTAGCACCGCTCCTTCTTCTAGTTCTGTTGACACCGCTTCTGCAGAGGACAAAGTACGAAAGCAAATTCTCAACGCCTTGAGGGGTGGCGACGATACTCTCTCAATTCGTTTTTAATGTTCAATCGCCTAATAAATAGAAAAAATGGCTGTTACTGGACCCACGGACTTTAGTCCTTCAATGATTAAAAACTTGTCTATGGACAAGTACATTTCTCTTGGTGCTTACATCAATGAGATTAATAAGCCCGATAACCGCGACGCCTTGGTTAAGACCTTTGGCGAGCAGGGAATCACTGGCTTCCTTCAGCTGGTTGGTGCTACCAAGGCACAAGCTGTTGCTGATGAAGTCACCTACTGGGAAGAGACTCGTTTGCACGCTAAGCAAACTGGTTCTTTCTCTGCTGACGACACTTTCTCTGCTGCTTCCGCTGCCGCTGTTATCGTTCGCGTTAACGACGTAGTATTGGTTGGTGGCGAGACTCGCGCTTTCGTATCTGCAGTTTCTGGCGCTGACATCACGTTGGTTGCTTTGGATGGCTCTACGTTGGCTAGCACGTTGACCGACACTGCCCTTCCTGTTATTGGTAACTTGTACGCACAAGGAACCGAGCAGCCTGGTGGTGGTTTTGAGTCTAACGTTGTTAAGCGTACGAACCCATTTATGATTATGAAAGAGGCCTACAAGGTTTCCGGTTCACAAGCTACCAACATTGGTTGGATTGACTTGGGTAACGGCGACTACCGTTGGTACTTGAAGTCTGAAGGTGATACTCGTAAGCGCTTTATGGATAAGCGTGAGATGATGTTGCTTTTGGGCGAGACCACTTCTGCTGTTACTGGCATCGCCGGTTCTGAAGGTTACTTCGCTGCAGTTGAAGACCGTGGTATCGTTTCTTCTGATGCTTTCACCGATATGGACCACATTGACAACATCGTTAAGGAGTTGGACAAGCAAGGTGGTGCTTCTGAGTACGCTATGTTCGTTAACCGTACGGTTGACTTGGCTATCGACGACTTGTTGGCTGCTGGTGTTGGAACTTTGACCTCTAACGGTGTTTCTGGTCAGTTCGGTTCTTTCAACAACGACAAGGAGATGGCTATTCAATTGGGCTTCCGTTCATTCACTCGCGGTGGATACACTTTCCACAAGAAAGATTGGAAGTTGTTGAATGACCCTACGTTGTTGGCTGATTCTGCTTTCCGTGGCGCTTGTGTTCCTATGTCTAAGGTTGCTGACCCCAAGACTGGTGACAAGGCTCCTGCTTTGGAAATGAACTACAAGGCTGCTAACGGCTACAGCCGCGAAATGGAGCACTGGATGACTGGCTCTATCTTGGGTGCGTCTAACGCAACCGAGGACAGCGTACAGTTCAACTATCGCTCTGAGTGTAACCTCATCACTCGTGCCGCTAACCGTCACGTATTGTTGAAGTAATCACTTCACCTGGTTTCAACGAGAGGGGCTTCGGCCCCTCTCAATGAACCAACTTTTTATTGGTTTTAATTTTAATTCTATCAAACAATGGCTGAAGAACGCCCAACCTCAAAGCGCCCCGCTGCACAAAAGAAAGCACCGGCCGCTATCAAAACATCTAGCAGCACGTCAAATAAAAAGCCTGCTGCTCCAAAACCCGTAGTATTTTCAATCCCCAAAGGTGGAGGAATCTGGCAAAAGATTCGTCAAGATGGTATTGTAATCTTTGATGAATCCGTTGGATATAATCGAGAGATTCGATACTCACCCGGAGAAAAGTCAATCTTTGTTGACGAACAGTCAAGCACGGCTCGACGTGAGCAGATTGTGTTCCGAGATAAGACATTGATGGTTAATCAAACGATGCCAAATCTTATTGAATACTTACGAAATCACCCAGATAATCAGGTAAATGGAGGAAAGTTATTTATTGAAGTAAATAACGAACACAACGCGGAAGAGGAACTGGAAAAAGAGTTCTTGCTTCACGACGCAATTTCTTACATTAAAGAATCTGAGATTGATACACTGCTACCACTTGCTCTTTCTTATGGCATTTCAGCGGATTTGTCAAGCCTAGAGATTAAGCGCTCATTGATTCAACAAGCAAAAGGAAACCCAAAAACGTTTATGGAAAACGTAAACAGCCCGCTTGTTAAACTTAAGGCGCTGGTAATCACGGCATTAGACTTCCAGATTTTAAAGTCTAAGTCTGATGGTATGTACTGGTATGATTCTAATCAGATTATTATCCCAACTCCGGCAGGACAGGATACTAAATCTGTGTTCACCCGATTCCTTATGTCAGAACGCGGATACGATGTCCGCGAGGAATTGGAACGACAACTTAATGATATGTAACGACACATATCAATTAATTAATAAAGCACTCTCTAACGGGGGTGCTTTTTTTTTAGTATCTTTGTATCTCAAAGATTAACAGATGGCATCGGTTTACGAAGTATATAGTACGCTAAAAGCTCTTGCGAACAAGGACACGAATGGTATGATTACGCCATCTCAGTTCAATAAGTTTGCTGGGGTTGCTCAACAGTGCGTCGTTAATGATTTATTTAACGACCTTGTCGGAACGAACCGCTTGGGCGTATATAATTTCTCAGAGACTCGCCCGTCGGACAGCAAGAAAAAAATTCTTGAGGATTTAGCCGTTTTTTCGAAAAGCGCTTTAATATCTGCTGTTTCGGGAACGTTTCAAAAGCCTGATGATTTATTTAGAATCATTAGTATGTCAACAATGGGAAGCTGGGTTTTAGATAGGCTGACTTCTAACAATATTGAACTCATTTATGATGAGGAGAAGTTAGAAAGAATCCTACGAAGCACTTTATCAATTCCTACTGACGACACACCCGTTGCATTAATATCTAATGATATACAGGTGTTCCCAACATCTGTAAAAAATATTAAATTACGTTATTACAAAACACCAGAAGGTGTTTCTCCTATTGATGGCTCAAAGACTCCAGCATTACCGTCTTTCGGATATACTGTTGCGGCAAATGGAACCGAAGTTTATGACCCAACTACATCCGTTGACTTTGAACTCCCAAATCATTATATTGAGCCTCTTGTTATTGAGATTGCAGAAATGATGGGGGTAAGTCTTCGCCAGAGTGATTTGTATAATTATGCTCAAACTGAAGAGCAGGAAGATAAGAAACTTAAGTAATGGCTCGAAACGTAGTAAGCATTAAAGATATTGTAAATGACTTTATTCTAGGTATGTCTGGCGACGACTACGTCAGCGGTACCCCAGATTATGTCGTTCACAATTTAGCTCTTCGTGGAGTCAGGGAGATGGGATTTGACTTAATGAAAAAACTTAAGTCAATTAACCTTGATGTAAATAAGGAAAACGCAACAGTAGAGCTGCCTGACGATTTCGTAGACTTTGTTCGAATTGGGTATGGTGGCTCTGATGGTCTTTTTTATTCTTTTAAAGAGAATAAAAACTTAAACACCTCTATGAAATATGTCATTGACTCGGGAGGGAATCCAATTGATTCTAACGATGATGGAGTAAATGACCGAGAGGATGACAAAACTGGTATTGCAAATCTTGGAAGTAATGCTGAAAACTATCCGTACGTACAATATGTATACGAGAATACGGATGGCCGACAGTATGGATATGGTGGAGCCCGTGCTGAGGCTCAATTCCGATTAAACTACGAGCAAAACAGGATTGAGATTTCTACGGATTATATGCTTGACACCGTCACCATCGAGTACATTGCTGACGAAGCGCGTTCTCAGGACCCTAGTGTGCATATTTATTGCGAGGAAGCCCTACGTCAATATGTTTATTATAGACTTGTTGAACGCAAATCTGACGTTCCATATAATGAAAAAGCTAGAGCTCGTCAAGAATACTTTAATGAATTGCGTCGAGCAAACGCACGTATGAATTCATTCTCAAAAGACGAAGCACTATTTACGATTCGCAAGAACTTCCGTCAAAGCCCTAAATTCTAAGGCCTTATGGCTATTGATAAACTTACACCGCGTGCCTTGACTTTAGACAAGGACCCTAAAATTACCGCACCTGTTGATTTCACATACGCGAATAATCTTCGCGTTACTGTTGATGCAAATGGTGACGGTGGTGTAATCAAAAATATACTTAGCGATGCGGCCATCACGTTGGACGAATCGATGCCACTAGGCTCAAATACTGTTATCGGATGCTATGCATTCGAGCTAATTAACACTCTGTTTTTTTTCATTTCAAACTCAGAGAGCAATCACACGATTTGGCAATACGTAACAAGTGAAACAACTGCGCAAAAGGTAATTGAAAGTTCTTACCTTAATTTTCGCGCTGATGATTTTTATTACGTTGACGGCGTTTTGTTTAACAACGAGCCATATTTGTATATGACAAATGGGCGAAATGAGCCAATTAAAATCAACCTAAATTCAGCGTTGAGCACACCAGGGTATCCGGTATCAATTAATGATATTTCTGTAGCAAAACGCCCGCCGCTTGCTCCGTATGCAGAGTTTGCAACACACAGTGACCACGGCGGCCACAGCTTGATTGGCGAGTCTTTCCAGTTTGCGGCACAATATGTTTATAGGGATGGCGAGGAGTCGGCAATTGGGCATTACTCACCGCTTTATGCGTCTCCAAATACTCTAAACGAAACGATTGCAAGCCACGCTTGGGAACTTGAGTATAATTCACTACTTGTAAGCGTAGAGCCTCTTGACAGTTCTGTAGAGAAAGTTCGTCTTTATTTTAGAAACAACTCTTCTGCGCCATTCTACTTTGTAGAAGAAAAAGACCACACTGGCTCAGTCGTTGAGTTTGACTTTCACAACGATAAGATATATCCAGTACACCCAGACGTCGAGTCAAACAAAATGTTTGACGCCGTTCCTCGTTCGGCATCTGCGCAAGCATATATTGGAGGACGCATTGTTTATGGGAACTACAAGGAGGGATTTGACGTACCAGCGCAGAGCGCTACTATAACTCCAGTATACTATGATGCTCCAGGCTTAAACAATTTAGATGTAGAGGTATTACCTACGCACGCATCTAATAGAATGGTTATTCGTGTAAATATTGACGACCTCCCAGAGAATGGTGACGCTGGAACATTTATTTTAAATGCGGCTCTAAATAAAGCAGGTGTAACACTAAACCAACCACAGACCGCTGTAATTACGTTTAAAAACGGCACCACGGCGACTGATACTGTAACTCCAAAGTTTGAGACCGAAAAGTATACTATTAATCAATATGCTGAATATAATCAATACTTAAGCAAAAGCGATTTTGCATCTCAAATAAACAATTCAATTGCCGGAACGGAAATTGAAATACCAGTATTCACTCAAAACAATTATGTTGAACATATAGATTTAGTTCAGTATAACATATACTACGGAGGAAGTAGCGTTTGGGAGATAGAATCTGTTACGTATGTTACACCAGCTGTTGGAATTCCATTTAACTTATCTACGGTTCTTGAGTTTAGGCTTAAGCTTGTTAGCGCTGAGCTTGCATCACATTTAATTCAAATAGATTCATCAGGATTAGACGCGGTTGGCGCCACATCGTTTTTATCTATAGACAACAGCGCGGATGCGACAATGACCGGAACCTTTGCTTTAATTGATTCATCTGGAGTTTCAGACGCAATATGCTATACGTCAAACGAAATGGGAAGTAGAGCCTTTAAAAGCGGGGAAAGCCATACTTTCGGAGTTGTTTTTGAAGATTATTTCGGACGTCAAAGCGGTGTGCAGGAAATAGGTGCAACCTACGTAGAATGGACAGGCTCTCCAAAAAGAATTGGTAAAAACGGAAAAGCTGCTATAAAGATTGACTTAACATCATTGATGCCGTCTTGGGCGAATAGGTTCTTCTTTGTGTATGGTGGCGGTGACAACTATGTTAACTACATTCAGTACGCAGTGACTGAAGCCTTTCATTACGAGCAAGGCTCGCCAAAGGTTATATTGTCCCTTCGCGGACTACAGGGTAATGACCGCTCCTTGCAAAAAGCAAAGGGCGCGGCGATAAATTATTCTTTTTCCGAAGGTGACAAGGTTCGGGTTGTATCCTATGTATCAACGGATGGAAATATCGTATATCCATACAACCTTGAGTTTGATGTTGTTGATTTTATAAAAACAACTGACCCATCTGAGTTGCCAACCACAGCAAGTGGCGGGAACACATCGGACCAAAACGAACGAACGTCAGGAGATTTTGTTGTAATTGACGCCAGAAACATCACAGATTTCGGCTGGAGTTATGTTAACGATGATGTAGACCTATGGGCAAATGAATGTGTTGTTGAACTTTTTAATGACGGGAAGAAAACATCACAAAATTCAGCATATTATGCTTGCTCTCCTTCATATCCAAGAACTGAATACACTAATGTATTTACTTTGACTGATGGAAACTGCTGGTATAAGCCACGATTAATTCGTGGATTCCAATGGGATTCTTCAAATCCATATACCCCGGCGGACTCGGCTGAGATGGAGGACTATGTCAAATTTGTTGAAGCTGAAGAGTATACTGATTATGACTCCGACGCTAAGTACTACACAAAGGGAAAAGTTAACGCTGTAATATACAACGAAAAAGAAAACAATCAGTTTGCGTCAATAACTTGGTCAGAGCCGTTAAATACGGATTCATCTTCCCTTGTGTTGAGTTCTTTTAACAACTCTCTCGCCAACTGGTTTGACTTTGAAATGTCTCAGGGAAACATTCAGGGGATTGCAAACAAATCCGATTTTGCATTAATTATGCAAAAAGACGGAATCGCCATAACAAAACCAAATACTGATTTCCTTCAATCCGGAGACAATCAGCTTGTGTCTATAAATAACAACTTTATATCTGGATACGCTTACTTCGACTCTAAGATTGGGCTTCAGTATAGAGGTTCTTTTTCTTCAGTAGAGGGAGCTGTTATAGGTTTAGATGTATACAGGGGTATGCTTTGGTCTGCTGGTAATAACGGAATAAAAATCATATCTGAAAATGGTATGAGCAAGTATTTCGCAGATTACTGCCGCGAAATTTCAGATAGAGACCAGCGCGGAAGTGGAGATGTTATTACGGTTTTAGAACCAGGAGCTGAAATAACAAATATAACAATTGGTTACGACCGAAGAAATAAAGAGGTTTTAATAAATAGAATTGATTTAACCTCTGTTATTATACCATCTGGAGGTTCGGAGACCGTATATGGATGGTCAAAAGATTATTCCAATCCATCAATCGTTTACAACACGAAAGAGGAGGTTTTCACATCGTTTAGAGACCTTTGTGCTGACGGTTTTGGGAGCATAAACAATAGGTTTTTTGCAGTTCGCGCAAGCGGCGGCAGTTATATTTGGGAACAGGAAGTTGGACCAACTTATGGAAATCTAATCGGGACAAAGTATAATATGTCATTCGACTGCGTTTCAAGCAAGGGCGTGTCTTCAGTAAAGGCATACAATGCTGTTTCCATAGAGGGCAACAAGCCCGCATCCTGTGTGTTCACAACTGAAAAACAAACAGCATCACTGAATAGCGCTCGATTCTCTGAAAAAGAAAACTCTTTCTTCTCTGGAATGCCAACAGCATCTGGTACAACTGAGTATACTACGGTAGGAAAGGTTAATTCAGTAAGTGGGAATAATGTTACATTCTACAACTTTGTGAATCGCATTCCGTTTAGGGTCGGCGGAGACGCCTACCTGCTGTCAGGAACAGCGCTATCTTCACTGTCATCAACTATTGATTCTATTGAAAGCGCAAAAACGCTTTCATTTAGCGACGCTTCTGGCGTTTCTCAAAATAATATAATTGTTGTCAAATCAGACTCTTCAATTGATGGAGATGCGATTAGAGGTCATTGGCTAGAGACTAAGTTTACCTTTGAAAACGGGGACGAACAATACCCAACAAAGATTTACGCAGTTAACTTTAATTACGCTCAAAGCGACATTCATCACGTTTCTCAAGAGTAATCAGTATAATTCGTATCTTTGTAAATCAAGACAATTGAAATATGAACATATTACAAAAAGCACTTACTCAATCTTCCGGAGCAATTATTGGCGGAGCGGTGCAGGCAGGTCTTGGTGCTTATCAGGTTTATCAAGGAAAGAAAGACCTAGCATCAGCTAAGGCTGAAATTGCGGACCTTCGTGCAAATGCGCCGTCATTGGCTGTACCCTCTGCTTTTTCTGATTATTATAATAAAGCTATGGACCGCTCCAACTTGGAGTTCCAGAATCAACAAATTGCACGCCGACAGGCTGGCAATGTAGCAGCTCTTTCTAGAGCTGGTGGACGAGCCCTAGTTGGGGGACTTGCTGCCACGGAGCAGTCGGCTGCAGAGTCTCAATTCCAAGCCTCGCAGCAGCAAATGCAACGAGAGATGCAGGCCGCACAGGTTTATGGCGGAGCCCAGCAACAGGCTCAACAGCTTCAGGAATCCAGATATCGTATGGATTTAGGTATGGCTGACCAGCAGCGCCAATCTGCTCAGGCGAATATAGCGTCTGGCCTTGGGGCAATTGCTGGTGGAGTTGTTGGTGCGGGGTCTTCATTTGCTGACGCATACGCACAGCAGTCACAATACGATTCAGAAAAATCAATTATGGCCGCAGGTGGTTCCGTAACTAGGAACAATTTTAATCTCCCTTCCGGACTTGGGTTTGGCCAACAGGGTGGAATTAACCCGCAATATAAATATATTAAACCACAACAATAATGGCTGAGCTAGGAGCATCACCAGTAGCTGATTACAGCAAAATAGGCCAACAGGGATTCCAAATTTCTCAGCAGGCATCAATGCGCGCTGAAAAACAGCAGAACGAACTCAAGGCAGCTTATGCGGCTACAGAGCAGCAACGCTCCGCGGCAACTCAGGCTATGCTTATGCTTCCACCAGAGGCTGCTGAAGTTATGTCTCAACAGCTAGAAAAGGTTATGACTGAGCGCTCAAAGGCAATTATGGGGGGCTCATCTATTGCAACTGGTCAATCTGGTCAGGAATTTCAAGAGCTCGCTATGACCGCGGCAAAGATTGGGCAGGTAAATAAGGACCTAGTTGACAAGTATCAGCGAATTCGTCAAAGTGAAGAGTATTCTAAAAATAAATTAGCATACGACACCTGGTACAATAGCGCTTCAGAAACCATTGCCGTAGCGGCAGAGTCTGGGCTAGAAGGAGCCTCTCAACTTGATTTTTTCCAGCCACCTGTTTTGCAGCCAGACGCTGATATTGTACAGAAAAACATCCCATTATATCAAAGGGATTTCAACCCTAATATGTATCAGGTAGTAAAGCAAACTGGTTTGACGGTTACTACTACGTTTGATGAGGCAAGGGCAACGGAAAACGCTAGGCAGTTTACTGCCGACCAGTATAACGCTGGCCCCGGAAACAGAACCTTCAATGATTTAAACTATCAAACTTCTTTGCGTCTTAATCCAGACTTGGCCAACGACCCAGAGGCATTAATGGAGATAGGAAATCAGATGACTGCCCCGGGTGGTTTCGAAGACCAATTGTCAGAAATGGGGGTAAAGACCGCCGCTGAGATTGATGCTTTGTCCATCACCGCTTCCGAGAAGCGTCAGCTAAAGGCTACGCTTAAGTGGGTTAGCGAACGAGACAATGTTCAGGAGGACCACGTTTTTCAGTTAGTTGAATCTGTTCGTTTCAATGACCAACGACGCACAAGTCAGGGCAGCCAAGGTGGACCAAATATTGGAGATTTCCCTCGCTCAAAAGGAGAGGCCAATCAAATCAACCTTTCAACTAACACACTCACCTCTGCTGGATATAAGAGCGACCAAAAGTTTGGATTCGCTGGAAACAAGAATGGCACCGCTAAGAAGTTTGGTTCTGGTGCCCAATCTAAGGCGTTTGACGGCATTATCTACGACGGTACGGGGTACAAGGCAATTACGTATGTTCCCAAGCAATCTTGGATTAATCAAATCATTGCTGGAACTGCACAGCCTGGAGATATCGCTAACGATATGTTCGACCCAACCAAGTACGAGCAGACGATTACTGGATTGAGCGTTATTCAGGGGGCGATTCCTTCTGAAGACTTAATTCTTATGAAGAAAATCGCAGAAGATGAGTATCTAGACGCCATCTAATCGTTACATAATATAACATTTTTTCGTATATTTGTTGTGCTCAAACTTCAAGCACGACATTATGGAACCCGAAGAAATTAAAGGAAAAGTAGAAAGATTTCAGGCCGCTGGAGTCGATAAAGAAACCATCACGGGATGGTTCAAGTCAAAAAACATCGGCGGATGGGAATCTTACTATGACCCAAACTACGGACAGTCGGGAAAAGCAAACGCCGCGTCCGCTGGGTCTGGGGCGAGCGCGGCTACTACGGGTTCCACGTCGAATAATGGAGGCGGCTCTTTCTTGAGCGCCTATAAGCCACAACAAACACAAATCACTGACCCAACAGAGGGTGGCCTGTATACCGAAGAGGAAGTGCGGGCAAAGCGCGCGGACAAATTCCAATCTGGAAGCCGCTTGCAGACTATGGAGGCTGCCGGTGACCTTGCTTACAACTTAAACACTTTACAGACCACGCTTGGTGATATGCAAGCTATGTTTGAGCGCGGTGCCCAAGCACGCGCCGAAGGTAAGTCTTTTGAAGATGCGTTCCCGAACTTGACGACGGACTACGTATCTGGCCTAACTGAAGAGCAAAAGGCCCAGAACGCCCTTTCGTCTTCCGCTACATTTAGACAGGAGAAGCCTTTTCAGGACTATATGCTTGGCTCTTATCAGGCTTTAGAGAGCCTTAATGTAAAGGTGAGTGCGCTTGTTGATGAAAAAGAACAAGACCAAGGCTTTAAAGAAAATATGGCGCGGGCTGGCTTCGACGGAAGTATGTCGCTTCAGCAGGCCCTTAATCAATATACACCAAGCATTGTTTCATATACGAATGAAGCAAATTCCGCATTTGCTGGGGCGGGTGCTAATGAAATTGTTACAGTGGATGAGAATGGCGTAAGCATCAATGAAGATGCCTACAACAACCTTGCTGTAACTATGGATGCATTCCAGAAGGAACAAGACGAAAGACTTGCTCAAGAGCGCAAAACGCTCGAGGGACACGGTGACTTATGGCAGTTCGGTTATGATATGATGACTGGAGTGAAGAACATAAGTATGGACCTGGAGGGTATGTATACTGAGATTGTTGGAACTGATTCCGAAATGGAGAGTTTACAATATGAGCAGTATCTACAGGGTTTCCGCCGAACGGCTTCTTTGCAATTAGACGGACTTTCCAATGAAGAGATTGAGAAAGGTGTTGTTGAAAATATTTTGGAGGGAAACTTCGACGCTGGATTTTCTATCCTTACAACCGATTTGGCTCAGACTATGCCGCAACTTGCGGCTCAGGCTGCCATTACATATGGTACTGGCGGCTTTGGAAGCCTTGCCCTACGTGGCGCTGCAGGGACTGCTGCTCGATTTGGTATGACCGGAACGGCTCGCAGCCTAGCGACGTCTACATTCGCCCGCAATATGTCCTACTGGGCAGGCGCTGGCTTTATGGGGTCTACCACCGCTGGAAATACACTCATTAGCACTTACGGGACGATGGAGGACAGTCAGCGTTACCAGATGGCTGTAGGAAACGCCGTTGTCGAAACGTTGTCTGAGCGACTGTTCGTTGGAGACATTAAGGCTGTGCTTGGCACTGAACTAAAAGGCCTTACTCGACGTGAGATTCGTCAAAGAGTTTTCGGAACTGGTCTTTTTTCTAGCGAGATGCGTGCCCTATCCGCAGACTTAGCAAAAAAAAGTGGAAAGCAATTCCTAAAAAACGCTGGAGAAGAGGGACTTGAGGAATTTGTTGCTGGATTGGGTTCTGCTTGGATTGAAGGTTTTGTTACCGGAAAGCCAATGCAAATCAATTACGCTGAACTTGCTGACCAGTTCTTGATTGGCGCTGCCGCTGGTGGTGCAGCTGGCTCGGTCGGAGCTGCTAAGAGAGGAAACTTTTTAAAGGCTTCTTTTGCCTCTGTTGGCGTTCTAAGTAGCAACTACGTAAACATTCGCGCAGAGCGCGTAGCAGCGGAAGAGGCTGTTCGTAACGCTCGTGACGAAGCAGAAGCAAGTCGTCTTCAGGGTCGTGCACAAGCCTTAGCTGCTGTCGAAGCGCAGACTCGCGGCGAAGAGATTGCCATCTTAGAAAATATGACAGACGAGCAGTTGGGTACTGCTACTACTTTATACCACCGAATTCGTAACGCCGCCTTCGTTGCAAACAACGAGAAGGCTACCGAAGAGGAGAAGCAGGCTGCTATCCTAGATGGCAAAAAGGCTAATGCTGAACTAAAGGCCCTAAAAGAGCAGACCGCTCCCGCTGGACTAGTTGCAGAGAGAGAGCGTGAAGCAGTTGCTAACTTTGACTTCGGGACTGAAGGAACTATTGAGGTTTCCGATAAGACGGACGCGCAAGGAAGTTCGTTTGTTGCAGAATTGTCTAAAATTGCCACCGCACTTGGAGGAAACAAGGTATTGCTGCACAAAGATTATGATGCCGCTGCGGCATCCGCGGGAAAGAATAAGGAAGACCTACTCGGCAGCCGCGGTTTCTACAAGGCTGATGACGGAAGTATTCACATCGTTCTACCGGCAGCGCAGAGCAATACTGCATTCCACGAGGCTTATCACGCAATTGCCCGCAACGTAGACCCCAAATACTTAAAGAACTGGTTGGCGGCATCTATGCCTGCCCTAATGGAGTTGCCCACCGAACTGCAAAACAAGTATGCCGCATACTTCGAGAAGTATGGTAATGACAAGTCTGAGCAGGGTAAGCGTCTACTCGCTGAGGAGATTTGGGCTGAGATGCGAGCAGACATTGCCACAGGCAAGATTACTGTGGAGAATAGTGGTTCTGCCTTGTCTCACGGAATTGCTGGCGCTATGAACGCCGCCCTACGTGGACTTGGTCTTAAAATCAACAAATATCAGTCCTTCAAGGACTTTTCCGACTTTATGGATGCAACTACTGAGAGCCTAAAGAAAGGTACTCAGGTTGGTCGCTTCCAGGAAGAGCGATTTGACGCTCCTACTACAAATAGAGATGTTCTGTCTCAAATGGAGAAAAGCGGTGTCGATGGCTCTATCGACCCACAAACGTTCTTATTCACTATTAACTCACAGAACGCACAACAGGCGACTCAGGAGCCAAACAAGCCAGCAGACCCTGCTGTTGTTACTGAAACCGCTTCCACGGCCGTTCGCCAAGCCGCCAAGGGATTATCTGAGGGTTCATCTATCAACCTAACCAACGAGGGCCCAGCAAACCCCGTTGATGGATATATGGTTGGAGACGGACGGAATGAGATTCAAATCTCAAAGTCCGAGATTACAGAGATGACTCCACAGCAGTTGTCTGAAAAGATTTCTTCTATAGTAGAACAATATCAGGGGGATGGGTTTGCGGAAATGGAAGGTAAGCCTCACCTAGGGGTCTTTGTAGAGGGCGATATGGTTACTATCGACCGCTCACATCAGGTCGCCTCCGTTGAGCGCGGTATGGATATCGCTATCACTAATTCAGAGCGCTCCATCTACGACGTCGCTAATGATAAAGTTATTGAAACTCAAGATGTTAAGTCTGACAACTTGATGTTCCAGATTGACCCAGCGGCAATTCCCGCTGGCGAGACTATCAAACTAAAGAAGGGTAAGTACGGCTCTTCGGTTATGCGTGCAGGAATTCCTATGAAGAACTTCCAGCAGGTTGTTGCCGACTTCCGAGCTCAGTACGGAAAGGACCCTGTTATCGCCCTTTGGATGGGAGACCAGTCTGGATACGGAGTGTATACGCTTACTGATGGAAGCACTACGAACCTTGAGGGCGGCTTAGGCCACCTTATCAACAAGGATAATATGGCTAAGGGTGTTGCGTGGGCCACCAACAAGTCTGATGGCGGAGTTCAGGGAGTTCTCCAGAACGCTGACATTGTTGCAGAAGTTTCTGGACACCCCGTCAAGTCTTCGCGTTTCTACAAAAAAACTACCGAGGTTATGGCGCGTGAGTTTGCTATTGCCTGGAAGAAAAGTGCTGGAAAAACTATTAAGCACGGAAAGTATGAAGTTGTTGTACCAAAGATGCCTAAAGGCTCTAATGAGGTAGACGCAATCAAGTCATATATGACGTTAGTCATCGAAGCCTACCGTAACGACGGTAAGGCTGCGCCGGCTCAATTTGAAAACATTTTAACCCAAGGGAAGAAGGTTGGAACTGTTCAGTATATCAACCTTTCTGAGATTGAGAATCTTGAGGACTTAGTAAACAACGAGCGACGAACCTCTCTTATTGCAAACGTCCTTGGCTCATTCGAGGCTACTAAATCAACCCAAGAGGCACTTGCTGCATTGGGGATGCCTACCGAGGAGCAGATTACTGACCAACTACGTGATGGGTACTTGCTTGAAAATGAATTCCAAGAGGGAGACATCTACGGATACTATATGCCAAAGCGTGAAAATGGCAGGGTTGTGACTCAGCCGGGAAATCACAGCACATATCAGACCGACATAATGGGAGAGATGGTTGCTGTAGCCTCTGAGCGTCAGAACGTATTTGATATGGTCCCAGCCTTCTACCATTTGCGTGAGTTGAAAACAACTGGCCGCGCCCGAATTAAGGCTGCTCAAGAGCAGGGGCTTACTGACGCGGGAGGAAAGATTACGAAGGACGGTAAAATTGTCCGCCGCATCGAACTTACCATAGTTGAGCCTGATGTAAATGTAGATGAACTTTCAGACAAGGAGGCAGAATCAATTGTTAAGCGCATCGCTAGAGCTGCTAAGGCTAAATTTGAAAGTGGCGAGTTAACGCGAGACCAATACGAATTCTTCTACAGCGGAAAGTCTGGACGCGTAAGCACTGATGTTGCTGCCGACTTGCAGCGTATGCGAGTTATGAACTCTCAAGCGACTATTGTCCAAGCCAACGCTATGTTGGCCACGATGGCCGCTGGTATGACCTGGGAGCAGAAGGTAGATGCAATGAATAAACAAGTTGCTAGGTTCAAGGATGCTGGATACAAAGCCGCCGACATCTCCACCTTCCTAGATGAGTTCTATGGAGACCTCCGCGACGAGATGGGCGACGTAGGTAAGGCCGGGTACCCTCAGTATGGTCACTCACAAACAGGCGAAGGCCTGTTGTTCCAGTCTGGTCTCTATATTGACATCGCCAATATGTTGGCTGGTGGTAAAACCGAGGCTCAGGTGCGCGCTCAACTTATTGCTGACGGATTCTCCGTGAATGATGCAAAACTCCTTGTTGCTAAAGCTAAGGGCTACAAGATTGGTATGAATGCTGGCCGCCGCGCTGGACACAAGTCCGCAATGGAGATTCATACTGAGCGTATGAAGGCACAGCGAGAAAAAGAAAAAGACAGTACCAAGGCTTTCCGAAACGAAGCCAAGGGACGTCTGTTGAATATGAACCAAATCAACGATGAGCTAGTAAATGCTCTTGTTGAGATGGTGGAGAAGTATGGTAATGTAAAACTCACTTCCGCACAATTAAAGTCCATCCTTCGTGGAATCTCTGCAACGCAGAAGAAAATCTACAAGAAGGGTATGGCTGACGATGGTAAGTTCGCTCTAACGGTTGTCGCTCTAGTTGACCGCCTCGCAAACATCATCGAGAAGCAGCATACGGCTAAGCAAATTGCTGAACAGAACGACCTATTGCGTAAGGTGCGAGCCAAGCAAAAGGCATTGAAGAATCAGTTGGCTAAGTTGCCTAAGACTTCTCGCTCTCCTTTGATTTCCTACTTTGATGAAGTTAATGAGTTAACTAGCGTTGAGGCGGGGCACTTATCAATGGCTTCTTTGAAGGCTCTTGATGGAGGCTTGGATGCACTTAAGGAAACCACTAAGCAGGTAAGTGCAACGACTAATAAGTCTGGACAAGTTGTTATACGCAATCCATACGTTTTAATCAATGGAAAGCAGATTGACTTCCGCCGTGCAAAGGTTTACTTTAACGAGTTGGTTGCACCACTTACCATTGAGGCTAACGCCTACGAGCAGGCCCTAATCGCGGCAGACATTCAGAATTATATGGATGCTACTGGTGCTGATTTTGCATCTGCATCAGCCGCTATTATGCAGGCTAAGGCTGAAAAGAATATGAAGCAATACGAGAAGGCTCTTAAGCAAATTGCAGACGACCTCGGATTGGATATAACAAACGTACAAGAATTAGAGCTGGCCCTTGAGGCGATGGCTGAGGAGAAAAACGAACAGCAGGACGCACGCCGTCGTGAGGTTATCAGTCAGGTTATTACGCCAACTGCTGTTATCTGGAGAAACTGGCTGGCCGCCGAACCAGACTTTGCAGACATCTTTGGGTTGGGTGCTCCAACTTCATCCACTAAGGTCTCTACGTCTCCTTGGATGTTCCTGGGATGGCAGGGTGGACTGAGTGCAGACGACCTTGCTCAACACATTGAGGCCCGTATGGACCGCTTGTCCTTTGGTCAGCTGCGCCGCGTTGAGTTTGCTATGTTTGACTACATTGTAAACGGACGAGCCCTCGGAACAAGGGCTCTTGGAGCAGAGGTGATGGCTAGAAATGAGGGTCGCGACGAAATGGCCGCATTGAATATGACTGCCAGCGACACCCGTGAAAAAAAGGGCGGAGCAATTCGCAACTGGATTTTCTCAAACCTAGAGACTACCCCTACGTTCTTTCGCCGTATCTTCTTGCTCAACAGCGAGACACAGGTTGCTAAGTATATGAACGCCCTTGGATTCTCTTCGCTGCGCTCTAACGCCGCCAAGGCTGACGTTCGACACGCTACGGTTATGGGGTCTATCAACGAAATGCTACAAGGCTATAAGTTGAACAACGCCTACAGTGAGACCGCACTGCAAATCTACGCTATGGTTATGCAGAAGCCTGCGGGAATGGCTCCCGCCGAGTGGGCTTTGGCATTGCGTAAGCAGTTTGAAATGGCTGCAGAAAAGGACAACCGATACAACGCAAAGGTAATGGAGCAGAAGAAGAAAGCAATTAATGACTTCTTCTTTGGGCCAACTGGCGCGCTACAGCTTGAGCAAATTCAGGCTAAACTTGAGGCTGTTGATAATCTTACTGCCGCCTGGTCCTTTATTGGAAACTCATTCCAAGTGCGTGAGCACCTGCTGGCTGACTACGCTGAGGCCTTCTTGGGGCAGCGTTTTGTGTCGGAAGAAAACTACATCCCATTCTCATTCCGCCGCGGTGGAGACATTGAGACCTTGCAAAACCAAGTCGACAACGCCAAGACCATCCGCACAATGTTAGACTCTTACAGTCAATCAAAGATGGGCAAGAGAGCAAGTGCTACATTTGAGCGTAATCCGGACGCCATTAAGACGTCGGGCCGTTACATCGACCTCAACTTCTTCGGAACCATTGACCGCACTCACAAGGAGAACGAGGTCAAGATTGCAACTTCCGTTGATGTGTCATATATTTCTGAAATGACTTCTGAGAGAAATGATGCATTCACAAAGAGCGTCCCTTCAGAGGCAGTTCGTTCTGATATACGTCAGAAAGTATACGACCACTTAATTGACCAACGTAAGACGTTTGGTGACGAGGCCCTTAGCCCAACTGCAAAGAAGTGGATTACTCAAGGTCGAAGTGCTATGGTTCTTTACTACTTCGGTGCCGTTGTTGACCAGATTGCAAAGCAGTCCGCGCCTATGTGGAATACGCTTGCAGAGACTAAGAACTTTGATTCCAAGATGGAATTCCTAGGCTCTTTGGTTGGTCAGTTTAACTCAGAGATTCGAGGAGTCCTTTCTGGAGATATGGACGCCAAACAGCAGTTGTCAAATAGTTTTGACATTGGAAACCGTAACGTTCGTGACGCTGTTATATCATTTACTGGCGACCGTCCGGCTACTGGAGATAAGACTAGTTTTGAGAAAGGCGTAGACCTTTCTACAAAGTCACTTGTTGTGACCGATAAGATTGTAGCGGGTGCGTCTTGGTTTGCATACTATAAGGATTGGCATTACCAGAATGGAATGAAGCCATCTGAGTGGTCTTGGCAAGAAGCCGCAAAGAGCCCAAACTCTGAGGCCGCTGAATACGCATCTTTGATGGTATCTAAAGACCAGAACATTTCTACCGGTCGTGACGCATCTAAGTTCAACCGCTCTACTGGAGGTATTAGTATCGGTTTGGTTAAGTCATTTATGATTCCTTTCGTTGACTTCTTGATGAACAAGAAGATGAATATGATGATTGACGCTCAAAAGTTAGCCTTCGGTAGCGCAAAAATTAAAGGAGACGCTATTCGTTCTACTGCCGGAACAGTTGCGGAGATTGCACATTTCCAGACTATGGCCTGGATGGTATTATCTCCCCTATATGCCGGGTTGGGTGCTATGGTTGCGTCAATCTTTGGAGTTGATGACGATGAAGATGACTCTTGGTTCTCTGAGAAGTTCAACCTAGATATGTGGAAGCGCGGTATGATTACTGACCTAAACCCATACGTTATGCCATTCAAACTGATGGAAGACGGATGGATTGGTATGTGGAATATGGCTAACTACTACACGAGCGACGAGCGCGAGGCATTGGTCGCACAGACTGGAGACGAGCGCAAGGCTTATGACATATGGCTCAAGGTTCAGGGAATCCCGTCATTTGGAGGAGTTCGCGATGATGCAGACGCTATGCAGAAGGTTCTTTCGTATACTGGCCCGGCCGGTAGTATCGTGAGCAATTACACTTACGGTATGAGCAACATAGCGACACTTCAGGAGGATGTTCCATACTACGTTACGTCTAGCGGAACAAAGAAGTTCCTCACCGAGGACGAGGCTAACAGAATGACCGCAATTGAGGCATTTAAGGTAACGTACCTTACTTTTGGCTTTGCTACCGGATTAATGTTTAAGGAAGTTAACTCAGCAGTTAAGTCTGCAGAGCGAGGCGTGACAAAGCGAGCGGTTACGAATGAGGACGTCGGCTTGGACCGAGTTATGGCAGAGCGACTGATGAACAAACTAGAAGGTCAGGAGTTGACTATGGATTTATTCTACGAGGCTATTGTTGAGGAGATTAAAATTAATCCACTTGGCGCAGAGGCTTTTGGTTCAGCGCGAATCAAGGGTATGGAGAAGTTCTTTGCGGAGAACATCCTAAAGTCAAATGCAAACTTAGGTCCGGCACTAAAGTCTCATATCGCCACTATTCGCGATGTAGACCGTCGCTTCAAAGGAAATGTTGAAGTTGCATTTGCCCTTCATCAGGTTCGAGAAACATTGGGTCAGAAAGAGGGTGAGGACTTCGCTATGGCAGCGTTGCTGTACTATGGCGCTCACGGAAAGTCTGAGATTCAAAACGCTATCCAACAGCAGATACTGTTCTATGGCGTAAACAATAGCATTCTTGGAGAGATTGCCCCTGAGTCAGAAGAGGCTCAGTATGATGACAATCACAACTACATAGACCCGAGTTTAAAGTAGTGGTTTGACCATTTTTAATTATTAAAACACATAAACATCCTTAATGAATTACACAAAGGAATTCATATATTGTGAAAAGTACCCAAAGTTAAAATCAGAATGCGATTGTTCGGATTGTCACCCTGAAAGAATGATGCAAAAAAGAAAGCAAAGACGAGCCAAACAATGATTTACGCAATACTATCTATACCATTCCTATTTGCCGCAATATACCATTGGGCATCTTGGATGACATCCAAATGTTTCACTCAACTTATTGAGGATGGGCAGCCCGTTTTACACAATGGGGAACCATTATTTTCTTTTGATTCAGAAAGAGCAGAGAAATATATTAATACAATGATTCTATGCTATTACCCGGCTTGGCCCGCGCTTCAATTAGGACGTTTATTTAAATAACTTATCTTTGCACTATGGATAAAGATTCTAGATTAGAACGAACTGGAGTATCTGGCTACAATAAGCCAAAGCGTACGCCAAACCATCCTAAGAAGTCACACGTTGTTGTGGCTAAAGTAGGAGATAAGGTTAAGGTTATTCGCTTTGGTCAGCAGGGTGTTTCTGGGTCTCCGAAAAAATCTGGAGAATCTGAATCTTACCGAAAACGTCGGGAGTCCTTCAAGGCTCGTCACTCTAAGAACATCGCAAAAGGAAAGATGAGTGCGGCCTACTGGGCTGATAAAGTTAAATGGTAAAAACACATCAAGATGCCAGACCCTAAGAAAGAAAGTATGTTTGACAAGAAGAAGCGCGAAGAGCTTGCTCGTCAAAAAGCAATTACAGAAGCTCGAAAAAAACAGGCTGCTAAAAAACAGTCTGGCAATATGGGCGGATACTGATGCTACAGCATAAAGTAAAAAAAAAAGAAGTCTTGAAGATTATTAAAAATCATTTTAAAGACTTAAAAAAACAAGAAATAAAGAAGGGGGCATAAGCCCCCTTTTTCATTGCCCCCTACCACAGGGTGATTGTCAAAAAAAAAATAAAAAATCAACTACCGCATCCTTCGCAATCGGGATTATCGATAGAGCAAGCCTTAGGTTGTGGTTGCGCTTCAAGTTGGTCTACAAAATCTGCAAAGTCTGTTCCGAGGTCAAAGTCATTGATTGCCATAGTGATACGTTTTTGAGGTTAATAAAGAAAGAAAATCCCGACCGAAATGGCGATTCGGCCGGGACATTTGTGCGTACAAATATACTAAATTATCTTGTACCTTTTCCGTCAGTAGTTGCTTTTTTTGCAACAACTGAAGAATAATCTCCGTCGCTTCCGACGAATTCCCAAACATTTAAGTTAATCTGCTCACCGGTAGACAAATCAAACTCTCGCTTGATTGTGTCTCCGGTCTCTTGGTCGTAGTCAACATACGTTCGGGTGCGGCCGTACTTCTTAAGTTCGCCCGTTTCTTTGTTTCTAAAATAAGGCATTATATAAACTTTTCATAAAACCTAGATGCTTGTTCCCAAGGGAGAAAGCCAACACGCTTAGAAACTCTTTTTCCGCCCATAGAGCCAACTTGCGTATGGGCATTACACGTTAAGTGTTTCCATTTTGGCTCAGGGCATTTGTTTAGGTTGAAAATCCAAACATCTCCTTCGTGCTCGTTCACATATAGTGGCTTGTATCCAAGCTTGTCGGCGCTTTCTTTAAGCGCCTTCCACTTATTGTGCTCAATGAGAAAGTCTCCATACTCCCTTTTATACTTATCGTCGCGACACTTTAACTCAACAATTAGCCCATTGATATCGTCAACGCAGTCCCACTTACTGAATTGGTCTTCTGTTTTATTTAGATTTGGTAGAATCTTTTTTTTCAGTGTCTCGTACAGGATGCGTTCGTTATCATTTATATGAGGCATTATTCCTTGTTATACTTCTCAAGCAATATGCTAAGAATTTTATAAGAAGCAAGACCCGCCATAAATGCAATTTCCCTTTGAGCGGATTTATCTAATACCGTTGCTAGAATAAAAAAGCATCCAGCAAATATAATCATCATTTCAAAAGCAGTAAATTGCCTAGCTGTAATTCCTTTAATCTTCTTTAGAAACTGTTTCATAGTTTAGTGTTTTGCAGTTAAAATAATTAGTAAAATCATCTTTTTTTACTGTTGCCGTTTGAACCCATTTTGGTTCGTCATCGTGGGTAATTGTCATTTCTCGTTGGTGTTAAAGGTTTGCGCCTACTTTTATATGTGTGCGCTTATAATTTGATGGATAAGCCCATCTTTATATGCTTAAACATACCTTAATGGTGTAAATAAGCACCATTCAATCGGCTTATTTTACACTTTGAGTGCTTTTCATTTTACACTTTGTCACACTATACCCTTACTTTGTACACTGCGTTGTAAGGTTATGCCCTTACTTTTTTCATTTCTCTTTGGTGTTAAAGGTTTCTATTAAAGACACAAAACACTATCGTTCTGTATCATTATTGCATATCGCGATTCGCGAATTAAAAATCTTGTCGCTTGACATTTGACTGAGTGGTGGAGACGGCTTCTATCATCCATTAAATCCACCGCCTCCCAACAACCAACTCATAGCCAATAGATGTGCTTCCAGTACTTCTCTACTTTAGTCTTGCGAACTCCGTCACTACACCCTATAGCCTTTCGCTTTCTTCTGTAGTCAACGTAGCAGTCTTTACACTTACCCTTGTAGTACGCGAACACACCGTTCTTTGTCTGTGGCGTGAAGCGGTCTACAGGTTTGTTTTGGTGGCAGGTGTTGCACACCTTGTACTCAATAGATTCCATCAATGTCATCTTTATCTAAGATTGGTTTACGGTCTAGCCAAGTGCGGTACATACGTGCCGCTACAGCAATGCGCTGTGGGTAGAATGGGTAGCTCTTACGCAACCGAGCAAGGGCTATCCTGATAAACTGGTCTCTCATCAGAATTCAATGTTTTTTTGTTCCATCACCTTGGGTTCGGTATGCTTTGGGTGACTATAGGTCCGCGTACCAAACTCATCCATCACATAGTACCTGTTGCTCAGTCTATCGTAATACATATACAATGAGCCAACATTACCAACAGCCTTCGGCTTTGCTTTTACAACACTAATCTTTACCTGATTAGGTTCGTATGGAATACCGTTCTCGTCTTCCAGTCCATATGGGCAACGCCATACGTTTATCACCATCATACCCTTGCGTGACCACTGCATACCTCCGGCAATATCGTTCATCGTCGGTACGTCAACATAAGGGATGCCGTTCTTGTACTTCGCCTGTTGATGTTTGGTGTGTACGGTAACGATGGTATGGTAATCCTTATCGCTAGAATGTTTACGCACTCGCGTTAATATGTTTCCAATGGCGATATCGTCCCGTACTCCGGCGTTTATATCTGTCTTTATCTCCGTGAATGGGTCTACCAGACAACCGTCTATCTTAATTCCTCTGTTCTCTATCTGCTCTACGGCAGTATAGAATCCTTCAATGCTCAGGTCCTTAAGCCCTGAATCAATAACGAAGAAGTGCTCTCTGAGGAACTCTAAGGCATTCTGCGCCTCAACATCTGTAGCGTTAACCTTATCATTGAGTAGGTATGGCTTACGAAGGTAGCACCACGCTAACTCGGCATAAACCTCAGCAGGACTTCCTGTCTCTGGAGTGTATACTGCCCACTTCCATCCCTCAAACTGGGATAGGTTCATCATAAGTTCAAAGGCGAACTGAGATTTACCTTGGTGTGCTCCTGCGTAGATGTATGTGGTGGAGCCTCTCTTGATGGAGTACTTTTCAAACAGGGCATCAAAGCCTGTCCATTCGCCCTTCTTTACGCCTGTATGGCGCATATTTTTAAGTTGGGACTCCAACCTATCCAGTGTATAAATAAATTCCTGCATTTCATTTTGGTTTAAGAGTTTTATGTTGCTTGGCCAACCACCTTTGATTCGTACACCTTCATCACTTCTAGACGGACAATCTTCTTACCCTTAAGCCCTAGCTGCTGTATAGCAAAGGCGTAGTTTACATTGTCCTTTGTGATGTCTTCGGGGGATGTGTAGCGAGAGATTGCGTACCCATTTTTATAGTGGTTTATCAATGCGCTTCCGCGCTTTGTGGACCACCGGTACTGAACCTCGTGATGGTAGATGTTCTTGTCTTCCAATTTAAAAAGTGGGGGTTTCGTGGAATGGTCCTACGCAAACCACTACTCCCCCCTATTTTTAATTAGAACAAGTCATCGTTCGTAGCGTTGGCAGGCTGTGCCTGAGGCGTGTACTGTTGTGGTACTTCGCCATACCATTCGCCTTCTTTGTTCTTCTTGATGTCAAAGACCATCCAGCCGTTTTGGTTGGTTTCTCCTTTCATCATTTCAAAATCACGGGGACCCATAGATACCTTGATGATTTCTCCGTACTTGGTAGGAGTTGTCTTGAACTTGCCTACGTATTTGCGCTTGTTTTCCATTTTAGTCGTTTGTTAAAAGTTGCTTAATGTGGTTCAGCTGGTCTTTAATTTTCTCAACTGTAACCTTTAGAATCTTGACCTCCTTGTGAAGGTCTTCATACGTAACTCCTACGTTTTCCAGAGAGTTTGTAACTCTATTGTATAACGCTGAGTATCTTTTGTCTGCCATCCTATTGTCGTGAGACATTACATAGGTATGCGATACCTTTAGGTCAACGCCTAGGATATCTGAGATTGATTGGTACGTGTAGCCATTTTCACGTAGAATCACAGAGACGAGGCTTCGCACGTTTAAAACCTCTTTCTTTCTAGAGCCTCCTAGGAGTTCGTCTATGTGGACCATACCTGCTTCGCAGGATAGTTCAATGACGGACCTAGACAGCTCATCAAAGGAGCTTAATCTCTGCTGCGCGGTAGGGGTTGAATTCATTTTCAAGAAACAATTGTTTGTATTTAGATATAGCCTCTTGAGCCTTTATGGCCCCTTGGACTATGAACTGAGACGAGCACTCGTAGATTCCAATGTCGTATGGGAACGACTTTGTGATGACTACGAAGTAGAACTTCTCAACTCCAAACAGATGGCAGTAAACTGCTGCCTGTTGGTCATAGCCCATATACTTAGCAGAGCGACTAAACTCGGACAACTCACCACCTGTGGTCTTTACGTCTACGAGATAGGCTGGAGCGAAGTCCCTCTCAACAACAAGGTCTGCCTTGCCTTTGATAGGTATTCCATCCCACTCCCCAATAGCCGGAACTTCTGGGGTGCTATCCGTGTACATAAGGTCACAGGCTTCAGGACACTTCCTTAGAGCCTCGTTCATCTTGTAAAGGGTATCTGCATCTTTCTGTGTGAGAATAATCTTCTCTGAGTTTTCTTCACAGAACGCGGTATAATCTTTACCTCTACGTGTTCCTTCAAATCCAACGAAGACTTCCTTGTCCTCCAGTGCAAGGGCGTGGAACGCCTTGCCCATCTCTAGAGCGTTGGAAGAAGAGTCCAAACCCTTCTTATTCAACCACATATAGAAAAGCGATGGCGACTTATGTAACAACTTCAATGAAGAGTTAGTTAGGTACTCCCGGTCGGCGTAGTATTCTTCGTCAGATTCAAACATCACAAGCCTAGTTCAGCGATTTGTTCTTTGCTTGCTTCGTACTTCTTTAAGGCTTCACGAACCTTGTCCTCCTTGCCCTCGGATAGCGCGACCTTCATCTTATCCATCACCTCCGTAGTGAGAGGTTGTTTGGATGTGGTGAGGTTTTGCTTTCCAATGGCCACTTGAACTTCTTGCGCTGAGGCGATAGATGTCTCAATGCCGATTCCAAGGTTGGCTAGTGCGCGACCCCAGGCAGAGGTCTCAGCGTTCTCCACATACGAGGTCTTATTGACCATTGATGAGGAGCGGTCTTCCTGTGCTAGTCCCATCGCCACCACAGCACCTTCGGTGTTGCGGATTGATGCACGAACTACGCAGGAGTTCTCGTCTAACGAGAGGAGTTCTGTTTCAAGCGCCCAGCCGTCGTACCGGGGTTCAGTACGGAAGTACTTGATTCGCTCGTTGACTTCCACATACTGCTTACCGCGGATGTTGGTTGTCTTGAATTGATAGTTTGCCATTAGTTGATTGTTTTGGTTAAACTTAAGTCAAATATAATACAAAATTTATATCCCGCAATAACGATTCTGTATTTTTTCAATGATTCCATTAGCCAGTATCTCTGACTGAACGTGGTCCAAGTCATTTAACTCTATAAAATCTTGGATTTTATCTAGTATGTTAATCTGAAGGGACTCTCTGTTGTCAGTGTTTATACCTAGCATCACTTCACAGTAATCTATGATTGACTTGGTGTTTTCATACGCCTTGTGTATGTTGCCCTGAGAACCTTCAAGAAGGCTCTTTCCTCTTCTACAAGCGTGGATTATCGTTGAGTGATTCTTCTTCATAGCATTGGCTATCGTCTGATACGACATACCGTAATAGTTTCTAAAGAGTAGCGATACGCAGCTTCTGTAGTCCACATAGGCGGCGTACCTATGTTCAGCTGTTATATCAATTCCAACTCTGGACTGGAGTTCATCTAAAGTTCGTCTAAGTAGGAGTGATGCTTCTGCTTGTTCAATCATAATTTCTGGGGTTTTTTAGGTTAGTCGCGGTACGGTGTCCGGTTTGTCCACCGAACGAACACTTCAAAAGTGAACACATATATAGGGTTGCCCCTTTCACTATATAGGGTAAGAAAACCCCTAAAGGGTTTTCTATACTATATAGAGTATATACTATATAGAGTATATATACTATATAGGGCATACTATATAGGGAGGTAGAACTTAAGTCCTTCAAGAGCTTCGTCAAGTCGCAACTTGAGCCTCTCGTTCTCCTCTTGCAATTCTAGGCACTGGCCTCTGGCTAGTGTTAGGTGTTTGGAGAGTTCAGCATTTTGCTGAACTAAATCGCTGTTCTTTGCAATCACATCCCTATGTTTCGCTCTTGCCTCATCTATCTTCCCAGATATAGAGGCTATGTCATCCAAACGAAACTTGTACTTGTAGGTGAATTCGGAGAGGCCAAGGTAGGCCTTCTCCAAATCTCCACGTAGAGGGCTGTTTTCTTTCGTTAGAGAGCGTAACACCCCTGCTAGAGTATCCAAGTATGCGTGAGCGACATTAAGGTCGTTAAACGCAAGGATTTCATATTCGTCCTTAACCATTGAACGAATAGGTCTCGCGGTCAAACACTACCTCCTTAATTGATTCCGGACGTACACTGCGGTATCCATCCTGCATATCAAAGAAGTTCCAGTTCTCGTTCTTCAGTGTGCTTACGCCACCCTTAACGAACTTGTGTACGCCAAAGCGCCCACGAAGGAAACGCTCCTCACCATCTTTCTTGATGAACCGTACAGAGAAGAACTGTCCGCTCTTCTGGATTTCTGATTTGAGTTGATTCAGGTTTTTCATAGTTCAGTTGTTTTTTGTTTTTGCTAAGTTACAATCGGTTGGTAATCAGTTCAATCACCATTTTAGGTCAATAAATATTTAAATTGTTTCATCCTGTAGGTCCAGCTGACCAAGGCAATGGTTTAGCTGCTGATTGAGGAACTCGTTCCGCTGTTCAAGTGATTCAATTCTGTATTGTAAATACTTAATTAAGTTGGCATCCATAGTTTCTAGTTTTTAAGTTGTTTTTGTTTCTTCTAAATTACAAAGGCCTGATAACCAAAGCGTAACCATTTTTAGTCAAGATATCTCAAAAATTATTCATTTTCCAAATCACAGAAAAAATATTTCAAAAATCAAAAGTCCAGGATTTTTTTCCCTATTCGCGTTAAGCGCTCAAAAGCTTGTAGGCATATGCGCCCGGAGTGTGCAGGAAACAATGACACGTAGCGCCCGCGCTAGGCGTTTTATGCTCTTGATGTACCATCCGCCACGTGCACGCGTGCAGGTGCGCACACGGGTACATATAGGGCAGAAATTGACCCGGGGAAATTCCCGGGCCTTTTTCTCTGTTTTTTTGGGTCATTTTTTAGATGAAATTTAAACCCATAACGTAGGAACGGACCCGGTCCAGACTGCCGTCAATTCGCCATACTTTGGCCCAGTTTTGAAACCCGTTTTCCCGCGTCATATATTCGGCTCGCCAGTGGTCCTGGGCTAACTGAATCAGGACCAATTTTTTGAGCGTATTCGGGGCCTCTTTATATCTTGATAAATTAGGCATATTTTAAGACGTTTTTAGGGGTTAAAACTGACGAAACAGCGGCCCGCGTTTCACTGATTACGAAGCCCGACCCATCGCGCTTTGCATCACCTTTGGCCCGTAGACCTAGGACCACGCCCGAAAAATTCAGCATCTCAATGTCGGAAGCGTCCCCGTCTACCACCCGGAACCCGTGCCAATATTTCGGCAATTCCTTACCTGCGAAAACGGCGGCAACGTTTACGCCAATTTTTAGCAATTGGAGCGCTTGCGCTTCGTTATCCTCAGAACGTGAAAAGGTGACACAATACCGGTGCCCTTGTGAGGTGACCCGGTCCCCTGCTTTTTGTGCGATTTTGGTATAATCGTAAAAAACCACATTTGGCGCTATTTCGTGCCGGTCTGTTAACATTTCCACTAGTTTGAGGTCGCTCGTCCCGTTCAAACGTATGGCAATGTTTTGCCCGGTTTTTTTGGCCTCTTTTTTGGCTGCCTTGTTTATTTCCTGCGCTAATTGCAAAAGGAAGCCGGCCCGGTCCCGTAGTAGGTATTCAGTCCTGTTAATTCTGGCCTGCTGGACGTTGTTAAAACGGCCCCGGCCTGCACTGAAAAGACACGCCGCCCGGCAGCCTTCAGATGACTTTGGGCAAAGGTTACGCCCGGCGCTGTTTTGGCTCGCAGGACTCAGGTACAAAATATACGTTTGAAGGCTGTTTTTTGCTGTTTTGGCATTGGTGTCACCTGCGCTCAATAATTTGGCAGGGGTTCCGGTGGCTTTGTAGGTAGTTAGCATTTTTTAAGTTTTAAGGGGTTTAAAATTATCAGAGAAGGAAAGACCCGACCCAGCCGAAAAAGTGTACCACAATTGAAGCGAAGGCCATAAATAAGACCCCTGCAAGGGTGAGAACGAAGGAGCCGGCAATTATTACCGCCCCCTTCTTTATTTGTTTTTTTGCTTCTGTTTTCATTGCTCAAAAAAATTAGATATAATATTTTCCTCAATTGCGGCCCGCAGGCCATCGGGTAAGCTTAATTCGTGCCCGTTTACCAATAGGCGGAACGGCTCTAAGGTATCAATGTAGGCGAATTCCCGCGTCATATGCTCGGCCCCTTCAATGCCTCGGCGCTGGGCGTACACCCCTTCTATAGATACCTGAATTCCTAGGCGCTCAGGGTCGCACCCTTCTAAATAAATCTCTTGCATTATTTCCAAAGGTTTAAAGGGTTAACGTTGTGGGCGCTGTTGTCCTGGGCTTGTTGTGCTTCTAATATTTGGCGAAGCGTTGGAGCCGTCAAGGGCTCTGTTGTGGCTCTCAGTATTTCTTTGAGGTTCATCTTTTGGGTTTGTTTTGGTTTAACTGGGCCAAATGTATACACAGACCACGCCCCCCCACAAGTCCCCGGTTCACTTTGACTAATTCCGTGCACTATGTGACCAATAAAGCATAATTTCCACCCACTAGGCGCCCAGTACGGACCAAAAGTTGACCAAAAAAGGTATGACCGGAAATTGAAACCGCAGAAAGGTGGGTAAGCCACTCTGAGCGCGGGGAACTGGCTTTTGGGGAATGACAATTGTGTTCTAACATTGATGTTGTAACATATATTCTCCATACTGTATAGTATTTTGTAGATACTATATAGTGTATACTATATAGGGTATACTATATAGTATATATACTATATAGGGGTTTCTCTATATATAGAGCAATACCCTATATGGGTATTGCTAATACTATATAGGGTGCCCTATATAGTACTGTCCCCATATATGTGTTCAGTTTATGGGAAGTGAAGCATTTAGATGAATGCTCATTCATTTGTTGTATATTTGGATATGAGCTTTGAAGAGTTGTTACTAGAGTTGCTGAAGACGTCCTTTCCCAAGGGTCCCTTGAAGTCTGAGATGTTCAAGAAGCACAATGAGCTGGTAGGCAAGAGTGTCTACATCAAGAAGGCAGAGAGTGAGTACACGATGTGCGGAAGTTGCATTATGCGTGTCAAGAGCAATCTGTTCAAATACTACCACCACGAGTACGAGCCTAAGTTTGACTCGTTGGTGTTTATGGACAAGTATGTCTTAGATAAGCGTCCAGTGTATGGGGTCAATAAGAAATAAGGATGGTGTGGTCGTAAGAGGAATGGGTGCAGAACTCACCCCTATGCAGGAAGAGTTCTTGAACCGTATCCGCGAAGAGGGCATCAACAACCAAGGCAAGATTGCCAAGGAACTTAACTACACGAGCTACTATCGTGATAAGTCAAACTACGGTACGGCCTTCCACTTAGCCCTGAGAGACGTTGTAAGGCTCTCTGAGGAACGAATAGAGGTGGCAAAGGGGAGTAACCTAGACTTACTCGTAAAGATGCGTGACGAGGCATTTTTGAACGGTGACACCAAGACGGCCCTTGAGACCATTAAGATTATAAATGATATGCAGGGCTACAAGGCACCCGTTAAGGTCCAGCAAACGAAGATTGATGTGAAGGCTACCATTGACCTCACCAAACAACCTGACGAAGACGAGGGCTTCATAGATATAGATTATGAAGATTAACTTATACAATCCCAGCAAACCGCAAAGGGATTTCCTAAAGGTCATCCACGATGACAAGCCTTTTGTTACACTTATTGTTGCAGGGCGACAGACAGGCAAGACCTTTATGATGATGAACGACGCAGTAATGCGTGGTCTCAATAAACCCCGCACTAGGATGTTCTGGGTAAGTCCTATTCAGGACCAAGCCAATAAGGTTATGAAGGACATAGAAGCTGCCTTTATCAATCACCAAGACGTATTCCAGCAACTTGTCAAACGCTTTGACAGGAAGAACAATGAGATGTACTTCCATAACGGGAGCTTTGTGAAGTTCCGCTCTGCGGACTCTGGCGACAACCTTCGTGGTGCGACATTAGACTTTATCTACATTGACGAGGCGGCCTTTATGAAAATTGACTTCATTAACGAGGTTTTGCTTCCTATGGTCACTCGTACCAGCGGGCGGGTGGTAATGTCTAGTACGTTCAATGGTAAGAACTGGTATTGGGAGTGGTATCAGCGAGGGTTGGTACCTGAGAACAAGGAAGACATCATTTCCATCAAACGAACCTATCTGGACCTTGACGACCCAGAGGTATCAAAGACGGTATTGGGGATTAAGAAGAATATGACCAAGGCGCAGTTTGACCAAGAGTTCCTCTGTCGTCCTGTGAGCGCCGATGCGCTCTTCAGCAACATTGAAGATGCTGTCTTCAAGCACCCAAACACCGAAGAATACGAAAGGATTTATATCGGGATGGATATTGGTGTCGCGCAAGACTATACGGTACTCACCGCTATGAACGAGCGCTACGAGGTGGTTGACATAGACCGTTTCCACTATAAGGAGGATGGTTTAACTTCGGAAACCTTCAAGCAGCGCATCAAAGACTTCTACTTCAAGCACGACAACAAGCTCGCCGCTGCCTACTTTGAATTAAACAACAACGACCTCCTGTTTGAGGAGATAACGGATGACGATAACGTCTACAAGATTATCCCCTTCCAAACAACTGCCCAATCTAAGCCTGAGATTATCAGAAACCTCATCAAGTTGTTTGAGGACAAGATTATTAAGATACCTGACTACGATGAGCTGGTGAAGGAGTTGTACGACTTCAAAAGCAAGCGTAATCCAATCACCGGAAACTTGCAGTTCAGCAACACTGAAGGCAAGCACGACGATATGGTTATGAGTTTAGCCATTTGCGCTTATTGCGCAAGGGAGGAGCAGGATGGTGGCGTAACGATGTTCTTATGAGGCTAAGAACCCATATAAAACTTTTTAATGCCATTTCAGACGGAGAGTACGATGACTCTCTGGAGGTATTCTCTGTAAAAGAGCGGCTTGAGATAATAATAGCAAAGGATAAGATATATCCATTGCCAAAGGCTCCGGAACAAGAAAGGGTAAGGTCTATGTCCGAGAAGTACAACCTTTACACGAACATACTTCATATGAGCCTCGGTCAGTTTATTATGCTTGAGTCAGAGCTAAAGGCGGAGAATAAGCGTGACGAAATAATAGCATCATTAGTCATACGGCCAAAAGATGAAACAGATTATGACAACCAAGACCAAGAAAGGGAAGAGGATATCGTTAACGCATTGCTTGATGAGGACATAAGAGATGTTCATTCCGTAATTAGCGCTATGATGCTAAATAGGGAATTCACTCTCTTCACAAAGTTTAGTGGCGTCCTATACAACCGCTACGAAAAAGAAGACGAGGAGGAGGAGGAGGAGGAGAATGAAGGCGGAAAGAATAAAGAATCCATCGGCGAGGACCAGTTTAGGAGTCAGTGGTTCTGGTATAGCATAGTCAGACAGCTCGCACAAGAGGATATAAGGCGATTTAACGACATTTATGACCTTAAGATGAGTGTGGTTATGGTAGAGCTTTCGTTCCTCTCTCAGAGGTCAATTTTAGATGAGGCAAGAATGCGAGCTGAGGAGGCTCGTCAGAAGGCACTCTATAGAAGGTAATTTGTAAATTAAAAAAACAAAGTATGAACAACCTGCTTCAACTTTACGACATTACTAGCCAGTTCGCAGAGCGCCACCGTATGATTTCGGAGTTTGGCGTTCTTGGCTCTGAAGAAGAGATTGGTAGTGTTGAGTTTGAATATCGCAGTATGCAGTTGGTGGTTTCTAGCTCCAACATCTCTCGTGAGCTGAACAGACCCACTTTCCGGCTTAACTTCTCCCTTATCGTGATGGATAAGACTGTCGCTGGAGACCCTCGCGCTAGATTGCTTTCTACAGAAGAAAACATCTTTGTTATTGGTCAGTATCAAGATTACCTCCTACAGCAGGACAATGACGTGGAGTTTGAGGATGTTGAGGTTGTCAGCATTGACGACTCAGACGATTATGTAATAACAGTCGCATACTGCGACTTTGGCGTCAACTTCTCCCGCAAGGGTTACACCAATGCTATTGCATTGCCAGTGGCTCCAGCAATTACTGGAGTTCCCACAATCGGAGGGACCGTTGAAATAGGCGAGGTGCTTACTGCAACGGCGGCGTCAGCCACCGGAGTACCTATTCCTGTTACCGCTTGGCAGTGGCAGATTAGCGATGACGGTGAGACGGGATGGGCGAACGTCTCAGGTGAGACGAACAGCACATACACCATCGTAGAGGCAGATGCGTCCAAATACCTTCGGGTTGTTCAAACAGAAACTAATAGCGAAGCAACGGACACAGAGTACAGCGCATCAACAGTGCAAGTACCAGAACCCGTTGTTGAGCCTTAACATATAAATTATGGCACGTAAAAAGAAAGTAGCAACTCCCCAAACAACTTCCGTAGAAGAGGTAGTTGCGCAACCAGAAGTTAAAAAAGCACCGGCAGCAAAGCAGTACCGTTGCATTGAGTGTGGCGGAGATGTGGAAAACAAGCGTTGCAAGCGCTGTGGTGGCGCACTTGTGCGTGAGGTATGATATCTCGTCAGAAGCAGATATATGAGTTACGTAAGGCGGTTATTGATGAGTTAGAACTCAGAACCGTCAAAAAGCGTATGATTGCTGTATTGACAAACAAGAAGCAAGTATATAAGGGTAACCTTAAGGAGATAATTAATAAAATAAGCTACAGGAAGTCCATTAAGGTAACTAATACTGCCTTTGATGAAACGACGGGCTTTATGTATAGGGCAACGGTAAACTTTGAGTTTGATTTTGGCGAAAGCGGTTACGCAAAGTTTCTTGACATCGTTCCATATAGTGATATTACCTACAAATCAAGCGGTAGCGGCATAGAAAACCTTATGCGATGGATTAAAGACAAGCCGCTTGCCACTTGGAAAAACCCAGTTGGAATTAGCGATATACAACAATCAGAGCAGAAGCGAAGAAGGCTTGCATACGCAATTCGCAAGTCTCAAGACAAGAATGGCGGAGTCAAAAATAAAAGTAACTTCATTACGTTTACGCGCAGTAACATAACTACCGCAATCAATAAGGCCGCCGAAAGGTTTGTAAATTATTTGAGCACTGAACTATATCTGGAACTCAATCGGCAAATATTCTTTAAGTAATGGCTTCAAACACTTCAAAGCTGGCCCAAGAGGTCTTAGATTACTCAAAACAGATTGCAAAGCTCCGCGAAGAGTTAAACAAGCTGAAGAAGGGTACCGTTGATTATGAGGTAGCCGAAAAAAAACTTACGGAGGTAGAAAAGAAGGCCAAGAAGGCTAAAGACGACCTTTTAATCGCCACTGGGAAGCTAAACCGAGAAAACGCCAATCACAAAAAGTCAGTTGAAAAGTCAACTGAAGCCCTTAAGGAGTACAATAAAACCACAAAGGATACAACTGGCGGCCTTAGTAATATGGCCACAAGCTTCCTTAAGACTATTGCCACAGTTGGTAGGTTCTTCATTGCTTATCAAGCACTTAACCTTGTAATTAGCGCTTTTAAAGAACTCGTTATTGGCTCTGTTGAAACGTTTGTTAAGTTTCAAGACACATTAGGAAAGGTTCAGGCCGTAACAAGCGCTACAGCCTCAGATATGTCCAACATATCAAATGCAATTAAAACTACTGCCGTTGAGACTAGATTTACGGCAACTGAGATTGCAGACTTAGCTGTAGCACTAGGAAAGCTCGGAGCTACCTCTCAGGAGATTCCTGACCTGCTTCGTCCAATTTCAACCGCTGCACAGGCCGTAGGAGAAGATGTTGCAGCAGTTGGTGAGGCTATTTTAAAGACTAATAACCAGTTTGGCATATCGTCAAAGGATTCTGTTATAACTGCCGCAATATTCGCAGATGCGATTAATACGAGCGCATTGTCCCTATCTTCATTAAGCACAGCACTTCAGTACGTTGGACCATTAGCTTCTCAGGTCGGCCTGTCTTTAGCAGATACATCTGCGTATATGAAGGTGCTTGCGGATAATGGATTTACTGCATCAAAGATTGGTACTGGATTACGAAATATTTTTATTGAACTAAAGGAGTCTGGAAAGCCGTTGATTGAGACTTTAAAAGAGTTAGCAGATGAAAACATATCCTTATCAGAGGCTGTTGAGCTAGTCGGAAAGCGTTCAGCGGGTCAACTTGCGGTACTCCTTGAGAACATTGACATTATTGAAAAGTCAACCAGTGTCACAAGGGCATTGACACAGGCGCGCGTTGCCGAGGCGGCTCAAATGAAAACCACAGCGGCACAAGCTGATGTTTTAAAGGCTATTTACGAGAATCTTCAGTTATCACTTGGAAAATCTATTGCAGATAACGAAGTATTGTTGAATAGTATTGGCGCACTTGATAGCGGGGCAGAGCAGATGTTGCGTAAGCAAATAGCATTAAGTCAAGTATTTTCACGTCCAGGAGGAACGGAAGCTTACGAGAGAGCCTTGAAGAAAGTAGCCAATAATGGTGTTAAACCACTTACAGCAACACTAGAACTTCTTGCTCAGGTCGGAATACAATCTTCAAAAAAACTTGAAAAGGAATACAACGAGTTAGCTATTGGTATAAATCGTACAGAAAGCGAAGTTGAGTCCTTATTGATTTCTTTAGCACAAACATCAAGGAACTCACAGGAGTTTAAAGAAAAAATGGTAGAAGCCTTTCGCGCGCAGGGGCAATCACTTAATGACGCAAGATTTTACGCAATTAAATATTTTCGTTCGTTTGATGACATCAAAGAGATAGCAGACGGAATTCAAGGAATTACTGACGCACTAAATAGAGACTCTAAAGCAGCAAGAGAAAATGACCAAGCTCAAAAGGCTCGTCAAGAAGTAATTGATAAATACGAAGTATCAAAGCAGAGAATAAATAAACTTGAGAAAGAGGGTATTGACCAATCAAAACAAAGAACTGAGCTTGAAAAGCGAATCAAGAAGGACAGAAGTGATGAAATAAATAATTTAAACGCCCTTAAGTCGGAATACTCTGGCTTAAATCTTCAGGTTGAGCAAAACAGCAGGCTTGGAATACTTGTAACACTAGAAGAAAAGAAGAGGCTTTCCCAACTTAAAGAGCAAATTGGACTTGGCGAAGCAAGGCTAAAACAGTATAAGGTAGAATTAAATGACGTTGGGACAGTCTCAGAGGCCGCCAGTGAGGCACACGAACTTAGAAAGCGTGAGCAGCTTGAACGAGTAAGCGAAAGTGCTGAAGAGTTCAAAGACAGACGCGCTAATCTTGAGGACGAGGCAAGGGCCATAAGGAAGAAGTATGATGATGAAGTAGCTGACGCTAAAAGACTTTACGACCTTAGAATAGAAGGAAAAGACGATTATGAAACAATTAAAAATGCTGAAAATGCTTTAAATAAAAGCGTTGCTGAAGCGGAGGAACGCAGACTTGCCGGTATATCTAGTATATACACTGAGATTGGCAACATATACAGGGATGCAGAGGAGGCAAGAAATAAGTTTGTTCAAGAGGCCGAGTCAAAAGGATTTGATGAAGAGCAAATTGAGAAGATTACTGAAGTATACGATAAGTTCAAGAAGGGAACTAAGTCTCTTTTTGAGACGCTTATTGAGCTAGAAACTGAACTCAGTAAAGACCAGTTTGACCAAGTAGAGGGACCATTGCGTCAAGCTGCTGCTTCAGCAGAGCTATTTAACGAAAAGCTCGCAGCCCTTAAAAAAGAGTATGGTGATTCCGCTGCTAAGAGTAAGGTGTTTCAGAAGAGCCAACAGGAGCTTAGGGATGAGCAGATAGCAAACCTTCAGTCTATCCGAGACAGCCTTGACGTCACAACGGAGGCTGGCGCGGCTGCTGCTGCTATTATTGATAAGCAGATTGCAAAGACTAAGCAAGCTGGAACTGCAGCCAAGGAAACTACCGGTTTGGTTAAGAGCTTGTTTAAGGATTCATTTCTTGAGGCGGCAAACACAGCCCTTGAGGTTATTGACAATTTAAATAAAGTAGCATTTGATAACACCATAAAGCGCCTTGAGCAGGAGAAGTCAAAGATACAGGAGCGTGCAGACTTTGAAGAGAATATTGTCAAGTCTCAACTTGATTCACAGTTAATATCTCAAGAGGAATACGCTTCTCGTCTTGAGCAAATCAAGAAGAAGGAAGTACAGCGACAAAACGCTATTGACAGAAAGATATTTGAAGAGGAAAACAAACGAGACAAGCAAAGCGCAACTAGTGATTATCTATCTGCATTAGCTTCAATCATTCCGAACTTAATCATCACAGAGAAGGAAGCCGACCCTGTGAAGTTGTATATCAAGGCGGCTATTTCAGGGGCGCTTGCTACAGCGGCATACACCTCAGAGATTGCAGCAATTGGAAAACGTCGGTTCTTCCCAAAGAAGTTTGCTGAGGGTGGTGTAGTATATGGACCTTCGCACGAGCAGGGGGGTATTCCTTTCACCGTTCAAGGAAGAGGTGGATACGAGATGGAGGGTGGTGAATACATTATCAACAAGAAGGCGGCAACTAAATACAGAAGCCTTCTTGACCAAATCAACCAAACCAAGTTTCAGCCATCTTATAAATTCGCAACAGGAGGCCCGGTACGTGTAGAGGAAAATATCCAGAAGCAGTTAGAACTCCTTGAAGCCATCGCCGAGGCTACAACTGGAACAGCATTAAATACCGGACGCCCAGTACGAGCTTTCGTATCTTCGTCAGACCTTCAGAACGACACTAACGCACGTAGAATAAAAGACAGAAACTCTAATATCTAATGGCAATATACTTCTATTCGTTCAACTCTTATCCAACCACGGACTTGTCTGTTTATGGGAATATTCAGAGCTATACTGATGATTCAAGCGGTTCTGTAACTATCAGCACTCCGGAGGACTTTAGTCTAAGTAGCGGTGTTGTTGTTGGCGACGCCATTAAGCTCTATAGTTCAAGCGACACTTCCATTTTTGTCTATGGTATAGTAACAGGAAAGGTAGCAAATATTGGAGGTATTGGCGAAGGAGGATGGACTATCAGTATTTCTTATGACAAGAACATTTACTCTGATGCCATCAGCTCAATGACGAATTTTTTGATTTATTCAAAAAACCTTTTTGAGCCTATACAGCCGTATGACGATTATATAACCGTAAACAGGGATGTGTCGTATTCGTACCGAATTAACACGCGCGTTGAGACAGCCGCTTATTCTGAGCAGTACATCCGATACAAGATTAAGACGTATCACGACCTTATATTGGATAGCACACGTAGATACTTTTTTGAGGACTTTAGCAACATCGCAACAGCGTCTAATACTATTATGATTGACGATTGTGGAGGACCAAATGGGGTCGCTTACAAGGTTTATATGCCTGAGACAACCTTTGAGTTGTTTAACAATAAGTTTCGCAAGGATATAACCTTTAGAATTGTAGCCTAATGAGCTATCGTGTAGTTATTGGCGGGAATAACGTTGACCTTTTCCCAGAGCAGGAGATTGACATCTCTTTGGATTATTACGACAATGAGGACCCGTCTCGTATAAAGATTCCGTTCTCTTTTGAAGACAAGTTTCCATATACGTCTCACAACAAGAGCGTACTGGAATACAACGCGTCTAATGCGCTTGATATTGGAACAACTACTCGCTGGGATTATACAATCTATAACGGGACAGCAATCATTTCCAGCGGGAAGGCTAAGATTACGTCTGTTGTCGTAAACAGCTCAGAGCCTTACTTCAATATATCATTCACAGACAGGGCTGCCGACTTTGTTAATGACCTTAGAGACTTAACCTTTGCCGACTTATACAATGATACATTTTCTACTACGGTTCGCACACTTAAAACATACCTTGAGGCTAACACCGACTACAGTGGGCGTGATATTGAGATACCGTTTGTTGATGTAGACAATATTCAGAAAGCTTCCGGGTACGAGTCTCGTCAATTGACTACTTGGGGCATTGATGGAAAGAGGTTTGGTTTATTCCCCGCCCTGAAAGTAACCAACTTCCTTGACAGGGTGTTTGACGCATTGTCGTTCAACTATACATCGTCATTTATATCTGGTACGGCAACGTGGGACGCTAGCGACCTTTATATGCTTTACCCGTCATTTCTTTCAACTGACGAGGCAGACAAACGTAACGCTTTTCTTTTTCCGTTCCCATACAACGTACCGATTAACCAAGACCAGATTCTTGACCCTACAGAGGTGACAGTTGGTGGACAAACAACAACATACTCTTACGTCAACATTGACAACTACTACTTATCAGAAGCAGAGACTTACGAACCTCACGGACCAACAAACTATAAGCCGGAGGCTGCTGAGATTTCATATGACTATGGATTCCAGTACCGGACATCAACTGGTGTTGCGGACTACGGCTCAGAGAACATAGGTTACATTGCCTACGGTAGTGCGTTTGATGCAAAAGTCAACTGGGCCAATACAAATGGTTATGTGACTATTTCTGGCCTTAAAACAGCCATTGTTAGTTCGGAGTATGAATTAGGAGGCGTTATACTTCCTGTGGCAGTGCACATAAGCTCATTGAGTGATGCAAAGTTCACTCCTTATGTATACATATATGGTGGATATACTGGAATTGATGCGGTATCATTTAAGATACCAATGCGAGATTCAAACGGAATTATCCTTTCTCTGACTCCCTCTGCTAAGGTTTCCCCCGCTACTCAAGACGACATAAACATAACTCTTCCTGTTACACTAAACAATACTCTTGAGTTTAATAGCTTTGATGCATACATTGACGACGAGGAAGTTTTCCGATTCTTAGGAGGAACCCGTTACTCCGTATCTATAGGTCTTGAGCTCTCATCTGGCTCTCTTGAAACATCCTTATACACCACCGTTTCAAATGGTGCCGGAGGATACGCTCCGACCTCCGTTGAAACCTCGTATTCTTTTTCTCAAGTTGACATTAGAAAACAACGCATATACGGGTATGACTGGTCAGACTTAGGTCTTAAAGTAACCAATGCCGGAAACATTCCCGCTATTACGGCAACGGATAATTTCACGTTCCAAGATAGCTTTGCCAACAATGATGCATACACGCCATACGATTTATTTGTAGAGGTTATGCAGAGATTCGGCTTGAGCCTCATTTATGATTATCGTTCTGGCGAGCAAAAATTCATACTTGACAATATGAACGATGTTCGTTCCGCTGTTGCTCTTGATATTTCGGGTTATGTTGATGACCTTAAAGAGTATGAAATTAGCGCAGCCCCGGAAAAGTATAAGAATATTGAACTAAACAATAAAGACTTTGGTGGCGAATATGATAAGTTTGATAACGAGGTTGTTGTCGGAAGTTACCGTGGAGAACTCAATGCAGATGGTGTTGGTGACTTCAAGCTTGATTTAAAGGGTGGTTTGATTAACCCAATCAACAAAACAGTTTGTGGCCAGTCGTTCTTTAATGACCCAATACTAACTCGTGATGGATTGATTTCTACGCCCGAAGCAGGACAGATTAAAAACCAGGTTCCTGAATACGATAAGGTTGGCCTTCGTTTCTTCTATTTACGTTCCATAGATAACCTCACAACTCTTCGCTACCCGGTCTTCCGCAGACGTAACGATTACGGTGAAATTATTGACCAGAACGTCTATAAAGTAATTACTACGGTAAAATTGCAGGGCAGAACTATCAACGGAGACTTCTCTACTATAGACCTTCGCTTTGCGGGTAAGAATGGAAATACGTTTGCTGCGTATGATTATCTACTAGAGACGGAGCGTTTCCGCTCTAACGGACGCGCTAAGATTACCTTCTATGCAGCCTTCCCAAATAGCTACTTTGTCAATGGATATTTCTTCAATAGAAAGTTCACCTTATCTACCGGAGAAACTGTAGTAGTTAAATCTTTTAGTGATGCAAAGATGCATAATCAATACATCTACGGAAAGGTAGAAGCAATTTTTGTAGATTAAGTTAATGGCTAAGACTTATAACGATTATCCAATTGCTGCAACCAACAACGCCAAGAAGGCGTTGCGTTGGAAGGAAGAGTATGGAGACGAAGTAAAGGGAGGCACTATCGTTGGCTGGACAAGAGCTAACCAGCTCGCGTCAAGAGAGAGTTTGTCCGCTACAACCATTGCGCGTATGGCGTCTTTTGCCAGACACCGCAAGAACTCAGAGGTTGACCCTAAGTATAAGTCTACTCCTTGGAAAGACCGCGGCTATGTAGCTTGGCTTATCTGGGGAGGCACCGCAGGTGTTAACTGGGCTATCCGAAAGATGGAGCAGATTCGTAAGATGTCTGCACACACGCGCCCACAGGACAAGGAGATGATTGATGGCATCATTGATATGTTATTGCAGATTAAAGACCTTGAGAACCGCTTAGAGGTGGCTATGAGCCAACTTGAGCAGTTCAAGAGGGATGGCATCCCCGTTAACGAAGAAGAGTTCTTAAAGGCCGTTAAAGTGTGGTCTCAGGAACTCAAAAAACATAAGGAAGATGAGCAATATCCCACTGTATAAAGTTGTCCTAGGGGACAGCGAGGAGAGCGGTATGTTCCGCATCTCCTTAGTAAACCGCCCTGCCATTGAGGAGGGCTTTATCACATTGGCAGAAGACGACAAGCCTAGCTTTAAGTTTGCTAATGAGGAAAAGAAACAGGTAGTAGGTCCGATTATGATTCCGGATATGCCTATCTACCGTAGCAGCCCATTTATGGGTGAGTATAACATCGTATTCCCTAAGGATACGATTGAAAAGATTATGTACAAGTACAGCAAGGATGGCTTGTTCAACTCTTTCAACATTGAACACGCACTGGATACTCAGGACGTAACAATGCTTGAGGTCTGGATGAAAGAATCAGACCAAGATAAGAGTAACGCATACGGTTTCAACCTTCCGGTTGGAACTGTATTTGTTAAGGCTCAAATTGAGTCTGACGCACTTTGGACTGATATTAAGTCCAATGAACTTAATGGTTTTTCCATTGAGATTAAATCCGATATCGTTGAACAAAAAATGAGTAGTGAAATGGATTTCAAATTCGCTGTAGAACTTGGTGAGCGTATTGCCAAGTTGGAGGCTGCTGTTTCCAAAATCGCTGAAGACCACTCTGCTGTTATGGAACTATGGTCCGAGACACAAGAGAAGTTTTCTGCTGTTGAAGAAAAGCAGGTAGAACAAGTAGCGGAAGAGATGTCTGCTGAGGAGCCAGCCGTAGAGGTTGCTCCAGTAGCTGAGGAAGTTGCTAATGTAGAAGAGCCTGTTGCCGAGCAAGAGGTTTCTTTGTCAAAGGAGACTCCTGAGGTTGTTGAGAATCAGGAGGCAGAACTTTCTGCTGAAAATCAAGAGTCCGAAGAGAACTCTGTTCAAGAAGCTGAATTGGCTTTGTCTGCCGAGCAAGAGGGTGTGGAAGCATCCGCTGAGGAGGTAGCCGAAGACAAGGCACGCAATTTTGAGCGAATCACTTCAGATAAAGTAAAGATGATTGACAAATTCTTTGGCAAGCGTTTTTATTGATTATTTGTAGATTAAACTAATTGATTTAAAATCTGAATTAAAATGGCAATTTCTGTTGCAACTTTAGACTGGGGCAACCGCACCCCCGACCTCTTCATTGATTCTATGGTGAAGAGCGCCAAAGTGTTGGACCGTTTCCGTCTTATTGACGGAGTTAAGTCAAAAGTACAAGTACCCATCTTTGATGCTAGCTTGACTTTCGGCTCTGACCTTTGTACGTTTGATGCTCAATCTTCTGCCTCTATTGACGAGAAGGAGATGACTGTATCTACCTACAAATGGGCTTTCTTGAACTGTAAGAACGTTCTTGAGTCTACCTATCGTTCTGTATTGCTTAAGCAAGGACAGCACAACGAAGAGACTATGGATGCTCAATTCAAAGATTGGGTATTTGATTACTTCGCTAAGTTGTCTGCTCAGAAGGCTTTGGAATTGGCTGCTACCGGTTTGACTACCGAAATGGGTTCTGACGCCGCTGTATTGGACTACGACACCAACGCTGCTATCTCTTCTAGCAACATCCTTTCTTTGATGCAAGGTGCTTACGAGACTATGAGTGCTGTTATGTTGTCTGCCGTTTACGGAGACGCTGACCGTGCATACCGTCCTGCTTTCTTTATGGGTACTGCCGCTGTTCAAGCTTACCAAATCGCTATCGCTGGTTTGTACACCACGACTGCTCAAGGTGTAGTTGAAGGCAATATCCCTGCATACTACGGTATGGAGGTTATCCACTTCCCTTCTTTGGCTGCTGGTGAGTTCTTCATCTCTGCTCCTGAGAACTTGGTAATGTTGACCGACGAGTACAATGACGTTCGTGCGATTGATATGAAGTGGGAGGCTGAGTTGTCCTCTGACAAAATCTGGGGTCAGTTCAAGTTGGGCTTCTCTTACCTTAAGGGTGATGAGATTGTCTACGCTAAGAACTTCGCCTAATATTAATTAACGGAAGGGGCTTGACCCCTTCCTTTTAAAACTTATAGAAAAAATGGCTTGTATTGTAAATTTCACTAACGTAGATGACATCGTTTACTCTTGCGATGAATTGTCAACTGGTGGTTTAAAGACCGTTTACCTTTGCGACAAGTCCGACTTGGCCGGAATTGCTAACGGTGTAACTGTTAATGCGGCAGGTGAGGTTACTGTTATTGCTGGCGGATTGGTTTCTGCAGGACTTGACCTTGTTGGTCTTGGCTTTAACAATAAGGATGGATTCTCTAACTTTACCGACGTTAAGACTCTTAACGCTGATGGTTCCGGCTCTGCCGTTCCTACTATTCAGTTGGAGTTCATTCGTATGGGGGCAACTTTGCGCACCACTTTGGAGACTATTGCTCGTCCAGGTGCTGAGTTGGTTGCTTTTGTTGAGACTGCTGCTGGAACCTACCATATGGTTGGTTATGACTTCGGTTTGTATGCTGGTACTGTAGATGGCGCTTCTGGTGTTGCTCGTACTGACAAGAACCGTTACCAATTGACTTTGATTGGAGATGAGAACGTATTGGCTTATACGTTGGATACCGCCAACTGGGGTTTGGTTAACGCCTAATAATTAGGTTTCTTAACTCAAGGGGGAGGGGGATTCCCCTCCCCTTTTTTATATTTAACAGATGAAGTCTATACGAAACGGTCTTGTAAACTACGTATCATTCGTTCGCACGTATGATATGCAAGCGGAAGCATACAACGTAAAGCTTGAAAAGGTAGTTGGCTCTGTTGAGTACAACTTTTATGGATTACAAGACATCTCTTCGTTTGATGCGTGTAACGACTTTATCACCCTCACCATTGACCTGATTGACACCGATATAGACGGTGGTGAGTATTATCTGACAATCTCTGGCGCTAGTGGCGACTACGCCAAGTATTTGTGCAACGTAAAGGACCACGAATACGTCAACTCTACAAACGCAAATTCACTGTTAGCAAGTACAGTAAAAATTAGTAACTTGTAAATTATAAGGTATGGGACTTTGGGATAATGTAAAAGACTTTTTCGCGGCCAACACATATGTAGTGGCTACAGAAACAAACGTCTCTACCAATCCACTTGAGAAGTCTGTTGAGTCACTCAATGGACGGTACAATGTGGGTATGACTGAGGTTGGTGACTACATAAAGTTCGGCTCTCAGGACGATTTCTCAATCGTCTTGGAAAAGATGTTTAAACAATCACCTGTGCACTCTGGTATCGTTACCAAGAAGGCTAAGATGGTTGCTGGTAATGACATCAAGTACGACCTTGAGGCGTACAAGACTCCAGCCAAGCAGGCGGAGATTCGCGCCTTCCTGGCCAACTGCGCAGGAAAATCACAAGGGCTTTACAGCCAGATTGTTCACGCCTCTTTTCAATACGAGCTTCACGGAGCCTTTGCTTTTTACATTAAATGGAATGGAGACCATAATAAGATTGTTGAATTGCGCTCTTTGGATATCAAAGGAGTTCGTGCGGCTGAGCCTACTGACGGTAAGGTTAATCATTACATTGTCCGCCGACGGTTTGGTGTCGCTGCTACGTCTATGCAGCACAACACTCCGAAGAAGTATCCAGCGTTTGACAAGTTCAGCAACGCACGAGAGCAAGTCCTCTATGTAAAGAACCCATACAGCGGAAACCAGTTTTACGGCATTCCCAACTACGTTTCTGCATTCCACTATATCAATGCCGACTTTGAGTTTGGCAAGCACATCCGAAACTCCGCCGCTAACTCGTTCACGCCCAAAGTATTAGCAACCTTCATTGGTCGCAATATGAGCAACGAGCAGAAGCGTGAGGAGTACGACAAATTCAAGGCATCCTTCATTGGGTCCGAGGCAGAGCCGGTTGTCGTGTCTTGGGTTAAGAATAAGGACGAGGCTCCTGAGTTCAAGACTTTGGATGTGAACAATCTTGACAAGACTGTAGATATTTTATCTCGTTTGAACGATGCGAAGATTCTCACCGCACATAACGTCACCTCGCCCACGCTTTTCGGTGTTATGGTTGCTGGCAAGTTGGGTGGTACGGGTAATGAACTTGTAACCGCCTACCAGATTTTCCGAGCTACTGAGACACTGCCAAACCGCTACCTACTTATGGATGCTGTAAACCGCATCTTGGGTACTGCCAATTACGACAAGATTGGCCTTGAGGTTGTAGAAGAACAAATCAATCTAGAGTCCATTAAGGGCGCTAATCCAACTGATATCCCTGCTCAAAATGGTTAAGGTAATTTTTATTGACGACAACTACATCTACCAGAACTACCCACTGCCCAACCGTATGGACCGGGCGGCCTTGTTGTCTATTATTACGCTTGAGCAGGTAACGTCTGTTCAGGACTTGTTAGGTACAACCTTGTACGAAGACCTTGAGCAGAAGGTCTATGATGAAGACTTAACTGAAACGGAGCTTGGATTATTCAAGTTGGTTAAGTACAGCCTATGTCTGTATTCCGTGAAGGCAGCAGCTACGTTCTTGCGTAGCGCCGTTGCCAAGACCAAGAATGAAGAGAAGTCTACGGACAGCTATTCCTTGGATGCTATCGTTAGCGCTATTGACTCTAAGATTGAATATATAAATAAAAGGGTTGTAAATTATATCAAGGCTGACGCTACCTTGCTTGCTACGGCACAAGAGAGCGAAAACGACCTCTTTGATGAGAATGATGTATATAACTCCTCTGTGTTTTATCCCACACAACCCACAATCAACGAGTGCGAATAACCTAACGATTAAATAGCATTTAATGGAGAATCTCTCAACCTTTGTACGCACATTAGGGAATCAGTTTATCAAAGGCA
>Ga0255765_1000483_pt1 | contig 53303 bp, 25 predicted proteins | sample 041ome_8_FD_179965 | JGI IMG/M metagenome (GOLD analysis project Ga0255765, IMG submission 179965) | Coastal salt marsh microbial communities from the Groves Creek Marsh, Skidaway Island, Georgia - 041407BS metaG (version 2) | ecosystem: Environmental > Aquatic > Marine > Intertidal zone > Salt...
ATTCGTCGTCGTCGTCGTCGCGGCAGCAGCGCTCGTCAAACCGATGAACGCGATGTCATCGAGTAACGAAATCAAGAATATCCCGAGCGCGTTTTCGCCCATCCCAGCTCTTGCGGCGACGACTCGTCGTCTCGTTTTCATCATCCTTTGAGGCGATGATGACAATTGGAAAACGATTGCGTCGGCATTTTCCCGAAGGCGAATTCGCTTTTTTTGCGAAAGAGCAGAACGGGAGGAAAACGACGCAGAGGAGGACGGGTGAGCAGCGGCGTTTAAAAACAGCATCGTCATCTCTCTGTCTCTGTCTCTCTCTCTTTTCGACGATTTGTTCTCTCGCGAGAGAGGAAGACGCTCGATGATGGTGACGATGATATTTGTGAAAGAGGTTTTTAGGTTAAAAAAGTGCTCAAAAAGTGCGTCAGATATTTTCCCCCAACCCTAAACCCTAAACCCTAAACCATCATCCTTCGTAAATTTGAGAAGACGAAAGAGAGAGAGAGACGAAGAGCGCCAGAGAAAGACGCGTTTGCGCGCGGATTTATTTACGAAGAAGAGTTTTATTACGAGCGTCGTCGCATAGATGTCTGGAGGAGGAGGAGAAGAAGCTGCTGCCGCTGCCGCCGCTGCCGCGACCTCCTCCTCCTCCTCCGGGAAGAAAAGAATGTCAAACATCGAATCGCTTCTCGTGCACACGATGCCGCTCGTGCGATGCGTTTCGTCGAGAACGAAGAGCGGGAAGAAGAAGAAGAAAAAAGATTTCGCGCTGAAAGAACTGTGGCGCGCGTTTCACGAGACGAGCGCGTTCGGGTGCGAAGTGCCGCTGGAGATGCAACGACGGAGCGGAAGAAGAAAGGATTGCGAAGAAGAAGAAGAAGGCGAAGAGGAAAACGTGGAGGTGATTGCGCAGTATTACGCGAGTTACATAAGCGCGTTTCAGATTTTCGAGAAGACGACAAAGAAGAAAGGAAAGAAGAAGAAGAAGAAGAGGGATAGCAGTAGGGGCAGAAATAAAGCGTCCGCGCAGTACTTTGAGTCTTTGGCGCCGTATTCGAGACCGCCTTTGACGGACGTCATCGAGCGGCTCGCCGAGGAGAACGAAAAAGTGCAAAGTTTGAAAGCGTCGGAGATTGATCGAGAGAAGTCGTGGTTTTGTTTCGCGTGGTATCCGATTTATAGGATACCGCAAGGGACGAGTCGGACGGATATTCAGGGGTGTTTTTTAACCTACCACGGGTTGAATCATTTAGACATAGAGGACGAAGAGGACGAAGAGGAGGAGGACGGAGACGATAGCGATGGAGAGGAGGAAGAAGAAGAAGAAGAAGAAGAAGAAGACGACGAAGAAGCAACAGACAAGGACGAAGCAGGTGACAAGAACGGAACGACACCAATCAGAGGGCTGCCTCCACCTCCACCCGCCTCTTTGACGCTTTCCGGTGAAACTAGACTGCAAAGGCGCATCGAAGACGCCAAGAAGAGCGTCGCCGTGCTCGAAGAGGACGGAAAGGGTACCGCCGCGACGACGGCAACCGCCAAAGAAGGTAAAGAAGAAGGTAAAGAAGAAGAAGAAGAAGAAGAAGAAGAAGAAGAGCACGCGTTCATCCCGCTCAAGCCGTTCGGTTTGTGCTGTTACAAAACCGACCCAGAAATCTGGGAAGAATCCGACGAGGCTGAAAACGCTCGAACCGCGGCTATGATCGACGGCGCGTACGCCTTCTTGAGGAGCATAGAAGTCATTCATCCCGACTACGAGTTCTTTTCTCATCACGGATGATAGATAGTAAACAAAGATGATATGCATAATAGATGAGCGCGTTTTTAGAATTAAAAAAGAGAGAGAGCACGTACTGTTTTCCACAGGAACTAAACGCGCACGCGTACGTTTAACACTTTACTAAGAAAGACTTTCGCATCGAATCGAAATGAAACGAAAAAAATTTTCAAACTTTCGCGTCATTACTAAAATATTTTAAGATAAGCGGATCGGATGCGTAAAACTCCGCGCGCGAGAAGACGCGTCCACCCCGTGCCCGCTTGACAGGTTCACAGAGTTTTGCGAGAGACGACGGTTTGCTCCTCTTTTTGCATTTATACATCGAGAGTCTCTCCAGAGCATTTTTGAAAAATGCGCAACAGCGCGATGCTCCTTCTCGTGTCGAACGCGATGCACGTTTACCAAAAACGCGACGACGAAGAAGACTCGCTCCTCGCGGGGCTCACCGAACGGGGAGAAGCTGCGCTGAGAGAGAAGCTGAATTCTGTCCTGCGACTGTGCGAATCGAGCGCGAGGATGAAAGCAAAGGTGAAAGAATTTTTCGCGTCTTCGAGGAATGATTATTTCAAAGAAAACTTCCTGTTTGAGGATGGACGCGGAGAGGAGACGACGGAGATTGCGGCGGTGTCGTGGTTTCCCCCGGTTGTCGCGGGTATCGATAAGAAAGAGGTCGATTTTGGTCCTGGTCTCGTGCCGTGGACGAAAGCGTCTTGTTCTTCTTCTTCTTCTTTTTCTTCTTCGTCGTCGGCGTCGAGTAACGACGCGTCCGTGGGCGAACGGTTGCGACTGACGCGGAGTAAGCGCTCGATGCGAGCGAAGAAAACGGCGGAAGATTTGTTCAATGAAGAAGTGCAGACGCCGACGAAAAAGAAGAAAACGGGAGGTGGGAAAAGAGTGGGTACGAGTGATGGCGAAAACGAGGGATTGCTCATGACATCGTTGCAAAGAGGCGCGGCGACGGAGGCGATGAAGTTAGTCGACCAGGTTAAAAGGAAGGAATTGAGCGCGATGGATATCGTGTGCGTGGTTCCGATTGTAGTAGCGAACGATGATGATGATGATGCAAATGGTGGTGCTTTATTTGATATGAACGATCCGAGTAAATGGCCCAAGGGTCTCGTACTCGCGCACGGCGTCGTGAAAAGAGCGAAAGAAAAGCTCGGTGGCGAGAAGGTGCGGTTGAAAATCGTTCCGGTTTATATCATCGCGGATGAAGAAGACGAAGAAGATGATAGAAGGAAAACATCGATAGACTCTAAAGCATCTGAAAAGAGGACGGCGAGAGAGGCGCTCATCAACGCGCGCTTAGAGCACGTCTCAAACATCTGGGGTTTCACGAATACCGTCGTTGGATCATCACATGCCGAACCCGTCACCGTGAGCGACGCGTCGGTGATGTGGCGAGGAAAGCTTCTCCTTGGCGGTGGATTGAAAACGAAACTCTCATCGAGCGCGAAGAACAAAAACAAGAGTAAGAATAACAGCAGTAAATATAAAACTCACGATCGGTGCATAGCCACGGTGGAAGTTTCGAGAGAGTGTTTGCAGTGTATCATGCCGTTTCTTCCCATAGAAGAAACGTCGTTGGATATCGTCGACAACGGTGAAGAAGTAAATGAAGAGCGCAATGGGGAAACGAAAGCGATTAGTAAAAAAACATCGGTGACGAAGAAAGCGACAACGACGACGACGACGACGACGGCAAAGAACAAGAAGAGGAATTACATCAGCAGAAAAAACGAAGGCGGAAAAGACGAAGACGAAGAAGAAACGGTGCTCAAAATCAACGACATCGTTCTCATGAGCGCCATCGATGCGATCGATATTGACTCTTCTGAGGCCCCGAAACACGTCTCGTTTTCTCCATATCCTATTCCATCAGAAAGTGACGTAAACAAATTTTCATCGAATTGGATGTCCGCGTACGCGTCGTTCTGTGCAAAGAAGCACGACGAAGGTGTTCCCGGTGAGTGTCCAGTTTTACTCTGCTCCATCGCGACGGCGATGCCAATGGTTGTAGCTTCCGACAAAAATGGTTCCGTCGGTACTAAAGAGAAAGGTGGTAAAGCAGCTGCGCTTCTGAAACACACGAACAAGTACTTTCCCGTGCAATCGCGAGACGAGCGCGTGTTTGTTTTAGCGCCGGTCTTCTCAAAGACGAAAAAGACGACATCGGTGACATTTAGATTGGTCAAGTTGGTTGACCCGCGAAGCGCCTTGGAACGAAGAGTTCTTTTTGAAAGCGGAAGCGGCGACGGCAGAATGGATTACTACTCTTCGCAAGCTGCACCCCTCGCGCTCCCAGGTTCGGACAACCGGCGTCTGTCTGCAGAAGAGGAACGCGTGGAAGAGGCTTTGAAAACCGTGGCGAGAATGGTCGTCGCGCGTGGACGAGGTGGAAAAGGAGAAGATGGACCGGATGACTCGAAGTCAAACGAAGCTTCGAATGAGGATGAAACGTTCGCTAAGATTTCTGGAGTAATCGACGACTACTTTGCGAAACGAGCGAGATGTCGCGGAGGCAAAGCGTCCGAAGAAGACGAATCCATGCGTGAGTATTGCATCGCGTGGATGAGGTTTCTCTATTTAAGCAAGAAGGATGCGAGCGCGATTACCATAACGCCATCAACGAATGTTCTATCCAGCACGCGTCACCATCAACTTTCGACGAAATCGAATGGTGAAAAACGCAACGACGAGGAAGCGGAGCGCAACGAATGGAGACGTTTCTACGACGCACTCGAAAAATCCTCCAAGGAAACCGCGGACGATATTCGCCACGACGTCTCGTTGGTAAGAGTCTTGCATTCAGCAGCCATGGATTGCGAAAGAAAACTCGAAAACTCGGAAACGGTTTCGAGGTTGTTACGCTCGCGCACGCCTTCGACAGTGCACAACAACGCGTCGTTGAAAAGAAGAGCGGAAGGGAAAGACGATGGTAAGAGGAGGAAAAAGACAGGAGAAAAGAAGGGCGCAGCGGCGACGAAAAAGGCAAAGAAGAATACCACCACGACAACCGCAACCTTGAAAACGACGACGACAGCGACAGCATCCAAGGACGCGAGTGATAAACCCGTAAAGCTGCGCGTCGGCGGTGGTGGTGGTGGTGTCGTTGCCGGCGGATTGAAAAGACACGCAACGTATGCAAACAATCCAACGACGACCAACACTACGAATTCTTCGGCGGAGGAGATGCGCAAGCGCAAACTCAAAGCCGCGACTATGGCGCACAATACGACAACGATTGCGAGTGGTATGAGGTACAACAGGAGTAACGGTCCTTCGAATGGCTCTGTATTAGTCGCCGCGGCGACGATGAGTACGGACGAAGCGTCGTTGGAGGCTTGGAAATACGGAATGCACCGAACGGCAGCCAACGCGCAAGGTCCAACTTCTTTCAGCGGCTTGGGTCTAAATAATAACAACAATACCAATACTGCTTCGTTGTCGCAACAAAGGCCAAGCGAGTCCGGCGCTGGAAGTGGCGCTATCGGTGCTCGAGGCACAATTATGTGTCCAAATTGCAACGCGGATTTGAAAGTGAGCGGAGGGATGAAATTTTGCTGCTTCTGCGGCGGGACTTTGCATTGAAGATGAGAGAAAAAATAACAACTTTTAGCGCGAATAGATGTAATCTCATAGACACACGGTAGTTCATTCAAGTACACTTCGTAGTAGTAGTGATGTGTTTTTCTTTTGACAATGTTATTGTTAGTACACGATATACAACAGCAAATTATGTTATACAGCTTCATCATTTGTATAAAATACATCTCTCTCTTCTCTTCTCTCTCTCTCCGGTTACGAAAAAGCCGCTCTTTCCAAGCATCTTCTCCATAAGTACGGCAAAGTTTCCGTAAACTTTCCGTACGGAAAGTACTTTGCCACGCGTTCACCCTTTTTGAGTAGCGATAGCGTCACCTCGTCGTCCATCCCCATCAGCTGCGCGAACTGAACGTCGTCCGAATACCCCAACGCCGATGAAATGTTGTCCGTGTTCCTCGTCGCTAACAAGATCTTCACGTGAGAGTTTTGATTGTCTTTCTTCCTCTCTCGTATGCTCTTCAAAGCGAACGCTAAACCGTCCGCAAAACTCTCATCGGTCTCCTTTTTCGTCTCGAACAACACCCCTTTCCCGCGATCGATGTTTAAATACGCCCCTCGGACGAGTTTCGCGCCTAAAACAAACCCCTCGCTCTCCGCGGTCGCGATGTCTCGTTTCAACTTTTCCACGCTATCCTTGCGATACATTTGATACGTTTTATACACCGCCGCGTTCTTCGTGTCACCGTCGTTCTCACTCTTATTCATCGCTCGCATCAGCATCAAGCTCACGGCGTCCACTTGCTCGTTCAAGAAATCTTCCTCTGCGTCTACGCACAACCCGCTCGCCCCAACCTCTCGCGCCGCTTCGGCGATATCCATCGTCAAACGTTCGCACAAGCTCTCGTTAAACGTCGCCCCGAGCGCGGATAACTTCAGCGCGTGCATCTCGCTCGGAAATTTGCGGATAGTGTCCTCGGTCATTCTTCTCGTCCTCTCCGCTTCGTCCTTCGTCCGGGAGTGCTCCACGGCGGCGATTAAAAGCGAACGCAAACCTTGCCCTCGGTGACTCCGAACCGTCCTCTCGAGCTCATCGTTCAGAGACGCAAATCTCAAAAGCGTTTCATTCGTAATTATTCGTCGAACAACGCGCTTCTCTTCTTGTTCTTTCACTCCTTCCTCGCGTCGTCGTCGCTCCTTCTTCGAAAAAAGCGCGGGAATTTCCGCCGTGCGCGACGAGGAGAGATCGCCACCGCCGACGGCGTCGACGACGACGGTTGTTGCTGCTGCTTTCCCTAACGACTTCGACGAGGTAAAATTCGCGCTACGGAAGAAGAGTTTGCCAATGCCGTTGTTCTTCTTCCGTTTTAATAAAGATCTCCACGACGACGCGATAAACACCATCAACCGAACAAACAGCGAAATAAATAATGCTCTCTCTCTCTCTCTCTTCTTCGTTCTCGGAACGTGCGTTAATAGTGTAACCTCTTCTTCTCTGTTTTTGTTCACCTTTTACTGAAGAAAAATGCTGAGTCACCTAAACCCTAAAAACCGCTTTTTTTTGCGTATCTAGTACTCAGGGGAAAAAAACGGATTAGATACACACTTACGCACGCGCGCGCGCACGCACGAGATGTCGAGCAACGCGATCTACCGCGGCATCAGAAGATGCCCGAAAATGGGATACCTCGCGGCGCAGAAAAGAGCAAATTCTTTGCTCGTCGAGGAAGAGTGCCGAAGAATGCAACGCGGATTCGCGAAACGGATGATGAGTAGTTCGTTAGAAAAAGGCGAAGAAACTCAGTTCTTCGTCGCTCGATCTTCCTGGGCGACGGTCGAACCGGAAGTATTCTCGAACGCGATACCGGCAGTCGCGGAGAACATCATCGACGGTCAATTTGTCGGGCGAAGAAGCGGTGAGAGCAATAAGAAGGCGGGGTTCAAATCGTTCCCGGATCCGATGAATAAAAACGAGGATGCGTTTCTCTTGGTGCCGGAAACGAGTAAAGAGGAGCTGGTGCATTTTTTACGCTCGCGGGTCGCGACGACGCCGAAATCAGGCGCGCACAATCCGTTTAAACGTCCAGAGAGGTATTTGAAATACGGCGACGTGACGATGAAGCTCGCGGAGGCGCTGAGAGACGCGTCGAACGTGGAGTATTTCGCGAAATTGATACAGCGCGTGGCGCCGAAGTCGTACGGGCAAGCTTCGGCGGAAGTGGTGGTAACGCGGAAGTTTTTGGAAAATTTCGCAGGCGATAACGTGCGGTTCCTGTCGAGAGGGTTTTCCGTGCCCGGCGATCACGTCGGGCAAATGAGTCACGGGTATCGATGGCCGTACGGGAAGGTGTGCATCATCACGCCTTTTAATTTTCCCCTCGAGATTCCCGTTTTGCAACTTTTAGGCGCTCTGTACATGGGAAATCGAGTGTTGTTGCACGTCGATTCTCGAGTATCGATCGTGATGGAACAGTTTTTGCGATTGATGCACGCGTGCGGGATGCCCGCTGAAGACGTCGATTTGATTCATTGCGACGGGGAAATCATGGGAGAGTTACTCGAACAGATGCAACCGCGAATGACTTTATTCACCGGATCGCAACGCGTCGCCGAACGTTTAGCGACGCAGTTGAAAGGTAAAGTCAAATTAGAAGACGCCGGTTTCGATTGGAAGATATTAGGTCCGGACGCGTCCAAAGAGGAGCTGCCGTTCGTCGCGTACCAGTGCGACCAAGACGCGTACGCGTGTTCAGGGCAAAAATGCTCCGCGCAGTCCATTTTGTTCGCGCACGCGAACTGGATGCGCTTGGGAATCTGCGACGCCATGGAATCGTTGGCGAGTAAACGAAACTTGTCAGATTTAACGGTCGGGCCGGTGTTGACGAAAACGACCGAGCAAATGTTGACGCACGTGAGGCAAATCTTGACGCAAATTGAAGGGTCCAAAGTCTTATTCGGCGGTAAAGAGTTGCAAAATCACAACATTCCGGAACGGTACGGCGCGCTCGAGCCGACCGCGGTGCTCGTGCCTTTACAAGAAATGTTGAAAAATGACGACAACTTCGAGTTGGTCACGACGGAAATTTTCGGGCCGTTCCAAATCGTCGTCGAATACGACGACGCCACTTTACCGGACGTCTTAAAAGCCATGGAAAAGATGGAAAACCACTTAACCGCTGCCATCGTGAGCAACGACGTCGATTTTCGAAGAAAACTGTTGTCGGAAACCGTCAACGGCACGACGTACGTCGGAAACCGAGCGCGAACGACCGGCGCGCCGCAAAACCATTGGTTTGGTCCGTGCGGCGACCCTCGCGCCGGCGGGATCGGCACGAAAGAAGCCATACAGTTGGTCTGGTCCTCGCATCGAGAAATCATCGTGGACGACAACAGTTCTTCGAGTAAAAATAACTGGACGCAACCGGCGCAAACGTAAGGCGCGGCGCAAACGCACGTCACATAGAAGTCACCCTGATATACACTACTTGCACATAGAAGTCACGATTACAACAACAACAGCAGATATACACACACACACACACAAACACACACACAAAAAAAAAGAAAGGAAGAACACACACAATTCAAGTCCGCCTCCTTAACCACTCGGACAACTCAGCTTCTCGCATCGCGTATAGAATCGCTGAGTGCAGGATTTGAACCTACGCGCGCATTGCGCAGCGGATGACGTTGAACATATACATGTCTTCTCGTGGACTCAACGAAAGAGAGACTCACGATGTTTGTGGCATTTTCAAAAGCAACACTCTACACATTTATTACGCGTTAGGGTTTAACATTTAAGATATAAAATCATATTTTAGGGTTTCATGGTTTTTTTTTGTCCTCCTCTTTCTCCTTTTTCTCTCTTTTTCCTGAGAAAAAAAATGGCTTCAGCGCCTCCTCCACCAACGAAACACGACGTCGAGGTCAACTGGGAGGACCAACAGCGCATCTGCGCGTTCGGCCGCTTAACCAACCGTTCGCACGAGTTGCGCGCGATGATTGCATCCAAAGAGGTTTGTATTTATTCGTATATCATTTTCTCATATTGATTGATATTAAATTTGGTTGACTTTTCTCTCTCTCTTTTCCCCACGAAACATAAAAAGAAACGCTTGGAAGACGCGGAAGAAGCGGAATCCGAAATCGTCCTCGCGGACGAAGACGACCCCTGCGAACTCGTCCTCGGCGAATGTTTCGTCGAGATGGAACACTCCGAAGCCGAGGAAACGTTAAACGAGATGATTTCGCGCGAGAAGGATGCGATTGGAAAACACAAGGAGGAATTGAACACCATCGAAAGCGCGATGAAGGATCTGAAGGCGAAGTTGTACGGGAAGTTTGGCACGAGCATCAATTTAGAGGAATAATAGAGAGGATGTATAGTTTACTTTAGTCTTTTTGTTTATGCGTACGTAGCGAGCTTTTAGTATGTTTTATTGTGCTAAATCTAACGTTCGGATGTCAATCGCGCGCGCGCGCGAAAGCACCAACCACCTTTGAATCTTCTTCTTCTTCTTCTCATTCCTTCTCTTCCGGAAAAAACGCGCGCAAACACCCGCTCTCGCACTCTCTCTTCCGCAAACTCTCGTACTCTTTCATTTTCTCCTCGTCGCCTCGAAATTTTAGGGAAACAGACGCGAAGTGCGCGTCTAAACACGCGCGTTCGCACGCGAGAAATTTCGAATCCGACGTTTCCTCTTCGTACGGTTTCGAGCGGCAGACGCGACTGTTGTTGTTGTTGTTTTTATTCGCGTCATCGTCCGAAGACGATGGAAATTCCACGCACACGTCCACGCACTTTATCTCGCTCGTCCCGTCCGTCGTCGTCGTGCGGTAACACGCGCTTTCTGGATCCTCCTCTGGGGGAGGATCGTGTTGTTCTTTCGCACGCATTTGAAGTCTTACGCGTGCTGAAAAAATGAAGAGCACTTTTAAAAAATACGCGAGCGATAAATGTACTACTAAAAGGATTAATCGATTTAAACCGTTACGAAAACCAGAGGCGCAGATATCCTACACAGATGATCGCGTGTGTCTCTGCACCTTTCCCCGGAGCAGAGAGAGAAGTTTTTGTATTTTACATGTTCGAGGCAACGACGCGCGATGGAAATCTACTAAGCGCAAGCAGCGAAATTTTACGCAATCCTACTACGGTACTACTACTTGAATTTCGCGGAGGACTTTTTCTTCCTGGCGCCCATGGCGCCGCCGGCGATTGCTCCCGCCGCCGGTCCGCTCTCCACGCCGACGCCGCCACTTTTCAACACGTCCAACGCCGAAACAGACGACGCCGCCGAGGACGATTGCTTCACTTTTTCAAACTGTTTCCCGCCTTCCCGCGTCGGGAATTTTTGCGACGTGAGCATGGAGCGTCGCTTCGCGCCTAACGGCGTTTTCAAGAGCCGTTCGAGCTCGTTCCGCAACGACGTCTCTCGCTTCGTCACGTTTCTCTTTTCGGCTTCTTTTTCGAGTTTCTTTTGCGTCAACTCTTTCTTCATTTTCTTCTTGCCGTATAATTCAAAATCTTCGATGACTTCGACGCCGTCTTCGTTGTCGGAGAATTGCATCACGTCCTGGTCTGAATCGTCGTCGTCGTCGTCGAAATCGGAATCATCGTCCGCGTCGAGACCGAGGTCCATGGCTTCAGCTGTTCGCTTCTTCCACGCTTTATCCGCGCGTTTCTTTTCGTTTTTATGAACGATGGCGTCTAATCTTTTCGCCAGTTGTACTCTCTTCGTCGCTTCGCGAACGGTTTCTTCCGCCACAGGAAACGGCGGTAATCGAAAGCCTCTCTCGCGACCCATGGCGGCGAGCATGGCGAGGTAACGCGAGCGTTCTTTCGGCGTGACTAAAGCTACGGAAACGCCCGATTGGTTCGCGCGACCAGTTCTTCCGCATCTGTGCACGTACGCGTCCGCTTGACGAGGGACTTGGTAGTGCACGACCAACTCTACGCCTTTAATGTCTAAACCTCTCGCGGCGACATCCGTGGCGATTAAAGCGGACGCCTTACTGCTTTTGAATCGATCCAACGCCTTCAATCGAGCGCGTTGTTGCATTCCAGCGTGTAAACCTACCGCGTTGACTTTCATGAGCTTTAAGAGTGCCGTCAAACGGCGCAAGGACGAGATTGCGTTGACAAACACAATCGACGGTTTTCCGTCGTGCGCGGAGAGGAGGTACAAAGTCAACGCGTCGCGCTCGTCGTCCGTACACTCTAACGCAGCTTCGTGTACTTTTGATGCAACTTTCGTCGTCGTCGCCTTCCTGGATTTATCGTCGTCGTCGTCGTCGTCTCCCTTCTTTTTCGTCACCGAGTCGCTCACGTCGCATAGCTTGACGCGGCCGTAAAACGGGACCATTTTCATGAGATTACCCATCGTGTTCGTCGACGCTAAATCCTTCGGCGGTTCCAAGCGATACGCGTTTTCATCGTCTCCGTCGTCACCCTTGTTATCATCGCCGTTCTTTCTTTTACCGCTCGCTTTTTTGGACGACGCTTGCGGTTTCTTTCGATCGAGTTTGTATTTCACTTCATCCGGAACGGTGAGCGTCGCGGAGAAAACAAACGTCTGACGGTCTCGCGCCATGATTCGGTTATCCGTCGGATCCTTTTCTTCTTCATCTTTTTCTTCTCCTTCATTTTGTTCCTCCTCCTCCTCGTCATCCTTTTCTCCTTTCTTCTTGTTCTTTTTACCGCTATTATCGCTAACTTTCGTCATCATCGGCTGTTTCCGTTTCGTCAACTTCGCCGACCGAGCGATCCTTCTCGTCTCTGGCGGTTCCGGAATCGATTTAATCACGCTCTCCAACTCCTTAAAGTGCCCTCTCTCTACCATTCTATCCGCCTCATCGAGCGTTAAAAACGTCAGCCGCTCTAAATTCGTCAAATGTTTCTCCCCGTCCCGAATTAACTCCCACAATCGCCCCGGCGTCGCGACGATAATCTCCGGCTGTTTCTTCAACACGCGCTCTTGTTTTTGCTTCGCCATCCCTCCAACGATCGCCGCTATTTGAATGTTCGTGTATATCGCGAGATCCGAGAGCATCTTCGCCACTTGCAGCGCCAACTCTCTCGTCGGCGTCACGATTAACGCTCGCAAATGTTTCTTTCCTTTCCCCGGTTTCTCTTCGTCCGGGTAATCCTCGTACCATTTCTCTTCCTCTTTGTCTTGCATCAACCGTTGCAAAATGGGCAAGCCAAACGCTAACGTTTTCCCACTTCCAGTTTCCGCCGCGCCGACGATATCCATCCGTCCTTTAATCGCCGGGTGCAACACTTTCTCTTGAATCGGCGTCGGCGAGGTAAATTTAAGGTGCGCGCGAATGGCTTTGAGCAAGAGCGGGTGTAAATCGTACTCCAACCACGCGGCGAAGTCGCCGCCGTCGCCGTCGTCGTCGTCTTCATTTCTTTCATCTTCTTCTTCTTCATTTTCGTCCGCGCCGTCCTCTTTTCTCTCCACTCCGTTCACCTTTTCGTTCATCTTTGCCATCTTCTTCCTCCGCTTCGCCTCTTCCACCTTTTCTTTCCATCGTTTCTTCCGCTTCAAAATCCTCGCCTCTTTCTTGCTCGGCGGCGGTTTCTCGCATCCGCCCGCGTCTTCTTTTTCTTCTTCTTCTTCAACAACAATAGCAACGCTCTCCTCTTTCTTCTTCTTCTTCTTCGAAACGTCCTCTTTCTTCTTCTTCGTCTTCGTCTTCGTCTTCTTCCCGTCGTCGTCGTCGTCTTCATCCTTCTTCTTCTTCTTCTCCCTCAACGAAGAAAAATCGAGCACTTCGAGACTCACGAATCCTTCCTCGGAGCTTCCGAGCATCAACTCGCTCGCGTCGACGTCGATCGCGGACCATTCGTTGTTCTCCTCGTCGTCGTTATTACCGCCGCTCGGGGGGTTGGAATACAACGCTCGCAGCCGTTTCAACTCTTCGTCTTGGGATTCGTCGTACGCGAAAGGTGTCGTCTTTGTCTTCGTCTTCTTCGATTCGCCGCCGGCGGCGGTTTCGTCTTCTCCGTGGGGAAGAACAAACGCTCCTCCTCCGCCGCCGCCATTGCTCTGCTTTTGCAGCTTGAGCGCTCTGCGCGCTTTCGAGCCGAGCTTGAACTTTTTAGTGGCGTTCTTCTTCTTCTTCATCTTCTCTCCTCCTTTCGAGGACGACGGCGACATTATTAGTGTTAATAATATCTCGCGTTTTTTCCTTCCAAAATGCAAATGCAAATGCTGTTGTGTGGATTTTGCGCTGCGCGATGTCACATCGACGTTTAAAAATGATGACATCGTGTACGTTTACGACGTAAAAGCAGCGCGCGCGTTAAAAGTGATATTACATTATACGATTCTCTCTCTCTTTCTCTCTCTCTCTCTGTGTGTGTTTGTTTTGTTTGCTACAGCTTAACGATCGGTCCGTCCCAAGGGTGGTGGTCGCCGTTGTTCCTCTTGTTCTCTCCCGCCGCGAGCGCCGTCGGCGTCGTCGCGGTACCGCCGCGGTAGCGTTCGAAAGCGCCGAGGGGCGAATCCGGTTCCGTGGCGGTTGAGGATTTTTGGAGCGGGTAGGCTGTTGTTGTCGTTGTTGATGCCACCGTCGTCGACGCGTTGTTGCTGTTTGTGTTGTTGTTATTGTTCGTATTCACGTTCGATCCTCCGACGTTGACGACGACTTTTTCCACGTGGCTTCGAATCGCTAGGCACGCGCTCGCGATCGGCGCGTCGCCGCGAGGGTGTTTCACCGTTTTGATGCACTTGCCGCTCGCGCGGTCCCAGAGACGGCACGTGCCGTCTTCCGAGGTCGAGAGCAAGTGGTGCCCGTTCGACGTGCAGTGCAAAGAGACGATGGCGCGGTCGTGGCCGCGGTACGTCGCGAACGATTCGTTCTTCTTTCTCCGTTTACTCTCGTTACCTCGATCGTCTCCTTCTTTCGCGTCGTCGATGTCGTTTTCAGCGTCGTGCAAATGATGATTCGCTCCTCCAACATCCCCACCAACCACCACCGGCGCGCCGTTAATGTTCACCTCGTAAATCTCCCCGTCGCAACTTCCAACGAACACGCACCGATCTTCTCCGTCCATGCACACCGCCGTCAGCGCCTTCGGTAACCCAAACGTCGCCAAACACTCGCTCCCGGTACCGCTAGTCATCGAAAACACCTTCAAAGTTCGATCGACCGAACAGCTCGCGACTAAATCCGCCCCGCACCCCGCGCTTTTCGAACAGCACACGTCCGTCACTTGCAACTGGTGACTCGTCCAACTCTTCGTCGGTTCCGCGTTGTTGTTGATGTTGTCGTTGCTATTCCTACTCGAATTCAACGCCTCGACGACGCTCCACGCGCTCACCACCGTATCTTCCGAACACGTGATTAAACTCGACCCATCGCTCGTAAACGTCATCTTCACCACTCTCTTAAAGTGCGCGTTGAACTGCGCTCTCATTTTCCCGGTACTTCGTTCCCAAATCGTCACGTCTCCGGATTGAAATCCAACCGCCACGAAACTCCCGCATTTCGTCGCACAAATCGCCGTCGGTTTTCCATTCAACACGTACCGTTTTACGCGCTGATCTTTCACGTGCGGCTTTCTCTTCGCCCCCGGGCAGTTGAACACGTCGACGACGTTCTTTTCCGCGTGGATTTGGAAGAGATATTCGGACGTGGCGAACGTCACGGACGACGGGCTTTGGTGCGTGCCGGCGGCGGCTTTGAAGCGGCGAATTTGATTGAAATGGGGCAACGCGAAAGCGATCAACGAATAAGAAGAGGACGACGTCGACGAGGACGTTTCCGAGGAGATGGACGAGGCGAGGACGATGCACTCTTCCTCTTCCTCTCGCTGCTGCTGCTGCACGACGACGTCCATTTTTTTGTCAGAGAGAAATATTGAGTTTGTGTGTATAAGTGTGTTTTGTGATGTAATCTATACACTACGCGCGCGATTTCAAATAATACACGTTTGACCTATAAATAAGAAGTAAACCTCTCTCTCTGTCTCTCTCTAAAACCTAGCGACGCGTTTCGGCACGACCCCTACCGGAGCGCCGTTCCCGCGAATGACTCTTTTTTGTTGTTGTTTCTCTTCTTCGCTATTTCGTTTCGCCGTCTCGTCGTCGTCGTCGGACGAAGACGAAGATACTCGCCACCGCTCGTAATCTGCAATCAAATTTTTCTCGATCGCGCCTTGTAAATTCGCTAAAACCGCGTCGTTGATGGCGTTGACGACGTCGTCTAACCCCGGAACGAGCGCGACGAAATCGTTCACGGAGGCGTCGAGGGTCATGATCACGTCGCCTTTCGCCGTTCGCTTCGCGCCGGCGTCGTCCTTCGCGTTGTTCTCTTCTTCGCCCAACTGTCCTTCCATCTTCAGGGAGACCGTCTCGTCCAAGTTGAACTCTTTCGGCATGCCTTCAAACTCCAGCTTCTCCGCGCCAATCGTGATCGCTCGTTTCTCCTCGTCCGGTGCGAGCGTAATCGTCGCTTTCACCGTCACTCGATTCCCGATGAAATCAAACGGTAAAAGTTGCACTTTCCACGTGATGTCGTCGATTCGTTCTCTCCTCTTCTCGTCCGGAAAGGTGACCGAAATGATTCGAGCGCCGTTCGAAACGTACGCGGAAAAAGACTTCGTTTCGTCCTCGTTCGGTTTGAAGTCTCGAAGCGGCATGCGGAGGGATTTTGAGGACGTCCAGGAGCGACGGACGTCCGCGGAGATTCGATTGCTTTTGACGTTGACGTTTTTACTTCTTCTTCTTCCGTGCGAAGCGGATTTATTATTACGATCAAAATGACGTCGATGATGCCACCTCCAAGTAAAGGAACAACGCGGAAGACTCGGAGACGAAGACGACGACGTCGACGCGGTGGAAGAAGAAGACGCGAGGAGCGAAGAAGGCATCGTCGGAGAGCAACAAAAGCGCGATGACATTTTTTTGTGGAAAGTTTTGGAGTTTTCTCTCTAGAGAGAGATCTCGAGATCTTCAGAACGAAGAACGCGCGCCGCGCAGATGTATATAACGTGCGGGTGTAGTTTTGCTGTTTTATTAAAAAGAACATATATATGTGTGTGTATTTAAGTAGTGATGCGTCGTTTACTTCCCGATGCTCTGGTAATACAAGTCGATGTACTCCAACGCCGGCTTGTTCCAAGTCCAATCTTGCCGCATGACTCTCGCTTGGAGCGAGCGAAACCAGTCGGTATCGTTCCAGTAAGCGTCTATGCATCTATCCAAAGCGTAATCTAAATCACCCTCCGAGGTACCCTCGAAGGAGAATCCGTTGGTACAATCGCCGCCGTCGGTTTCCCAGTTCGTGCTGGCGTTGATTTCCCAGGCGGCTCTGGCTTTGTCGGTGTCGACGTCAAAGACGGTGTCTCGCAAACCGCCCGTGGCGCGAACGCACGGGACGGTGCCGTATCGCATCGCTGTCATTTGGGTTAAACCGCACGGTTCGAACATAGACGGGACGACGATGACGTCGCAGCCGGCGTACATCAGGCGCGAGAGCGTTTCGTCGAAGGCGAAGAAGAATCCGGCGTTTTCGCCGCCGAGTTGCGCGCCTAAACCGTTGAAATCGGCTTGGACTTTCGGATCCGGCGCGGAGCCGAGCAAGACGAATTGACCGCCTCTCGATAACGTGTGGTGAGCGGCGTGCTTGATCAAATGGATGCCTTTTTGCGCGGTGAGACGCGAGATGACGCCGACGACTGGTTTGTCGCCGTATCCGGTTAAACCGAGTCGAGCGCGCAGTTCGTCTCGGGCGGCTTTTTTACCCTTGACGACGGTATCGGCGTCGTATTTCATCGGGATGAAGTTATCCGTCGCCGGGTTCCAGATTTCCGGGTCGATGCCGTTTCTCACGCCGTGGAACTTGTGGAGATTCCCAGACACCGCCGGATGGCCGGAGACTTCGCCGGCGTAGGACGGGGACACCGTCGTTGTCATTTGCGAGTGGAACGCGGCTTCGCCTAATTTCGCTTGGCCGTAGTTCATGTTGTGAATGGTAAACGCCACTTTCGGTTTCCACAAGCCGTTGTGGTAATAATTCTCCCAGTGCGCTCGCGCGACTTCCGCGGTGGACCAATCGTGGCAGTGCAAAATGTCCGGTTGTCTCCCTGTTTTCAACAAAAACTCCAAGGCGGCGTTGCAGAAAAAGTTGAACCGGCTCGCGTCGTCGTTCCAGCCGTACACGGCGTCGCGCGCAAACATTCCGTTGCTCGGCTCCACGAAAAACACCATCACGCCTTCGACGCGACACTTCGTGACGGTAATCCCGCACCCTCCGAAATCAAAGTTCGTTTCAAACTCTCTCGCGCCTAATAAAGGACTCGAGTTGAAGAAGGAATACATGGGCACGACGACTTCGACGAGGTGTCCGAAATCCGAAATCGCTCTCGATAAACTGGTCACCACGTCCGCTAATCCGCCAACTTTCGCAATCGGGGCCATCTCGACCGCGATGTTGATGATGTGCAACGGAGGCGCTTTTTCCGTGGACCCGTTGGTCGGTAAGTGGTAATCCTTCCCACCTCTGTTGTCGTATTGCGCGCCTTCGCCGACGCCGGAGGAAAAGACGAAATCGCACATCCACGCGTTGCTCGGGACGTCGATTTCAATCGTATAAAACGGATCAGTTTCTGGATTTGTCGGTTTTTGCATCTTTATCGGTTCGGGTAAGTTGTTTTCGTGTTTCCATCGGTTAAAACCGCCGGTCAAGTAAATATCTTCCGCGAAAGATAAGTTGGTGTTGTTCTTGTTGTATCTCACCGTGCACTTTTGACCGGCTTGCGGCGTGAGCGGTTCGCACGTGATGATGTGTCTTTGCTGCTTCAAAGAAATTTCCACCGCGGCGGCTTTCAATCGTAATCGTTCTTCCTCGGCTTTTCGTCTCGCGATTTCTGCGTCAATTTTCGCCTGTTTTCTTTTTTGTTTCAACTCGGCGGCGAGCATGGTTTGCATTTTCAACCAATCGGCGTCTTTGTTTTTATTCTCCACGGCGACGACGTAATCGTTGCTTTCGTTGTTATCCCAGGACACCTCGTCCGCGTCGGAAACGACAAACTCCACCGACGTCGCGAATTTAGGCACTTGCACGATGAACTCGAACCAACAGTTTTGTTCGTCCAACGGGAACTTCTCCGACGGCGCGACTGGAGTCATCTCTTGAATTTGCTCGACGCCGTTCATCCAGCTCGAAAAGCCGACGTGCGCTTTTAATTTCGAACACTCGTACCCGCCGATTGGGTTTTGCGCCTTGTTCCAGAAAATTTTCTGTTTCGTCGCGTACCCTTGCGTCAATTTCTCTCCAGACTCGGTTTCGAAAATCGTTCTCTCGTACTTTTCAAATTTAGTAAAACTCTTCTCCTGTCTCTCCGCGACGGACGATTGGATTCGAGAAATAATTTCAACTGCTTTTTGTTCGTCCTCCGCGTCCGTGCGCTTCAATTCTTCCTCGTCGAGTAACTCCTGCTTCGTTTTCCTCGGAAACATCGTCTCTTTCACGAAGTTCTGTTGATTGTTGTTTTCGTACGCGTCTCCGCTTTTCGTCTTGAACACGTAATCGATTTCAAACGCCTCGGCGGATAACGCAGACGGCAACGTGCACTCGAACCAACTCGTCTCCGGAATCTGCGTCATCTCCACGTCCACCGCTTCCCCTAACTGCCACTCGTTAAACCCAACCGTACACACCACGCCTTCCTCCCACGTCTTTTGATTGTCCTTCAACGCCGCCGACTTGGCGGCGTCCAAGAAAATTTTCACCGGCGCGCCGCACACCGGCGTTTGCGGCACCGTAAACTCCACGATGTCGCCTTCCGCGTCTTTGCTCGAACAAAATAACTTCATCTGTTCCGTCGAATGCAACAGAGAAATCGCCGTCTCGGACGCTTCCAGCGCTTCCGATTTCAACTTTTCCAAATTCTCCTTCAACGCGAGAGTCACCTCGGAAGACGAGACCAAAGAAGCATCCGTCGAATCTTCCTTTTGCGCGGTCGTCGATTTCCTTTTCGTCGTCGATTTTCTTCTTCCTCCTCCTCTGGTGGTGGTGGTGGTCTTCTTCGTCGCGGCTTTCGTCGTTTCTTTCTCGCCTTCGTCCATCGAGGAAGAAGAATCCATCGAAGAAGAAGAAGCCGAAGACGCTCGAATTCGAGAGATCGGATTACTAATCTTTTTTCCCATCATTTTTGTCCGCTGGAGGATTACAGAATCCATCGAAGAAGAAGACGAACACGACGACGACACCATCTTCATCGATAACAACGACGACGCCATTATTGAGAGAGAGAAAAGCGACTACTACTACTCGTTAATGTGCGTGTAAGTGTGTTGTGTAAGTGTGTGCGCGTCAAATTTGAAATTTTTTTTCTCCCGTGCAGTCCGTTATTTTTGTCAGTTAGAACTGAAGAAGAAGAAAGATTGATTTATTTAGGGTTTCAAAATCTTTTTTTTTTTTTTTTTTTTTGAGGCCAGGAAGCTTTTTTGGTTGGAATCTCTCTCTTCTTTTTTGGTTTTGGATGGACTTCTTCTTGGTCTTCTTCTTCTTCTTCTCTTTCTCAAGGTTGTTTTTTGGCTCATTGATGTGCTTTCACCTTCGTTCAGTCTATGGGGAAATGGACTTATTATAAGTCCCCGCTCGTTACATAGGAAAAAAGGCTCAAGATTTTTAAGGCAAAAAAAATCGAAAAATTCCTCTGGTTTTCCCCTAAAACTGGGGACTTATAAGTCCATTTCCCGGGACTGTCTCTCTCTTGTCTCTCTCTCCTGTAGACTTTAAACGACACAAACTTGAAGAACAAGAAGGAAAGAAGAAACAGAGAGAGAGAGAAGAAGAGAGAGAAAAACAACAGAAAGCACCTGCGCGCGCTCGCATCTGCGACGAGAGAGAGAGACTGTTTTCTTCTCTCTTTTCTCTCGAAATAATAACAACCCGTATCGATTTCGAGTCTCTTTGACGAACGAACGAACGAACGAACCGAGACGAGACGAGAGAAGAGAGATACGAAAGCGAGTGAATGCATGTTATTTACCGCGACGACGAGAAGAGAAAGCCTCGTCGCGTTCGTCGTCGCTCGAGCAGCGGGCAGTCGCTTTTATCGTCGTAATCGTCATCAGCAGCATCGTCGGTTTTCTGCTGGGTTGTTTGGTGCCAGCAGAGAAGCTCCTCCTCGAGCAAAAGCGGCGAACAAGATGACAAAGTCTGCTAATAAAGACGATGACTTTTTTTGGCATCGTCGATGCGAGAGACTCGGAGACGTGCCGAGGAGGAGGTTGTTGGGATACGAAGTCCCGAAGAGAACGACGTCGACGCTTTCAACGACAGCGGGTGAACAAAAACAAGAAAAAGAGCAACAACAACAACATCTTTATCATCACGAGAATCCGAAAAAGCGAGCGGCGGTGTTGGTTCTCTTGTTTGAAAAACAAGACGGAATAATCCGCGTGCTCTTGACGAAACGAAGCGCGGATATGAACTCGCACGCCGGGCAAGTCGCGTTTCCGGGAGGCAAGTTGGACGAAGAAGACGGCGGGGACGATATCGAGTGCGCTTTGCGAGAAGCGGAAGAAGAGATTGGATTGAACAGAGACCACGTGAAAGTTTTGACCGTGTTACCGCCAATCGTGAGCGCGGGATTTATAAGCGTTCGACCAGTCGTGTGTACGGTGACGGACGCGGAGAACTTTTCGAAAATGGATTGGTTGAGGAATCAACCCGCGGAGGTGGAGAGGACGTTTTCTGTTCGGCTGGATGCGTTTTTGCGAGACGACGAGAGACACACGTTTAACGATCACGCGTGGAAAAACGCGCCGTGCCCGATACGCGTGCACTCGTTTCGAGTGGACGAGGAGGAGATGGTAGAAAGAAACGACGGCGGTAAAAGTAGAACGAGCGTGTGTTGGGGATTAACCGCGGCGGTGCTCATCGAAACCGCTAAAATTGTGTACGATAAAGAACCCGAATTCGAACGCGATTGCGTGCAAGGCGGCGCGTCGATATGGGATTTAGTCAGTAATAAAGACGCGACTGGGGTAGAGTTGCGGCCGGGCGTCAGCAAAATGTAGCGTACAAAAATGAAAGCGGCGAGAGACTATTTGTTGTATAGCATAGTAGGTAGAGAAAAAGAAAAAGAGAATCTCGTTCTTCCTCTTCTTCTTCTTCGTGATATTGTATTTCGTTTTACGCGTTTCGTCTCGCTCCTTTGTGCCGGCGCGAGATGGTGAAAATTACAAAGCTTCTTCTCTTCTCCTTTTGATTTTTGTTGTGTTATATAAATGTGCTCTCGTCGTCGTCGTCGTCGTCGTCGTCGTCTTGTGCCGTTCTCTTCTTCTCTTTTATCATTATAATGCCTTTTCTCTCTCTCTCTCTCTCTCCCTCTCTTTTATTTTTCTTTCCCAAATTTTAAGTGCAATGAGGCGGATCAATCTTCGCCCAATCGAAGATTTGTTCCCACTCCGCCGCTTTCTTGTTCCAACTTAAATCTTGCGTCATCGCTTGGACTTGCATCGCTCTCCAAACATCCTTCTTCTCTCTGTATACGTGAATGGCCCACTTCGTAGCTTCGATGAAATCTTGGGTGGACATGTTATCGAACAACCATCCGGTGCCGACTTGACCGACTTCTTCCGGTTTCGAGATGTCCGCAAACGGATTATGTTGTGTGATGGTATCTCTCAAACCGCCGGTGGCGTGCGCAACCGGTAACGTACCGTATCGCATAGAATACAATTGGTTCAAACCACACGGTTCAAATCGCGACGGCATCAAGAAGATGTCCACCCCGGCGGTAATTCTGTGCGCCATGGGGACGGAGAATCCAACCCACCCGCGGAATCGGTCCGGGTACGCCCCTTCCGCCCATTTCATCCACTCTTCCAATTCGCTCAAACCGGAACCGAGCATGATGACTTGACAATCTTCATTCATCAGCGCCCCTAACGCGTCGCGAATGAGATCCGGACCTTTTTGCCAATCCAATCGACCGATAAATCCAAGAACTGGGACGTCGTCTCGTTCCGGTAAGCCCATCTCTCTTTGCAACGCTCTTTTACACTCCAATTTGCCGCTGAAATCCAAGATGGAGTACGGCGCCGCGCAATCTTTATCGTTGCTCGGGTTCCACTCTTCCAAGTCGATGCCGTTCGCGACGCCGTTTAATCGGTGCGCGCGCGCAGCCAACAAACCTTCCAAGCCTTTACCTCCTTCCGGAGTGGTGATTTCGTACGCGTACCCCTCGGAAACGGTCAAAACGCGATCGGACGTTGCAATCGCGCCCTTCAAAATGTTCACTACTTTGCCTTCGTCCAACTCGTGCGCTCGCATCCATTCTGGGTATTGGTACTCTAACGCGCTGTACCATTCGCCGGGAACGCCCAAGTTCGGAAACGTCGTGTTCGGTTCCACGCCTTGGTGCGCTATGTTATGAATGGCGCAGATGGTTCTCGCGTTGCCGAAGACGCCGTGCGGTCTATATTTCGAGGCGACTAAAATCGGCACCAATCCGGCGTGCCAATCGTTCGCGACGAAAACGACGTCGTCACCGTATCTCCCGCCGGTGTTCTCGAACGGCAACACCAAAGGCGCTTCGCACGCGGCGTGCGCCAACAAAGTGTATCTAAACTGGTTATCGCCGAAGGTTTGGTTGGACGGATCCGAGTACAACGATCCCGCTCGGTGGTAAGACGGATGGTCCACGAACACGTAATCGACGCCGTTTTTGATCTGGTGGAAATACCCAACCTCTTGCAACCCCTGAAAACATCCTAACTTTGATTTCACGCAGGTATCGAACGCGCCTTCGTATAATTTATCGCTTTTCGTTCCGTTCAAGTATCTCGGCGCGATGACCATCACGCGGTGTCCTCTCGCCACCAACGCTTGCGGCAACGACCCGCACACATCGGCTAAGCCACCCGTTTTCGACCACGGCGCGACTTCAGAGGTGACAAAAACGATATTCTTTGGCGATTCCGATTCCACGATGGGATCGATTTCAAAACCCGGGGTCAAGGAGTCGTACGAAGACGGCGAGGACGGCGAGGCGGCGGTCGCTTCCGTCGTCGTCGTCGTCGTCGTCGTCGCGACCGCCTCCGTCGAAGCCGCAGAAGCCGTCGCCGACGACGCAGCGGCAGCTTCCTTCGCCGCATTCTCCACCGTGTATTCCGAATCACCTCCGACGTAAACGTCCGGTAACTCCCCGGCGAACGCTTCCACTTTCTCTCCTCCATTATTCGTGCTCTTCCCTTTCGTCGTCGTCGTAACAGTCTTCTTCTTCCTCACCGCGACTTTGGTTTGCAAATCGCGTTTCAAAGCTTCATTCTCCGCTTTAATAGCGGCAATCTGCGCCAAAATCTCCGCGTCCGAAGGCGATCCGAAGGACGATTCATCCGTGGCGTTTGAGGATCTCGCCGCCGCGCAACAAAATCTTTCCTTCTTTTCGTCGTTCCATCGCTGCTCTCGCAAAGCGAACAACTGTTGTTGTCCTCCTCGTTTCAAAGCGGACGAAGACGACGGATTCCGAACATTCGATGATGTTTTCCTCAAACTCGACGAATAAGACGACGACAACGACGAATACGACGACGAGCAGCAGCAACAACTCCGCGACATCTTTGACGACGAGATAACAGATCCTCTCTTCTCACAAAAAAACCTCTCTCAAAGACTGCTCTGTCGCTGTTCTTCTTCTTCTTCTTCGATAGAGAGAGATATTATACCAACGAGAGAGAGAGTAATCTTTTCTTTCTTTTTTGTTGCGAGTGAAGAAGCTGCTCGTGTAGTTTTAAAATCGTTGAGAGCGAATGCTTCTTCTTCTGGGAAAATAAAATATCCTCGTTCTCTCTCTCTAACTCTCTCAAAAAAGAAAGAGAGACCACAAATAAAATAAAAACTGGTGGTGGAGTGCGAGACTGTGACTCTCTCTCTCGGAGAGAGACGACGAAAGCACCACCACAGGAAAAAATAGAAAATTCTGTCTTCGTAATGCAACAATTTACACACTCACACACGCGAGAGAGAGAACGCTCTACAAATTTTGTTTGTTTAGGGTGTATCACGTTTTTGCTTGCTTGGGGGCTTTTTGGGCTTTTTCTCTCCAGAGAGAACAACACAAAAAAAGAAAAAAGAAGAAGAAAAATGGCGGAAGTCCCAACGTTTAAACTGGTCTTGGTCGGCGACGGCGGCACGGGTGAGTCGTTTTCTTTTTTACGACGATTTCGACGACGAGAAGAAGAGCGATGATCTTCTCGTTTTACTTCTTTCTCTCTTTTTTCGAGCGCGCTGCTCGCGCTTTTGAAAAGCCCAGGGGAAATTTTTTTAAAAGGGGACGATCGATCGGCCGCAAAATTTTGCGCGGTCGATCGATCGCCTTTTCGTTGTCTTCTTCTTTCCGCGTCGTCGACGATTGCGGCGGTTCTTCGATGAACAACGACTCACCCGTGCGACGACTCACGTTTCTCTCTTTCTTTTCCGCTGCTTTTCGATGTGTTGTTCTTCGATAAAATAATAATATAAAACAGGTAAAACGACGTTCGTCAAGCGTCACTTGACTGGTGAGTTTGAGAAGAAATACCTCCCCACGGTTGGCGTGGCGGTGCACCCGCTCGATTTTAACACCAACTGCGGGCCGATTCGATTCGATTGCTGGGATACTGCCGGTCAAGAGAAATTCGGCGGGTTGAGAGATGGGTATTACATTCACGGCCAGTGCGCGATTATCATGTTCGACGTGACGTCGCGAACGACGTATAAGAACGTGCCGACGTGGCACAGAGACATCACGCGCGTGTGCGAAGACATTCCGATTGTGTTGTGCGGGAATAAAGTGGACGTGAGAAACCGTCAGGTGCGAGCGAAAACGATCACGTTTCATCGCAAGAAGAATTTACAGTATTACGAGTTGTCCGCGAAGTCGAATTATAACTTTGAGAAGCCGTTTTTGTACTTGGCGAGGAAGTTGGCGGGGAACCCGCAGTTGGTGTTTACGGAGAGTCCGGCGCTCGCGCCGCCGGAAGTGAAGGTGGACATGGCGGAAGTCGCGCAGTACGAGAAGGAGTTGGCGGATGCGGCGGCGCAACCGTTGCCGGACGAGGACGACGAGTTGTTGGACGCGTAAGAAGCAAGAAATATAACGTCATCGCGAGAAGAAGAAGGAGTAAGAACCCGAGGAAGAAGGAGAGAGATACCACACTAATAATAATATAATAACTAAATTAGACAACTAGAGAGATAAAGAGAGAGATAATGAGAGAGATAAAGAGAGAGAGAGAGAGAGAGAGAGGGAGAGAAAACGGTGAACACATTGAACAACAACAACGACGACGACGACGACAACAGTGTCATCATAATCATCAACAACAACAACAACAACAACACAACATATAAAAACTACTTACTAAAAGGTTTTAATACCGATACACACATATATATCCACGAACATCGATTTGAACGACGAAAACAAAACAAAAAGAGAGTTTACATCACACAGTACTACTGATGAGTATTTGGTATTACTTTAAATATTACATTTGCTGCTGCGCTCGCGTGTACGCCATTCGTTTTTCCGCCATTCGACTCACTTTCACCACGTTCTTGATCATTTTCCAACGTTTCGCCGCTTTTTCTTTCCTCGCCATCTGCTCCAGAATCTCCGGTTTTTGCAACACGTCCAAGTTTTTCAACAGAGACTTTTGCTTCTTCTCGTCCAACGAGTCGAAACATTTCAAACAGACGCACTCGGATTCTGGCATGCACTTGCCTCTCGCTCCGTGCGGCGACGTGGCCACGTGCGAGAAGCAAAACTTGTGCTGACAAAACCCGCAGTAATGCGCGTTTGGAGATTTGAAAAGACCTTTCACTTTCTTCGAACACGACGGGTCGGCGCAGATGCCTTTTTTGATACCCGTCGAGCCTGAGGTGGTCGTCGTTTGAGATTGCGCGCTGGACGTTGGTTTCGCGGGAGAAGACGCGTTCAACGACAGCAAGCTCGAACTGGAGCCGTTTCGTTTCGCCTTCCTCATCATCGCTTTAGATGGCGTCGTTTCTGCGCTGCTCGTGACGTTCAGTTGCGGCGACGCCGACCGAGGTGGAGTCGCCGTCGTTTTGATGTAGACAACTTTCTGCGCGTCTTCCTCCCCCGCAATCATCATTCTCGCGGCGTTGCCGTTACTTTGATTCGATACTTTTGGCGACGGTGGCTCGGCTTCCGGTTCCATCAATTCGCGACTGGAGTCTAACAATTGCTTTTCAGCCCGCTTAATCAACGCCGAGACGGCTTTTTGCGGCGATTTTGCGGCGATTCCAACCGTAGCGTCTACGGAGACGTCGTCGCCGTCGCCGATGATGCTCGCGTCGATCGCGTCGACGGTTGTTCCGTGACTACCGTTTACGGCTAATCCATCCCCACCGTCCACGTCATTTTTATAATCGTTTCTTCGCTTCCAACTTCTCGCCAAGTAATACAATCGCACAAAAACTCCTCCCGTGGATGCGAGAATAGCCATCGCGCTCCAAAACATGGACAAGAACGTTTGCGGCGGTTCCTCGACTACCGCGTTGTTATTACGACCCCGTTGATTCACTCCGCTATTATAATATTGATCGCTGCTATTCTCGTTTCTTACTCCTAACGAGGAGGAATCTCTGCCCGATGGAATTTTCACCTCGTTCGTCGTCGCCGCTTTGCTCGCACCAAAGGCGCCGTAGGCGATGACTTTAAATTTTAGCGTCGCGCCTTTCGGACAGTTTCGAACGATCAAAGCGTTCTCTTCGCCCCACTCTACGACCTCTTCAATCCTCCACTCTTTCACGTGTCTATTATTATTATTGTTATTGTTATTGTTATTATTATTATTGCTATTCTCATCATTGTCGTCATCGCTTTTTCCACGCTCTCGCTCATTCTTCGCGCTCGCTGCCGCGTCGTCCTCCTCTTCCTTACTCCACCACCGTCCGTCTCTATCGCCAACCGCTAACGGCCCGGGCGTCACGATCACGCTCTTCACGACAAATAAATGCGCCGGAGGCGTCCCTCTGCTATCTGGATCTAACCACTTGATGGATACCACGTTATCCCCGTCGTCATTTGTACTCGATTTTTTCCTCGGCACGATGACTTTCGCCACCGCTTTCTTCGGCACCGACGGCGCCTCGCCCAAGTGCAACATCTGCCGTCTCAAATTCCTCAATATCGACGCCTTGTGCATCTCGTTCTCGATGAACAAGTGCGACTTCAACAACTCCCCGTCGTTCATAATCAGCGACGGAAAATCATCGATCGTAATTCTATTCTCCTCAAACCTCCCGGCGTATTGCGGAAATCTCAGCGCGTACTTCACCCACAACTTCGCGTCTCTCACCGTCGCCACGTTATCGTTCGTCTCCATAAACATCGTCAACTCTCTGTCCGATATCGTCTCGTCGTCGTCCGATTGCGCGTCCATTTGTTCGATCGTCTCTCTCGACGCCGAATCGATTTCTTTTTGTTCGTCGAAATCTATCCCGCCAATCGCCGACGCGACGTATTTTTTCAGCTCCTCCGCGTCCAACTGCCCGTCGTTGTCGAAATCAATCTTCGAGAAGAACGTTTTCAGCGCGTCCAAGTTGCGCTCTTTTTTTGTCCTCGTCCCACTTTTCATCGCTCTCGTCGTCTGAATCGTCGCCGCCTCCGAGAAGAAAAAGGAGGAGGAGACGACGAAAAAGACGACGAGCAGAAGAAGCTTCTTCATCTTCGCCCGGGAAGAGAAGAAGACGAAGAAGGAAGAAGAAGAATCCATTTTTTCTCTCGTCGTCGTCGTCAGAGACACCCAAGAAGAAACCAAAAGACAGAGAGAGCGTGTTGGAAAAAGAAAAACGACGACGACGCTCTCGAGTCACTCTCTCGAGTCTCTCTCTCTCTTCTCTCTCTTTTCGTGCGTGAGTCACTCGCGCAGTAAGTAGCTTCTTTCTTTCTTTCTTTCTTTCTTTCTTTGAAGAGAATTGGAAAAAAAAATGTCTCTTTTGACTTTTGTGAGAGAGTATTATGGGAGAGAAGAGATTTTAAAATGTCGCTCTCTGCGCGTTCTCTCTGTTTCTCTGTTTCTCTCTCTCTCTCTCTCTCCAGAGAGAAGGAGAGAACAGAAGAGAGAGAAACAGAGAGAGCGAGTTTAAAAGAAGAAGAAGAAGATCTCGCGACGACAAAAGATCGCGCTGCAAAAGTGTCTCGAGACTGTTTTTGTGTGTATTTTCGTGTATTTTCGTGCTTTTTTTTTCTTTTTGCTTTTTTCTCTTCTGGCGAATTAATTTTTTTTCTCCTCAAAAAATTTTTGTGTTTTGCTGACACGACGTTTGACACACACGAGACAGAAGAGAGAAAACACACGCTTTGACGACGATGAAACGCGTTTCTCGTTGAGCACTGAGAGAGAGAGAGAGAGAGAGTACGCGCAGAGAGAGAGAGAGAGAGCGCTCTCTTTTTGCGTCTCTTTTTAAACCGTTCGTGAAAAGCGAGATGGGCGCGTGCGCGTCAAAACAAGAACGACGACAACATCACCCAACGTCGCCCATCAACGTTCTCCAGAAGCCATCATTAGTGCCTCCATCGGAAACGGAAGAAGAAGACGCGAACAACGATGAAGTTAACTTCTTTTCCGAGGAAGAGCAGCGGCTCCAACAAGAGTTGATCATCGAGAAAGAAATCGAGCTCGCGAAGAAAGAGGAGGAAGAGTTCGTTTTGGTGAGGACCACGAAGGAGACAAAACAGGAAGAGGTGGAGGCGTTTTTGAACGAGGAGGATGAGAAAGAGGAGCAAAAATTTGATGAAAGCGGGGGGAGAAACGACGACGTCGGCGGCGGCACGGAAGGAGTAGCGGGTGGCGGCGGCGGCGCGTCGGCGTGCTCGTCGTCGCCGGCGTCTGGTTTGACGAGGAGCAGCGGAGATTCGAGGAGTTTCGGCGAGCATCGCTCGGAACGGGTCGCGTATTATCAACAACAACAGCAACAACAACAGCAACAACGGCATCGAACGACGACGAGCGTCGGCGGGTTGAATTTGCGCGAGCAGAAACAGAGAAGTCCGAGGGCGAAGAGTCCGAACCCGCCGCCGAGGTCTTTTAGCAGTAGCAGTAATAGTAGCAGTCAGAACAACGCGGCGGGTCAGCAGCAACATCAAGTTCAGGTGTCGAGAAGGCAAAACTCGTTCAGTCGGCTCTCGCCGCATCCCAGCCCGAGGCAAACGCGAGCCACGACGCCGACTGGGCAGTACGCGAACGCAAATCACAGCACAAAACACAAGAGAATATCGAGCCGAGGGTCCTGGCACGACGGTCTGAGTAACTTTTCCGATGAAAACGGCATGCGTTCGTTCTTCGGCGCGCCGGTGAGCTCGGGACCGCCGAAGAAGTGGACCATCGGCGATAACTTAGGCGAAGGGAGTTACGGGAGAGTAAACTTGGCGTTGAATGGCGAAACAGGAGAATTGTTCGCGTTGAAAGAGGTCAAAATTGCCGTGAGTAACGGCGGCGGTGGCGGGGATAAAGACTTTATCGAGACGCACCACCACCACCATCACCACCCCTATCAGCACAAGAGCGACAGAGACGGCAAACGTTCCGCTCGTTCGTCCTTGGACGGAATCACTCCGACGGTTCAAGACCCGCGCCTTCGCGAATCCATCGTTCAACTCGAACAAGAAGTGCACATGCTTTCGCAACTGACCCACCCGAATATTGTTCGATACATTGGCATCAAGCGGCGAAAAGACATCTTGAACGTCTTCATGGAGTACGTTCCCGGCGGTTCCATAGCTTCGTTACTTCAGAGATTTGGTCCACTCGGCGATAACGTGACGCGAGTGTACACTCGTCAAATCTTGATCGGTTTAGACTACCTCCACTCGCAGCGCGTCGTGCATCGAGACATTAAAGGAGCGAACATTTTAGTTGAAAAATCCGGTCGAATCAAACTGGCTGATTTCGGCATGGCGAAAATGTTGGAATTCGTGGACGTCGAACGGAGCGACTACGCCAAGAAAGCGGTAAAAGGGAGCGCGTATTGGATGGCACCCGAAGTCATACGCAAATCAGAAGTGACACTAGGGTGCGACGTGTGGTCGGTGGGATGCACGGTTATCGAAATGGCTTCGGCGAAGCCGCCGTGGTGCGAGTGTTCGACGCAAGTGCAAGCGATGTATAAAATCGCGTCGAGTACTGCTTTGCCTACGTTGCCGGAAGAGAACTTATCCGCGGATGCAAAGGCTTTCATTTTGAACTGTTTGAAGAGGAACGTCGAAGAGAGACCGGACGTGGAGACGTTGTTGATGGATCCGTTTGTGGACGATTCGTTAAACGAGAAGATGTGTCGAGCGCCGGCGTTGAAGTACGAGCAGCACGATGGATCGTACTCAAACTTTCCCGATAACCAGTCCTTGGTCTCTTCGCAAGTGTCTCTGGATGATCCGTCGGAAGAAACAGACGTGGATGAAGACGACGACGATGACGACGACGACGACGACGACGACGACGATAGCAACTACGGCGGCGAAGATACCGACGTCGATGAGTCTTCGGTACACGACGCCAGTAACGCCGAGGCGTATCAACTCTCACAGTCGCCGAATAACAACGAAGGTCTCACCGACCCGTCCGTTTTAGGCGCCCGAAGAAACATAGCTCTGAAACCATTGGTGGTAAATAGCACTCGATCGAGGAACGAAAAGACTGGTTCGAGAACCGGGAGTAGCAGTGCGATGGGCGCGTCTAGAAACAACAGCAATACCAGTCAATGAAAAAAAAATCTAGTAAAAAAAATAGAACGGCGTACGAGCGCGTGATGCCGTGGTGTTCTGAGATGACTCCTGCTAATAAATAAAGAAGTAAAAGAGAACTTCAAAAGCATAATGTAGTAGCGTTTGTATATCGATGTGTATTTCTCAAAATGTAAACTAAAAATGTGTTAATATACGGTAGTAGTAGTATAATGATGCCTTCTTCTTCTTCTCTCAATCACTCCTCTCCTCCTGAAAAAACTCGACGCCGCGACAAGAAAGGAGAGATTTGGATTTAAATGCTCGTTGACCTGTGGTGATCGTCCGTGATCGTAGAATACACGTGCCCTTCGTTGGACAACATTTCCACCGCCTCTCGAACGGCATCCATCGTATACTTCCCGCCCAACAATTTGCACATTTCGGATATTTCAATTCCGGAATCCCCCGCCGCCGGCCCGCTCGGGTTGTTATAAATCGACAACAACTGCTCTTGCAACGATCCTCCCGCCTCTGGGTTATTACCACTCGTCGGCATCGCGTACGCCGCCGGCGCTGCCCCAGTCGCAGTCGTCGCTTGCGCCGCTACGCTCGAACCTTTTTCGTTGGAAAATCTGGACGAGGCGTACATCGCGTCCAAAAAGTGAAACGCGACTTCGTTAAAATCCGTAATCTTTCTGCAGTTCAGCATTTGAATGTATCTCGCGTCGTTCCAAGACTTCAACTTCCCGGTCACTCTCACGTAATCGTTCGTATCGTACGAAACTTCGCCCGCCTCGCCGCCAGCCCCATCCTCCGCCGAGTACACTTTGCAGCACACCGCGCCCGTCCCGTCGTCCACCTTGTACACCTTGTGCGCGCCGGTTTCTTCTTTCGAGACAACTTTCCCGACGATTGTCACCAATCCGATCGCTTTCCCGGTCAACAGCGCGAACTCGTCCGCTTCGGCGGACGACGCCGTCGCGTCCGAGATTTGCTTCACCGTCACCGGGGTGATGGAATCTTCCTGTTGTCGTTTTTGGTACTGCGTGTCGCCGCCTCCAGCCGCGTTGTTGGTCGTGTTCCTATACAACACACGCACAACAGTTTTAGAACAAAAAAAATTTTTGTCGTCAGCGTCAAGAAGTACACTTATAAACTCAAATCAAACATCGCGAAGAAAGAAAGACGGCGTAGACAAGAACAAAAAAACGCCAACCGCGCAGCACAGGTGCGACGGAGCGTCGCCATCGCCGGAGGACGGTTCACGCGGATCAGAAAAGATAGGGAGAGAAACCGCGCGTTTAAACAAAGAGAGAAGAAGAAAAGAGAGACATTTTTTCAAAATTTTCTTTTCCCCAAAATCTCTCTTTTTCCCCAAAATCAGATACGAGACAAGATGCACCACGGTATGTTGTCATCGAGAGAGAAAAGACGCGAACAAAACGTAAACATGCGCGTACCCGTAGCCGCCGCCTTGGAATTGCGTCGCGCCGTCGTTGCCAAAGTTGTAGCTCATTTTTATATGTATATATTTTTATACGAGAGTGTGCGTGTGTTTGTTGTGATGTTTTGAAACCGAGAGAGAGGAAGAGAGATGCTTCAAAAAAAGTGAAACCCTAAAAATTTAAAATGTATGCACCCTTTTCTTCGTTTTTTGTTCTAAAAATAAAATACGCGAGAGAGAGAGAGAGAGAGAAGAGCACAAAAACACATGTCGTCTCGCACAGCGCCCCCGGAAGATCGCCGCTACCATCATCATCGCCGCGACGGAGGACGACGAAAAGAACAGCGCAAAGCGAGCGAAGCTCGGTTGCGGGAAATTTCCACCGACGAGGAACGTTTGATCGAGTGTTTTTTACGGGAAAAAAAGCGACGAAGTTTTTGTGCACAAAAAAGCAAAAGAGAACTAGGCGTTGGAGTTGAAAGAGATGAAGAAGAAGAAGAGGCGAGAAGAGACGACGACGACGACGAAACAGAAGAAGAAGAAGAACAGCAGCAGCGCGAGCAGTTTTCGTTCATACACAACGCGCTCGAAGGGATCGCGGCGTTTGATTCCGTCCGAGACGAAGAGGATCGGTTCAGATTGTTTGAAGCGTTCGTGCCTTTGAGATACGAGAGAGGCGAGTGCGTGGTGAGGCAAGGCGACGTGGGGAGGAACTTTTACGTGATCGCAGATGGGACGTGCGAGGTTGTCGTGAGAAAGGAAGAAGACGACGACGAAGACGAAGGATGCGAAAGCGACGACGACAACGACGACGACGACGACGAAGGAGAGAAGGATGATTTAAAAATAGACGCCGAAGCGATCCACCGGACGAGAGGAGAGAGAACAGGAAAAATAATAAAAAGAAAAGAAATCGGCAGTGGGCACACGTTCGGCGAAGTCGCGCTGTTGAACCCGAACATGCCCATTCGCTCGGCGTCTGTATTCGCTCGATCGAACAGAGTGACGTTGTGGGCGATCGACTCGAAAACGTTTGGGGACATATTGCGAGCGACGGCGTTCGAGAAGAGAGAGAGAAACGCCAGAACGTTAGAGAACGTGAAGATTTTCTCGGATATGTTGGATGATTACGAAATGTCTCTGTTAGCAGACGCGTTGAGCGAAGAAATTGCTTACGAGAAAGGCGAGGTGCTTTTGAAACGAGATGACGAAACAGCTGCGAAGAGGATGTATTTTCTCTGTCGAGGAGAGTGCGAGGTGAGAGTTTTCAACTCTTCGAGTTGTGATCTCGACGACGAGAGAGATGCGATGGCGAGAGAGCAGCACAAAAAGCAACGCTCGAAGACAATTAGAAAACTACTCAAATCTGGCTCGTATTTTGGTGAGTTGAGCTTACTGAGAGGTACTCCACCAACTGCCGATGTCGTTGCTGCCAGCGATGTCGTCAAAGTTCAATGGCTCGATCGCGGCACGTTTCGTAGGTATGTGCGAGCAGATATCGTAGAGGCGTTGGAGAAGCACGCGAGTGAATATTGCATGGCATCCGATAATGGTGAAATAGACGATGCTAAGATTCGTGGACTGAGATCGAAGAGTAGAACCACCGTTAGCAACTGTCGATCGATGCTGAATTTGACCGATGCGCCGGAGTCGTCGTTTCGCGACAAAAGCAACAAAATTATTGCCGTTACGAACGAGTCGTCCAAACCCGCTCACAATCACCATCGACATCTGACCGTGACGAATTCGGTCAAATTAGCGTTGAAATCACTCTCGAGACGGTTCAGAGGAGAGAGAGAAAAAAATAAAGCATCTTCTTCTTCTTTCTCGACGTCGCCTTCAGCAACTATCGTTCACGCGCCCGGCGGCGGCGAAACCCTTCCTTCGCGAACGGAAGATACGCGGAGGTGCGGAGGAAAACAAAATGAAGGTGCGAGCAGCGAAACATCATCATCGTCGCACCACCTCTCGAGGGTTTCAAAACGTAAGCACCTCACCTTTCACAAACAACTCGGCGTCGGAATGACCGCCACCGTCTTTCTCTGCAAAACATCCGACCAAAACAAACTTCCGTGTTGCGTCAAAGTCATGCGGAAAAAGACGCTCCGAGATCTCGATCAAATCTCCAACGTCACTCGCGAACGAGAGTTGTTGAGGTCTTTTCCGAATCAAAAGTTTGTGATGCAGGCGCTGTGTTCGTTTCAAGACGACCACTTTGCGTATTTAGTGATGGAACACATGACTGGTGGCGATTTGTTTCAGTTGTTGGTGAAAGGACCGTTTTCGTCGGGTGCACAGAAAATAGGAGCTGGTCAAAATGATGCGAAGCTGCACGCCGAGTCTATCGATTCCCATTGCGGTACCATAGCTAACACTAGCAACAAAATGGAAACCACGTATCTTGGTGGAGCCTCGTCAACGGATGGATCAGGTGGTCTTCCGCTTCCGCTCGCTAAATTTTACGTCGCGGAAGTTTCGTGTGCGCTTCAATTCCTCCACCAGCGCAACTACATCTATCGAGATTTGAAACCAGAAAACGTATTAATAGACCGTTTTGGTCACTGTAAACTGTGCGATTTAGGTTTCACGAAGAAAATCAATCCGGCTTACGAAAGATGTTACACTACGTGCGGCACTGCAGATTACATGGCGCCGGAAGTCACTCTGCGCAAAGGGTATGCGTTTGCGGTGGATGTCTGGGCCGTAGGGGTTTTGTTGTATGAACTATTGACCGGTAAAGCGCCATTCGCGGCGAAAACTGACGGAGAGAGACACCAAAAGATCACAAGAGGCGACGTGAGATTCCCAAAAACGTTTAACTTGGAGGCTAAAGATATCGTCTCGAAGCTTTTGGTGGTCGATCCGAGTCGGCGGATGACGTTTGACGACAGCGGTGCAATTCATAGAAACGACGAGGACGCCGAAAAAGAAGCAAAAGAGATGAACAAGGACGAATATTACCAGCGAACGACGTTCGAGAACCACCCATTCTGGGCACCACTCGATTGGGAGGAAGTTAAAGCGAAGAAAATGAAACCGCCGTTTCGACCGAGAACGAGGCCGGAAAAAGAGCTCTTTCGCAAGTATCCTCCGTTGAGAGAGCATTGCGTGGAAGGTTTGAAACCAACGACAGCTTCGTCCTCCTCTTCCATTAAGTTTACGATCATGAATTTCTAAAATGCGCTAAATGCTTTCTAAATAAATATTCATCATTCTATAACTGGACGCGCCACGGTAAATCGTCGTCGTCAAAAATGCTCATCATCTTCGTCTTCTCTTTTTCAAGTTCTTCTTCAATCGCTGCGTATTCATCGATGAAGAATTGGACGTCATCGTTATCGCTATTCTTACCATCCGATGGTGGCAGCAGTGGTTTGTTGCTGCTCGTCATTGTCGATCTACTCGTCGTTGTTACGGACGCATCGGAGACAGACGACGCTCCATTTTGCGAAATTTTTCGAATCAATCTGGACCAGTTTGGAAACAATCGCAACGCCTTGGGATGCCCGACAATGATATTCAAAGCTTTCGCTCGGCTTGTGGCAACGTTGAACCTTTTCGGATCGCTCAAAATCGTATGCTTCGCTTCTTCTTCACCATACCCCTCTTCGCCGTTTCTGCGTCGACGGGACGCGGACGGCCCCGTACTCACTACCGTTGAAATTATAATCACTTTAGCTTCTTGACCTTGGTAATCGTCAATCGTACCGACGCGAATAGCGCCGAGATTGATTTGTCTCAATACTTGACGCAGTGCCAAAACTTGTCGTCGGTATACCGCGATGACTTCAATATCAGAAGGAATAATTCTGTTATTCTTCGCATCAGACGAGGACAACAGCGCGGAAATAATCTCGCACACTTTTTCGCACTCTAAAGCGTTGCTGAAACTCTTCGTTTCGACTTGCGATTGCGATTTGGTCATCTCAACTTCTTCCAACCCTTCGACGGCGACGAACACGTTTCGATATCGGCGAGAAATATGGTGATCTGCAGCGCCATCTTCCTCGTTGTTGCTGTTATGTTGCATCGTCGCCAACTTCAAACGCTGGAACACCTCGTCTTCGGGTATGCGAATGTCTTTTTCCGATACGAATGCTTCGAGTTTGCCGCCGTAGAAGTATTCGCTCGCGATTTCCAAAATATCAGAATGGGATCGGTAGTTTTTCGTCAGTGTTACGAGATTATCGTCCGTGGTGTCCGTGCCGTTCGCCGGGGACTGTATCGTTGTTCTTTCGCTGATCATATCCACGCACTTTTCCAATAATGACTTTTCGAGTCCTCCTCGGATGGCTACTTTCGAATGCACTAAAGGTCCAAGCTGTTTTGAATCGCCGCTCATGACCACCAATGTACGTTCATTCACCAAGGACATCGGAATCAATACCTCAGGAATCGTTGCCTGCGCGGCTTCGTCGATGAACAAATGCGTCAGTCCCGCTTTCTGACCTCTGTCCTTGTCCAAATCAGTGACATCGAAGAACGAGCGAAAGGCGAAATTGACGTATTGGTATTGCGCGCCGTCGACGTCGAAGTTTACCTTTGCTCTCGCTTGATACGTCGCTTTCATGGCTTCGTACAAAATGCCCGCAGAGACGCACGAACAGACGAGCACGCGAGCAGAATGTTCCATCTCCTTGTACCTTTTTCTTTTCGATGCGAACCAGTCCTTCACATCAACACAAAAAGGAGTAATCGAACCCATCTTTTCGCTCATCGCTCGTCTCGGGTCGTCGATGCGACAGTACACGTTCGTGCTCGCCGTGGTGTTGTGAAAATATTTCGGATGCTCGAGGATGATCCGATCTAAGATGACATCCGCCGCATACGGCGCCGGAGCACAAACTAAAATCCGAGCGTCTGGATTTATGGATAACGCATCGAGGACCGCGTGCGCGATAGTCAACGTCTTACCAGTCCCGGGAGGGCCGAAACACACAAGCGGCGCAACCGTTAGTCCTTTGATGTTAACGCTCGCGTTTGTTTCATTCTCGCGTTTACTTTGCTCCAACGACAATACTTCTCTTTTTCGTCGACAGCGCATCACAAATTCATACTGTTCATCGTTGATGCCGCGTCGGAGGCGTTCGATTTCGTCTAACGTGCGTAGATCATCACGTCGTTGCAATCGTTGTTGTTCATTCTTTGAGGCTTGGCTCGGATATTCCACCTTCAAAGTCGAGCACGCTCGCAACGCCGCGCGACATCTAGAGAAGAAATTCTCGTCCATGGCAAAACGCACGTGTACCTTCATTATCTCCTGATTCCTCGCTTCTCGCGTGCTTAATTTATCCGATGTGCCATCTGAGGTGACGGTCCAAGGCGCTTGTAAATGTAAGGTTTGCGTTTTTGAGACGATGGCGACGATTCGGAATCCGTATTCAAGGAAAGGACTGAGTTCTTTATGACGCGCCACGCAAGCGACTCGGCACCGAACAACGTCGCCAACGACTATGGGAGGGTAGCCGTTCTGTAAACCAGGCACTTCCAAAGAGTATACGAGTAATTCACTCTGTTCACTTTGTCCTATCCGTTTTAACGTTCGATTGAACATGTCGTATCTCTTCACGTCTTTGTTTTGTTGAGCTTCTTCGATGTAAAGTAAGCGCGCCGACTTGAGCAGAGTTTTATAGAATGTTTCTTTCCCTGAATGCGACGGCGAGGGTGACGCCGACAATGGATGCGAAGAAATCGAGCGAAACACACTCGCCCATTCTAACGATTTCGTCCACGGCGCGTGGTTGTGTGACTCAATAAATACTTTAAAGTTCGGATCCAAGACCATCGCTCGACGAAACTGATACGTGAAAAGCCACGTGGGCAGTTTCGAGGCGTAGTAATCCGCAGGCGCCGGTAAAATGTTTCTGTTTTCAATCGAGAGAAAGTACCTGCCAATGTAACCCCAGATGGTGTCCAAATAGTTCCCAGGAGGTGGATAGTATTCTTGAGGTTGAGCATCGAACGCGCATCGTAGCGCTTCTGGTATGAACGGCGTTGCTTCTTCGCTCAGTAAAGAAAGACTTTTTACTGGGTTGTTAAAAACGTTAGAACCTGTGATTAACACCGAACATTGCGTAGCGCACGCGCGCAGCTCGTGTTTTTTGGTGCCAAATACGGCTATAATCCACGATGTTACGTATGAGCGCTTCGTCTCAGAATCTATCGAGCACTCAACCGTGACTGGATATACGCCACCCGCCGGTATTCGTACGGTCGGTCTTCTTCTATTGCTGCTATTACTAGTTTCTCTTTTTGTCGCTCGGTGTTGAGAGATGTTGTAATCGTCGCGCAACGAGAACACGGAAGAAGAAGAAGAAGAAGAAGAAGAAGAAGAAGATTGTCCCGTGGTGCACCGCGGATCTTCGTTTTTACCTTCTTTATCTTTACCTATTTTATTGACCGTCATGACGCCTTCTGTTTCGTTTATTTTCTTCGCGTCGACAATTCGCAAGGCGACTAATGTAATATCTTCTAAACCACTGTTCGTTACGTAGACGCATCTCGAACGTTGCTTTTTTGTGTGTCGCGATGCCGCTGTTTCAATCGTTGCTTCTTCTTTTCCACCTCTTTTCGGAGATAGCTGTGGGGAGACGAGAGAGATGATGGACTCGAGACCGAGCGCGGCAAACGCGCCTTGGATGTGGTTCTGCTCCTCTTTCTCTTCTTCTTCTTCTTCCGCGTTATTACTATTCCTATCGGTGTCGTCAACATCGTAATCATCGTTCTCGTCTCCGATAGGAAAAGTCCCAAAGGGCGGATACGGTAGTTCGAGGCACGCGCCGTTCCCGGAATTTTTCAAATCTTCCAACACACCCATTCCGCCGCCGTGCGCGAAAAACGCGTTTGTGATGCGTCTCGAGGCAAACGCAAACAGATCGTTCTCATCAAACTCGTCGTCCTTCTCATCGCTCGAAAAAGATACATATTCAAGTCTCGCTAATCTCCCCGCGTCGTCGCACATTCTGTTGCCGCCGTTATTACTTGTGCGCGCGCCAAAATCGTTTCTCCTACCATTCTCCATTTTCGTGCGAACGCTCTTCAGTCTTTCTCGTTCGAATTGATCGAGTAACCCTCCCGCGTCGATATCAAACTGCAAAGCCACCACCATCGAGTCCGTAATTTTTTCATCGTCGCTACCTTCCAAGAACCGTTTCCTTAACAGTCTCAACTCTTCCTTCGCGAACGCGAACGCCTCGTTCATATCCGTATCCTCGTTCGCGGCCGTCGTCGAGGCAAAAATCGATTCCTTATTCTCCTCGCGCGCTCGTTTGAGCACGTACTCGCGCAAAGGCTCGTGCTGGTTTAAAATATCTCGCCACCATTCGGAGCCCACGACTTTTCGTTCGTTCGTCTCCGTGGTCGATGTGGCGGTAGTATTCACAAGTTGTTGTTCCTTCTTCCTCGATATCTCCTTCTTCTCCTTCTCTCGCAAAAATGTGATGGGAAGCGATCTCGTTTGGTTCTCGGCAGACTTGCTAGCGGCGGTTTGCCGTTTACGCGCCTCGAGTTTGTCCCGCGCCGCTTTCAACTCCGGGCAGTCTCTGGCAAAGTGCGTTAATCTGTGGCACCGTCGGCATCCCAACTCTTCGTCTGGCGGGTAGATCGATTCCCCACGCACATCTTCTCGTCTCTGTTTTTTCTCCACCATCATTCGCTGCTCGACTTTTGCGCGTCTTTGTCTTCGTCGCTCTTCTTCTTCTTCTTCTTCTTCTTCTCTCGGCGAAGACGAGAGTATCATCGTCGTTCCGCCTTTACTCTTCTTCGTAAAATCGTATCGATGGCGTTTTTCCATCATATCTTTTCCCTAAAATGTTCCCCCAACCGTAGCGGCGAAGAAAAGATGCCGAACAACTTTTTGAGAGAGACGAAGAAGAACAAGAAGAGAGAGAGAGAGAGACGACGGAAGAGAAGAAAGAACAGCGCGTTTTCTTCTTCTTCTTCTTCTTCGGAGGAGGAGGAGTCGAGTCCGGGAGAGAGAGAGAGAGCTTTTGTCGAATTAAGCTTTTTAGGTTTTTAGGGTTTCGATAGAAACCTAAACCCTAAACACATCGTAAATAAAATCCCCTAAAAAGTTGAAAAGCGCAAAGCGCGAAGAGTAAATATCTCGTCGCGCAAGACGCCAAAGAACCCTCCTCCTCCTCCTCCTCCTCGCGCAAAGAGAAGAAGAAGAAAAAGATGCGCGTCGATGATGATGCGCGGAACGAAGAAGAAGAAGAAGAAGATAAAGAGAAGAAGAAGAAAAAAACAGTTTCGAAGAGCGACGACGATGCGACAAAAAAGACGAAGCGTTTTCTGTTGAAGTTATTCTCGGATTCGACACGCGTCACCTTCGTCGGCGACGACGACGACGACGAGAAGGACGCGTTGTCTTTTTCTGCGATGCTCGAAGAAGAAGTGCGAAACGCGACGATTTTTGGCGAGGGTGGGTTTGCGAAAGCATCTTTGAAACTTCGGTTTGATGACGACAAAGTTGATTCAGAAACTGCACCACGACGAGAGGAGAAAATTCGATTCGTGAGAGCGTCCGGAAAGCGAACGCCGACGACGCGGAGAATCGATTGCAACAAAAGGAAGAGCAAAACCAGAGAAGAAGAAGAAGAAGAAGAAGAAGAAGAAAACGACGAGAAGAAGAATAATCGATTATTATTCGCGAAACATTACAGCGCGAACGTGTGCGTCAAGGAGAGCTACGACGACGCCGACGGCGGCGCGAGGTGTTGGTTCGAGACGACGGTGGAAAGTTTGCGCGACGAGAATGACTTTGACGAGAACGGAAGCGATTACGTGGGTTGGGCGAGGAAAGACGTCGAGTTGAGCGAGAAGTGCGGGATCGCGGAGTTTTGCGACGCGAACAGAGGGAAGTGTAGTTCGGTGCGCGTGTGGAACGACGATTGGGTGTTTAGAGGAGAAGATTTGGCGTTTAAGAGGAAGGAGAAGAGCGACGAAGCGGAGAGGAGAGGGATGTTCGAAGCGGCGGAGGGAAAAGAAAACGTAACGAAGGATGCGAAAGGAAAAAGAACTGCTGGGAGAGCGATGAAATCGACGAAAAAGAACACCACCGCGGGTAGCATGAAGAAGAAAGCGTTGATGGATAAGAATTACGTGCCTTTGTACGCCTCGGATACCCATCGAAACGTCTTCGCGGTTGGAAGTATCGTGCTGAGCACGATTGCGTTCGAGAAGAGATACATCGAGTTTCGGTATTACGTGGATGGTATTCTGTATAAAATTGATCGCATCAAACGAAATGCGCGCGCGAGAGACGACGATGAAAACTGGTGGTGGTTCCCTGTTACGAGTCACTCGTGCGCGTCGAACGACGTGACGTTTAATTTTGGGACGTACCCGATGTTTCGAAACGTCTCAGAGGAAGCTCAAAAAGCAAACGAAGAGTTTCTCGCGCGAGCAAAGAAAATATACGGGGACAACGATACTAAAATAAACGTCGATGAAAAAGAAGAAGAAGAAAAAAAGTTGTTTTCGTGTTTGCACGCGCCGTTCACGCGCTCCCGGTTACACGTGGACGTTAGTAATGATAGCAACAAAAGCGACGGAGATAAAAACGAGGCGTTTCTCGAAGACGAGCTTCGCCAGGATTTCCTCCGCCCGATAAAGAAGCTCATGAGCGCAATATCCAACGGCGAGTGTCCAATCACAAACAAAAAAGACATCCACATCTTGTTTTGGCAGTTGTTGCGGACGTATTTCGATTCGACGTTCCGGATGGACAAATTTTTCTCGTCGGTGTCTTCCTCGATGGCATCGGATGGCGACGGCGGTGTTGGTGAGAACGACATGGACGTCGACAACGACGAACCCTTCGTTCGAGGTAAAGTATTCCCTTCGCCGTGGAAAGTCGACGCAAAGAAAGCAAAACGGGAGTGTTTTGCTCTGTGTCGATTGCTCGTAGCGCACGACCCGCACGTTCTCGAGTATAACAATTATTACGGCGGCGGTAAAGAAGAAGATGAAAAAGAAAACGCATTACTTCTTTCAAACGACGAGTTTGGCGTCTTTTGCGAAATGCTCAAAGACGACGGTAATGTCGTCATGGGCTCGGAAATTTATGGATCTCGCATGCTCGATTGGTGGTTCCCGAGATGTCTCTTCGAGTGTCTCTCTTTCATGGCGTCTAGAGAACTCTTTTGCGGCATCGAGGAAGACTTAACTTTACCGCACCCGCTCGAAAGAGCGGCGAAACTGTTGCGCGCCACGGAGGAGGATGGAAACTTTCGAATTTTGAGTCACCAGTCGTGGGGGGCGAATTTCACGAGACTATTTGCAACTCGCGAACTTTCTGGTGCCTTGGTGAACATGATTTTGTTCGCTGACGACACGACGCTGACGATTGCTAGGGAGAAGCGGACGGACAACGAAGAAGAAGAAGAAGAAGAAGAAGAAGAAGAAGAAGAATGGCGCTTGCAATTTTCGGAACGTCAAAAAGCGCGATTGAACCGATTGAAAATATACACCGAACGACGCGAGCAATGCAAAGCTGCATTTGTATTCGCCGCAATGACGACGAGCTTGCGAAATGTACCCGAACGCGCGTTAGTTCGAGACAAGATGGCCCGGCGCTATTCAGAGAAACCGGGCGTTTTCGAAGCTATCAAATGCCCGATAGACTGGGAAGCGACGGAAAATATAACGTCGAACGATGGCAGCGCTTTCGACGTGTACGACTACGACAGGATCGATAGAATGATCGATCAGATCAAAGGGACCGATCGCGTCATCGACGATCGCGCCGAGAAGAAATTTGAAAGAAACGACCATTTTACGAGCGACTCCATCAAGTCGAATCCGTTGATGTTTATGCCCGTCATCACCGGATTTTTCCGGGACCGAACACTAGAAGAACTCGTGGATTACAATTGTACCACGGATATGATTACCGAATCACACGGACTCAATTCAAATAAATTCGGCACGACGCCGTTGGACTTTTGGATGCAAGAAACGACCCGGTGGGCGTACGATCGGTACGAGCCGTTTGCAAAGGATCCGCACGCGAGATTGAAAGGTACGCGAGTCAGTCTCGCCGCCAGCCATCTCGTAGATACGCTCTCTCGCCTCCTCGCAGATGAAGCTGAAGCTTGGATTGAAGACCAATATGCGGTAAGCAAAGCGTTGTTCTTCCATTATTTCGTCGCAAACCCGTGGCACACACCCAAGGGAGCAGACCTTCCTTTGACCGATTTTGGAGTGAGTTCGCGTGACTCGATGCTTAAACGACCGAAAAACAGTCCAGAATATTGGTGTTGTCCGATTACCCCATTGCAACACTACGTCCCCGGATGTTTGAAGCGAAATCGATGGATGCGAAACTCCGATTACCAACGCACGAAACGCGAAGGCCGAGCGCACGCGAACATTCAATACGATTTGACCAACGGTTTCGACGCGGAGCTTCTGTGTGCAGCGCAATGCGTGCCTCAATTCAATGCCGTCGAATTCTGGGACTGGAACATATTAAAGCAAGAAGAAGAAGCGAAAGATTGGAACGATGCCCTGTTTTATGATTATACTCAACAAGCAGGGAAAGCGGATGCGATAGCCAAGATGATAACGGATCACAGGTTTATGACTGGTGGGACGCCTCCAGTCGTGGATAGTTCGTTCATCGAAGCGGGCGGTGTGAAGATGACGGACATGAAAGTACGCAACGAAAGTAGTAGGAAAGCCGCGAACGAGCTCGCGAAGAAACGACAGGATTCTTTACCAAAAGAGACCGTTTTCACGCGCTTGCGCTGGTCTCCGTTCCCTTGCGATGGAATAATGCTAGACCCTCCGACTGAAATCAACGCGCACGTTCGCGATAGGTATTCCTACTTCCTCGATAAAAGCGATTCTCGAAACGAATTATCGTTTCGAGAGTTCTTCAAATACAAAGCGGGTGATTCGTTGAGACAACCGTACAAAAATGCGAGCGAACACGTCGCGCAGCTTTTGATGGGAATGAGTCACCTCTCGACGTTTCTGGTCGAACCGGGACAGAGGCGTCCGAGGCGTCAAATGTTTTTACGCGAAACCAAAACGCGCCATCAAAAACGCCGCGAACAATCGAACGTTTTGCGCTCTGCGTACGACGCGATTGCCTCGAACAACGAACATACCGAACGCGCAAGGGTAAGAGTCGCCGGCTACTGCGCGAAACTGGTCGTCTCTCGTTCAAAGGGAGAGATTATGGTACCCGTTCGTCCCGAGCAAGAATGGAAGAAGCCCATCGTGCCGATGGCTTTGGTGTGCTTCATTTTCAACGCGTGGAGAGATCACTTTCAGGATGAAAAGTACATGTTTGATCACGAGTGTAAGTTCGCGTACGTTTTGCAATTATACTTTCATTCGATGACGTTTGAAAACCCGGGCGCGAGAGACGTGTGTTGCAAGCACATCGAATTGGCGTTCAAATTTCCTCTGGTTCAAAAATTCGCGTTTCAAACACCCGCTTTCGCGACAAATTTTTCGACGGCATTCTACGATGCGATTAAGTCAGTCGATGCGGGCGATCGTAATAATTGCAGAGAAAAGGAGCTCCAGAAACAAATTTCATTCATGATGCGCGTATTGTCAAACGCGCCTGAAGGGTTGGAATATTTAGCTAGCCGCTCGATGCTCCAAAAAATGATGAGCAAATATCTCGAATATTTATCGCAAGATTTAGGCGATTTCAACAAAGTATTGACCGAACGCATGGCCACCGGTATCCTCTTGTTGAGTCCGAAAGACGTGAAAAACTTTCAAATGCTCTACGAACTCGTCATCGAGCGTCTGGAGTGCGTCGCGAGAATTCTATCGCGATGTCGCGGGAGCCTCGAATCGAAAGATTTCATGTTCGAACAGGGGTTGATGGATCAACTCGCCGTAATTATCGCGTACATCGGTAAGCATTTTCATTTACTCGGTCAGGAAGGTATGCAATTGCCGTTTGGAAAATTCGCCCAACATATGAGCACGCGGGCCACGTATACAATAGAAGAGGAGGGCGAAGTTCTCGAAGACGTGAACAAGATAATGTCCGTCGATCCGGGGAGATTTTTGACTGCAGTGGCTGAGATTCTCTGTCGAATGACTGAATGTCGTTTACCTGACCATGGAAAGAGAGACGACTATTACGACGAGGAAACGTTGTTCCTGAATATTCGCAATCTTTCTTTGAGGCGGGTGGTCCAGAAGGATGAAAAAGATTACGATCCGAATCGTTCTCGAGATCTCGCTGGCGATGGTAATCGACGTCATTACAAAGTTAAAGTCAGAGGTGATTTTCTCGACGTGCTCGTGGGTCACGTGACGTCGAAAAAAGATGTCGATAATCTCTCCTTTTACTTGGTTGAACGCATACCCCCCCCAATTATGCAGACATTCTATTTTTATATGCCGCCGGCTTGGAACGTGGGGGATACATATCTGCTCTCAGGAGGTACGATAACGAAAACATCATTTCATGTGGAAGGCACCGTTGAGAGTCCAGGTACGCGGAAACAGCGTCGCCAGTGTCTCTCATTCGAAAATCGCATCCTCCACGCCGCGGCTGTGAAAGCGTTGCGCATGAAACTGAACGATTTAGAGGCGCTGGAAGGCAACACAAACATTCTCCCAGAAATGCTCGATCCAATCACGCACTCCATCATGCTCGATCCAGTTTTTGTCGGCGGGACAGAGAAGACGTGTTGCGATTCCTCGACCCTATCGAAGCACTTCCAAAAATCCGGTAAGCAAACCGATCCGTTCACCGGTTTGCCCGTCGTCGGCGAGATTCGTAGGAACGAGAAACTGAAAGAACGCATAAAAAAATTCTTAGAAAAAGAAAAAGTGATGTCGATGATAGGCGACGTGGATGTGGATGTGTTTGTGCCCGACGATGCGATGTCTTTGGCGACCGCGGTTCAATGGGCCAATCAGCCTCAACGAGGAGATGGCCCTCAGGATTGGAGAACGTTATGGTCGCGTTCTTCGGGTAATTAGGTATAGTTCGCGCGAGTTGAGATCACTGTCTTTTTTTTAAAAATATGTTTTATTATTTGCAAAAGAATGTGGATTAGTTAAGATTAGTTGATTACTGTTGTTTGCACTCCTCCTTGGCTTTCGGGTCCAATCCTTTGATCTTCTCTCCGTTTTCATCTTCGTCCTCGTCTGAGTCGTCGTCCGAGTCGCCGTCGATGGATTCGCCGTACTCGGCGTCGTCGTCTTCCTCATCGTCCTCATCTTCGTCCTCGTCGTCTTCCAAGTGCAAACCTAAGAAATGATCCACGGCGTTCGGAACCAAAGCCGTGGCGATCAAACTCCCGATCGCGTAATCGTTCTCCATTTGCTCTTGCAATTCCTCCACCTCTTCTTCGGTCATGTTTTCTTGTTCGTCCTCGTCCGGCACTTCCGGCGGGTAAAAAAACGTGAAGAAGGATTCGCACGGTTCCGTTTTCGTGATTGGTTTTTGGTTCTTCGCCCCTGGTTTCGGTTTCTTTCTCAACACTTTCACGGTTAAGTTCTTCCCTGGCTTCCAATCGATATCGTCGCAGACGATGTAATTCAACACCGCGTCTTCGCTGTCGTCCTCCATGTGGTATCGCTTCTCGATGCACTTGTTGGTAAAATACGCGTTCTCCTTGAAGTAAAACCTCAAGTAAAAACCAACCATCTCGTCGCCGTCTTCATCTTCGCCTTCCAATTTACCCGTTTGCACGTCCACCAACGCGCTCAAACACGCCTCGTCTCTCTCCGAGATCTCCTCCGCCAAGTCTTCGATGTTCTTCATCGCCACCAACCAAAAATCCGGCACGCCGGTCGGACTTTTATCGTCCGCGGGCAACGCCTCGATTTCCTTCTTCAACTCTTCCTCGCAATCCGTGTACTCCTTCTCCCCGGTCACAATATCCTTCCTCGACTGATACAACGGCGCGTACAACTTCTCGTACTTCTCCTCCAGCGCCCTTCTCTCTTCGGAATACTTTTCAAACAACTCGTCCCTTTCCGTTTGTAAAACTTGCAGCGAAAACAATCGAGCGCGGATTTTCGGGTGCAACTCTTCCACGTACCCGGACGATAATCCGACGAGACCGTCCAATTTCGCCTGAAGCGCGCCGATGAGGCCCCCGTCGCCGTGGAGTTGCGACAACGCCTTGACGATTTCTTGCTTGTCCACCGACTCGTTGTCGCCTCCACTTTTGTTTTCCAATCGCATCTTCTCCAACGCTTTTTCGATTTGTTTTTGTTGATCTTTCGATGAACTCATTTTCTTCCGAGACGACAATAATAAAATGTGTTTTCGTGTACTCTCTTTCCGGACGTGCGAGGCGCTTCACGACGTACGTGTGCGCGTTTGATGCGAGACGTCTCTCTCTCTTTTTTTGAAGAGTAATCGCTTTTTTTCTTTTTGAAATTTGAACCTTTTTTCCCTTAAACCCTAACACGCGTAAAACCCTAAAACTTACAATAACGTATACACGTACACGAGAGAGAGAGAGAGAGAAAAGATGATGCTCGTTTGCGTGCCCTGCCGTTGCGCCGTCTCTTCTTCTCGTTCCACGACGACGACGAAGAAGAATAAGAGGAGTGTTTTTAATGGTAGTGATATCAAAGTTGGGAGCGCGATGGTGATGAGAGCGTCGTCGCTGTCGTCGTTCGTAACACTTAGTACTGTTAGGGGAAATTTGAGTTTTGGAAAAACGAGACCGACGCTGCGCGCGGTGCCGGAAGAGTACGCGTCTGCGATACCACCGGCGAATGAAATCGCCGGGTTTGTGGTTGGTTTTTTGATGCTGTGCGTGGTCGTGCAGGCGTCGAAGTTAGACGCGCTCATCGCGGAGGCGCAGGCGAGGGGTTTAGCGAGGAAGAGAGACGAAGAAGGAGAGGATGGTGGTGACCAAAAATTGATGAGCTTTTCGGCGTTGGACGAGAAGGACGCGACGGTGGAACGCGTGAAGCGAGGGAAAGGGAACGTGTTTATATTGCCACCGGAATCGACGACGAGTGATGCGACGAAAGAATAGAAAGAAGATATTGATTTAATAAAAATAGCTCTTATTACGTCCGCGAGTATTTATTTAAGCACGCGCATCAGTTCTACGTCGAATACTAACGGGGAGTTCTTCGGAATAGTCCCCGGGACGCCTTTTTTACCGTACCCCATGGAAGCTGGAACGTACAAAGTTCTCTTGTCGCCTTCGCGCATTCCGTTGACGCCAACGTCCCAACCTTTGATGACTTCGCCGACGCCTAATCGGAAGGTGAAGCCGGCGTTACCTTTCGTTTGGTCAAAGATTTTCCCGGACGGAAGTTTACCGACGTATTTCATTTGACACCGGGAGCCCGGAGTCGCTTTCTTGCTGTTTGGCTTCGTCGTTTGGTGCGTGTTGACTATTTCCATGCCGTTTCGGTGTTCTTTCGTTGGTTTTTGCGTGTTGACGTTGTCTTTGTTCGGAGCGGCGTCTTTTTTGCCGACGTCGTCCGTTTTCTGCTTCTTACTCGCCGGCGCCGGCGCCGCTTGTTGTTTCGATTGCTGTCGCTTTTTCGGTGCTTCTTCTTCTTCTTCTTCTTCCTCTTCTGATTCAGACTCGTCTTCGTCTTCGTCTTCGTCATCATCCTCGTCATCCGAAAGCTCTTTTATGACCACGCCGCCCTTTTGCGTGACTTTCTTACCTCCGCCCGCTTCCTCCTCTTCGCTAACATCGTCTTCCTCGCTATCGTCATCTTCCTCGTCCTCGTCGTCATCATCGGACGACGACGTGAAGTCATCATCCTCGTCATCGCCAAACCCCATAAAATCCTCGTCGTCTTCTTCATCCTCGTCGTCCTCGTCGTCGTACATCTCCTCTCCGTCCTCGCCTTCCCCTCCGTACATCCGCATCGCCGCCTCTTCGTCCTCGTCGTATTCCGGCACGTAATACCCAGTCACGTGCGCTTCAACCTCGCTCCCACCACTCGTTTCCACCGCAAACTCGCAGTAATCTCTCAAAACTAAATCCACCGAACACGACTCCACCGCGTTCCCGATGAACGCGCACAGCACAAACTCCTCCTTCGTGTCGATATCATCTTCTCCTAAATCGGTAGTATTTTCCATCATCGGATCGATCCCAGCTAACGCGGCTTCGTCGGTTTCCGTTCGGATTTTCACGTACGCGCGTTCGCCAGCTTTCAGAGGTTTCGTTAAAGCGATCTGTTTTTTTTATTGTTATCGTTTCATCGAGAGAGAGAGAGAGAGAGAGAGTTTGACGTTTAGCGCATCGGCCGGCCGGCGGCGGCGAGTGGCTCTTTTTCCAATCGCAAACGTTTGCAAACGACCGAAGAACGAAAGAGAGAGAGACGAGAAAGAACAACGTTTTAAACGAAGAAACGACGAACCTGAGACACGTGGCAGCTGAAGTTATCCTCCGGCGGTGGGACGTACGGGATCCATTTTCCCGAGGGCGAAGAAGAGGAAGAGGACGATTGGAGCTTTAAGCCGAAGAACATTTTTTGGTACAAAATTTTTTTGTGCGGCGAACGCTAGAATTTTTTCCTCTCTTCTCTCTCTAATTTTGTTGAACCGCTCGTTTTTACTCCGAACTCTCCTCAGAGCGGATGATCGAGCGTAATATCTATTCAACGACAACAACAACAACAGCAACAACGCGCAAAAAGCGCACCTCCTCGTTTCTTGCTTTGCGCATCCTTTTCGCGCGGCTTTCTGGTAGTGTTGTGTTAAACATTTTTATATGACTACGCTTACCGCTCCGCCGCCCCGCGGATGTCGATGTAGTTATTCAACATTTGCATGAGCGCGCCTCCTTGTCCTATTTTGTCCTTTTCGCACGCTCTCTCGTGTTTGTCCGAGTCCCAGGACCCGGAGGAGGAAGTGTCGTCTGAATCGTCGTCTGAATTGTCGTCGTCGTTTCCGCTTTTCGGTCGTCGTCGGTGTCGTCTTTGTTTTAAATACGCCTCAAAATCTTCCACTTTATCGCCGTTATCTTTGCCCAACATCAATTCGCAGCGATACTTTATCTTTTCGTACATCCATCGAGTCTCGTGCGAGAAAAATATCGATTCGATTCGAATCGGCGCTTCGTCTTCTTTTTCTAAAAAACGCACGCGTTCGTATTTCTCCTTGAAAAGTTGAATACTTTTGCTTTGGAAAGGCGTGACGATTGGATTCTCTAGCGTACGCGCGACGGTGATGAGAACCATTGGTTTCGCGCGTCCCGTGAATAAACCGTTTGTCGCTTCCATCGTTGTCGCGATCGTTTTCTCTCTGATCTTTTGTAGCGTTTCATCTATTTCAAACGCCGCGACTACGCCTCCGTCCGTACCGAGACGAACGCCGACCGGTTTCAGTTCGATACACTCCTTCGTTTCTTTTGTAATCGCGACTAATTTCCTCGCGATTGCAATCAACTGCGCATCATCGAGCGCATCGTCCGGATTTCCTAACACGCCGCCGACGTGCTCGTTCTCTTTCGCTTTCACGTCTTGAACGCAACACACGCTCACGTGATACGAATTTTCCTTAGGCAAATACACCTCGTTCTTCGATTCGTCGTCGTCGCCTGAAAACGCTCGCACCCAATCCTCACCGACGCGTCTCAAAAACGTCCGCAAACGCTCCGGAAACTCGCACAAGGCGACCGAGAATATGTCTGCATCCACCGCGCGCCACGCTTTATCGTCCGAAGGCGTGTATGACATTGAAAAATCATTCGGATTCCTCTTCCGCTTCTCTCGGTACTCTTTCTTCATCCGTTTGATGTCTCGCTCGATGGTGTAGTCGTAAAACATTTCCTTCATTTTGTTGAGTTTGTCGTCGTCTTTGAACAGTTTTTGGCCCGGGACGACGTCGTAGTTTGAGAGCATCGCGGAGTACAGCGCTTCGTCGTCGCCGTTTCGTCCTCGTCGTCGTTCTCGCGCAATGTCTTTACTTTCTTTCCCCAAAGCCGATTGTTTTTCTAACGGTAATGGATTGGACGCATCATTTTTAGAGAAGAACATCTCTTCTTCTTCTTCTTCTTCCTCACTCTTCAAATCATCAAAATCATCGTCGTCATCGGAAGACGAACACTCGATCGCGTCCCACTTCGAGTAATCGATCGTCATGATGCGTTGCTACCAGAGCGTACCTTTCTCTGAATGTGTATCGTTAATGCGAAGAGAAAGCACTCGAAAGACACTAAACCCTAAACAATGCTAAACCCTAAATTTTTTGAGCAGTAAAAATTTCAAATTTTTTTCTCCTTCACAACTTTTCGCGGGAAAAAAAAACGCGCGAGAGAGAATACGAATATGTATCACGGAAGAGGAATATATTAAGGAGATACACACAGCAAATAAGATAGAGCGATATATAATAAACATGGAGGAAGAACAACATGGCGCTTCTTTGCTCACTCGAGAACTGTTCGGAACAGGCCACGCATCGAACGACGAAGCCGCGATTTTGAAGATTCAGAAGTTGGAAGCGAGATTGAGCGGAAGGATGATGATGATGCCGAACGCGATGAAGAACAACGCGAACAACGGAGCTTCTTTATCTGCTTCGCCTACCGGACATGCTGCTGCCGCGAGAGATTTTGGAGGAGAGAACGAGAGATCGTTTGAACAGCAGATGGGCGGCGCGGCAGAGCGCGAAGTGTTGGAAGATTCAGAAGACGACGAAGACGAAGACGAAGATTTGAACTCGAAAAAGCTCAATAAAGGAGGAGGAGGAGGCGCGGTGTTTCTATCATCCGGGGCCTCGTCGAGGGAGAACTCGAGAGATTCGCAGAGAGAAAATCGAGCGCCGAAAGAGAGCGGCGTGAACAATAACACCGGTGGTGCGAACGGTAAACAGTCCGCGTCGGCCGGGAAGAAGAGGAAGAAAGGGTCCAACGGCGGCGGCAGCGGAGGAAAAGGAGGGTTCGCGACGGTGGCGAGACATTTTTCTTCTTCTTCGGAACGACAACAACGGGCGAACAAGAACAACGACGACAGCGAAGAGAAAGCGACGAAACAGGCGAAGAATAACGGATTGAGTAGCGATGGGGGGATGATTGCGCAGTTGGAAAGCGCGACGGGGGTTTCCGGGAGAGTAGGTAGTCATCAACATCTGCAACAACTTCAACAACAACAACAACTACGCGCTACGAGCAACGCGGGCGCGGCGGCGACGACGTCGCCGAGATTTGATCAACAAGCGCAACAAGGAGTTTATAGAATGTTTGGATCCGGTGACGGCGGTAAAAGCAGAGACGGATCAGACGTGCCGAAGGAGGTGTTTCAGCCCCCGTTGCAACGCGAGTTGTTCAGTAGCGCTGGCGTCTCGTCCTCCTCCGCAGCACAACTCCAACTTCAACAGCAACGACAACAACATCAAGAAAAAATCAAACTCTTTGAAGAAAAAATACTCGCGTTGGAACAACAAGTCGAGGAGGTAACTCGCGAACGAGAAGACGCGGAGAGACAAGCTGAAATGATCGCGAAAAAGTTACAATCGGACGAAAAGCAAGTAGAAATTCGACGTCGGAGAGCGAGAATCGCGTTCGCGCAACTCGGTAAACTCGAACGCGCCGAGGCGAGGCGCAAATTGAGAGATCGAAGTCAACGCCTCGGATGCGTGGCGGTAAGAAGAGTCGGGACGCAACTCAGCGAGGTGTGGGAAGACGGCGAAGCGTTCGCGCAGCTGGAAGAGAGGATGAAGAAAATCGTGGAACAAAAGAAAGACGCGGAAGAGCGAAGGAGAGCGATTAAACGAAAATTGCCGCCGCCGGGCGCGTCGGCGGAGACAACCGCCGCCGCGGGTAGCAACAATAAAGATACGTCAGATAAGAATAGCATTAAGAACAACAACAACAACAACAACAACAACAACAACAACAACAACAACAAACATATCT
>Ga0255765_1000485_pt1 | contig 53239 bp, 11 predicted proteins | sample 041ome_8_FD_179965 | JGI IMG/M metagenome (GOLD analysis project Ga0255765, IMG submission 179965) | Coastal salt marsh microbial communities from the Groves Creek Marsh, Skidaway Island, Georgia - 041407BS metaG (version 2) | ecosystem: Environmental > Aquatic > Marine > Intertidal zone > Salt...
GTGTGAATCTTCACGTGTCACAAGCAATCATTATCTCCAAGACTACAGAAGACACTGGAGCTACCATTGCAAGATGTCGTTTGGCCTCTTGTGCTCGCGCGCTTCAAAAGTGCGCATGCGCTGGGGTGAGCTCGTTTGCTTTTCAAGGGACGAATGCACACGGCATCCTTGGCGTTCCAGAGCTAGCCCTAAAACACAGGAGCGACAAATTTGTTTTATTGGATGAAAAATATCTGCTCAATATTTGTGGTTGTGAACGGTTACATTTTGAATTTAATGTAAGACAGCAGCAAAATCTAACTTTCATCTCAAGCGCAGTCTCTCGCATGGGATCATCGTCATGGTCACTAATATTCAGTGTGCACGATGTGCTGCTTTATACTGGTCCATATTTGACTCAAACCACCCTTTACAACACAGTGATTTTACGTGCGCGTCTTCCTACACGCGCACAACGCACATTTGAGTATGCACGTTTTCGATTTCAGATTCAATTGAACGCGTCAAGTTTTACAATTTCAAGCGCTAACAAAACGTATTTGCACGGCATGATCATAAGTATAAATAATAATAATGACCATAAGAAGTCTCTGCTGATTTGTCACACATTTGGCTGCAGAATGCCTTATTTGAGAGTAGAAGAGCACGCATTTCTTCACTCACCACAAAGTCTCAAACAGCTACATACACATTCTCAATACAGCCCTAGCACGAGTATTAACCTTTCTTACGTTACTCGTGCACCTGGAAAATCGTTGGAATACATGCCTAGCTCGACGCAAATTCTTAATTCTGCTATTCGCATTCAGACTTTCTCAATTATTCTTGAATTCGACTTCAAAGTGAAACATGCAAAGACCTTAGAAGAAGAATTAATAGGTACATACACATTCGACTGCGTCTTCTACGAAACAAAATGGATGTATGATACGTTTAGATCACAAAAGAATCAAACATTCACGTATTCACAAGATGCCTGTTTTCCAAAAAGAAGACACATCATATATACCAATCAGTTTGTGTCATTCGCAGTAGACAACGTCTCATCTATTTTTGGGAAGACACTTGAATCTCTATGCAAATTTGTACCATTACTAAATATGGTATCTAGTGCACCAGACGGAGATGTTTCACAAATCAACTTCATATCATGCAAATCTACTGTGGGACATGCTGTAGGTTGTTGCGAAGAGCTTCATCCAGAAACAGGCTGCATCGCAGAAATTCTGGAGACGTTAGCGCAAGGTCTTTACCTAGAGCGCCCCGATATACTCGTCAACATTACTGCGGCCTCTAAAATTGCGAGTTCGATACCACACTGTCAAGTATACAGTAGAATACGCGTAGAAAATGGTGTACTAATGTCTCAGCGAATGACGCAGCTTAAATCAGATCAGTCAGAAAGTCTGCAATGCTTGAAGAGATCAAATGGTGTTTTGGGCCAACGATGTTTGACCTTAGGCGGAACAAGCGGAATAATCCCGGCGATGATAAACTGCCTCTTGCGCACAAATTCTGGACCAGGTTCGTATATTGTAACAGGTCGCTCTGGTCGTACATCACATATCGATACACATATGGATAGAGCGGTATCATTCTTAGAGATTTATAAAACTGACGTGACATCGGCACATGAATTCTCTTGTTTACTAATGACGAAGCTCTGCGGCGATGAAAAGCGCAGAACGTCAGTCATTCACGCGGCAGGGAACATTAGCCTACTTCCATTGGCTTCCATGGTTCCACATAAAGTACTCAAGGTGCTTACTCCAAAAATTGCACCCTCAATATATTCAAATCAAATAACACTCCACTTGTTACGTTCAATTGCTAAACGTGTCGATATATTTATGTCTTCTATAAGCGTTATGTTTGGGCTCGTACATGCATCTGCATACGCAGCATCGAATGCGGCTCTCGATTTCATTTCTGGCATCTTACAAATGCATGGCAATAATGTCGTTTCAATGCATCTCGGGCCATTCGCTGAGGCCGGTATGGCTGCAAAACATACTCAGTCATCAGCAGTCGGGGTAAGAATGTTATTGCCATCTCAACTGAGCACCATCTTTGAAACGTGCTACTCAGTGCGATTTTCGTCAGGAATAGTCGCGATGAATTTCGACATCGTTCTGTATGCGCAATATTTCAAGAAAATAACGAACCAGGCGTCATGCTCAACGCCTTGCAGCATCTTTGATGAATTGTGCTCGTACGAAAATCGCGCTGCATCTCCAGCTCAAGAAGCACATGCTGATTCCTCAGAGCAGACGCGTGAGTATGAAGAGCTGAAAATCATTCTATGTGAAGTAACTGGCTTAGAACCCGATGTCATCACACCAAATGCAAGGGTCTTACAATATGGCGCAGATTCACTGTTTGCTATCGAAATGGTAGACATTTTACAATCACGTATAGGAATCAACTTGCCACATACGCTTTTATTCGAGTACCCGACTGCATCAGCTTTGGCAGCAGCTATCGCGCATTTCAAATTAAATTCACGCGCTCATGCAGCTCCAACACTGGCAGCTAATGATACCAGTGACCGGTTAGTGCATGTCAATCACTTAGATCACCGCCGTCACGCGATTACTCGATTTCATACACACTGCAAACCATCAGGTCGAAACACTTTTGCTGAGAGCAATGATAGCATTTTAGAGCGCTGGATACAAAAAGACGACGTCGAAAGCTGTCAAAATACCTGCCCTCGATTTGCAACATTAGTACCAAACGTTTTTCACTTTGATCACGTTGCATTTGACATGAAACTCACTGAAGCCAAATTTTGCGACCCTCAACATCGACTTCTTCTAATGTCGACGCAGTCCTTGCTCATTCGAAATGATAGTAGTCCATCATCGCATGCAAAAGTTGTGCACGTCGGGATTACAACATCTGACTATTCTAAATTAATTGAACACCATGCTCACTCTAGCTCAATCTCTCTGTATGGATCAATCACAAACGTCTCCAACGTGGCAGCTGGACGGATCTCTTACGTTTTCAATCTATCAGGGTCATCAATTTCTATCGATACCGCTTGTTCTTCATCATTGGTGGCTGTGCATCTTGCATATTCACACGACATACAACTTACACGTGCTGATCTTCTGACATACGGCGTTAATCTTATGTTCGACCCGCAAACAACAAATGTGTGTAATATGGCGGGAATGCTTGCACCAGATGGTCGATGTAAAACATTAGACAATACGGCTGATGGATACGGACGAGCCGAAAATTCTGCTGCAATTTTATTGAGACGTTTGCACGATCAAAATGAGGCACCTCCGGTTATCTTTGCCTTTCTAAATGCAAGCAAAGTAAACCAGGACGCCCGCTCCAGTTCTTTACTTGCACCGAATGGTCAAGCACAGCATCAATTAATAAGTTCTTGCATGTTTGAATTTATAAATGGGCCCGTGCTAAATGGTGTTGCACAGCCAACATCTATCACTGTAGCGGAGCTACACGGCACTGGTACGCAGCTAGGTGATCCGATTGAGCTGTCTGCTATCTGCCGCGTGCACTGCGCCTACATTAGTAGAGAACCTATCGTATTCCAGTCGTGTAAAACATTCCACGGGCACAGTGAAGCCGCATCTGGCATCCACGGTCTTCTAGTTACTCTCACAGATGTTCAAAATGGACGATTTTTCATGACACTTCGAAATATGAATTACATTGCATCTGAGTATGCTGCATATCAGTCGCGGCAATCGCACTTCCCAAAAGAGCTAACGTCGCCACAACCTATGAGGGCATCCACTAGTGCTTTTGGATACTCTGGGACGAATGCGTACATTATATTGACCAAGAGTACAAAACCCGATCATGATTCACAGAAACGATGGCAGAATATAACTCATTCGGTGCAATACTACAGGAATTTATCTATTTTCGAACGTCACAATCTTCGCGGGGATTTTGAGTATGGTTTAGTGTATCGGGGGAACTCGGTGGTTTTGTGCGTCAAGCAGCACATTGATCACTTTTCATGTATCGTCAGTGCTGTTGTGTGTATGGTTGATGTAAACCTACCACCAGATGCGTGTAACGTGTATACTGTTCACAACTGTGTTCGTGTCAAATGCACATTTGGTACGTGTTCACTATTATTGTCGATGGAATCTGGTCGAGTTTCCACGTGTATCAAGAATCAAATCATTGACAAGGCGTTCATTCTCACCAGCTACATGCGCCAGAGTGCAAATCCTAATAATTTGGCGTCTTTTATCCGATATAATAGTCTCAAGTTATCAGCAGCGCACCGATTGGTCTTCATGAAATTAAATAGCGCATCGTGTGCCCTTTGGCTCAAACACAGTGCCGATCTTTACAACATATGCATCCATAGCAAGTGCTCCGTTAAGGTACAAGCTTACAAAATATTCCAAAAGGTGAAGTGTGCACGACAGGGACACACCTCCACACACACCTCCATATGCCAGCGGTCAACCGCATCATCACAGTACTACTTCGAACCAAATACTGAACACCGCCAAGTATTCAAGAGATACAAGTACATCCCGGATGCTCTAGAGCAAACAGTTCATATAGGTATATCGTCTAAAGTGCTCAGCGCCGTACGTTCTTGTTACTTTGAAATAAATGAAATAAACAGCGAGCAGTCGTTTGATGTTAAGAAAACGCTATTGCAAGCTGGCTTTGATTCTCTTGATACTATGGAATTTTTCTCTAGACTTCAACGTCAGCTTGGGTTTACTCTGCACGCTAATCTGCGCCATGAATCACTGCCACTCTACCGAATTGTAGCCATGTTGGAGGCACTTGAAAGTGGGGATGCGATCGAAATGCACTTGCCCGAAACAATATTTGATACATTGCAGAATGCTCAGCTCTTGCTAACCAGCGAGCAGCGGCTCTTTTACACCCATTACATGCTTTTCCCAAACAGTTGTGCCCACAATATGTCAATGATTGTAAATTTATCTGAGGATAGCTGCAAGTGCACAATAGCGTCACTAAATGCACTCATGTGCCATCATCCAATCCTAAGATCTCGGCTTTGTTTGAATGACCATATTCGCATCATATCATCGCAAACGATAACTTCAATACCCCATCTTGAGTTGGCCGAAAGTATAAAATCGACACATATATTGCATAGTGAATCAGAAATACGGTTTGCAGAAGCCCGTGCATATCCCTTTGATTTGTCACATGATCCACCTTTCAGAGCATATCATCTCAACTGCAGGCAGATTTTGATTGTTGTGCATCATATTATCTGTGATGCACTATCACTTTCTAATATAGCGATGTGTTTGTCAGAGCACGGTGTAGACACGAAGAACTGTAAGAAATCACAGTGCAACTCCTGGTTCTTTCACACACACCAACAAGCGTTAGGTTCGTTGGCTTTTCTAGAGAGAACGCATGGTTTTGGCGGATCAGTTATCCCGAACAGAATACCACAACACATATCGATGCTGCATTTCGATTTCCCTTATGAGGCGTTTTCTCAACGACGTCCGTCTGGTTCAGTGTCCTTCCGACTGGATGAGAATACAACTGACAATTTGCGCATGATGGCAAGAGATAAACAAATAACCCTATATAGGTTATTGTTGTCTTTCTGGATTCTTACAATGTCTATCATTTCACGTCGCAAAAGTGAAAGTGACGGGGCGAATGTGTCACTTGGCTCGTCATATGATTTGCGTCATGTTGGCAATTTTTCTCAGCATTCAACTGTAGGTTGCTATGGCGCTGTTTTGCCGATGCACTTCATAGTAAATCCATGCGTACTATTTCACACATTAGTTCAAGAAGTATCTAACCAGGTGGCCTCGACGCGCGTTCCGCATATAAACCACCACAGTAATCAGCATATTCATCTCGACACCTGCTTTAGCTTTGTTGGGAACACCATGCGACATAATTCTATTCCTGCTTCCATCCTGAACTTTCAAGAATCGGCATTTTGTCTTTGGTTAAGTATTACTGATTCACATGATGGGTTGTGCAGTGTTCTGATGTACGACATGACGAAGTTTGATCGTTCAACCATGGAAAGCTTGTCTCGAGCCTTTCAGATCTTGTTAGAAACATCGGCCAAAAACGAATCACATACTGCATGCCCACTTGAGAAGTCTTGCGTGGATAAGTTACTAAAACAATCGAGTTTGGTATTTGAAATGTGTACCAATCTACTGCGCTTGGTTCGCGGCGAGTTTGTAAACCGATCAATAATGCGGGAGATCCAAACGCATCGTAATCAATTCATTTTATCACAATTTCTGAATGCTGAACGTTCAAATGCATCAATCCTAATGTACAATGGAATTGAGTCTTCATGTTGGCAATTTCGGAAGCACGTTCACGAGTGCTTTCAGTTTCTGCGTTCTGGTCTTGATGCCCTCAGCAAACATTTACGTGTGAGAATTTCTCTAATCTCTTCGGATCCCTACATATGTTCTGTATTTCATTTTGCTGCTGCTACTGAGAATTTTGTGTTGATGACGCATACTTCGTCGGATGTGACTTCTACTGTATCTGATTGTATATTGCAATTTGAACCACACCTCATCGTGAGTGACAGCTCCCTGTACGCCCAACACTATGAAAATTCATGTTTTGGCGACCTCGTACGACTTGCTCGTGCAGATCGTTTGAATATCACTTCGTTAGACACATATACTTCACAAACCACCTCGCCGGTCGCCGCATATCACATTGGTGGAGAGGGCGCGCACGTCAAGTCTATAATATATCCTTCCGCAGTTTGCTGCTCCGCGGTCCAATGTGTATGTGCAGCATTTAAAGTTACACCACGAGACGTATGGCTGCATCTGTCTGGTATGTACAGTATGTTCAACTTTTTCCTTACATGCGCAGTCTTTTACAGTGCAGGATCGCACGTCTTTACTAACCTCGCAGATCTTGCTTGTGCACTGCCCATAATTGCCACCGAGCGCGTGAGTGGATCATTGATCTCAAAATCACAATCTCGCTCACTGCCCTCATTTGGTGCGAGTTTTGATCTGTCTACATTACGACTACTCGTTGTTGAAGCAGTCAAACCTCTTCGATGCGAATCAGCTTACTCAATGTTTGGATGCGAAATAATGTGGACATGTCTTGGTCCATCAAAACATATCCATTCACGCGCATTAAATATTCACAAAGTATCTTCGTCAAACCCGCACGTGGCACGCTCCTTCACTAGTAATTCGATTCCTCTGATGCTGCGTGTTGTAAATGGAACGGGGCAACTTGTGCGTCCAAGTGAAAGACAAATTGGTGAATTACAGTGCATGATTCGAGATGAATACAATTGTATCGCTTCTGTACTTGATCTCGATGTACAGGAGCACACGATTGACGGTTGGTTCCGAACTCTTGATACGGTCGAAATTTTGAGCAGCGGAGAACTATTCATAAATAGCGTTTCCACGTCGCGTCTGCGAGATATGAATACTCGGCATCAATTGGCGTATGGATCAGTAAATTCATCATACGACTTGACACATGCAAATTTTATCGGTCACATGCATAATTTACGGGGTGTTGGTAATTTAAATCCCGTGAAACATTTCAAAAACCGCGTACTGTACATATTCTCCAATAGAAGCTCACAGCCGATATTCGTGGATAGCATTATAAAGCTTAAAATCGTAGCGTCTGAATATGCAGCAGATGAATACTTCTACTGTGGTAAGTCTACACATAATGTTTATAGTTTTGATTCAGCCCTCTTTCGGTTGAATAATCGTGATGTTCAGTCCATGGATTCTCAACAACAATCCGTACTCATGGATGCATTTCAAGAACTGAATGAAATATTGAATTCTGATTTCACGAGAACTGGAGTTGTTATAGGCGCAAGTCAATTTTCTACGAACATGAAGGAGTTTGCATATGAGAACGTGTATGCTGTTTTTGGACAAGCGCATAGCGTTATAAGTGGCCGCATTGCATATGTTTTCAATATACAGGGTCCATGTCTATCCATAGACACCGCATGTTCGTCATCTCTTGTTGCACTGCACACTCTTTCCAATTTAATCACCATAGGCGACTGTGTGAAGGGACTATTTGGGGGCACCAATTCTCTTGATTGTTATCCAACTACAGCAGCGTTAAAAACACTTGGAATGTTGTCGCCAGATGGAAGATGCAAAACACTTGATACACGTGCCGATGGGTATGTGCGGTGCGAGCATACACGAATTATGTACCTTCATCACAAATGTGCAAGCTCTGACATCAAATTATGTCCCATTATATCTTGTTCATCAAACATCAATCAAGATGGTCGTTGTAGCACACTTGCAGCACCGAACGGTGTAAGCCAATCACTTTTATTAAAGCATGCTATGGATTCAAGCTTGTCAGCGGTAAAAACTTATTATCTTCAAACGCATGGTACTGGAACTGCTCTTGGGGATCCAATCGAGTTTAATGCCGTTTTCGATTCGTTAAACCAAATTGTAGATTTTTTGTGTTTTAGTGCAAGTAAGTCACTCATGGGGCACGGGGAGGCCGCGGCTGGCATGGTGAGTATTGACTCACTGATATCTAAAATCATGCACTGCAGGACAGCGCCTATCGTGCATCTTCGTAAATTGAATGATTTCATAGTGAAAGACATGCATGGCCATCATATACAGTCTTTGACTGTGCATATTAGCAGACAGCTGAGTGCGTCTCCTTTGGAATTTCACGCTCAAACACAGACATTTGCGTCTGGTGCAAGTGCATTTGCGTTTCAAGGTACAAACGCGCATGCTATGTTTATTTCTCCTACAGAAACACCGCCATCTGTGGCGCTTTGCTCCCTGAGTTTCATGTGTCTGCGTAGGAGTGAGTGCAGAACTGCCGCTTGCATTTGTTTGAATCAACTGCAAACCAATTTGATTGTGTTTTGCGCGCGCATAGACAGCACATACTATAAAGATCACACCATTCACGGCAAGCTCCTATGTCCTGCGGTTCTCATGTTTGCCATTCCGCTGCTGTTCAAATCTCATATAACTGATGCTACATCTCGTCATATGTTAACTGCACTATCTATCATGAGCCCACTGGAGATTTCAGATGGTAAGTATGCTTTCGAAGTCCGAACGGATATTTCAGGCGCTGGCGAAATAAGGATACAAACAACTGGCTTGCCGATACTCAAATATACGAATCACTGTATGACTTCGCCTGTTGCAACAAGACACCTTGGCAAAATATACTTAAATAGCATCCAGATGTTACAAGTTTCGTTCCAGCAGATATGCGTGGCGCGCTCTGTCGAAACAAAAAATTCAAGGTATGATAACCGCGTTAGGTTAGAAGACTGTAGCTTACAGTTGGGATTTATAAGCGATTCGGGACTAAATATCAATATTGGGACGTCGCGTACCTGTGTACCCACCGGTTCAGCTGCATATACTCGTATGCCTTCATGTATGGGTTCAGACTTTTTGACAGTTTCACCATCGAACTGGCACACTCGTCCAATCAGATCAACCCACTCTGTTTACGGTGAGTCATTAAGAACTTATACAATTGGCTTGGAATCACGTGTCATCAAGACACGCAACGCTCCCGAATCTGCCCAGCCCTGTATATTCAAGTATGTAAAGTTCACGTATCCATATGTTACACGTCGCATGGAGAAGTATGAGAGCATGCGCTCTAAATTTATGCAAGAGCTGTATGCCGCGTATAGAAACACAATCAGCACGATTCAAACGATTCAAATACTTCACAAACCCCATGCAACATACATCGATGCAAATTATGACCATGCTCATGTTGATTTTGGTGCACTCGTAAAAGTCGCAGCATCTGAAAATATTGTATACAGCTTGCGTATGACTCACGATCAAGTTACGATAGGATCAAAACGAAGTGCGTTTATCAGTGATGAAGAAAAACACATCATCATAACGAATGGGGTGATATGCAGAAAAGGTGTAGGTGCTATCCCACTATCCCATTCGAATGTATGTCGGCGGCACAGCACTAGGTGTTTAATCCATAATACGATTAAAAAGTGCAGACAAGATCGGGAGTTACTGTACATGACGGGTGGTACTGGACATGTAGCGTCATCGATTCTCCAATGGAAACACTCTACAAATGATAATGATTGCATACTACTTGGAAAAACTGGTCGATGTAAACGCAATCTATGTAAACCTAACAATTCAAACACCTGCTACGAAAAGCTTTCTGTACATTATTTGACGCCAGGCTTTCGCAAACACAGCATAGCCCAAATATATCATTGCGCTGGGGCATTGCACGACGCATTCTTACATTTTCAAACAGTATCTATGTGTATGAAGGTCGCAGCTATCAAATCTAGCAAATTATCCGGGCTGTTATCCTACTGCGAGAATATTGGCATCAGAAGAACAGTCATGTGCTCATCAATTTCATGCTTACTATCGACTAGGGCACAGGCGAATTATATTGCGACGAATAGTAATATAGATCGACAATCAATTAAGAAGAAGAACAGTGGCACTCCAACTTCCAGTATTCAGTGGGGCGCATGGAGTGGTGGGGGTATGGCAGATTCAGATGTTTCAAAACGAATGAAAGTTAATATGCTGCACCCATATGATGCAGTTATTTTGCTCAGTGCTTCACATTTTATTGAAAGTGTACACCCATTAATACTGTGTCAGGCTGGATTCCAACAAAAAACGAATACATTATATGCCGATATCAGTCCTGATCCAGATACCACCACTTTCATACACGCAGATAGTAACATGCGTGATTCGATAGTTCGCAACATACCAAAGACACCCACATGCACGCAAAAATGGACTTTGCATGCAATTGAAGATGTTGTCCATCGAACAATCAAGAACATGAGAGGAGCCAATACTATTGAATGTGATTCTGATTGGGAATTCGATTCCTTCAGCGCCATCGAGCTCAGCGATGCGCTTTCTAAGATGTTTGACATTAGACTGCCAGTAACTCTTGCCTTTGATTTTCGCTCACGTCACGAAGCAGCTAAATCGATTTTTAACTCACTCTGCGAGACCCAGCTACGTGACTTTGACAAGTTCATCACTGATCAGAATCTAGAAAATTGTTCACATTTTGAGTTATTGAACATGGCTGGATCAAATCAAAGAATGAGAAATAACTGTATAGATCAAGTTTCGCGAGTGCCATACGCAAAGTGGGATATAAATTGTGCGGATGTTAGTGCACGTCCCAATAATTCATTTGGAGCATTTCTATTCCCAACCATCAATCGTTTTGATCACCATATGTTTAAGATGTCGATGTTAGAGTCCAAGCGAATCGATCCTCAACAGCGTCTTGCTTTAACTGATACGACTCATTCTATTCTCGGATGCGCAGGGTTTCAGAGTATTCATAAATGCGTTGATAAATGTGTTTACGTAGGAATATCAAATATGGATCACTGCGTCAAATCAAGATCGTTGAGCTCTACCACTGACTGCGCATTTTCAGTCGTTCCAGGAAGGATCGCCTTCATCCATGACATCAAAGGTGCCGCAGTTGCTTGTGATACTGCATGTTCGTCATCTCTGGTAGCTTTGAATCTCGCAAAGTTCACATGCATCAAATGCAACAGCTTAGCGATTGTATATGCAGTAAATGTCATGAGTGTAATATCTACAACGCAGTTGTTTGCGGCAGCTGGCATGCTTTCGAGTGATGGTAGGTGTAAGACACTGGATCTTTCAGCAGATGGCTACGTCCGCGCAGAAGGATCACACTCGTGTATATTGCAAGTAGTATATTGCACTGATCTATGTCGCTCGTCGCACTCTAACATATGCGTCACTGCTATCATTGTGAATCAGGATGGGCGGTCATCGTCTCTAACTGCTCCAAATGGTCAAGCTCAACAGCATGCTCTCGTTTCACTTATATATACTGCTGAAACATTCGCACATGATATCATACCTACTGATATTTACATGCATGGCACGGGAACACCGCTTGGAGATCCGGTTGAGGTTGGCGCTTTATTGTCAGCAATTGGAAGCGTACACCGGTGTCTCCTCTTTGAAATTAAAACCGTGAAATCATGGATTGGTCATAGCGAGCCTGCATCAGGACTGGCAACTTTGAACGAGTTCATGCTAAATATTGGTAATATTGGTTTAAATGACCCCGGAAATATACTTCTGAGAGGCTTGAGCACATATGTGTGCGATCGAATCTTTGACGCACAAGATATTTTGCCCAGAATTGCTCGTGAAAAAACTGCACCAACCAGACATCGTCACAACAAAGCAGTACAAGAATTCAACATCACAATAAGTGCGTTCGCATTCCAGGGAACGAACTCAGTGCTGTTATTAACTAAAAACTCGAGCAATCAAAAGAATATATACTCCACTGCATGGCTTCAGTCAAAATGTATTGTAGTATCGCCATTGTACTCGCAGCTCAATGTTTTCAACTCTGCCCACGAGTTTATCTTAGATTTGAACCAGTTACGATCAGAGTATTTACTCGATCATATTGTAAACACGCGGCCTATACTGCCGAATACAGCAATCACTGAAATTTTATACACAAGTAGTGTCATGCTTCTACAAAATAGGGCATGTACACTATTGGACTTCGCAATACAAAGCCCAATTTTTCTCGGTAGAACTCAACACGAGTGCAAACTGAGAGTGTGTATGTCGAAATATCGGGTTGCCATGCGTTCACACGCATCCTCCCATGCACACGCTGCATTCCAAACCTCGTATGCATACCATAAAACAATGAGGACCACAGTCCCCGTTGATGTGCATTCATATTCCATCTGTAAATTTCACCACGTAATTGGTCAAACATCTAAATCATTGAAATGTACGTATGCAGATCGATCGTTTGCGTTTCCTACAAACGTCATGGATTGTTCGCTACAAATCCGTGCATGCATTGCATGTCAGACATCGTCATCAGTTCTTTCGTTGCCCGTTGCGGGAGAAACTATTTCAATATCACATGAACATTCATTCAACGTGGAGTATCTGTCTTGCCGTTTAAAGCACGATACTGATACATCAGATCACAACATGATAAATGTGAGATCAAATATACGCATCTATTTCGCACGTGTAAAATTTCATGCTATGCGTAATTCAGCACTAAGAGTAAACCCTGTGCTTCCGGCTTACGAATTACTATATATTAAACAGTGGTTCGTTTATTCCGTCTCAAAACTGAGTCCATCATCGTCCATGTCATCGTTGGAATTCATAAGACGCCCGTGCCTCAATGGTCACGCAATTCTCGATGGAGACTCCCATATGTCCACTAAAAGACTAGGTAATGAATCCTTGTTATCGTGTGTTTCAATGTTACAGAGCGTGGACTCTGGCATCATGTATGGGGTTCACATCGGTAATTCAAAGTCATCTTCAGCCGTTGCAGATGCAATAGGGACTGCGTGTCGAATATCATCAAAGGAAGCAAATATCAAGTCGTATACAGCTTGGACAAACACAGCGTTAATTCCCGATCGGTATAATTGTCAAATGGACGCCGACACTGGCGCTGATGAACTCATATGCAATCAGAACTCATTTGCACTCCCTCGTCTTAGCACGTACTATGTGAAGCGCGCCATATCAAACAGTGGTGGTATGCGCCGTAAGGTGAACTGGAACCTGCACGCGCCACACGTCACACGGGTCCGTCGGTTAGTCATGAGTGGTGGTCTAGGTGCAATTTCCAAAATCGTTACTCGTCATTTATATAGCAACAATCAAGCTTTGAACATGCTATTACTATCCCGAAATGGTCGTAATTATAATATGTCTTTAAATAGGTCATGTCCACGTGCAGCAGTCGATGTATATAAATGCGATGCAAGCTGTAATTCGTCGAATTGCTTCAACCTGAAGCATACTTGTTCACAGTTAGATGCAGTGATTCACGCATCCGGTGTATTACGCGATGCTACTTTGAGACTACAGATAGCACACAACATCAAAATTGTATGTGCTCCTAAGTGGAATGTAGCTTCCACTATCTGTAAGCAAATGCCGCATCGCTTAGTGCATAGAATGATGGCGTTTTCATCGATAGCTCAAGTTTTAGTATCCACGGGGCAAATAAATTACGCAGCGGCAAATGCTGCTATGGACTTTCTCATGTGGGCGTGGAATTTAAAGGGTTTATCATGCGGTAGTATTCAGTGGGGTGCATGGGACTGTGAAGGGGGTATGGCGACGAAATGGATATTGTGTCGCTTAGAAACAACAGGAACTGGCTTCCTGGATACAAAATCCGCGATAAGTATCCTTCAATATTTAATGAACGGCGTGTTCAATGTGAATATCGTAGCGAATCGATTCAGCCGAAATATTTTGCAAAATCCCACGACCACCGTGCAAAAACAGCACCAGCACCAGCGCCAGCACCAGCACCAGCACCAGCACCAGCACCGGCACCGGCAACACCTGGATGGTTCGCGCTCCCATGTGAACGACATTCTAGTTCATACATCTGCTGATAAATTGCCACCACGCATTTTCTCAACGATGCACGAAGACGAAATGATGTCCTTGGTGCATGAAATCATTACGTCCGTGCTTGATGACGACCTAGAACTGAGAAAAGATACGCCTCTGACCCAAGCTGGCGTAGACTCGCTTGCAGCTGTGGAGATTCGGAATGCGTTATCTGATTTGACCCGTTCCAACATTCCGGCGACAATCGTTTTTAATTACCCAACCATCGCTGATATTTCAACATTCCTTTGGAAAAATGTCGCGCACACTGAGCCATTCCGAACCGTTGATGCATTACAGACTGTTTCAAGACATACAGCGTGTGCGACGCGTATTGCATGTCATAGTTCCATACTAGCAAATAAATTCAACCACATAAATAAACGATGGTCGGCGGATTCCTCTAGTGTTTCAAGTTTAAATTTATTGCATTTTGCAGTTATGATAGAAAATCACGACATATTTGATCCGATGTATTTTGATATCCCTGCCCACGAGGCCTTGTATATGGATCCTCAGCAACGACTATTGCTTAAATCAGCGGACGAATGTATAATGATGATGCATATACAACCTGGTGCTAATTGGGGTATTGGTATTGGTATTTCGAACGCAGAATACGCTACATTGTGTACCACATCCGAAAGTCCATACATCGGTACTGGTGTGATATCTAGCGTGGCATGTGGTCGATTGTCATACGTATTTGGTCTTAATGGACCAAGTATGTGCATTGATACCGCATGCTCATCGGCACTTGTCTGCATGTACATTTTTTGCCAGGAGCACGTATCGACCTGTGCTTCGTGTGTCGGTGGAGTGAATTTGATATTATTAGGACGTACAACTATGATGTTTGGAATATCCAATATGCTATCATCAGACGGTCATTGTAAGACTTTAGATATGTCTGCGGATGGATACGTTCGAGCTGAAGCGTGTATCATGCATGTCTTAGTTTGCCATGATATTTTGAGTGGCGATTTTGTTTCCATTAATCTGGATGGCTGCGCAATAAATCAAGATGGCAGAGCGAGTTCCCTTACATCACCGAATGGTTTATCTCAACAGCACGTAATCAGGCTCGCTTCAAAGTTTAATCTATGTGCTGCGGGGTGTATTCATATGCACGGTACGGGAACAGTACTTGGGGATCCGATCGAAATGGGTGCAATTTCAGCCACGTATTTGGAAACGACAGATGCCGATGCCTGCGTCTCAATACAATGTTCTAAAACTCACCACGGCCATTCTGAGCCAGCTTCGGGATTAATTGCAACATTATCGTCAATAATCGTGCTATCAGCAATCTTTCTAGATACAGTTAAAACACTGATAGCGTTAAATCCGTATGTGCATGAAGTTATGTACGCGGATTGTGAGTGTACGTTTATACCCAGGCAAAACGCTCACACAGTTGGGCAACTAATGAACATTTCTGCAACGAGCGCATTCGCATTCCAAGGCACTAATGCACACATTGTGTTACAAAAGTGTTCTCGTATGCTGTTACCATATACTCCATCTATAAAAACTGAACGCCGTGTCATGTATGACAAGCTGTTTTGGATTATCCCCGCAAATCACGAATGTTTGGAAAAATACCTTCAAAACTCTTTAAAACTTGAGCCTTTTGCGAGCGTGTTCATTGGGAAATTCTACGGTCCGAAGAGCTTTCACATTTTAGAGCATCGAGTGAAAGGTAGATCACTATATCCGGCTGCTGGTATGCTGGATCTTGTGACCTTCGTGAATTCGTTGTTGTATGGCGGTCTTTCGCACGTTCAAATATCTAATGTGGTAATCCCCACAGCGAAAACGCTTCGTAGCGATGAACATATGTTGAACTGCTTCGCCATCCACGTGCTTAACTCTTCGGGGTTGACCAGGCTAAGTTCACGCACAATTTTACACTTTGCCGGTTCTTTCGTCACAACACCTGCCACTGTTTTGAATCGATCATTCAGGGCAGATAAATATTTGCAATTATTCAAAAATACGAACAATAACAATAGTAAATCGTGCACCGCTCGCGTGTCACCGCCTCAAAACTTTTATTGTCAGACACATTGCACAGAGTTGGATTGTTACTTTCAAGCATCTTCAACATTATATACTGATGTTAATGTATCTTACATTCCCACCGGACTGCAAATGTCGCAGAGCATGTCAGTAGCACGACCTTTCCAAAATACTCGTACAGTGCACACGAAATCAGATGGACTAAATGTTTGCGCAAAACAGTGGATAAATTATTCTGCATGTGAGCGTAGCCTGAACATATATGGCATGTCCACCACACAAATCAATCAGTTTGCTCCGATTAGCGCTCAAGAGAATAATGTTACGCTCTGGAAAGTTTCACGCTACTTCAAACATACCAAGTCAATAGCGCGTGCTTTCACGTGGAGACTTGGTTTTACATCCAATCTCAGATGCTCACGAACGCTTTGCATTCAGAGAACAACATCAGCAACTATTGCACATATTTTCTTACGGTGCGATGAAATGGCATCCGTAAACGTTGAAAGTACACCAATGCACTACACTCACCCCAATACTAGTCTGTGCAACGTAGTGGCAAATTCGGTTGCTTGTAATGTCGCATGTACTTATCTAATATCTGAGACACGTCAGTGTACTAGCGTGACTAGCAGCAGCATAGGTGGAGACGTTGAAGCATCTTCTCAAATTGTTCCATCCACAATGAAAACGATTTATAACAGAGTGGGCAGAAAGCTACAATCCACGGATCCTCGATTATGTATGCATATTGCAGGAGCGACAGGTAGTATTGGTGGGTTATTTTCTTCCTACGTGTGGTATCGTGGACTCACTCATCATATCAATCTTTCGGGAACATCTGGTCGTAGTTGTTTTATGAAGCCCTGGTACATGAAGATCATTGCGGTCGGCACACCGATGGTTGAAATCGTTCGAAAGGACTGCGCAACGCGTGCACCTATTGTGCTCAAGAGGCGTAATAATATTCAAACCATACTGTATGCTTGTGGCACTCTTTCTGACGGTATTGTGTTTCGGCATACAACACAGTCCATGGCGACTGTGATGGCCACGAAGACTATAGGCTATTCAATAGAAAGTAAATGTTCCGACCTGAATCCGCATCGTTTGATTGCATGCTCTTCTATAAGTGCCATCATACATTCATTTGGACAAACTAATTACGCAGTAGCGAATGCAGCGATGGACGCCATTGTTTCTAGCACCAGAGAGCAAGGTTCATTAAGCACAAGTATTCAATTTGGTGCATGGATAGACGTCACATCTGGAATGGCGCACTTGAATGATGTACACGTTGCACGGCTTGCTCGTTCATCCATCAAATCATCAGTTGGCATTTGCATACTTAGTGCGGCATGCTCAATTGTTCCGAGAGTGCCTGTGTTCGTATCGTCTACAATTGCCATGGCAAATGGGGACGAAAAACAAAATGCTCACGAAAAGTACGCAGAAACACACCGATCGCGTGCATCACTACCTGACGAGCTTTCTACTCTAGAGCGCGTAACAAACACTATTTGCAACTTAGCTGTACACATAATGGATGGAGATACTCAGTCTACGATTGATCTGGATAGACCAATAATGCAACTGGGCCTTGACAGTTTGTCAATCACTGATCTTCAACTTGCTATAAATAACGAGTTTCAGATAAATATGCCTTCGAGCTCAATGTTCGACTATCCGACGTTCGCTGAGTTGGGCAATGCTGTGTTTCACGCTTTACATGGGCCAGACGCTGACTCTGAAGTGGATTGGAAGTTGCACTTTTCTACACCTAACTCCGGATCCGAAGGAACATGCGTAGTTTCTGCAATAGCACTACTTTACCCACACGGCGTTGAAAACATGCACGCGTTGCATGTCGCATTGGTCAATGGACTAGACTGGCAGTGCCATGTAAAAATGCGTTTTAACATAGACATATCGAAGGATAGAACGTACTTCTCATCCCTGATAAACAACGTATTCTCATTCGATAGCAAACCGTTTGAACTTACACATCATGAAGTAGTTTGCATGGATCCGCAGCAAAGACACCTGTTGAACTGTTGTATCAAATGCTTTGAATACGGTACACTTGGCTCTGCCTGTGCGAATTCAATTGGTATCTTTGTTGGGGTCATGTGGAATGATTATCAACATGTCATTCGGCAGACGCAGTGGAGATCGCATTCATACGCAGGAACTGGAAATGGCATCTCTTTCCTGGCCGGTAGGCCGTCGTTTACATTCGGATTGACCGGTCCGAGTATAGCAATAGATACTGCATGTTCTTCATCCATGGTCACCGTAAGTATTGGTAAATCGTATATTGCTCAATGCTCTATTGTTTCGGCGCTTTCGGGTGGGACTCAGTGTATTTTATTAGCCGATACGTTTGGAATACTGAATGCACTTCGCGCATTATCAAATGATGGGCGCTGCAAAACACTTGATGTAGAGGCAGATGGATATGGTCGAGGTGAAGCATTTGGCCTGCTACATATACAAAAAGTATGCAACGAACTACCTATGTCGTCCGATTATTTACTACTACTGGCAGTGTCCGTGAACCAGGACGGTCGATCTAGTTCATTTACTGCGCCACATGGCCCAAGTCAAACTAATCTAATTCGCTCATCGTATATCGATGCAAAAATTGATCCCCGTGCCGTAAAATATACTTCTTTGCACGGTACCGGAACTCCACTAGGCGATTCTATAGAAATGAACAGTCTAAAAAATGTATGTGAGTTCACTAGCCTATATATAGGGACAAGTAAATCATCTTTAGGCCATACCGAAGGAAGCGCTGGAGTTGTTGGTATAATTGACTCTATCATGTGTCTAATATCGCTGGGCAACTATGGTATACGTAGTTGCCGGAATTTGAATCCACATGTGTTTATCACCAATAAAATTGTTGCAAAACACATACTTACTATACCACGATGTCTCGTTCCTCTTAACGGTTTATTACCACTTACATCGTCTGCTTCGTCTTTTGGGATGAGTGGTGTAAACGCACACACTGTAGTATCAGGTTATTCTGATGTTCCAATAAAGTACCAATCTGCAGCGGGGACCCATACACGGCGCCTGCATGATTTCCGCGCAGAGAACAACTTATTGCGTTTTCGGTTGCAAACGTCGCGGGTACTCGTTCATAGATCGCGGATATCTTATCATTTCAAACATATCAACAGACACTCTCTACTTGCAGATCATAAGGTTCAAGACATACGCATTTTACCCGCATCTTCGTCACTGATGATGCACTTTGGGCCGACTCCGAAGCAAAACATGCCAATGGTTGTTCAAATGAACACATTGTTTCTCCGCCCCACAAAGCTATCATTGTCAGATGTACTTACATTAACAAAAAGTACATCTGGTTATTCGGTGATACGTGACAGACTCGGGATAGTAACATCGTCAATGACACGTTTAATTCTACCCCAGCGACAGTCAACATCAGTCTCGAAGAATGATCTCACATGGTTTATTCACAAACCAGAACCACCATGCTCTTTAAAAGCGCGTGTATTGCATAACATTCATGCCCTTGATATAAGTGCCTCAAACTCTGCTTCAATTGACTGTGCATTGCATCTTTCATACTGCTACAATCCAATTGTGAAAGACGCTTCGCAAATCTCGCACTCGTTGAGATTCTCACACCACGGAGTTGCAGTACCCGTCAGTCTCGACAGTTTCTGTGTTCGACATGCGCTCACGACAAATATGTTTGATGTTCATGCACACGAAAACGCAAAAGCGACTACCAATCATAGACTCACACATGCAGTTGTGGCGTGCGCACTGAGATGCAAAAGCACTCCGGCGCGGGTTCATACTAAACAGACCAATTCCACAACGTCGGTATCGCTCTTGTCAAACACGGGCAGCTTATACATCATATCGTGGCTCGTTGAAAAGCCTCTTCTTCGCCAAATATGTGCGCACACAGGTAACATTAGCACAGGTTTGCGCTGCCAGTCACGCCCACCAAGCAGGTACACCATGCCGAGTTTATCTCTACTGCACGTTGGGGCGAACGCCGCAACGTCACGTCTTAATTACACATCTTTCTCACCAGATAGACATGTGCCAACTGGGGTACATTTTCGACCGCTTGATATTGTTTCTTCATCTGCATTATCCACTATTCCAGTAGTCGCCATTTCAGACACCGATCGACCGATAAATCTTTGTACGCATAGTGTGTCCGTGCTAAATCAGTCACATGGTTGTGAGTATGAACACGGGCATAGACGTGCTGCGATACGTACACATGATGCAGCGTACTGTCACTACGTACCATATATGTCTTTGTCGAGTAAGAAAGTGCCAATATCCGAATTTAAACTTGTACCGTTGCCCCGCGGTTCCATCAATGATCTAACGCCAGTTCAAGCAGACTCAACAGAACTGTCTAGAACGAGAGAACTTTCTCTTGCGTACGTTGGAGCGAAAATATTGGCCGTCGGACTGAATTTTCGAGACGTGCTCAATGTTTTGAATTTATATCCTGGTGATTCCGGTTTACCAGGAACAGATTTCTCCGGTGTAGTATCTGAAAATGCAAATGCGTTTTGTCTAGGCGATCCTATATTTGGACTTACTTCAGGATGCCTTGGTGACTTCTCTTACGTGCACGAAAGACTCTGTTGTGCGAAGCCACCGCATGTGAGCTTTAATAATGCTGCGTCTCTCCCAACAATAGCTATGACTTTGGATGAATGCTTCAACGCAGCAGATATACACCGTCAATCGATGGTATCTGTTCATTTTCTGATTCACGGCGCAGCAGGCGGTATTGGACTAGCCATGAAATCCATGTGCGATATGATGGGCGATGTGATATCTGGTACTTCTGGTAGTCTTTATAAAAGATACCTGTTGCGTTGCATCGGTTTAGCACACGTAGTTGATTCTCGTTCAAGTGCGTTTTCTGAATCAATCACTCTGAGCTCAGTCTCGTGCAATGCAGCCATAGATGTTCTGATTAACGCCTTAGCATCACCTGGCATGATCTCAGCATCTCTTTCATTACTGCATGGTAAAGCTTCATTCCTTGAACTATCAAAGCGGGGTATATGGTCGAAACGTGCATTTGAAATAGAAAGCCCAGAAGTCACGTATAACGTGCTGGCCATTGATCACTGTGATATCATCGAGCTTGGAGAGAGATTTTCATCGCTTGCCGCATTGCTCTGCTTAGGAACTATGAATCCAGTAGTATCACTGACCAATAAATTTAGGCTCGTTCGTCAGAGCATGAGGGAAATGACACGGGCGTCCCACATTGGAAAAGTAATTGTCTCCAGGGTCCCGCAATTGAGTCCACATCAATTAATCACTGGTGGGACCGGTGCAATAGGTTTGTTGCTGGCAACCTGGCTAGTTTTCCATGATACTGATCGAGTTGAGTTAATATCAAGGAACGCTCGGACACCTAATTTCCGAGACCGGCTTCTAGAATCGCATTGCCGACTCACCCTCCTGCGATCAGAAACAACATGCATGGATTCTTCACTGCATGCAAGTTTGCACAGATCATTTGGTAGACTCAGCATTTTCCATGCATCCGGTGTTTTAAAGGACGCACTATTGCATAGACAAAATACGAGCACTATGTCTGTTGTTGTAGCCCCTAAATTGTCTGGCATAAATATGATCAACGCATATCTCTTTAGAGCGCAAGCTATCACCAACGTCGTTATATTCTCATCGCTGGCAGCGACGATTGCATCCACAGGTCAGCTTAATTACGCGTTCGCTAACAGCTGGCTCGACGAATGGAGTCGAATAAAAGCTCATTTTGGAGAGAACGTTGATAGTATAGAGTGGGGCGCATGGCTTTCAGACATGGGTATGGCGGCTTACGATGAAAGAATGTTACGGCGACTGAACAGTATTGGACTCCAACACATCGAGCCCTCCCGCGCTATGTCCATTTTGGGTATGTTTGTTTATGAATTTGATATATGTGACCGTGCAAAAAATTTATGTTCCCAAGCTATCGCCACTGGTGCCATTTGGGATAAATTCTCCACATTCATACACCATGCAGGTCTCGCTCGTGTGCAGATGCTGGCTCCATCATCAAACGAGTATGCCATTAAAGAAGTGAATGATCCACATATTATTGTACCGTTAGATATTAAGCATGTTTACGATACAGTCACAGGCATTTTTCAAAGTATAGCGGGAGAAACTTTGGAAGCGAATGCAGGCATTATGTCATCCGGTGTCGATTCATTAGGGGCAGTCGAATCGCGGAACGCTATCGCCGCTGCCTTCAATATGGATCTACCGAGTACATTGATATTTGATTTCCCAACTATAGCAAGTATTTCATCATTCATAATTGAACGAAGTGAACAGAAAAGTTCGTCGCACATCATAAGTCCATATTCTAATCGTATTAAAGAAAAACAGCCAGTATACCCATCTTCGCAAACGCGAGAAACACAATCAAATGCTGTACCAATCAAAGCATGTTCACATATGAAATCAGATAGCCTTTCTGCTCAGTCAAAGCTTGTTGTCACGACAAATGACCCGGTGTGCATAGTGTCGAACCCACGTTGGGATACTAGTGCTGGATCTGAGCACGGTCTCCTACGATTTGGTGCCCTCCTGCGCGACATTGACCAATTTGATACGGACATATTTGCCTTGAGAGCGCCAGAAGCTGTTGGTATCGATCCACAGCACCGCATCTTATTAGAGTGCGTATTGGATACGCATTCTCAACTCACATACGCTGACCTCAAAAGCCTTTGCGGGGTAGTGGTTGGCATCTCAAGTGCTGATTATAGTTCGATGGTGGCCAACACGGGGCTCTTCAGCCCTACAGGTGGCGCACTGAGTGTTGCATGTGGGCGGATTTCGTTTGTATTTAATCTGCACGGCGCATGTTTGAGTATTGATACAGCATGCTCTTCGTCATTGGTTGGTGCGCATACTTCAAAGCACATCATATGTGCAAATGAGTGTGAAGCGATGTTGTGCTGCGGTGCCAACTTGACACTCAGCGTAACGACAACGAAGATATTCAACAACGCTGGGATGCTTGCAGATGATGGTCGATGTAAGACACTTGATGTTGCCGCAAACGGTTACGTTCGGGGCGAGGCGTGTGTCGTGCTCTATTTGTCGGCTGACGACATGTTCATTGATGCCGTATCGTGTATTGCATATTTGACTGGCTCCGCCGTCAATCAAGATGGCAGATCAAGCTCCCTCACTGCCCCACACGGTCCATCACAACAACGTGTCTTGCTTCATGCGTTGACACAACACACAAATAATGCGTTTACTTCATGTGGCGTTGAGCTGCACGGAACAGGTACATCATTGGGCGATCCAATCGAGGTTGGTGCGGCGTGTGCGGTTCTGTGTCAGGGGCAAACTGCAATGACACGAGGATTTACTGCGATGAAAACTCGCGATGGGCATACTGAACCAGCATCAGGGGCTCTGAGTTTAGCACGCGCGTGTGCAACACTGCATCATAGAAATACATCCGCAATTATACATCTCTGTCAGATAAACCCGTATGTGCAGAATGTCATCAATCAATCGTCTTCGTCTACTGTATCAGACAACATCAAACCTCCAACGACGATGCGCCAACAGGTAGGGGCTCAATCGTTTTTACTGAACTGCAACGTTATGATACGAGGTACAAGCGCATTTGCATTTCAAGGGACCAATGCCCACGCAACAGTAAGATGCCCACAACGTAGTACTACATTTGCTACAACTCACGCATTCCGAAACTGCCAAAAATGCTGGATATTCCAGATGGCATACGGCTTTTCTAACATTCGTGTGTGTGGTGATACATTGAGTGTACTTTTTCATTTAAATACGCGCAAGCCATATGCCGACTTCCTTGATCATCGAGTAAAAGGTAGGGCAGTTCTCCCGGCAGCAGGGTACATTGAATACTTTTCTCAGTGCTCTAATCAACTTTTCAGCTCACGCGTGCATATGATCAAACATATTCAGATTCATTCTGGATGCTTCATTGGCGCGCAAGACTTGAGCTACATACGGTGCAAGATATCACACGATACCGGTACTGTACGTATAGTATCTAACCGGACATCACATGCAGTTGGACACGCAAACTCTCTCTGCTATACACTATATCATTCTACTCCGAAACCATTATGTTCAGTGTTCGCGCGTGGCTTTGACATCAAGCTTCATTTCAATATCCACAACGTGCACAGTGTGAACGATCGCGCAGCACATGCGGCAACCTTAGATGCCAACTTTCAGAGTCTCACATCCATTACTTCAAATAATGAGAGAGCCATGTATCTTCCAGTTAGTGTGGGAGCGTCTGTGCGCTGTTTGCGTACGAGATACTCATCTCGGCCGTATGCATGCGCACGTATGCGCACATGTGTGACATGCAGCGATCACGTGCCTGGATCCATGGGCGGCGTTCAGCTGGTGGTGTCTGCACTTATTGTAAAACAAACGATGAATATTAAAGTGACGGATCACATGAACTTAGGTCCAGACATAAGTCCTTACACCAGAAACACACACGACACCATGTATTATTCACTCACATGGATAGCTGTGAGCATTAAGAAAAGTAAGCAGACGGATGCGAGCTCTTCCCTACATTCGAATGGGATTCACACACGTCGCGCATGGATTCTTCTGCGCATGTCTGGGTCGGCAATAGAGGGCATGCAAGCGTCTTTATGTTCAGATGCCGCAAGCGCAATTGCACTAGAAACAACATCATCAATATGGCCTCAATCGTACCCAAATAATCCCAGATCATCAAACTATGGTGCGCCTGCTCACAATGCATTATGTGGAGTTTTCAAAAGTATTCGGCTAGAGACGGCATGTGCGCTTTACTCTATAGATGCTGATCGTTCTGATACACGCTGTGAGCGGAAACGTAAGCAATCATACAATATCCCGATGTCAGCACAAGATATTTCGCTGACTGCCGGCTACACCCGTCTGTCGCGACTGACACATGTCTATGGAGTACGTTTGAGACGCCCTAGAGTTTATTCGCGCTCAGAGATCTTTAGAAATATGCGACATTCAAGCTCTCTGCTCTCACGAGACATGCCTAAGAAATGTATTGATGTGTACGCAGGGGGTACTGGCGGACTTGGCACGCTCATCCATGCATGGAATGCAAAACATTCACACCAAACAACAATCCTCATGGGTCGCACGGGCCGCACGCAGGTGATCACACGCAGGTCTCGAGCCTTTTCAATTCAGAGAGTAGACGCGTCGTCGCGTGATGACGTGCATAACGTCATGTTGTGTAACACACCCTCTATTGGCCGCATCATGCACATGTACGGTATAATCCGGGACTCAATGTTGAAAAGACACAGATTCTCGGATGTTGCACGCGTTATAACGAGCAAAACGCACGGCGCACATATAACAAACCAGCTTCCACGCGCACAGGGCGTTGGCATGCACGTGTTTTTTTCCTCTGTAGTTTCACTGCTCGGCTCCCCTGGGCAGGTGAATTACACGGCAGCGAACGCATGGCTAGATGCGAACGCATGCGCAGAGGCTGCAGCAGGTGTGCAGTGTATAAGTTTGCAATGGGGTCCATGGGATGGGACCTTCGGTATGGCTGCACGATTATCAGTCAGCGAACGCGCCTCATTTGCAAAGTTTGGGCTTGAAATGATTCACCCGGACACAGGAGTTTACATATTGGAACTACTCTCAAACGTCACCATCACGCGCGTCGTTATGGCGATTTGCACGCTTGATATTCACACGCTATGCATTAACAGATTGCAGGCGCATGAGATGTTTGACGACTTAAAGGAAGCGTACACTCTACAAGACGATGTGAATAGTGCTGACGCACGCATATACAGTGAGCATATATGTTCAGAGGCCGAAATCGCATTAATTGTAAAGGATGTTGTGTGCGGTGCCATTGGAGAAGATCTCGCAAGTGATGCGCCTTTGATTGATGCAGGTTTGGACTCTCTCGGGGCAATGGAGCTACGAAGCAGATTGAACGAGCAATTCTCAATTCAGCTTCCATCCACGGTCGTGTTTGATCATCCTACATCGACTGCACTCGTCGGGGTCATAGTTTCAGAAATTACAAAAAGTCACGTAGAACAAGACACAAATCACACTACAGAAATGGCAAAGCCTGCTATAGTCAGTACAGACACCACAGTTGCATCCATTTATGCACATACATGTGTAAGCGCTACAGGGTGGTATCCTTTGAGCCTCGTTTCTATGGATGGTATCAGTGACGTATCGAACCCACGTTGGGATACTAGTGCTGGATCTGAGCACGGTCTCCTACGATTTGGTGCCCTCCTGCGCGACATTGACCAATTTGATACGGACATATTTGCCTTGAGAGCGCCAGAAGCTGTTGGTATCGATCCACAGCACCGCATCTTATTAGAGTGCGTATTGGATACGCATTCTCAACTCACATACGCTGACCTCAAAAGCCTTTGCGGGGTAGTGGTTGGCATCTCAAGTGCTGATTATAGTTCGATGGTGGCCAACACGGGGCTCTTCAGCCCTACAGGTGGCGCACTGAGTGTTGCATGTGGGCGGATTTCGTTTGTATTTAATCTGCACGGCGCATGTTTGAGTATTGATACAGCATGCTCTTCGTCATTGGTTGGTGCGCATACTTCAAAGCACATCATATGTGCAAATGAGTGTGAAGCGATGTTGTGCTGCGGTGCCAACTTGACACTCAGCGTAACGACAACGAAGATATTCAACAACGCTGGGATGCTTGCAGATGATGGTCGATGTAAGACACTTGATGTTGCCGCAAACGGTTACGTTCGGGGCGAGGCGTGTGTCGTGCTCTATTTGTCGGCTGACGACATGTTCATTGATGCCGTATCGTGTATTGCATATTTGACTGGCTCCGCCGTCAATCAAGATGGCAGATCAAGCTCCCTCACTGCCCCACACGGTCCATCACAACAACGTGTCTTGCTTCATGCGTTGACACAACACACAAATAATGCGTTTACTTCATGTGGCGTTGAGCTGCACGGAACAGGTACATCATTGGGCGATCCAATCGAGGTTGGTGCGGCGTGTGCGGTTCTGTGTCAGGGGCAAACTGCAATGACACGAGGATTTACTGCGATGAAAACTCGCGATGGGCATACTGAACCAGCATCAGGGGCTCTGAGTTTAGCACGCGCGTGTGCAACACTGCATCATAGAAATACATCCGCAATTATACATCTCTGTCAGATAAACCCGTATGTGCAGAATGTCATCAATCAATCGTCTTCGTCTACTGTATCAGACAACATCAAACCTCCAACGACGATGCGCCAACAGGTAGGGGCTCAATCGTTTTTACTGAACTGCAACGTTATGATACGAGGTACAAGCGCATTTGCATTTCAAGGGACCAATGCCCACGCAACAGTAAGATGCCCACAACGTAGTACTACATTTGCTACAACTCACGCATTCCGAAACTGCCAAAAATGCTGGATATTCCAGATGGCATACGGCTTTTCTAACATTCGTGTGTGTGATGCGCCAGTTGGTTCAGTAGTCAATTTTACTTCCAACTTGCATGTGGATACAAACCGTCTACACATACTTTATGCTTCAGTTAACCTTGCTGGCGATACCGTGCATGACGTTCTATTTTTTAACATTCTTTTTGACGACTTGGACCCGTCACATGTCCAAGTATCTATTCAAATTTCCGGCGACAAGATCCGTATATCACACAATGGTCACATCAACTTGTGTGCAAAACTCCGTAAATTTCGAAACCGTTCCCAGCAAAGAAAAGAAATGAGCAGTTCCAAACTAATTTGTCATCGCACCGCGATGATTTGCATGAGCATTTACAACGGAGCACCGCACTCCACTTATACCTTGGAAACTATATTTCAACCTCATTTAAGTGCAGACCCACACACGACGCCAAGATTTAGAACAGAAAACGCCACACCGACCATAGATGTGTATTGGATCAATCACAATGTATCACAATTGAGCTGCACTGCGAGAACATCACCAGTACGGACTGTGGTTGCGACAGTGTACAGTAAAAGTGGCCAATTATCCCAATCGAGCCAAATTCACGGATGTACAATTCAGGGACAGCGAGAGACAACATTAAAGTCTATTGAGCTAAAAAAGCGGATTTACAGCGCGGACCCCACCGTTTATGATGCCAAGTGTACTGCTAAATCAATTAAACACATTTACAACATCTCATGGAAAGCACTGACACCACTTGAACCACTCTGTAATGACAGCCCCCATACAAGTTATATATTTAGATATAAGGATATGTACGATTCGACAAGAAAATACCAGCATAGCTCATATTCAATATACATCAACGCATTCAGTATGTTGTGTTCACTCACTAGTAGCGCAACTATGAAGGTGAGCATTGCTGCAAAATTGGATAGCAAATCGACATTGAACCAGCATGCGTACATACACGCCCCACGTCACTCCATGGAATTGTCGAATTATACCACAGCAACGATGTTAAAGGTCCTGAAATCTGAATCCAACAATTACAAGTGCACCTTGTCGGAACATCATCCATGTGATACCCTTTCGAAAGACCTTCTTGATTACTCAGAATTTCCCCACTGTGTTAAAGGTGGTAGAAATGCAGCTGTGCCGCATATCACACAAACTTGGAGCGCGCGCCATACTGATTTACAGTCAACAACAACTACACAAGTTGCACATTTGGACATATACGGCGGTTCTGGTGCAATTGGCAGGGTTGTATACTTGTTTGCACCGGTGTTCTGCCGCAATACAGTGTATATGACCGGTAGATCGGGTCGGACGACACAAGGTGACATGTCGCTACAATCTCACATGCTCACGTCATTGACATCTATCAACCACTCAAGCACATCCGATGCTTTTTATTTGCACAGCATGCGACGTAAATACGTGAGCCATGCTATATTTGCAACGGGAAGCTTACGAGATGCGATGATATTTAATCAAACAGTCAAGTATATGCGACTGGCAATGAATTCTAAAACGGATGCGGCTTTGTTGGATGCCAGCTACAACACAAATGCGCGGCGTGTGATATTATTTTCTTCTATTTCAGGTCTAATATGTACATTTGGTCAAGTTAACTACGCGACTGCAAATGTCTCCGTTGATGGGCATTGCGTTGATGCACACCGTTGTGGAATTAATAAAGTAAGTATTCAATGGGGAGCATGGGTGGATTTACCTGGGATGATGAAGATCGATACAATTCAAGCAATCAGATTAGCTCGGACAGGCATTAACTATGTTCATACTGAATTTGCTCTGTACACTCTGAACTTGATACTAAATGCACTAGAGAAAACGAAAACACCTGTTCTTGCTGTAAATCGTTTCAATTGGTTGCTATTCAAAAGTGAGTGTTTTGTTACGCCATGTAATACGCGTCGAAAGAGATCTAAAGCTTTAGATGCGCGTGATATGGCATCAGCCGAAGCAGTTGTGATGGAGGAAGTATCGCGTATACTTGGAAGACAAATACACGTAGACGAACCATTTATCGAGGCCGGGCTGGATAGTATGTGTCTTACAGAGTTATCCCGATCTTTAGACGCTCGATTCGCTATCAGTTTGCCTGCGACCGTTATGTTTGATTATCCAACTATACAAGCGCTCACAAATTTTATAAACATGGTACTACAGACGCCACTCGGATATCAGCCATGTGGTCTAGTTGAGACGGATGCCAAGATGTGCACTGACTTGGGTACTTTGACCATTTCTGATGCATCTATCCGAACTGGCAATTGTAAAAGTAGTGAATGCGTGCAGATGGAAAAGTTTTGGACGATGATAACGTATGGTAGCGATGCTGTTCGTGTAGTACCGCTAGACAGATGGGACGTTGACTTTTGCAACTCACACGGCATCAGTCAAGCACGTGATCCGATATGTGAGTCATACAGTAGACATGGATCTTTTATACGAACTCTCGACGTGTTCGACGATACATTTTTCGGATCGACTGTATGCAATCACACACTTGAACCACAACAACGTGAGCTTCTCAAAGTCTGCGGCGAACTTGTACAGTATAATATCCAAACTGAGCACTTTGATTTACCAGAGAAGCCGATAGCGCTTTTCGTTGGCATATGCACAAACGACAGTGATGTCATATTTAGAGAAGCGGTCGCTAACGAAACCGTTCACTCGCTCAATCATGATGAGAAGAAAGTTTCAGGTATCATTCAAAGAATGTCGGAATCGACTTATGCATTCGCATCAAATCGAGTTAGTTATATGCTTGGACTTCAAGGAGCATCGATGACGACCGACTGTGCATCTGCATCCGGATTAGTAAGCACTCATCTTGCAATGATTGAGTGCAAAGTCCAAAACGTGCAGTTTAAACATCAAGGGTTTCAATCAATCGCATGTAGCGCAAACATCATCCTTCACAGACAACTTGCAGATTTGCACACAGCGAGGAAAATGTTTCCACGGGATGGCCGATGTAAGACTTTTGATGAACATGCCGATGGATTTGAGCGTGGTGAAGGTATTGGGGCTCTTATTATACAAGTGCACTCATCGCTGAAGCCCATTAAAACTGATCACGTATGGGCCAAACTAATGGGGTCTTCATGTATACATAAAGGTGGTGGCGCGTCACTTCGTGCACTTCGTGGTCCTGCAATTGAATATAAGGTCAAAAATGCGTTACGAGATGCAAATATTATGCCGAATGATATTGCGTACATCGAAGCGTCTGGCCTTGGCGAACCGCTTGGTGATGCTATCGAGGCTGGTGCGTACCAAAATGTTTTTTTTGCACAACAGCTACACCGTAGTCTAGCTCTGTGTTTTGGAAGTGTGCACACGAATGTGGGTCATTTGGATGGCGCGTCTGGTATGGTTTCATTATTGAAGTCCGCGCTAGGCGAACGTAACATGATGATCGCTCCTCTAGTGCATTTTACAAGATTGAGCTCTTTGATGAACGGTAGCTGCGGCGCTGCGCTAGCAATCGAGATGGGCCACACCTGGCGGGACGTAGAGATATGTAAACTGTCATGCTTTCCGATGATAATGCGGCCTAACCCATCTGGAGTTTCAGGCACAAGTTCATTCGGCTACGGAGGAAGCATGGCACACGTTATCACCTGTTGCATGGCGACGGAACAAGAGTTCAAAATGCGAACATCGCGATGCTTGAAAGAAGTTGCGATTTCACGAATTTCAATCAATCTACCAGTAATTCGGCCCGATATCAATGACTATATTTGCAATGTGGACGACTTCGTTCGAAACTTAATTTGGAGCGAGCTTGATATAATGGTTGATAATTTTAAATACCTCAAGCATGCGATCAACATAACAAGAGATGTGAACAACAGTGAGTGTAACCACACAATCATATCCAAGTTTACATCATGTTTATATAGCAAGTTCAATTTAGATTCCTCAAGCACATTATCAGGTGACAGAGCAAGTCACTTGGGGTCTACCATCAAAGTATTCGCAAACTACATTGTGCGCCATGTCGTGTACAAAAGTGTTTCAAATTCATTATCGCTAGGTGCGAAAGTGCAATTGTGGCTTGATATGCAGGTGAACAAATATTGCGCTTTGTCGATCTCCCGGACTCGACCACCAATAACTACACGCCTTAAACGTAACATTATTTTCGTCCTCGCCTCACCTAGGTCTGGATCCACTTTATTGCAAATGATTTTAAATTGCCATTCTCTGATATGTGCACCTCAAGAACTATATTTGCTAAATTTTCAGACCATGCGAGAACGTACTGAATCCATGCAGCGCGGCCATAGGTGGGCTCTTGAGGGGCTTCGAAAAGCCATCGTAGATCTGAAGCGTTGCTGTGCTGATGAAGCAGATAAAATACTAGGACAGATGGAAACTCTATCAACGCAGCAGGTGTACAGTGTTTTACAAGAGTGGTGTGGTTCGCGGATTTTAGTTGACAAGTCCCCTCCATACGTATGGTCATTAGACACGATGCTTCGTGCTGAAGGACTATTTGAAAATGCAAAATATATATACATACATCGCCATCCTTGGGCTGCGATTGAGTCAATGACAAAGCAGGTATTGGATGTCGGACATCTCTCTGGCAATTTGCATACATGTGGGAAACTGTGGAATGTTGCCGATACATGTGGGGCACATGATCATGATGTGCTGAAAAGAGTTTACGACCACATGGAAAATTTGTGGGCATTAGGCAATGCTAACGCGATGCAGTTTCTCGAATCGATCGATAGCTCGCGGGCACTACGTTTATCATATGAAGAATTAGTTTCTAGTCCCGAAAATCAAATCAAGATGGTTTGTGATTTTATGGGGTTATCTTATGAAAATGGAATGTTAGACCCTTACAGCCACTCCGCAAAGGCATTTGAGCCTACTATCCCTGGCGGACTTGGTGCTGGAGATCCGCACATTATGAAACATCAGAAAATAGACTCAGATCTTGCGTATGGTTGGAAAGCGGTGCGGCACCCTACACAATTATCCACTTTTGCCGAACACGTCGCATTAAAACTTCAGTATTCGATGCCAAGATGGAAAATCAGTTCAAGCATATTTCCTGAAGAAATACGAAGATTAAACGAGAACACAAATGGTCCTGTCATCATATGCATGTGCGATGTAGATGGGTCATGTGAAACATTTGAAAATATTGTGTCTGAAGCACGTGTGGCCGCGTTCAGTATATCCAGTAATCTGGGCAAATTATCTGCATTCTATAGCATTCACGATGTTGCACTACTTTATGCGGACATCATTAGAAACGAGTTGGGCTTAGATGGCTCTGACGATATCATTCTAGTCACCACTGGTTTCGGTGTGCAGTTAGCTCTGGAGGTAGCAAGCATATACCAAAACGCACGAGATTTGCCACATCTTGAGCAGGCTTCGCATCAGTGCAAGTCGACGTATACGTATCCACATACGCTGGCTTTATTCAGTGTATTCAATCGAGAATACGAGTTACTTATAGCAAATCCAACTTTTTTTCAGCAACATTTTGTCATGTTTTATGTTCTGTGTCGTATGTTTCATACAAGGTGTCTACAGGTGGCAAGCGACATTAACAGCGCGTCTTACTACTCTGTTTGTAAGTCGATAAAGCGAGGGAACATGTCGTTATCAGACACAATCTTAAAATTGTTGAGTTGTTTTGAAGACCAAACGCAAGCGCGGAGAGATTTATTGGACGCAGATACAATTCATAAGTGCTATTACGGCATACTCACGAGTTTTACGTTCAGAGATTTATTTTCAAACTACGATGCTGGAAACAATTCTAATATCATAGATAAAATATTTTGCGATCGCAGAAATACCTCAACAGGGAGTGCAGTCTGTCAAACAGACAAGTATCTCACCGATCAATACTTGGAAAATGAAAATGTCGAAGACACGTTCGACGAGATAGCACGCACATCCATGCATTCGTTTGTGTCATTTTTGGAAAATATCTCACAGCATGTAGCAGGAAATGTGCAGGAAACGTAATAGAGATATGATTTACCAACGTTGGAACATAAAAATCCTACTGAAACACTACACTACCAGTGCTCTCCATAAACGTTTACACGCGGCGATCATATGTGCAACGATATTATTTCATGATCGGCCACCGGAGTTTGTGATAGCTTTACTGGAGCGTTCTTACAGAGACATTAGGACGAGTACTCACTCCAGCAGTAGAAATCGACATCTCTTTTCTGAAATTTTGAAAGCTATCTTTCATACCTTTCTTAAGCATCCTCGCATGTTTCCGGCCTTCTTTTACTGCCGCCTTTCTTTCCTTCTTTTGTAGTGCTGACTCCCCCTTACGATTAATATTGCTCCGCCAAGTTTGATCCTCGAGTGGGAAATCGTTTGCGACGACTGGTGTGACTTCTATTTTTTGACTGTAATTTTTCAATCTTTCATCGTCTTTGATAGAAAGTACATTCCTTCGCTCATCATAAGAGTCACCAATAAGCTTCGGGTGATGAGATACATTGCTATGCATACTCAATACACTTTCACAATCATATGAACGCGATTGTATGTGATATGCACGTGCGCCACGGCGATTTATTACGTCAGAAAATGTCAGTTCATCTGCTCGAACTTCCATGTGTCGTTTGTCTAGATTTGCGGCGTTTGTATTTGCACTGTCATGGATGCGCAAGTCATGGTGCGTTTGAGCGACTTCTGTGAATTCTCGTCGCTCAGGCATTATCACTGTCGATGCACCAATATCTTCATTGCTATATTCGCTCATGATGCGATCAAAAGTGCTGTCATGTGAAATCTTCTCTTCACTGTTCCTTTCTGAAACTTGTTCCATTTTGTTGAGTTCTAACATACTTGAGTCTAGACGTAGAGCTGAGGTACCCGCAATCATTTCATGTGCATTCATATCGATAGGCATGCCAATCCTTCCATTCGCAAGTTCAAAAATGTTATCCTGTAGTGAATCGTATTCTGAAGCACCCGCATTGAAATTATAGTCATCCAACATTTTCATGGTGTCTTCAATTTCTTTGTCTATACCCGCTGTGCCACGTTCGCGATCTTTTGATAAAATCTCCGGAACAAAACTATTGAGTGTGAAATCTCCACTACGTTCTTCATCAATTAACTCCGACGGCTCCTGTGCGTCACGTGCACAAACACGTAAGTGTCTCGAATAGTCATAGCCGTCATCTGGAAGTCCTAGATTTTCCCTATCCGCAGGAAGCAGCTCATGTGTGTCACTATGATCTTTGTTCGAACGTATTTCATTTCCCATGAAACAATGGCTTGAATCTACAGCGATGCCATCTGACCCGAGCACGTCTTCCATCGCGTTTACATCAGTCCTAACCCAGGTCACGTGTCGTTTCGTCACACCAGAACTCGAAGCTTCATCTGCGTTATTTCCTGGCAACAAAAAGTACGTCGCCGCGTTTTTCTTGTCGATAAACGCGTTCTTCTTCTTCTTCTTACCGCCCATGGTGTTGGAGAACGTACGCAATCAATACTGGCGCCGCCGAGTGCCTCTCCAGGAAGGGCAAAAGACCTGGAAATTTGAGATAAAGTGCTTTCATTACTAAACCTCATTTTTATGCCATATACTCATATTAAAATAAAGGAAATGCGTATCAAAGCACGTAACAATAGTTATCACTGGCAATTGTGTCGTTTGTATGGTAGTCACCTGAATATTTGCACATGCCAAGGTATCGAAATAATTGTTTCGCGTTGCAAACTCAAAGGACGAAGAGCAGGTGCCGCACGCAGTCTTTCACACGCGTGTGAAACTCTCCAGCTCCCGGTACCAGTAGAAAGGCGTATCAATCGGGTCAACCTACCACAACATCATGACCGGAATACACAGTGACACGACAAAGAGCCGAGTTTGCATATTTATAGGACTCGCCGGTTCTGGAAAAAGCAGTCTACTGGATTGCGCTTCGACACACGCCCGTTCTACAGGAGAACTTCCTTACATAATGAATTTGGACCCAGCCGCCACCAAACTGGCGTATCAGACAAACATAGATATACGAGATACGATAAATTACAAAGCGGTCATGAAAGAATACAATCTTGGACCAAACGGTGCAATTTTAACTGCATCAAACCTGTTTGCAACGCGTTTTGACAAAGCTTTACGCATTCTCGAAGCTCGTTCAAAAGAACACAGGTGGTTTTTCGTCGATACACCGGGACAGATAGAGATATTTACATGGTCAGCAAGTGGTATGATGTTCACAGAAATGTTTGCTAGTAGTTTCGACACAGTTCTTATTTACGTCATTGACACGCCCCGGTGTGCAAATCCTCAAGTATTGATAGGAAATATGCTCCAAGCTATCAGTGTGCTATATCGAACGCAGCTTCGACTGATAGTTGTATTTAACAAGATAGATGTCGCGCCACACGAGCCACTCTTGAACATGCTATCAAATTTCAACTCTTTTCAGCAGGAACTCGAGTCGCAGCAAAGTTCATTTTCAACGACGTTGACGCAGTCTTTGAACGAAGTGTTGAATGAATTCTACGAGCATCTAGACTTTGCAGGCGTTTCCGCAATAAATGGTATGGGAATGAGCAGTCTATGGGAGATTTTGGCTGAAACAAAATGAAATCGAACCGCTACGGTAGGCTCACGTAAACAAAACAAGGTTGACAACAGGCATTACATGGTATTACATAGTCAAAGTGTGCATAGTTTACACGCACTTCTTCATCAAATAGTAGTTAGTCACATGGGCAAATAACCACAGATACGAGTCAACTCTACTCATAGAGACTTGAAGAACTTTTCCAAGGTTGCAAAATAACTTGGCTGGTACATCAGGTCATTGTGACCACCCTCGCCAAATTCATGAAACATCTTTTTTTCGCAACTAACTGCTTCATACAAGCGCCTGCCGCTCCAGAGTGGTACGATAGAATCATTTTGTCCGTGCAAGCTAAGAAAATGAGTGTTGCGACTGAGGCACTTGGCACTCGAAAGCGTATTACACCACTTATCTTTCATAATGAGCTCAATAGGTAAGTACCTAAACATATTTTTCGCCAAATCGCTACAAGAGCTTAGACCTCCTTCACTGACTATACCACTAATTCGTAGTTCAATAGGAGTCCGCATCAGAGCATTAATTCCAACAGCACTACCAATGCTTTCTAGGTGCAATACCAGCTTCTGGTGTGTTTGCAGCGCTTGATTATGAGCCCAAGTTATTGCCGCCACTGCATCTTCGATGAGTCCGTCTTCACTCACATATCCATCATTCCCACCATATCCCCGATAGTCAAAAAGTGCTACAGTGCAACCAAATCGCGTTCGAACTCGATATGCCCAGTCAAGGCGGTGAAGACGACTGCCCGCGTTTCCGTGCAGGTGTAGAATGAAAATGTGAGAGAGTGCCCCATTCAGCTCGCGCGACCACAACCAGCCTTTTAACCTTAGTTTATCTGTCGTCAAGACTTCAAAAGTACAAATTTGTTGAAAAACCGATGGTAATGAACGTATGCTTGGTGGCGACTCCCTGCTCGGAAAGTACTGGAATCTTCGTTGTGCGATCCACAGGAACCCAACCAGTGACACGTAGCAGTAAGTCGCAAACGTCGCTGCGCACTTCAAAACATGCGTCATCTTTTACTCACGACCGTTAACGCGTTACGCGTATGCATCGGGACTGCGCAGCCGAAAATGTACGTGCGCTCGACCTCATTGTTCCAGGGGTAACGGATTGTATAGCCACATACAACGTAGAGTGTTGAAATTTTATATACAAGTCATATAAGCCCCCAATATAGCATGATTCGGGTTTTGCTGCGATCGTAATTCGAGTGGGATTCGACTATGGGGGTTGAAATGTGGTATATATCTGACGGGGTGGGACCTGCTCGCCCAGTCGCCAGAATAAAAAAACCGCGTGTATTTTTGACGACGATGTAGTTGAAAGATTACGAGCGTGACCGCCGTTACGACAAAACGGGGAATAAATCGAGTTGCTTAACTAACCAAGAAAGAATACATAATTTTTTTCTTCTCTGCGTTCATCTCATTATTCATGTCCAGTGGTTTCAGACTGTTCCGGGCTAGTACTGCGAAGAAGAGTGCGGGTCTGTTTACTGAGTCAGCAACAGCGGACGGACTCAGTGCGAAGTCGCATAAAGATATTGAACGCGATAATGACGACCAGGAGCACAACGAAATCATGCAACGCGCTCAAAGTATCGCTGTTGATTCAAGTGCATTACTTGCGTCAGCGCCCGCGTTACAGAAATAGACACTGTGTTTCTACCAGATGGAGTGTTCTTCGAAACCAACAGCTTCTTTAATGGTACAAATCATTAGGTGAAGGCATTCAGCTATATTAGTGCAATAAAGAATGTGCGAACCTTGAGCTTATTTGCTCAATATAGTCTCCAGTCTACTTACTCTACTCCCAAACTGAATCGCCTGTTTTAACCGAGTCGACGAGACAGCTAGGCCTAAATGAAATGCACTTCTTCTAAGAAGTAATTTATCTTCGGCGCCATTTAGCAGGGCTGCATTTGCATGTTTTGTGTGCATATCACGAATTTCGTACACAAGTTCTTCATCCAAAAAAGGGTATCTTCCTTCACGCCCCAAGTCTGAAACAACCCTGTCGTCTCTCCCCATATTACGTAACCATAGGCGTTCTAGGTCTGTATTCAGTTCTTTTATAAACATTTCTTTCCCACTCGTTTCAAACGCCAGCCTATGCCTTCGATAACCGCCCAAGAGCTCATCTGCACCCTGTCCAAGTAGGACAATTTTTGCACGCGAGCAGTAATCAAACGTTTCTATTTCCCCATCTGGGCTGTAAAAAGTTGAACGACCTCTCGCTCTTGTGGCAAACCATAAAGCAAAGCCAATATTAAAGTCCATCGTGGTATCTTTTGGATGAACAAGCGACTTAACGTGAGTGAGATACTTGAGGACATCAACCTCGCCAACATTAACTTCTATAAAGCGCCAGCGCCGGCACGGTGAAACTGTTCGTAGTTCACCGAATGCTCTGCGCGCCGCTAGTCGATCAGGAGAAGACCCGTGATGAAAGCAAACATTGCACAAATCTATAGTATCCAAAATCGGTAAATGCCTATGCGCTAGCGTGGCTAACACAGTACTATCTAGCCCACCAGAAAATAAAATCATGACAGTTGCAGCGTCGGAGCCTGAAGAGTAGTCTAAAACCTGACTCGTTAAGTATTCACGTGCATGAACTCTTGTCTCTACAGATCTATCTAGGGAATTGATGAAAGCGCAAATCGGCCTGACTCTTTCGCTTGAACCTCTCCAACTTTGCGTTCCTTTACGTTCGTTCAAGCACTTGTAAATCCTGCCGTTCCAGTTGTGCACAGCCATATGGACTTCGCTTTCACGACACTCAGTACTTTGAGAGAAGCGCAGATGATAAACCCCGCAAGATAATTCACTCCAATTAAGATTCTCTTGACCAGGAATCACACTGGGTGCCGTAGATGCCACCATGAAGCGTGGGTCCACAGCGTCAGGTAAGTGAAACAATAAACTCCTGCGTCCAAAACAGTCTCTGCCAATCATGATTTCATTCTTTTTCAAGTCGCAAAATATGAGACTCCACGGCCCTCTCAGTTGCGATAGCACCTGGAGCCGCGCTTCAAACGTCTTAGAATTAATGAGTGAGGTATACAGCTGCATAGTATCGCTCACTCCCTCGCCAGCGAAAGGTAGGCCACTATAAATCTCACCGTTAAAAGCGAGAGCACTTTTTTCAGCATCTAGATAAGCAAGTGGACAATGTATTGTTTTCAGCCCTCTAAATTGCAGAAGTGAAGCTCGCAATACAAACATCACGTGATACATGCTGCCGGATATCAACCCAGTAGAGTTTGGCCCCCGTCGTGACAGCATATAGTTCAAGCTAGTGTCGCATTGATCGCTTTCGCGTCTCTGCCGTGTTCTCAAACTGTACACGCTATCACCGACGTATATTTTACCTTTACCCTCCAGTATCAAGCTGAGTCCGCACATGGTTGCGTGAATAACGCCAAATATCGAAGTCCGACTGCCGACTTTTAGGACCTTCAGCGAACACGCCGCCAGTGCTTATTGTGTGATACACCAAGTTGCCGAGGTAGCGCGTTTTCGCGAGGCGTGTGTCTTATGGCACATTTCTGCAGCAGCTTGATGGCACTGTTCTTGTGAACGAGTACTGAAGTGAACACTTTTTACTTTTCTCCAGTCACAGTCGATGTATGGGAGTGCACCCGTAACTTAATAAGGCGCGCAGCCGCGCGATGTTATCATTCGTCTTTAGACAATAAAGATCACGGTCCATGATGAAACAATGATTTAGTACAATACGAGATACTCAGAACAATACTTCAGTAATTAGGCCAGCATAAAACTCAGTCCCAGTCAAAATGTAAAACCGCAGCGTAACGGTAACACACCCGCGTTTGAGCTGCACCTCAGAAATCGCTGGTGACCCCATCCCCATCCGTTAACAGACAACTTCTGAAAACCGGACTCGATATACGGCAAAGGACGGGGAAGCAACGCACTCAAGCACGTCGGCACAACGATCAAACATCAATGTCTCGGCAACTCATCTCACTGAAGCACGCGTGCAACAGTGTACGACAGAGGCGCACTCCTTTCCCGGCCGTAGTTGGGTGAGACGCCAAATGACTCGATATCGTGTTGTTACTGACTCTTTTACAAGCAAACACTTTACCAGAGCTGCCCAGACTGATACAGTACGTCTTTTAGACTAATTTTGGACGCAACTAACCACCGGAAAGCAAGTAAGCATCTGCTTGGAAGGAAATATCAGTTCCGGTAAAAGCACGTTCTTAAAGGAAGTGCTATCAAGGAGTAGCGGGATCAGAGTACGCACGTCCAACACATCTCTTATTATCTGATTAAATGTTACATGGGTTAGGACCTCATCCACACTGTACCAGAACCCGTTCAAAGCTGGCAAAACATACCACCACGCCAACCAGACAGAGCTCCGCACAACCTACTAAAAGAGTTTTACAATGACCCGCATAGATATGCGTATACGTTTCAAAATTATGTTTTCATGACGCGCTATCTGCAAGAACGAGGTAGCTCAAATTTCAGTACTCCCTTAAGGATCCTGGAAAGGAGCGTCTTCTCTGATAGAAATGTATTTGTTGAGTCTGTACGGGAGCATGGCTGGTTATCTGAACTAGAGGGTGATCTATATAACGCATGGCTTTCACCGATGATCAAGGTTTTTGTATTTTAGGTTGGTAAGACAAGTTAGCACTGACTCCAGAAAACAATAGGCACTTCCCACACTTGTCCCAGACGGTTTCATTTATCTCAGAGCCCGACCGGATGTATGTATGAGGCGATTGCAACAACGAGCACGTGGCGAAGAATTAAATGTTACTTCTGATTACCTCCAGTCATTACATGACAAACACGAAAAGTGGTTGTTGAACGTAAGTAACACGTTTCGCAAGTAAATCAGCTATCAGCTAACATGGATACAGGACGTTCGAGAAGTTATTGTGGACTCTGAACAGTTAAATATCAGTTTTATTTCGGATACCGCGTGCGGAACTTTTCAAGAGGTGCGATATTCGACATTATCAACCATGTCAAAACTCAGCAATTGTTAGAAACCCGTCCTCATTGTTGAGTATGACGACGAAATCGATTTTAACGCACGGAACCTCGATTTGCAAGCGATGGTCAAACAAGTCTGGAAGTTTTACGAGTTTATTTCGTCAACTAAAGCATAAAATGCTGTCATTATCACAAGCTAGATACACCCGACAATAGAATAGGCTGACTTAATTATTTACAGTATATTCTGGCATGCTATCAAAGTTGAGATACCGATATGTGTCACTCGGATTTTCATTTAGTGCGCCCATGTATTTCATATACTCGTCATTGGATGGTATTCTTCCCAATATTGCACTAACTGCCGCCAGTTCTGCGGAAGCAAGGTAGACGTTCGCACCCTTGCCTAATCTGTTAGGAAAATTTCTCGTGCTTGTAGAAACTACCGTACTCTTCTCGGCAACACGTGCTTGATTGCCCATGCACAGGGAGCAACCTGGCATTTCCGTTCGAGCACCAATAGCACCAAAAGTACTATAGTGACCCTCGGATTTCAGTTGAAGTTCATCCATCTTTGTTGGAGGAGCGATCCATAGACGGGTGGGTAGCTGACCAGCGTGCTCCTGCAAGAGTTTTGCAGCTGCACGGAAATGCCCTATGTTTGTCATACAAGAACCAATGAATACTTCATCCACTTTGTCACCAACGACAGCAGAAAGTGTGCGGGCATCATCGGGGTCGTTGGGCGCGCACACAATCGGTTCCTTAATTTCATCCATGTTGATTATTAAGGTTTCCGCATACTCGGCAGAATCATCCGCCGTGAGTAACTGAGGTTTAGATAGCCAGTCTTGCATGCTTGAAATTCGGCGTTCTAGTGTCCTTTTCTCGCCATAGTGATTCCCGATCATCCACTTCAGTAAAACGACATTACTTCTCAAATACTCGCGCACACTATCCACGCTCAGTTTAATTGTACATCCGGCCGCACTACGCTCAGCACTCGCATCTGAAAGTTCGAAAGCCTGTTCGCACTTTAGGCTCTCTAATCCTTCAATTTCCAATACTCTCCCACTGAATGCATTGATCTTGCCTTCTTTAGCAACGGTTAAAAGACCAGCTTTTATTGCGTACAGGGGTATAGCGTGCACCAGATCTCGGAGTGTTATACCTTGCCGAAGTGTTCCGGTGAAACGTACAAGTACTGATTCAGGCATATCAAGAGGAATAACACCGGTTGCAGCCCCAAAGGCCACTAGTCCAGAGCCAGCTGGGAATGAAATACCAATAGGAAATCGTGTGTGCGAGTCACCGCCCGTGCCAACCGTATCTGGAAGTAACATACGATTCAACCAACTATGTATAACACCATCGCCGGGTTTGAGAGAAACACCGCCGCGATTACGAATGAAGTCAGGCAGTGTGTGGTGCGTATCCACATCGACCGGCTTTGGATAAGCTGCTGTATGGCAGAAAGATTGCATGACTAAATCTGCACTAAAACCCAAGCATGCCAAATCTTTAAGTTCATCGCGTGTCATTGGGCCTGTAGTATCCTGACTACCGACTGTTGTGACGCGTGGTTCACAGTACATCCCAGGGCGGACTCCATCAACGCCACACGCTTGACCGACCATTTTTTGAGCTAGAGTATATCCCTTAGAGTTGCTAGGCACCGCATGAGGTACTCTGAAAATGCGTGATGGTCCCAGACGAAGAGATTGACGAGCTTTATCTGTGAGTCCACGTCCAATTATCAAAGGAATGCGCCCTCCAGCCCGGATTTCATCAAATAAAACGTCACTCTTTAATGAGAAAGTGGTTAATGTTGCAGCCTCACCGTGTCTTTTAACGATGCCTTCATATGGAAAAATATCAATAACATCACCCATTTTCATATCTTTCACGTCCATTTCTAGTGGAAATGATCCACTATCTTCCATAGTGTTGAAAAATATTGGCGCAAGTTTACCACCGATACAAACACCACCTGTGCGCTTATTCGGAACGTAAGGAATATCTTCTCCCATATGCCACAACAATGAGTTTGTAGCTGACTTTCTTGAAGATCCCGTACCAACAACGTCACCAACGTAAGCCAAAGGAAAACCCTTCTCTTTGAGTGACGCAATTTGCGAAATGGGATCATGAACACTTTCACGTGGATTCTTAAGAAACGCAAGAGCGTGTAGTGGTATATCAGGGCGACTCCAGGCGTCTTGTGCTGGCGAAAGGTCATCCGTATTCGTTTCTCCAGGAACTTTGAACACGGTAACGGTAATCTTGTCTGGAACAGCCGGTCTATTAGTGAACCACTCTGCGTTTGCCCAGCTTTCTAAGACTCGTTTAGCAAAAGCGTTACCTGTTGCCTTTGCCTCTACATCATGGAACGCATCAAATATTAACAAGGTATCCGAAAGCGCTTTAGCTGCAATTTCGCCCACACTCGGGTCATCCAGTGCTTGAACTAGTGGCTGTATGTTGTAACCACCCTGCATCGTTCCAAGTATACGGACAGCTTCCTGGCGTGAGACGACTGGACTCGATGAGGTACCACGACCAACCGCTGCTAGCCAGGCGGCCTTTACATACGCTGCCTCGTCTACACCAGGCGGTACGCAGTTGATAAGTAGTTCGCAAAGTCTAGTCTCTTCGCCCGGTGCCGGTTTCTCCAAGAGTTTGAGGAGACAAGAAACTTGATTTGCTGTTAAAGGTTTTGGTGGTATTCCGAGGCTTGCTCTCTCTTTTGTATGCTGGGTATACTCCAACATGAATTCATCACGCGCCACCGAACTGAAGACTCTCAAGTTGACCTTGAATTTCTGCTCGAAGGTATTTATCGCAAATTGTGTGCTCACGTCTCGTTCACCCTGAGTCCGAGGTGTTGTCAAGCGTTTGAACACTGTCCTTGTGCAAGTCGTAGCGCGTTGCGCAACTCGTCGGCACAACATGCGTCGATATTACTAACGAGTCGGTGCACAGTTCTGTTGGTGCAGCGAGAAGGATTACGCCAATTGTTGGTGAAGGCTTCACCGTGAAGAGCACTGCCGCGATCGCGAAGAAACGTTAGTCAGAAAAGATCTGCGCTATGCTGGTTCAGTATGTTTTAGTCGCCCTAATAAGGAAGTGTCCACACGGGGAATATTTATTCCCCTCTATACGGATTTTCAAATATTACATGGAGTTACACGATATCGCGCGATTTTGCTTATTCACCTGTATTATAGGTTAAAATTACTAAAACGGTTTTATTGTTCTTAAGATTACTCAATATTGCCCTCGAGGTCGACGATGATCGGTCGACGAAATACGTACCAGATATAATTATGGTACTGTACGCAGAAAAGAAGCATACCGTTGCAAGGGTGGGTAGTACATGACTATAGTACACTAGTAATGTTAATATAGTACAATAAGCGTAAATATTTACGAAATTATTTTTACACGACAATAAGTGTGAACTGGTAAAAATTTTACCGTAAATGCATGGCGATTATTTCAACTGATCCTGGCTTCGCGAGCTATTTGCAACTCAACTTGCAAAAAGCGGCTGGTCATAAGCGACTGCACCTTCACTTCAAACAATTGAATCCACTTTGAAAGACGTGGCGTTCATGATATGCATTCGTCGTTCCAATCACTTGGATTGAACGCGGCACTTCTTCGAACCATAAAGAGGCTTGGATTCACTTCGCCAAGTTATATCCAACGAACTTGCATTCCAGCTATACTAGCAGGTGAAGACGTGATTGGCATTGCCAATACAGGCAGCGGTAAAACTGCCGCCTTTGTACTGCCCATCGTCCATATCCTAAATCATGATCCTTACGGAATTTTCGCGCTGTGTCTATGTCCAACCAGAGAGTTGGCATATCAGATAGCCGAGCAACTCACTTTGTTTGGCTCAAGCTTGTCCTTAACCTGTGAAGTTGTAGTCGGGGGTGAAGATTTACTAAAACAAACAACTGCGTTGCTCAGACGTCCAAATGTTGTTATCGCGACACCAGGGCGATTGGTCGAGCACTTCATGCATTCGAATGACGTCAAAAAATGCTTTCAGAAATTAAAATGTTTGGTTCTCGACGAGGCCGATAGGCTGCTTGAGGAAACCTTCGAGTCGGAGCTTCGATATCTGATCAATAGTTTACCAAGTAGACGACAAACATTGATGTTTTCGGCAACTATCACTACCAGTGTTACTGCTGTACAAACATTATCGAATATTAAAGCCGCCTATTTCGAAGAAAGTGGTAAATCAAAGGTGGTAGATGGTTGTCAACAGCTTTACTGTTTCATGCCAGAAAAAATTAAAGACGTTTATTTGGTTTACCTAGTTCGCTCGTTGTTGCCAAAGTCGACGAGCCGCGGTATCATTTTCACTTCGACGATAAAAAAATGCGAAATGGTCGCTCAGATGTTGAAAATATTGCATATACCTGCACTAGCACTTCATGCGGTCCAGAAACAACGCGACCGACGTAGCGCACTATCAATGTTCAAATCTGGTGTGGTAAATATTCTAGTGGCCACAGACATCGCATCACGCGGTCTTGATATTCCTGCTGTAGAAGTGGTGCTAAATTATGACGTTCCAAAAGATCCCAGGCAATATATTCACAGAGTGGGCCGTACTGCCCGATTCCAAACTTCTGGGAAAGCGGTAACACTTGTAACACAGTATGATGTAAAGATGGTTTCAGATATCGAAGCCGTTATAGGAAGACGACTTGAGAATTTCGAAACGAACGAAGAGCGCATCACCGCTCTTATTGGAGATGTATTTGCGGCTAGGAAACTGGCAAAAATACAAATGAACGGCGCGGGGGGCTTTGAAGAGGCGTTGAAAGCAAAAGAAAGCAAAAATCGGTTATCCAACAAAACGCGAGGGCTATAGAGCGAGCTCTCACATTATACCTGTGGTCATGAGACAAGCCAATTCTGAGAAGCCCGGTATCGTGTTCATCTTGGCTGCCGTGGTCTGAAAGGATGAGTTTTGGGGGATATACTAATGTGTGCATACCCGTATACTGTTGCAAAATATGCCACTCAAAGACTATCAACGTGCATTGTACTATCGATAGTATATACAGATGTAAGTATTACATAGACAGTCTCCTATCTCCATATCTCGCTTCTCAAGGGGGTTACAGGAGCATTCAGGATTCCGTAGACAAATTTTCGTCTCTTTTGACAAATTTTCACGTGAAAATTTGTCAAAACTTAGTATAGAGGTCTTAGTTACAAAGTATTGAGCTTTACTTTTATCTTCGCAACTCGCGCCGCGCGACGACGGTGGCGAAAAAAACGCGAAGATGTTCGTGCACATTATTCGACGCAGCGGAGTCGTGCGATGGAGTTCGACCACGCGAGTCCGTGTACGCGTTCGTGATCTATGTTTCATTCGTTCTATCCACTGCATATAATAGCATGGCTCCGAAATCACTGCTATGACGCAGTCTAGACCCCGCGTGGGGAAGGCATGATTTAGATTCTCATACAAAAGCTGCTCATCGTCGACCGCGTCGGCGAATTCAAAAATCTGTAAAATATTTTTGTAACTACAAACGTCTTTAAACCCAAACATCACTCGTCGAACGGTCGCGCGCGCTCGGCGCGTCGTACGACGCACCTTTGCGCGCGTGATTTCTCCAGTCATTTCTCAGTGCTCGAAAAACGAACTCGGACAAACAAACTTGTTTTAAAATCGAGGGGGTAAATCGACCGTTCGTGACTGAAAAGTGAAAAATTTGTCTAAAGCATCTTTTAGCAAAATTTTGCACAGTCAAATTTTGCTAAAAATGAAAATTTGTCTACGGAATCCTGAATTCTCCTGGAACCCCCTCACGTATTCAACGACATCATGAGAGATGATTCTTTTATTGTTTAGGCGTTGGAGTAAAACGAAATAGTTGTGGCGGCCGCCGACGACACGTTGACGGAACGAGGTCCAAGTGCACACTTCAAGCTCGGCAAGACGATAACTTTATTTCGCACAAACAGAAACGCACATAACGTGCCGTCTCCAGCTTTAGCGATGACGAGCCGTAGAGTTTGGAAAGACCATCACGAGAATAACGATGCGGGTGTCGAACACCTCAAAAAGCGTAAAATCACAGTGAAGGATACCGCGTTCGACGATGGAGAAGGTCCAACAGCGTATAATGCAAGGCGTGAAATAGCTTGGCTGTCTACTACCATAGAGAATTCAACTGAGCTGAGAGAAGTCGAACTTGTAAAGCATAATATATCGTGTGTTGCAGAACCCTTTAGGAGGTATGAAAGCATGGCCTTTTCGAGGGTTCCAGATATAAACGCCGAAGATGTCAGTAAAAGCGTAGTGACGACCGTAAACTTTCACCCTGGCGACGAGTTAGTGTGCACCGGAGGTTTAGATACACACGTTAGGATCTTCAAGGTGGACTGCAAAGCTAATGAAAAAGTTCACACTTTGGCGGTGGGTGCTCCTGTGTTTCAGGTAGAGTTTTGTAGGGAAAACTCAAGCGAACATATAATAGTAGCGGGTCGAGAACAGTTACTTTTTGGGCATGTAGAGAAAAATTTGATTGAAAAAGCCATGTTGGCGAAAGGAGCGTATACAAATGCTGGCTTCATCCAAAGTCCTGACTCGGCATTCATTGGAGTAATAGGATCTTCACAACTGACGTTGATTTCACAGAAGAGTCGCACGGGCGTGATGACGCTTCGAAGTAATTCGCGCATTAAAGCCGCGAGTTTCGATATTGATGGTCATCATGTATTTGGGTGCACAGACGATGGTTTTCTGCACTATTGGGATATACGAACCCAGCGTTGTGTCAAGTCAGCACCGGGTTTCGGCGGTGTAAAGAAACTTTGCGTACCTGAATCAAGTGGTAAAATCATCACTGGTTGTGATAATGGAATCACGCAAGTGTTTTCTATTGATTCTATAGAGTGGAGTGGTAGGCGCTACGATGGAAAAGTGGCCCAGCGTGCAGAAAAAACACTGTCAAACCTTTGCTCTGAAATTACGACACTTGAAACGTCTAGAAAAGGTGACATGATTGCGTTCGCTTCATCGTTAAAGAGGAACAGTCTTCGACTCTTCCATATTCCTTCCCTGAAAGTGATCGAAAAATGGCCTACCGCATCAACTCCTTTGAATTATGTATCCGCTTGCGCGTTGAATTATGATGGTTCACTACTCGCCATCGGTAACACACGTGGGCGTGTGCTCGCGTATCGTATCTCAACGCAGCAGTGACGTTTAAAAAATCTCTTACGTAGTCGTATTGTTTGTCATTGTCAGGTATTTGAACATAATGAATGGTGAACCTTTGACTTGAATTGACGAAGAAAAGCATTCAAATTGGCTCTTTTCCTTCGTTCGTGGCCGTGCACAACATTTGTATTAGATGATACTGCTCGAACGCTTATGTAACTGTGATCGCATTCTAATAGTAATTTATGTCGCCTGCTCCTCGCCAAAATAACTTGTCGCTGCAGAAATAAATTTTGCCTACCCCGTGATTCACGGATCTTGTTGAGTTCAAGTGTGCACTTTCTGACAGTGCCGATGGAGTGTATTGCTTTCGAGATTTGTGTCTGATTCAAATAAGAGTCAGTATCGATCGATTGCAGACGTGATCATCGAGTTCACAAATGCGCTACCTTGACATTCATTATGTGTCTCAACATCTGTACTTCCTCGTCGTTCTTTGACATACGTTTGTCCTCGGCAGCGGGTATTGGCAACGTGCGTGTGGACATGTGTATGAGAACGCCCTCCTCTGAAGTCGAATGAATTTCGACTTCGATGGAGTGGTAATTTCGACTGTCGAATTTGTGCATTTGCCAATATTATAAAGTTGCAGTTAGGGCGACTAAGAGGTCGGAATTAGAATAGTGAAATGCCCAAAGTTATTCCTATTCCCGAAAAATCGTGACTAAGAGGTCGAAAATAAGCTAATTTCTTATTCCAATTGCCCAAAGATTGGAATAAAATCGCCAAAGTTATTCCAATCTTTGCGATTGGAATAGCGATTGGAATAGCGACGACGAGTTAATGACTCAAGGATTTTTAGGGGGTCGCGGAGCCCGCTATTCTAATTCCGCACCTCTTAGTCTGAAATAGGAATAGCGAGCCTTCACCACGACGTAACTCGCACGTCTCGGCGCAAAGAGGTATAAAAAATCCGTGCGATGGCACAACAAGCGCACACGGCGACGATGTCGCGCTTTCCGCTCAGTGCGCGGCGACTTCCGCGTCTAGTACACGACGTTTTCGTTTCCCAAGCTTCACCAGTCAAAACTGTGGGTATGTGTTGACCAATTGTGACTCGAGGCTGTTCGCTATTTCAATCGAGGACCTCTTAGTCGGAATTAGCAGATTAGCATAAAATTGCAATATACACCCGAAAAAAGGCACTATTCTAATTTCGACCTCTTAGTCGCCCTTACAGATTTTGGATACGAGTTGAAGGTGACAAACGCGACAAAGTACATTTACTCCTTTTGTTTCATATTTTATATGGCTACTAATTAAACATACAGTTGCAAAACCTCGTATACTTTGAAAGTAAAATACGATCTTTCATACATGCGCAATTAGCGTATACTTTTAACCTACTGTGCCGACAAAGGAAACATGGGATGGAGCGCGGCGAACGGGGCCCTTTTGCACAACGCCGCAATAGAACAACACGCGAAGTGAGGCGAACCAGAAAAATTTACAGTCTTTACCTGCATATTCATCACACACTCTTAGTCGACGAGAACCGAGGTCAAACTTTACAGCATGATAGCGCGTTGCCACACACTCGCGTCGGACTCATCGTGCGCGTTCCGTTCACACACCGGACGTCGTTACGAGCACGAAAAGCACGTAAGGGCACCGAGCAACATTTATCGAAAAGTGTCGCTCGCTGTATGTTGCGCTTTCGAACCCGAAGACCACCTTGGGCACGACCACTACGCCCCACAGAGTGTGCGACGCACCGAGGGATTGTTCGGGTCGACCAGACCAGCTACCTGGGAAACAAACTACACAAAACGACTCGATGTCTATCGGCTTAGCTGCCAGAGGGGCGGTGGAGACGGCCACGGCGGAGATGGTAACAATGGTGGCGGTGATGGTGACGAGAATGATGGTCACGATGACAACCGTGAAAGTGGAGACTTGTTTCTTCTTGCGGTGATACCACACTCAAGTGAAAACCCGACTTTCTCTGAAGACGATGATTACGAAGAGTATGAAGAGTATGAAGACAGCGATGTTGATGACGTTGATGACGATGATGATGAAGAGAATGACGACAATAAAGGTTATGATGACGACGATGACGTGAGATATTCTACTATGAACCACAAAGTTAGCGGAGATTCACGCAAGGGTAAAAAACCGAAGAACAAGGATAATTTTATATGCGAGTCCGTTTTGGCCACAAACCTCCCAACAGGACCTGGAATACCCACAAAGGTACGAGGATGAAAGGCAAACAAAGATATTGAGAGACTAACCAATCTGTGATCTTTTGAAACAGTCTGAATTATTCCAAGGTTTGAACGCCCGCAAAGGGGTGGAACTCTCTAAGAAGGATCTCTCAGACGATTTAGAGCAACTTCTAAATACTGGTCTGTTTGCGAACGTAGACGCAAACGTTACCCCAAAAAACGAGGGTTATGCAGTCGAATTTGTATTCAGAGAAAAAATTTGGCCGCAAGTGCAGTCTTTCAGGGTATCGGGTTCATCAGTTCTTCCAAAAGATGTCGAGCAAGAGGTGCTGAACGCCGCCCGTAAGAGTCAGAATTGCACAGTACGCGTGCTTGCAACAGCTAAAAACATCATCGAGGGATACTATACGAGTAAAGGTCTAACATTTGGTACGATTTCTCACTTTGATGGGATGGAAAATGGAGAAGTCATCGCGCATGTTGTCGAAGGTGAAATCACTCGCGTTCAAACTGTGTTCGTTGATGATAATCTACAACCGATATCTGGTAATCGTGGCGTGACTCACCCTCGTGTCATTCAACGTGAGCATAATTTCAGAGTTGGGTCTTTATACAACGTGGAGGATGCAAAAACAGCACTGCGCGACATCTTCTTGTTACAATTGTTTGATAATGTACAAGTCGTCCCCAAGCCTGACGAAAGAGACCCATCTAAGATTCAAGTTGACATCTTGCTTCGTGAGAGGCCTACTAAAACTGCTGAGACAGAATTAGAGTGGAGCATCGCACCTGGTGAGGACGGACGACCTGATTTAGTCTCTGCTCGACCTGGAGGATCAGTGTTTTTTGAACATCGAAATCTCGATCGCTGGGGACGTCAGATGTTCGGGTCTATTTCTACTGCCAATTTCCTGCAACCGCAAGAGGATTTAGGTTTCAAGCTGGAGTATATCCATCCGTATTGTAAAGGTGACGGCGATATTGATAAAACGTCCTTGAAGGCCGCAGCTTTCAATTCTCGGAAAATCTCGCCAGTTTTTACCGGTGGACCATTACTGCAAGACGTACCTGGTATTTGGGTTGATAGGGCGGGCGTAAAGGCTACTTTATGTCAGAATTTCTCTCGCCAATCACGATGCTCCCTTGGAGCAGTGCTGGAGGAGGTCACTACAAGAGATGACTCGGGAGCCGTGTGTGCAGCTGGTGCTAAGCAATTATCAAATGGCTCCCTTTCGATGGATGGACCTAGGACAACAATATCTGAAACAGGTACAGATAGAGTAATGTTTTTTCAAGGTAATGTGACGCGCGACACAACGAAATTTGTGAATGGTACCCAAATCGGCTCCAGGGATATTTACCAAGTAGATCAGTCATTTCCGCTCGGACTCACTGGTCCAGTTTTCAATCGTTCCAAGGTTGAGTGCACCAGGTTCGTTCAGCTTATCGCTGAGAATAAAAAGACATTCGCGCCGCCGCCTGTGCTCGTTGCACACGCGCGCTCGGGTCACATCATTGGAAACTGCGCTGCATATGATGCTTTTACACTTGGTGGGCCGCATTCTTGCAGAGGGTTCACTGTCGGGGAGTTGGGAGTTGCGCGAACCTTTCTCGAGGCCGCGCTTGAGTTGCGTGTACCAATACCAGTTTTGAAGACGCATGCTTTCTGCTTTTGGGAATCATGCTCTGACTTGAGCTCAAGTGGTTCTGTGTCCGGGAACCCCACAGAGTATTACAGACGCGCTGGCAAAGGTACCACGTATGGGATTGGCATGAAGCTTGGTCCCGTTAGAGCGGAGTGGTGCGTTGATGGTAATAATGGGACAGGTTCATCCTTTGTGAGGTTTGGTGAACGATTTTAGCTCTAAGGAAAGCTTCGGGAATGAGCGGGGTTTTTGCCAGATTCATCTTGTTCCAAATTGTCGTTTACAAGATTGAGCATTATTCGTAGTATAGTAAGCGAATGATCTTTAGTGAAAAAAGAAATTTAACATAAAAAAAAGTCTTTTTCTGCGTGACCACTACTTATTAAGCAGTGCTTAATGCATGTAACTATCCTTGTACCGGTACAAAGAATAATTTTATACTTCAATTGCAACGGCAAATACGGGTTACCCTCGCAATTTGTTATACTCCGGCCGGTTCGAAGCAACGGTCGACTAAA
>Ga0255765_1000486_pt1 | contig 53225 bp, 29 predicted proteins | sample 041ome_8_FD_179965 | JGI IMG/M metagenome (GOLD analysis project Ga0255765, IMG submission 179965) | Coastal salt marsh microbial communities from the Groves Creek Marsh, Skidaway Island, Georgia - 041407BS metaG (version 2) | ecosystem: Environmental > Aquatic > Marine > Intertidal zone > Salt...
TTCCGCCAGGGATTTCGCGACCACGTCGACACCACCACCACCAACGACTTCTTCTTTTCCCGATGACGACGAATTCGACGACGACGACGCAGAGGAGGAGGAAGAGCGATGACGACGAACGCCCAAAACCACGACGGGAAGTGAGCGCTGTTGTTTTTGCTGCCGATGCAAAAACCCTACTTCTGATGTCGATGCTACCAACGCGCGGATTACTTTCGATGCGAACGATCGCATTTAAAGAGACCGAGAGCGCGTTCGTTTTAGGGAAAATTGGACGAAAGTTTTGGGGAGTTTTGGATAGAAATTGGACGAAAATTCTCCATTATTGCGATAACGCATAGCGCTTTATTAACATCTTCTCTCTCTCTCTCTCTCTGCCGCGAGAAAAGAAGAAACGATGATGATGTTATCGTCGTCGTCGGTGGCGATGATGTCGTCATCGCTCGCGATGATGTCGTCATCGTCGTCGTCGTCGTCTTCGCGACGACAACAACAACAACAAACAGCATTAGTCGGTCGAAGAACGACGCGCTTTCCGGCGACGCCGACGACGAAGGAGTCGTTGTCTTTGTCTTTGTCTTCGAGAAGAATCGTCTCGTCGTCGTCGTCGTCGTCTTTAATCGTCGCGCGCGCGAAGAAAGGAGGAGACGACGACGACGAAGCGGAGAAGAAGAAGAAGAAGAAGAAGAAGGAGAAGAAGGAGAAGAAGGAGAAGAAAAAGAAGAAAAAATCGTCGTCGTCGTCGTCGTCGTCGGATGAAACGAACGAACTGCTGTTGCAAGCGGTGCAGAGCTTAAAACAAGAGATGCAAAAGATGAAGTTAGAGATGCGAGCGATGGAGCCAGAGCGAGAACCGCTCGTAGCGCCGAGCGCGACGGAGGTTATGATGGGTAAAAATGTGAAGAAGAGTAGTAGTAGTAGCGACGAGGAAAACGGGAGCAAGACCGCTTCGCGGACGCAGAAGGAGAAGGACGATTACTTTAATAAAGTCGCGAACGACTTGTTGACGCCGGCGTTGGGAGAGACGATATCGAGTCCAGATGGGATTATCGTCGACGCCGCAAATTGGGCCGGGGATGGAACCAATCGAGGGCACGAGTGGCCTTTGCTGAGAAACGGCGACAACGACGTGTATTTGATGACTTTAGTGCACGCGGCGTTGATGGAAAATGGGTTTTGGTGCGGCGAAGACGACACGGAGGAGATGTATTTCGGGAAAAAGACGGAAGAGGCGGTTGAGTATTTTCAAGGCGCGCATAATCCAGCATTAGAAGTCAACGGCATGGTCAACTCGGAAACGTGGTTAGCATTGCTCGGGAAAGAGAAATTCGAGTGGGGACCGGCGCCGGGGGCGATTTTAGACGAAGACGTAGCCTCGTGTCGCGAAGGTATCGCTCGAAAAGCGTTCGAGGAGACGCAGAAGAAGTTAAAAGCAGTCTCTACGAAAGAGGACGAAGATCCGTACGGGGAAGACATCGATTCCGGTCCCCCTGCTGAGGATGATTTCATCGATGTGAAAGGCGCCTCCGGCACGTCCGTCGAGTGGCCCATCTTGCGACTCGACGAAGGCGGTTTAGCCGTCCACAAAATGCAATCCATGCTCGCTTCCCTCGGATACAACTGCGGCGAAGACGACGCCGAGTTCTGGTTCATGGGCGTCGACACTCAAAACGCCTTACAAACGTTTCAAGCGTCCGAAATGCTCCCGGAAACCGGCATCGTCGATTTCCAAACCTGGACGAAGCTCTTCGACGCGTGCGGCTTGCAAAACGCGACGGAGAAAACCGTCGAGGAAGCGTTCGCGATGGTCCCCGAGGACGAGTACAGCATCGACAGATCGCCCGGGTGCGAAGGGGAAAACCAAGGCGTCTGGTTGATTGGAGAGCAGAGGTACGAGAATTGCCAGCCTTCGTGAGGAGACTCGATCATTGATTATTCGAGCATGTTTAATATAACACACATACCTATTCGCTTTGAAGACACACACACACACTTACACAAAATCTTCATTCGCGAAACAAACTTTGCGCTTCTCGCCTGAAATATAATAATGCGATAGATACGACTAATATAATCTCGCGGAGACAAGAGAAGAAGAAGAAGACTACGAAAACGTGCGCGCCAGAGCGGTATGCAGTTCGAGAGTGCGTCGTCCGGCTCGAACGGTGGTGCCAATAAAGAAGAAGAACAAGAAAAGTTTCTCCTCTTCTTCGCTCCGAGTTCGAGTGGAAATGTCTCCACCGTTGCGCTCAACGTCAACGACGCGAAGGAGAAAGAAATAGCGACAAAGTTATCCTCCGTGTGCGCGGAGGAACAGAGTGGCTCCTCGGCAATTTTACCGGTGGATTGCGCGCCTAAATCGTCTCTCTCGTCCATCGCGCGATCGCTCGAATCGAAGCGAGTTGAAGATGAAATGGGAAAAAGGTTAGATGCGGAGATGGAGGAGAGCGCGAGGCGAACGCTGGAGCGCTTGTTGTCGCCGCGGCGGGGGGACTTTGACAACGTCGAGACGAAGAAGGATAAAATCGAGAAAATGTTATCTATAGCGTCTGCGAGGAGCGTGAACGTGAACGTGATGCCGAGCAGAAGCGATGGGGGTGGGTTTACCGTTGAAGAAGAAGACGATGAAGAAGGAAGCGGCAAGACGAACGCGGCGAGGCGCGACGACTCGTACACGTTCTTCGGCGGAGACGCGAGTAGTAGCAGATCTGATTTCGTTCGAGGGAGCATAACGAACGCTCCGCATTTGCCAGGTGGAATGCACGAATTAGCGTTGAAGACGGAGAAGTTGAGAGTAGAGAGGAGGCGAAGAGCCCATCGCTTTTGGTTAGAGGAGTATATTGGCTCTCTCGGAGAAGCAGAAGATGGGGGGACCATTTTTAGGGGATGCGCGCCGCCTGGGTTCGAACGGTCCGTCATCACGGGGCGAGAGAGACAAGCGACGGATACGATTGATGCTTTTGACGACGAAGAAGGTGGCGTCCACGTTGGCGAGATTGCCGCGGCGGCGATGGAAAGAGACCAGGAAATGAAACGGAAAGCTGAAAATGCGGCGAAACGATTAGGTATGTTGACTTTTGAGGACGTTCTGGAGAACGATTGGATGGAGTATACTAAAGAAGAGGAGGAGGACGAAGAAGAGGAACAAGATCACGAGGAGGAAGAAGAAGAGGGAAAGGAAGACGGAAGTGAAGATTTAGACGAGGAGGAGGGATACGACGACCCCATCGAAAATCTTTTGAGAGAACACGACCAGCAATCGACGTCTGTGGCTACGCAACTCGCCAAAGACGTTAAAGAAGAGATGAAAAAGATAGAAAAATGGGCAATTACGACTCCTGTGCCCGACGTTGATGCATTTTTCAGATCGACAGTGGGCGACTCGCCGGCAAAGACTTTCTCTTTTGAATTAGATGCGTTTCAAAAAGAAGCCATCTCTCGAATCGAACGCGATGAATGCGTCTTTGTCGCCGCGCACACTTCCGCGGGCAAAACTGTCGTTGCGGAGTACGCTTTTGCATTAGCGCAAAAACGATGCGCGCGAGCAATTTACACCTCACCAATCAAAACAATCAGTAACCAGAAGTTCCGAGATTTTACTGATGCTGGATTTGACGTCGGTTTACTCACAGGCGACGTGAGCGTAAAGCCTGAATCATCGTGTTTGATCATGACCACGGAAATTTTACGCTCCATGCTCTATAGAGGTGCGGACATCATCAAAGACGTCGAGTGGGTTGTCTTCGATGAAGTTCACTACGTCAACGATCGCGAGCGAGGTGTCGTCTGGGAGGAAGTCATAATCATGCTACCGAAACACGTGGGTATCATCATGCTTTCTGCCACGGTTCCAAACGTCCGCGAGTTCGCTGGCTGGGTAGGTAAAACGAAACGGAAAAAAGTTTTCGTCATGGGCACGAAGAAAAGACCAGTTCCACTCGAGCACGAATTATATTTTGGTGGTGACGACCCCGACAAAGATTTTCATCTCGTCGGCGAAAAAGAACAGTTCTTACCACTCGGCTATCAAAAAGCTCTGAAAGCGAAAGAGAGGAAAGACATGGGCGTGAAAGCGGCGCTGCTGAAAGATCAAGGTTTGAACAAGCAAGAGGTAAAGAAGCCGAACGCCGGTCGTGGGGGCGGGTCTGGTGCTGGCAGCAGAAATCGCACGCACCAACGAGAAGGTTTCATCAAGCAATCCGTGAGAACGACCGGAGGTGGTCAATCGACGAAAACAAACACCGGTAGAAATCAATGGGTTGAGCTCATACGCACGTTGGAGAAGAAAATGTTTCTTCCAATGGTCGTGTTTGCGTTCAGTAAGCGAAAATGCGATTTGCTCGCCGATGGCATCACGGGCATAGATTTAGCCACGGCAAAAGAAAAGCACGAAACGCACATCTTTTGCGAGAAAGCACTGTCTCGATTATCCCCGGCGGACCGAACGTTACCGCAAGTCACGAGAGTTCGCGAACTGCTCTCTCGCGGTTTAGGCGTACATCACGCCGGTTTACTCCCAATCGTAAAAGAAATCGTTGAAATGCTCTTCTGTCGAGGTAACGTGAAAGTTTTATTCTCCACGGAAACGTTCGCGATGGGTGTAAACGCCCCCGCACGTTGCGTGTGCTTTGAATCTTTGCGAAAACACGACGGGCAAGAATTCCGTTTCTTGTTGCCTGGCGAGTACACGCAAATGGCGGGCAGAGCAGGACGACGCGGAAAAGACACCGTAGGCACCGTCATTCTTTCGTGTTGGGACAATTTTCCAACCGAGAATACTTTGCGTAAACTTCTCGTTGGTACTGCAACAAAACTCGAATCGCAATTTCGATTGACGTTTGCGATGATTTTGAACGTGGCGAGAGCGGAAGATTTAAAAGTTGAAGACGTTTTGGCGAGATCTTTTGCAGAGTTTCACGCGCAGAAAACAGTTGGAAATCGGGAGAAAAGACTTCGACACGCGGTCATATCGTTGACGCGAGCGAGAGAGTTAATATCGAAAGAAGCATCTAGGGATCCTTTCAACTGGACGCGAGCGGTGGTGTGTTCTCGGGCTGCCAAACAGCTGGAAGAACTTGGCGAACGCGCGAACGAAGCAATCGTTAAATCCAAAGGTTTTCGGGAAGCGATTGGAAGTCCGGGCAGAGTCGTACTTGTAAAAGACGATAAAGGTGGATTCACGAGATTTGCAGTCGCTTTACGGGTAATCAAGGAAGAAAAAGACGGTGAGGTGAAAAGAAGTGTCGTCGTCATGGCGATTAAGGAGGAAGGTCATGGTGATGATTTTCAAGACGAGGATATCGATGTCTCGGTCGATACGTCAGACGCGAAGAAAGTTGAAGACGCGAGTTGCTCATCAAATCTTCGCCTCGTTTCCAAAAAGAAAAAGGACGACGACGATGACGACGATGACATGTTCGGAGGATTTGGCGGAGGAAAAGGTAAGAAAGGCGGGAAGAAGATGGGAGGAGGAGGAGGGGGAGGAGGATTGAGTAAAGCCAGTTCTAATCAACTGGCAAGTATTCAACCCGCGATATCGGAAGAAAATGCGCAGTTGCCAAAAGATTTACCGTGGAAAAAACGCGCGGGTGGTTTCGATTACGTCGTTTTCGTCATTCGCGATGTCGATATCTACGCAGTGACAGCCTTGAAACTTCAAGACGTGGACGCGTATTCCATTTTAGACGAGTCTTCTCCACCGAGAAAAGCTGATCAGCGCGCAGCTGCGACGCGCGTTTTGTCCGTTCTCGAACACGAAACGAAAAATATTCGAAACAAACAGGAAGACGATACTCCTTCGTCTTCGTTACTTTTGCAAACGCTCGATCCCACGAAAGATTTGAAAATCACCAACGTCGACGATGCAGAGGCCTGTCGACGCCACGCGGAAGCTTTGGCGCAATTACCTGCAAAGCCTGATGTGGATTCGAAAACGTTATCTCAATGGTCGAGACTTCTAGATTGCGAGAGACATTTGCTCCATCAAATCGACCAGTTGAAATTCGGTCTGTCTGATGCGAATTTAGCGCTCACACCTGATTTTGAGACGAAAACGAGAGTGTTGAAACACATGGGCTACCTCGACGAAGCGAGAGCAGTGACTCTGAAAGGCCGCGTAGCTTGCGAGTTATCCACCGGTGATGAGTTGATTGGAGCAGAAATCGTTTTTGGCGGGTGCTTGGAGAAATTGACCCCTGCAGAAGCTGCGGCTTTACTCTCGGCGTTGGTGTTTCAAGAAAAGAACGCGTCTGCACCAGATTACGACGCGTTACCTGTGAATCTGAAAGACTCCATCGCCCTTGCGAATACTCTGGCTATTCGCGCGGGAGATATTCAAAGAAATTTCGGTCTTGCCGTCATTGGCGACGAGTATTGTGCGGAGAACTTAAAGTTTGGTTTAAGCGAAGTCGTTTATAGATGGGCGATGCTCGATCCATTCTCCGAAATTTGTCAATTAACGGATGTACCGGAAGGCACGATCGTGAGAACCATCACGAGATTAAACGAAACGTGTCGAGACGTCAAAAACGTCGCCCGAATAATCGGCGACGCGAGTTTATCGCAAAAAATGGAAGACGCGATGGCCTTGATTAGAAGAGACATTGTCTTCAGCGCGAGTCTGTACATTGGTTCTTGATTAGAGCAGCATATATTCGTAGTTCTTTAATGTGTTTTGTAGTAAGTAGTATATAGTATATTAAAATAGGAATGGTATCGAACGACAAAGTATCTCTCTCATTGTTTTTGCTTTTGCTTTTGCTTCTTTCTCTCTGTCTTTACCCGAGCTTCTTCAATTCCTTCTCAAAAATCTCCGACAGTCGCTCCGCGCACTCTCGCACGCCCGACGGATCCCCCGGTTTATTATACACGTACGCATTCCTAAATACCGTTCTCACCAACGCTACAAACTCATCCGGCGTCTCAATCTGACCCGCGTTCAACTTTGTCTCAATCGTTCTTAAATCAATCGGGTGCTTGATAATCACCGGATAATCCGGAATATTCAACACCTCCCAATTGACCGGCTCGAGAAACGGCCACGCCAGTTTCCTCGCCGCCGTGCACTTCTTCAAGATTTGTTGACACGATTTCTGCCACCTCCTCTTCCCAGACGACAGAGGAACGTTCCACTCGCAAAGATCCGGATGCGTCTTCTCCATTGCTTTTTGCTCCGCATCCGTCAGCGGACGTCTCGTCCCGTCCAACTCGACTTTTATCAACTTATACGGCTGAAACGGAGAGGCGGAATTCAAAGGCGCGATTTGCGCTTCCGTTTCCCCAGGCGCTGGTTTCGGCGCGCACACCGCGCAATCGCACCCCGGTCGAGGCGGCGGCGGCACGCACGTTTCTATGGCTACTTTCGTCGGTTTTGTCGCTGCGGGTACCGCCGCTGCTGCGTCTGTCATCTTTTTTTATCAGAAGTGTGTGTTAGTGTGCAATTGAATTTTTCGCGGGATCGACGTCGAAAAATTCTATTCTATTTCTACTCTTCTCTCTCTCTTGTCTCTCTCTCTTGTCTCTCTTCTCTCTCTTCTCTCTCTCTCTCTCTCACTCGCGCGCTCTTCTTTAATGCGAACGGTGCGAAACGCGCGGACGATGAATGTCTCTCTCTCTCTCTTTTTTACGAGAATAGAAGAAACAGTGACGCGAATCGTGCGCGCTTTCTTCTTCTTTCTTTCTTCTTTTTTGTTGCTCCTGAATTAGGGTTTAAGGACTCAACCTAACGAGAAAAGAAGAGACACGGAGAGAGAAAACTTTTCATTTTTCTTCGCACGTTGACGAAAGAAGAAGAAGAGAACGCGCGCTCGGCGGCTCTCCCAACAATCGCCGGAGACAGAGAGAAATAAGAAGAGCTCGGTGAGAGAGAGAGAGAGAGTAATCGCGAATCGAGCGCTCTCTTCTTTTTGAACGCACGGAGAGAGAAAAGTTTTCTCCAAAAGAGAGAGAGAAGAGCGTTGAGATTTTTGAAATCGGCTTCTCTCTCCGCTCCAAAATTAAAGAGAGAGAGAGAGAGAGAGGCACGATTACGGTTCTCGCGGATAAAACGAACGACGGCGCTTTCGCTGCGGGAGGAGGAGGCATGACCACCACCACCACCCAACAGCAGCAGCAGCAGAACCGCGTCGGTAACAATAATAACGTCGTCGACGAGGATTCTCTCCCGCCGTCGACGAAACGACTGTGCGTTTTCCATTTTTTTATAGATTTTTTTCTCTCTTTTGACTCACCTGTGTGTCTCTCTCCATTTTTGAAAATTGAAATCAAAATACACGCACGCGCGCGCGAAAACAGAAAATGCGAGTTGGACTTGGAAGACACCTCCGACAACGTCATCAACTACAAAAAGCTCGTCAAGGAACAAACCGGGATATCGGTGAAAGAGCAGAAGAAGCACAAAGAGGAAAAGCGAGGAGGAGATGGGGGCGCTGCTGCTGCCGCGGGAGAGAAGGAGAGAGACGGGGGTCCCGCCGGGGCGGCGCGAGCGGATAGGATGTTGGAAACGAACGGAGGCGGCGGGCACATGGCGGCGGTTATTCGGAGGATAGAGGCGCTGTATCAAGGTGGAGTGCAAGCCGGGGACGATAGCGATTCGTCTTCATCCGAGGAAAGTTCGGAGGAGGAAGAGAGCGAGGAAGAGGAAGAGAGCGACGATGGTGAAGAAGACGGGGAGAAGGGCGAAGGAGAGGAGGATGGAAGCGAGGACGACGACGACGACGACGACGACGACGATTCGAGCGGGTCGGAGATGGAAGACGACCATCCGATGAGAACGCCCGGGGGGACGTTAGTTGCACCTTCCTCGAAAGAGAAGAAAGCGAACAGAGATAAAGGTGCCGGCGGTGGTGAAGAGAATGCGAATAACGACGAGACCGCGAAAAGCGCGCCAGGGAGCGACGAAAAACAAGAAAAGAAAAAGAAAACCAAGAAGAAGGATAAAAGCAACAAGCGACGCCGTCGTGGTGACATCGATTGGTACGACGTCGACGACGACTGGATCGACGACGAAGAGTTGGACGAATATTTCGACCGAGATGGGAGGAAAACGAAACATTCGGGTTTCTTTGTGAACAAAGGAGAAATTCAAAACGTCAACGCCGACGGCACGACACCGGTGAAAGGCGAAGTTGAATTGACGTACAAACAGAAAGAACAGCTGAGACTAGAAGCGGAGGCCAGAGGGGAGAGAGTATGTGGTCGCGGCTTTACTATTAGTTGGACGGAGGCTATGCTCAACGCGTTGAAAGAAGCGGTGGAAGAATTTGGTCACGCATGGGCGCACATCGTGAACTTAGCTTCGACGACGGAGAAATACGCACCTTTGATTGGTTTGTCTAAAGATCAAATGACGAGAAAGTGGATGAATATGCGGGAGGAAATGATTGCGAAGGGCATCGAGCCACCCGCGGCATTTGTGAGTTCAGTGGGCACGAAAGTGAGCAACCCGACGATTGGCCGCCGACCGCAACCGATTGGCGAGTGGAAGCCGGAAGATGAGAACGACCCAGAACTAGTTGAAATCGTAATATCGATTGCGAAGCTCGCCCAAATCTTTAGCGGGAAAATAAACGACGACGCGAACGAGTTTGGTTTGGGTAACGCCACGAGAACGGATAAACAAGAAAAGTTGAACTCAAAAATAGAGGAGTTTTGTATGAGAGCGCCGAAAGAGCTTTTTAGCCCGTTTTTGTCCAGGGCGATGGTGATGTATTTGTTGACACAGATCGAGTTTGTTTGGACAGAAAAAACGCTCCGAGACAAAATGAACAAGTACTTCAGAACGGCGAATCCAGGTTATGAACCCGTGAAACCCACGGATGAAGAGGGGGGAGGAGCAGAAAATGCTACCACCGCGGGCTTTTCTTCGCCGAACACTCGCTCTGTGCGTCCAACGCCATCAAACTCGGCGCGTCCGACACCAATGAAAGCAGCTTCAAGATCGCCAGCCGTTGCGGTTCATTTTGACGAGACTTCCAACGATTGGATGACGGACACTTGGAAAAAGAACTTTGAGGAGTTCAAAAAACGATGCGAGATTTGCCACGCGAACATCCAAAAATCAAAGAAACCGAACGAGTGGGTGTTTGACACGGACTCCACCGAAGCGTTCCTGAAATTGGTCAAAACGCAATTTCAAAATCCAGGCAATGGCCCCGGTAAAGGGAAGTTCAGTAGCATCGTCTACGCAGCAGCAGTCAAAGCGATTCCGGAGATGTATAACATGCACGTTGCAAACATGCGAAACAAATACAGCAATGAAAAGCAAAAGGTAGCTCGCATGGTCATTTGAAATAATAATAATCAATAAAAACACTTTCCACACATTAATTGGATACTCATACACGATTTACAAATGATCATTGCTATCTTCATCAACAATCGTGATCCTCTTCACTTTTCTCAATACTTCATCAAAGGCGTGACTCGCGCCTATCTCTAATCGATATTTTTCCTCCATCACCTGTCGCATTTCTTCCTCGTGCTTCTTCTCCAAACCGATCGTGACTTTTTCGTGCTTCCTCGCCTCCTCTCGCATCGCTCGTAAAGCCTCTCGCATCGATTTCATCTCTTTCCGTTCGTGAGCTCTTCGATCTTCCATCTTCTCCAACTCTCTTTTCAGTTTCGTTTCGTTTTTGCGACTGGTCGAAAGCTCGTGTCGTAACGACGCGTTTTGCTTCTTCCAAAACGTCTCAATTTCCCTGAGCGAGAAAAGAACGGTAACGTTAACGCGCAAAGAACGCCGCGGTCGCGCTCACGCGACGCCACCTTCGCGTCCTTTCTCTTCTCCGATCTCGATGTTCAAAACGGTGACTCATGTCTCGCGCAGGTGGTCGCGTTTTGTGGTAAAAAAAATACACACGAAGAAACAAAGAAAAAAATACGCACGAACGAACGCGCGCGCACCTCAACATCCCGTGGCTACACGTCGCCGAACAGTGGAAAGAAAACGACGACGGAGAAGACGACGTCGTCTCTCTGTTCTTCGAGGCACCACCGACGGTCGTCGCCGCCCCGGGAGGAGCTGCTGTTTTCGGTGGTTTCCTCCTCCCGGTCGTCGCCGCGGCGAAAGACATATTTTCTTTTCGAGTTGTTATGTGTATAAAATATTTTTGTGTGTGTGGGTTTGACATTTGATGAGATCTGTGTTTGAATTTTTTTTTTTTTTGACGAAGAAAAAAAAAGCGTTGACCACTCCACTCCGGCTGTCCGGGCGCCGTCAAAAAACTCTCTCTCTCTCCCCCTCTCTCTCTCGCGCAAGCGCGATTAAACAAGAAAGAGAGATGGACAAAACCAACGACGAGGAAGAGGAAGAAAATGATGCGGTCGCCACGATGAAAAAACCGTCGATGCACTTCATCGTCCAAAACGTATCGAAGAAGCACAACATCGGGACCATATGCCGGAATTGCACCGCGTTTGACGTGAAATCCATGCACTTAGTTGGCAACGCGCATTACAACGTTTTTGGTTCGCAAGGTTCGGACGCGCACGTGCGGATTGAACACCATCCGACGCTGAGTGAGTGCAGAGACGCGGTTAAAAAAGAGTTGAAGTGCGAGGAGATCTTAGGGGTGGAGATTACCGAGGAGAGCGTGGACGTGGCAAAGTATCCGTGGAAAGGGAACACGGCTTTTGTTTTAGGAAACGAAGGCCACGGATTGACGCCTCAACAAAAGAAAATCTGCGACGGTTTCGTCTACATAAAGCAATACGGCGTCGGCACGGCATCTCTGAACGTCGCGGTCGCGTCGAGCATCGTCATGCACGAATTCGCAAAGTACCACGACTATTCCGAAAGAGCGCGAGAGGGCGAAAAGTTCGTCGTCGCCGAGAAGCCGCTCCTCAGGCGGCCGAAAGGCGTCGCCGTCGGCGTCGGCTGGACCCCGGAAGACGTGAGAAAAGAAAGGGAATTGAAACGAGCGGAATTGGCAAACGACGACGAATGCGAGGAGGTAAACGTCATAGATTGGGGAGAATAGTAGATGAGATTGTTTTAAATAGACACATTTTTTTAGGTGCGCGCAAAGACTTTAAAAAAGTCGAAGAGACGCTTTTTCGACTCCATTTTTGAATTCTCTTGGCTAGTAAAACACACACACGCGTGCGCGTACCGCGAGCTCAAACAACGCAAACACACACACACACACACACACACATATTCGCGATGGTTTCGGGTTCACCGCGCGGCGTCGATGCATTGGGTCCAAGAGCGAGCGTTGACGACGCCAACGACGAGCGCAATTCGAGAAAACGAGTTGACCTAGTATTATCCGCGACGACTGCAACCGACCCCGACGACGCGGCGAGCACTCGCGATAACAACTCCTCCGCGAAAAGGAATAACGACAGCAGCAGTCCTGCGACGAGGAAAGATTCCGGCAGCGCGTCTTCTTCGGGTCGGGGCGACGGCTGCGACCGAAGAGGAGGAGGAGGAGAAGATGTTGAAGAAGAAGAAGGAAAACAGCAACAAGAGTTTTCACTGTTGGAAGAGGAGTCGGGACGAAGGTCGAAGCGGGCGTCGATTGACGTGGGCGACGAAAGCACTTTGGAACGATATCGACGAATTGGAATGCAACACAAACAAAAACAACAACAAGAAGAAGAAGAAAAAGAAGAAGAGGGAGTAGAGCTCGTCGAAGAGGAGGAAGATGAAGAGAAGCAAATCTCGTCGGCGAAAATTTCGGAGCGGATTAAAGCGCTTTTAGCGCAAACGAGAGACGAAATGAACGATGAGAGGGACGAAGATTACGACGAAGCCGAGGACGATATGTATAACACATGCGTGTATGGAGAGTACGAAAGAGGAGGAGAGAGGGACGATGAGAAGGAGGAGGAAAACGACGCAATTTACGAGACTCTCGTGGAAGAGGAAGAGAATCTGAGCGAGTTATCGAGTAAGTATTCAGAACAGATGAGGGAGGTTTTTATTAATGCGAAGAATGCCGAAGCGATGGAGAAGAAGAAAGGAAAGGCGGCATTTCTGTCGAAGAAAGCTGCGGGAGAAGATGATGTCAAGGCTTTTCCTGCCTCAGCGGAAGAGGGAAAGAAGAAGATGAAGATGAAGAAGAAAGGGTTCTTGACAGGTATCTTCTCGTCGAAAAGTAAGAAAACGTTGTCGTCTGCTGCAGAGTTGGGAGAGAATGACAAATAAATAGTCTTTTGGTCGGTGTAAAATAGTACAATAAATAAATAGCAACACAAAATCATAATCATTACATACTACCGCAGGCTCAGATACTAATTACCGGACCTTGGCAACACGAACCCTTCGTATTTTGACCACATCATGTTGAAAGATGTGTGATACGCGTTGATCATCGGATGATTCACCGAGCCTTCTAAAATCATTACGTTGTCTTGATTCTCCAACACCGCCTGTCTCGTCCAGTTGAAACTCCCGTTCATTAATTTCGTGTTGGAAGTGTAATCTTTTCTACTTTTCCCGGCGTCTATTATGCAGAATTTATGGTGCATGTGCGGCTTCGTTTGGCACCCTTGGCTTCCGACTCTTTCGTCGCATCTGACTTGAATCCCCCTTTTATGATTAAACTGAAACCCTTTGCTCGCACTTCCAAGTTCGTTCAACTCTCGTATATCTGAACCGTTGCTGTCCACGTTATTTGCATCCGTGATGATTCTCACTCGCACGCCTCGCTTCACCGCGTTCGTCACCGCCTGCGCGATTTCGTTACACGTCAATTGAAAAATGCAAATATCGAGCGAAACTTCAGCTGAATTCAAACAGTCCAAAAAGAACGTCAAGTTTGTCTGCGCGTGCGAAAATTCGCACTCTTTCCCTCTTCGGCACGTAAAGTTCGGCACGATGATCGACTTGCACGGCATCGCTTTATCCTACACGTAATAAACACACGGTCAGAACACGCGTTACGGTGGAAAAATAATTTTCAGAATTCATAACACATACCGGAAAGAACAACGCATTTCCCAACGATTTCAAGCTCGCGCCGTTGACGCGAGTGATCTTGTGCGACTTCGAATCAAGCACGACGGTTGAATTCGTCTTTTCTAGTTTAGATTTATACGACGTCGATTCGATCGGTTTCGATGCGCACAGTCCCATTTTAAATGAATAAATAAAGTGTGATTGATGTTGTTCCAATTGAAGTGACGCGTTTCGTGCGGTTCCCTAATACTCCTTTTCCTCGCAGAGGTCGACGTACGACACCTCTGCCAGAATGCGAACAATTAAATATTTTTTTTTGTCGTTTTCCTCGTTCGTCGTCGTCGTCGTGGCACTACTCCGCCGCTGTTTTGGCAGCTTCTTCGCTTCAAAAAAGATTCGCTTCATCGCTTCAAAAAAGCGACTTGGATTTTTGGTTGGACCGGAGCGCTTTTTTTCGCGATTTTCCCGCGATTTTATTCTTCGTGATGTCGATTCATTCACATTTCGACACTTTTACAAAAACTTTCAACCACGGGCGCACATCGCGGAAGCAGCAGCAGCAACAACAACGACGACACCACCACCACCAGCAGCTGCGGAAGCGCGAGAGTGAACGAGCAAGCTCGAAGAACTTTGTCCGAAAAAAAATATCTCAAAAAAGGTTTTCAGAGAGAGTGCGCGCGCGCGAATTTTTGTGGATAAAGATTAGCACATATAAAAACGGGGACGAGCGCTTGAGATAAAAAAACGGACGATGACGACGACGAACGAGGACGCGACGAACGACGAGAGAGCGCAAATTGACATCAAGCACGGGAAATCGATGATTCGCATCGAAATTTCCACGCGAAGCACCATTTTACAGCTGAAGAGAAAAATCGAACGAGAAACTGGGATAGAGCCGATGAATCAAAAGATGCCGAATTTGAAGCTCGGGAAACAGCTGGCGCCGGACGACGCATCGATCGCGAGTTTAGGGAAGCTACCGAATAAGGTGATGCTATTGGGGAAGTCGACAAAGGACGTGACGGAGTTGAAGAATTTGGAGAAAGAAATGCTGGAGAAAGCGCCGGAGATTTTGGATGATTTCGAAAGCGACGTGTTGGATTCGGAGCCTTTGTTGTGTTACTCGGATCCGGTGTACGTGGCGAGGTTAGCAGCAAGGGTGGAGAAGTATAAAGGGTTGAGTCCGCTGAATGAGACGAGAGAAGGAAAGAAGTTACTGGTTTTAGATATCGATTACACGTTATTCGACCACCGAACGCCGGGTGAAAACGCGCAGGAGTTGGCGAGGCCGTATTTGCACGAATTTTTGTCGAGCGCGTACAAGAGATACGACATCGTCATCTGGAGCGCCACGAGCATGTTGTGGATTAAGACGAAAATGCAAGAGTTAGGGGTGTTATCTCATCCGAACTATAAAATCTTAGCGTTAGTGGATTCGGGATCTATGATTACCGTACAAACGAAAGAACGAGGCATATTCAATTGCAAACCGCTCGGATGGATTTGGGCGCAGCCGTGGAGCAAAGAGCGAGGGTACGATTCCAGCAATACCATCATGTTTGACGATTTACGCAGGAATTTCGCCATGAATCCATCCTCGGGGTTAAAAATTAAAGCCTTTCGGAACGCGCACACGAGTCGAGCGACCGATAACGAGTTGAAAAAGTTGAAAGTCTACGTGGACATCATCGCGAGAGAAAACGTAGATTTCAAAACATTGGATCACAAAAAATGGGAGCGATACGTGTTGAAAGTTTTGAAAGAAGGACGGCTATCGGAGCAGGAGGCGAAAGAGGTGAAAGGATTTTGGCCCAACAGCACGGTCGTTCGCGAATTGTTGGCCGAACAGCAACCCGCCGCTGGCACCGTCGCAGCTCAAACCGGAGACCAACAACAAGCGCAAAGAGAGGCCGGAGACGGACAGCGCCAACAACAACAACAACAACAACAACACAGCGGAGGGGGAGGTGCTGGAGGGGAAAGAAGCGAAGGTAGGGACAAAAAATAACGAAAGAGAGACAAAGAGAGTTTTTGATAGAGTAATGATCAATTAGAGACACGCGCGCGAGCAAATTTTTTTCAGTTCATTAAAAGTTGATTTGATGTAATAATACGAAACAAGAACGAGCGGAAGCCGACACAAATTTTATAACAAATATAACTCTTTCCCGTCATCACGCGCGATGTTTATGACGACAACGACGACGACGACGATGAGTTACTCCATTGCAGCGAGCGCTTTTACAAGCAACAGATCTGAGAGATATGCGAAGAATATCTCCTCGAGAAGCCAACAACAGAGAAGGAGATTTTCCCAACGCGCCGTTGGATTATCTTCGTCGTCGCGGGGAAGAAACGTTTCTCCGTCCGCGCTGACGCAACGTGAAGAAACGGGAGAGGAGCAAAAAATGAGTCAGAAACGAGTGCTCATCACCGGATCTACGAAAGGTTTAGGCTACGAACTCGCCAACCAGTTTTTGCGAGAAGGCGATCGCGTGTGCGTCACCTCTCGTTCGAAAGGGAACGTGGACGAAGTCGTCCTCGAGTTGCAGTCGAGATACGGCGAGGAAAACGTATGCGGGATCGCATGCAACGTGTGCGATCACGAACAAGTCGCAGAATTATCGAAACACTGCGTGGAACGATTGGGTGGGATTGATTTCTGGATCAATAACGCCGGGACGAACGGGTACGAGTACAACGATATCATCGATCAAGATCCGAGCACGATCGAAGAGGTGGTGAAGACCAACGCGCTCGGAACGCTGTTGTGTTGTCGAGAAGCGATGAGGACGATGGCGACGCAGACTAAGGATAAGAACGCTCTTGGATATCACATATTTAACATGGAAGGAGCAGGCTCGGATGGAATGGAAACGAGAAAATATGCTGCCTATGGATTCACGAAAGCGGGATTGAGTCAACTCACAAAGACGTTAAACAAAGAGATGAGTTCAAACGAAAAGATGAAAGATAAAATGATCAAAGTACACACGGTAAGTCCAGGGATGGTCTTCACAGATCTAATTTCCAGCGGGAGGTACGCGTTTGGTAAGCAAGGACGAATGTTCGTCAACGCATTGGCGGAACCCGCGGACGTGGCCGCTTCCGGGCTGGTGAGGAAGATCAAAACTGAGCTCGGGAATTCGCAGGGGAAGAAATCGTTGGCGATTAAAATGTTAACTCCGGATGTCGCAGCCGTAAAATTATTTAATCGATTTGTCAAGCAAGTTGGTAAAGATAGGTATTATCCCGAAGAAGAGGAAGAGTGCGAAGATGTGCGGACTGAATGCATCGTCCCCGGTGAGTCTGTACAGTCCACAATGGTACCTGAGGCGCAAATGAAACTAGACGACGAAGAGACTAAAGAGGTTGAAGTCTCAAAAGAGGAAGTTCAAGAAAATCTGAGTCGATAGAAAAATGAACGCGCGAATAGATGCTGCTGTATGTATATGTGTAACTACTTTTTATGAAAACGTTCTTGTTCTACGTTGCTTCCTCTCTCTCTCTCTCTCTGAGCTCGCACCTGTCACGAGCAACAATCTCTCTCCTCTTATCTTTCTCCTTCCGTCTGTCTATTTCTTGCGCACCTCTTCGTTCATGCACTGCGAACATTTTGGAATGGGCATTGAAGCTATTGGCATGAACGGTACAAAGCAAGTCTTTTCGCACTTCCCGCAGTTCCCTTGATACAAGCGCTGCCCAGAAATACTTGAGTGCTTCGTTTTTGTCCATCCGGGTCTAGGCTCCACCGGCGGTCGCGCATCTTCATCGGCGTCGATTATTTTCTTGGTACCCGCAAATTTGCTCGACATGGCATCCGCGGAAGAATCGGTAATCTTCTTCTTCATCGGTGCACCAAAATCTCGTTCGCTCTTGCGCATGACGATTTTTCCTTCCTTGTTGAAAAAATTTTCAACGGTGAATAAGCCGCCGCTCTCGATGGTCTCCTTCGCTTCAAGATCGTACCATTTTTTGAAAGTAACGACCGCGTACATTTGATCCGCCGCATGTTTAGTCGGTCTGACGGTGACATCGATAATTTCGCCGAACGGTGCTAACTCCTTTAAAACTATTTCTTCCGCGAGTTTATGCGCGTGCTTTTGGCGCCTCAGGTAATCCAGCCTCTCTTTCTCAGGCATCTCCTTCACATCTCTGATGTCTGAATAGGATACGTCCAGACCAGCGGCTTGGTAGACTTCATCCAAGACATGCTCGGGCAAATTCGGGATATTCACCTTCGGACCTTCGTATTCAAATCCTTCAGACGATGGAACAATCACAGCAGAAGTAACCGCATGAGAGGTTGATATTTTCTTACCCTTCGCCTTTGCATCTTCCTCCTCCGACGCCGCGGTGCGTTTCTTTTGCTGTTGATGTTGCTTCTTCACCACACTGCGTGGCTCAATCCACTCGTGCATCTTCACCTGCTTCGCAGCTGCCGCCGCCACGGCACCATATAAAGGTGGTTTCCCGGATGCAGGAGTGACCGTAACTAACGCGTTCGAGTAGGCCATCTCCCCTCTTCTTCCGCCCGATCGAATGACATACTCTTTCTCTTCCTCTTCTTCCTCACCAGCTTCATCGTCTTCTTCAATCTCAACCGGAGATACCGGAGATCTTTTGGCGCCATACTTGAATGAATACGAAATGTACTGCCCATCTGGTGTCCCCGGCGACGCTGGCTGCTGATCTCGTCTTTTTTGCTTTGAAGAAGCGGTGACTGCGGCTGTGGTGGCAGTGCGCGAGGTTTGCACGGCTTGCAACTGTTTCAACGTCGCTTCGAATTGCGCGTTGTATTCCTCCGCCCCGCCTGTCGCCGTTCTCGGTCGTTGCAATTGCGTTGATGGAGTTTTAGGACTGTCTCGACGTAACCACGGTTGATCGACGGAACCAATAACGCGCGCTTCCATGAAGGCACTTTCTAAAGATTGCAAGCCGATGGCTCGATACGCACGATTTACGCCGCGCTTTGATTTCATGAACGTGCAAATCAAAGCGCAGTTTCCAATTTGAGGAGAAGGCACTCCAGAGGAAGAGGATTGAACGATTGATGTCGAAGTTGCGCTTTCATCGCCACCACCACCCAAAGCACTGTAGCTTTCGTGATCGATAAACGTCAAAGGAAGGACCATACGAGTCTCACCCGGCTGTCGAGGCCCATATGATCTCGTGAACGTCAAGGCGGCTTGCTTTGGATCCAACTTGCAGATTCTCTCCGCTCGATTAATCGCCTCTTTTGCCGATATTCTTCGCAAATATTGCGAGTTCAAAAGATTCTTTGGCAAAAACGAACTCACTAACGATAGATCGTCCAACTGTTCCCAAAAGGAGGCATCCACGTCCAACGTGGCGTGCGCGTCGTAGACCAAATCTAAGGGATCGTCGTAAAAGATGGCCGGATCTGGCGCGCGCATCAAAGGCTCGATGTAGTTCCACGGCATGTTTGGATCCCTCAAACGATCTTTCGTCACAAACGCAACGAGTTCGTACGGGTGTTGTTGATAGATCTGCGTTTGACCGCTCGTGCCTCCTCCTAAAATATCTCTCGCTTGCAGCACGCAATACAACTCACTTTTCTCCTTTTTCGTCAACAACCCAGTGTGGAACGCCACGAACACCACTTGTCCTTCGTCGGAGAAGCACTGAATGACTCTTCCAATTTCCACTAACCGTAAAAAATACGCGTTCAAGTACCCTCTCAACAATCCTAAATACGGCGGCGTGAACGACTGGTCCTTCGCCGCCAACGATACGTCGCGGCAGTTCCAGTCTTGCCAATCAATCGCATCTGACAATTCTCTCAGCGACATCGCGCCACCGTATGCCTCTCTCGCGTCCGGGTCCGGGTGAAAACGCATGTTATACCCTTCCTCTCGTTCCGCGGAGGTGTGCACGTCATCGATCGCCGCGAACTCGTTCAACCGCGAAGGCATCAAAAAGTCTTGCCCTTCTTGCTGACTTTCTCGATGAGGGTCGACGAAATCCCACCCAGATAAAGCGATACCGTACGGGTTAAAATACGCACGCATCCCGAGCTCGCCCATAATTTGGTTGTTCTCCGCCGCTTGCGCGCACCATCCGGCAGCCACCACCACGTGCGACGAATAAAACGGAGACGTCGCCGCTGTCGCCGCCGCCGCTGCCGCTACCGCCGCCGCCGCTTTCTGCTGCTGCTGCTGCGATTGCTGCGATTGCCCCGAACTCGAAACGGACGGTTTCGTCTGTTCCCGCTGTTGCTGTTCTCGCTGTTGCTGCTGAAACTCCCGTATCGAAGACGAGAGAAAGTCAACTCCGACTTGGTGCTGTAAAATATGCTGGTGGTGCGAATAATACGGCGTCGACGCGCCCGATCTACCACCACCACCACCACCACCGGCGCTTTCTTCGGACGCGCTCATCGCCGATCTCTCGTCTCTTTATATCTCTTTGTGTGTCTGTTGTCCTCTCTCGTTGCTAATACCAGCGCGCGCGCGGGAAGAAGTGAAGAAGTAGAAGAAGAAAGAAAGCAACGCGCGCATGCGATTTGAAAAATAAAAAGAGAGTGTTTTAGAGAAGAAAGAAGAAGGGTTTAGGGTTTAGGGTTTAGGCCACGGCGCAAAGAGAGAGAAAAACATTCAAAAACAGACGAAAGAGAGAGAGGCATTTTTACACGCGCGCGCGCTATATACACACACACGCGCGCACACAAACGCACGAACAAACGCGCGAACGCACTCGCGACTCCTTTTTCTATCGATCCTTTGTTGCTCTTTTCCTTTTGCAAGCGAGAGAGAGAGAGGAAGAGCGTAGTGGAACGAAAATCCCCTAATATAACAACAAAGAAAGAGAGAGCGGCGCGAGAGAGAAGAAGAAGAAGAAGTAAACTGGTACCAAGTGAACAACAACAAAAGCAACAACGAGAAAGAAAGAAAAGGATGACGTCGACTTCGTACGACAGCACCACGATAAACGAAAACCTCCACGATCAACTCTACGAACCCGTGAACGATAAACTGTTAGGATCTGGTTCGTACGGCTTAACGAAACTCATGAGGGAAAAAGCCTCCGGGAAGCACTACGCGATTAAATACATCGAACGCGGGGATAAGATCACCGAACACGTGAGGAGAGAGATTGTGAACCACCGGAACTTGAACCATCCGAACGTGGTGAAATTTAAGCAGTGTTTGTTAACGCCGACGCACTTAGCGGTGGCGATGGAAGCCGTCGGGGGTGGGGAACTTTTTTCGTACGTGCAACAGCAAGGGAAGTTCAACGAATCGCAGGCGAGGTATTTCTTTCAACATCTCATCAGCGGGGTGGAATATTTACACAACATGAGGATTTCGCACAGAGACTTGAAGTTGGAAAATACTCTGGTGGATTTGAACGAGACGCCGACGCTGAAGATTTGCGATTTTGGGTTTAGTAAAGGCGGGTTTGATTCGCAGCCAAAGACGCAAATTGGGACGCCGGCGTACATCGCGCCGGAGGTGTACGCAGGAGTGCAACCGTACGATGGTCAGGCAAGCGACGTGTGGGCGTGCGGGGTCTTGTTGTACGTGACGTTGGTTGGTAGGTATCCGTTCCAAGATCCGAAAGATCCCGGGAGTAGTCATAAGATGATGCAAAGAGTGTTGAGCGGGACGACGGAGATTCCGAGTTCTTTGAGCGAGGAGTGCAAGGATTTGATGGGGAAAATTTTCGTGACCGATCCGAAGAAAAGAGCGTCGATTGAGGATATTTATAAGCATCCGTGGTTTCGACATGATTTGTCACCGAACGTGCCGTTGGGTAACACGCAACCCGGACCGGCGGATGGAGATATGTTGAAGGAGTTGCAATCGCTAGAGGAGATCAACGCCATAGTGGACGCCGCAAAAGTTGCGCCGCAGAAAGCAAAAGGGTCGTGGGGGTACGACGACGACGACGATTGCGATCCCATGGGCGGCTCCGGAGATTTAGGAGGGTCCTTGGATGTTGATTACTAATCGACACAATAAAACGTAAAGATATAATATAATAATGTTTAGAAGAAGTACAGTAAAAGTGGACATCAAAAAGTTCTTTAAAGTGAGTAATATAATATACCGAGTTGGACGTACGTTAAAACGAAATACATAATCACTGCCATATATCTAAACATCGCTTCGTTAGAATCGGTTCTCCGGTCGACTCGCCAACCACGTCTTAACGCCCGGCAAACTGCCCACGTTTTCAATCACTTTAGTCATCTTAGGGCAATTCTCTCTCGCTTTCTCCGCTCTGGCAGCATCGTCGAACGTTTGCGTCATCGTCACATACAAAACAACATCTGCCAACGAAGTTTTATCACCAACCACAAACCCTTCCTCGCCGTTTTCAATAACTTTTTCTAATCGTTCGCACCACTTAATCATGTCTTCGTCGTACCATTTCTCCTTTTTTGCAATCTGCTCGTCGTCCGGCGGCGCGAACGGGTTCCCTCTTACCTTCGCCCACGCGTCTTTAACATCTCTCACGTGCTCTCCGAACGCGTCGATTCTCCAACTCTCCGCCATGTTTTTCCCGTACAAACCTAAATCTCTCGCCACGTATCGTTCGATCGTCTTCGATTGTCCCACGGACATCCCCGAATGTTCTAAAATCGGCAATCTATCCAGATTTTGCTTGAACAACCCGCGTTCTTTGTCCAACGGATGTTGCTTCTCAATCGTCGGCTTGTTATCCACCATGTTGAATTTGTATCTAAAATCCTCGTAGTCGCATTCAGCGGCAGCAAATAACGTTCGTATAACTTCCGCGGCGCCTTTCGCGTCGAAGTATCTCAGAACCGCTTTCTTCTTTCGCAAAGTGTTCGTCTTGTCTCTCTTGTGCGCTTTGATAATCGCAATCGCGCCAACAAAACCAACCAAAAACGCGAACGGTTGCGAAGAGACGACGTCTTTGGACACCGCCAAGAATTCTGGAGTTTCCGACGACACCGCCAATTGTTGTTGTTTCCCGTTGCCCTTCTTTGGCGCGAGTTGTTTCGCGTCCTTTTTGGCGGCTTCGATTGGAATCGCTCCCCCTCCGAAGCGAACTTTTCTATCGCCGTTTCTGTTGTTGCTATTACTCGACGACGACGACGCGAGAAGCTGACGTCTGCCGGAAGAAGAAGATGAAGAAGAAGAGTAGACGGTAGAGGCTCTGAGACTCGTCGCCGAGGACGCGGAAAAGAGCAAAGACATTCTTGCGCGCGTGTTTGTGTGTAAGTGTGTAAAGTGTGTTTAGGTGAGCGAGTGGGTTTTTCTGAAGTCTATCTTTGCTAAAATACTCGTTTTTTTTCGCATAAAAAACTGCTACGTATAAATACTACCGCCGGGAGCATCGCCCGCACCCCCACCGAAGATCATCGTTGGCGCGTGGCGTTCGCGTTCTTTCTCTAACGCGTACACTTTCCCTCTGACGAAAAGTCGCCTCGTTTTTTGCTCGGCAATCACAGAGCGTAACGCGTTGGCGCTGGCGAAGAGGAAGCCGCAGCTGGCTGCCCACGCGTTGAAGTGCCCGTTTTCTTCGCCTAACATTTCCAAAGCGTGCGCATTTTTCAACCAGACGAGCTTACTGACGACCCAAGTGATCGTTGCGCTCGTGACGCGCGCGACGGAGTCGCGGTTGGAGTAGTTGGCGGTGGCGAGGCTGATTGGGAGTAAAGCACACCACCAGGCAAAGTATTGCGAGGTAATCACCGAGTTGAACGCGACAAACGCGAAGGTTTGTGCGAACATCGCGAAAGGCAGATCGTACGCGAACGCGATGCCGATGAGGACGGTCAAGCCGTATTGGGTGATTTTGCTCGCCACGGTGTACGCTTTCGTGAGCGATTTTGAGAGGAAATACGCGCCGAAATCGGATTCGGCATCTTCGATGGCCGTGTCTAAGTAAACACTAAAGAAGTTCGGCGCAAAGTTGTGTCTCGGGTCTTTCCGCGAGAAGTGGTACAAGATGGCCTCGTTCAGGTATTCTTGACCATACTTCCAATAGCACGCGGCCGTCGCGATCGCGAAGGCGGTGAAGGAGATGCTCGCGAACAAGAGTCGAGCGACGTTGAACAATCCGTTGGCGCCGAAGATGCTTTTCGACGCTAAAGCGCGCGCTCTTCGCCGACGTCTGATTTCTTTCGTTTCTATTGCCATCATCGATTGACGATGGTTGCTGTTAGCTGCTTGTTTGTTTTGTTGCTCTAGACTATTTTCTGATCCGGAGGTTGATACTTTCTCTCCTATGCTCTTGCTCTGGTTGTTATTGAACTTGCCGCTATCACCCAACCTCGCTCCGCCTTCGCCTCCTCCTCCTCCTCCTCCTCCTCCTCCACCGCCGCCGCCATAATAGTTCCAATTTACGTGATAGTGTACGTCCAAAGCCACAATAAGAGGTACCACGTATATGATCGGATACATCCGAAAATGCACCGCCAATCCAAAACTCGCCGCAGAACTCAATATCGTTCCAAACATTAAACTCTTCAGCGAGAACAACACCAAAGCGTTCGCGACGGCGTCGCACGACCCTCGCGTGCTAATCGCCATCGTCAGAGGATTAAACAAATACAACGCGGTCATTTGAACGGCAAAACTCTCCGAACATTTTCGTTGGCGCAAGATGCCGTACACCAGTTTCCCGCAGTACACGTCGAAGAGGCTAAACAAAACCTTCCCGAACTCTTCGAACCAAAACACGTTCGGTGTCAACATCCAAGCGAGCAAAGGCGTGTACCTGTACGTGTTCCTTTCGTACGGCGATTGATTATTCCAAACGTATCTCGCGGCATCTGTGAAAACGTCGTAATCGATGTCCGTGTACCGAACGCCTGAGAAGAAGGTGGGATGCGCGTCTTGGACTTTCCCGAAGAGGATGAGTGCGAGACGAACGAGCAACGCGTAGGGGAAGATAGTTGAGCTCCCGACGGGTGGAACGCGAACGAAAGGTGGCATTATCGCGAGAAAGAGATATGAGAAGTACTCGAATAAGAGCCGGGCGAGAGGAGAAGACGGCGGTTCTCTCCTTGTATCTCTTCGATCCTTTGTGTCTCCGTGTGTGTGTGTGTCTCTGCTCTCCTCCTCTCTTCGGGTCCTGAAATAATTTGTGGATTAGTTGGAGCCGAAAAGTGAAGCGAGCGAAGAAGACTTTCTTTCTTTCAATCATAGCGTGCACGAATGGCGCATCGAAATATACATACATGCTTATATATATATATATATATGTATATACTGGTGTATATGTTCTCATTAAAATAATACAAGATGTCTTTACGTGCGTGTGGTAATGGTACGTGCGCGTATACATATCTTCTCCGCTTTTCGTTTTAAGCTCTCGCTCTCGTGAAACATCAGATATGCACTCCCTTCCTCTTCTTTCTTTTACCACTTGGTAGCTAACTTATCGGTTAACGCGCTCATCGCTATGCAGAAGGTTTGGTAGGCGTTCAACGGGTGAGAGTAATCGCACGCCCAGACATTGTGCGACAATTTACCAAACACCATGACTACTTCGTCTTCGTTGTTGTCTCGGACCAACTGAAAGTTCCTCTTACTCGGGATCTTCACTCGGCCACCGTACTTGTAGCAGAAGTGCCACTGCCCATCAAACATTCTATACTCTGGGACCTTCGACATTAACAATCGCATGTGTCTCATATCTCTCATCGCTTCCCACTTTTCCAAACGCGGTTTTCCATTCTTGTCTTGTTTGTACAAGGTTGGGACGAGGCACGTCATCTTTCTGTAGCTTCCGCCCAAAGTAAAAATAGTCGGTTCGTACACGATCGCAGTCACGACTCTGCGATGAAACTCTTCCTCGATTTCGTCGCACTTCTTCTCGCCTTGGTCGTACGCGGTAAATCGAGAGCCTAAAAAGTTCCCGGACATTTTCCCGAGGTAATCTTCCCCTTCCGCTTTAAAGTTCGTACACGTCGAAAAGATGTATCTCTTACCAATTTTGAATTTCGCCAGCGTTTGCTCTTCTTGGCAGCACATGACCAACTTATCGTACTTTCCTTGCTCGTCGTGAACGTAATATTTGTAAATCGGGTACTTTTTGCTCTTGGTGTCGTCGACGACGATGAAACCTTTGATGATGCCCAACTCTTGCGGCGGCGGCAGACGTCGCATGGTATCCACGTCAAAACCTTTTACCAACGCGTCTCTAATCATCATATCCATCGTCGGGTTCGCTTTCGCGTTCTGCTTCGCTTTCTGCGCAGCTCTCTTTGACGTCGCCTTCGCTAAAACCTCCCTGGCGATTTGTTCATTCACCGTAGGATCGTCGCTGCTCTCCGGCGGTATGTATTTCGTATTCTCCTTGAACTGCTCGCGATACTTTCTTTTCTCCGCCGCGGTAAAGTCCTCACCCATGGCCGCGTTAAGCGCCGCCATCGCCTCGCTCGTTTGGAACGGATTGTTGTTGTTAGTGGTGGTGGTTTTCTCATCACTAGTGATGGTAGTATTCGGAGGTAAGTCCTCCGACGGGCGTCTTCGGAACGGATTCGTAAACAATCCAGCCACGCCTCCTCGCTTCTCTCCTCCCCCAAGACTTTGCGAAGACTGCGAACTCTTATCGCTGTTCTCTTCGTCGTCGTTCAACCCCGGATCGGCTTTCACGACTTTCCCTTGCCCATCCTTCGCCTTCGCGGCGTCGAACGCTTCGTCCGCGTCGTCGTATTTCGAACTTTGTGCGGATTTCGCGGACATTATGGACCTCGACTGCGATCGCCCACCACCATCGGCGGACATGAAATCCTCGGACTCGGAGGCTTCCGAGTTACTCCGGGAAGCGTTTCTTCGGAAGAGGGACATGATATCTCTCTTCTTTTTTCGCACAAAGTCGACTATTCAAGAAGATCCGCGCGGTCTTAATGCGATCGAGATCGATGTTTTTATCCAAAAAGGAAACGTGCGCCTTCTTCTTCAAACGATTACTCGCGCGTTCTCTCTTTTCCCGAACAACGGAAGGAAGAGCTGATCTTTCTCTCAAAAATCTCAAATATTTACTTACCTCTCTCTCTCTCGAAGAAATAGCGCTGAGAGAGAGAGAGAGAGAGATCTTCTCGATAGCGAAAGAAAGAAGAGAGAGACGCTTTTGGAGACGATTTGCGCGCGCGCGTGAAAGAGCGGTGCAAAAAAGGTACGCAGGCCGGGGGGGAAGGCGGTTTTTCAAAACGCGTTGTTTGAGCGTGCGTGGGTGATTTTTTTTGAAGACTGAGTGAGAGAACGCGAGGTGGCAGATTTCCAAGCTTATGTATGGGCAAGAAAAGGACCAGGAAGAGAAACTTTTTAAATTCGCACCCCCCCAACAGCCCAAACAACGTGTGGAAGAGAAAAATTTTGCGCGCGCGTGCGCGCGCATCCGATTTGGAGAGCTCTTCTCTTCTCTTTTTCTTTCTTTCTTTTGCACCGCGCGTCTAGCTTTTTACGCATCCAGTACTACTACTGCTAAACTGCTACTATTACTACTGCTACTATATCTCGCTACTTTTATGCTATTTTACGTTTACTTCAACTGCAAAGCTCGGAGTAAACGAACCCGGGCTTCGATTTTTCTCTCCTCGCACTCGCGGCGCGACGACGGTATTTTTTTCGCCGCGCGTTGGTGTTGCTGTTGCGAAAGATTCTTGCTCGCGTTCAAGGATTCGAGTTCGCGCAAGCGCCGCTCCTGAGTTTCGAGCTGTTCGCGCAAAGTGGCGAGCTCTCGTTCTTCTTTTTGGTCTCCTTCGCAGTCGACTTTCTTTGACGGTTTACCGCTACTCCTATTTTGCTTTTTTCGTTCGGCGGCGGTGGCTGCGTTTTGCTGCATTTTGATAAACTCGGCTTGTAAGCGCACCGACTCGTACGATTCCTCTCTAGGAGCCGGAGGCGTTTTTAAATCGATCAAGTTTTGTTTCTTTTCTGGGGGCGTGTCTTCAAAAGTCATCAGCCACGGGGATAGGAGGAGATCTTGTTGTTGATGGTGTTCTCGTCGTCGAACGTCTGCTCTTCCTTCTTCTTCCTCTTCTTCTACTGCTATTCCGTTTCCTACGTTTGCTCTGAGAGGCGATTTTGCTGCCTTCTCGATGAGCGCCGTGACGCGCGGGGACGTTTTTACGGAGCCACCCGGCGTGAACGCTTCTTGTTCTTGAGCCCCGTTTTGCTGCTTTGGCGTGAGGGAGGACTTCTTGTGATGCTGCAGAGGTAACGGCGAGTCTGGAGAGTATTGCGTGTAATCCGAATCTTTTCCCGGCGTCGAAAATGTTGAAGCCGAGGACGGCGTTCCGTCTGGCGTGTTCTCTTCCTCATTTTCTTGCTCTCTTTCCTCGTCGTTCACGACCGGGAAATCATCTTCTTCCACTTCCGTTTCGTCGAGGAACAACACGTCTTCTCTCGCTTTCACGTCCAAAAACGTCTCGATATCTCTCTTCATTTCCAACAATTTCTCGCACTCTTCCGCCAAAGCCCGCCTCTTTTGATCATACAGCTGGCAATTCTTCCTCTCGATTCGCGTCTTTTCGTTTGCGTTCTTCATCGCCATCGTTGCGTCTTCAGCTTGCCTCTCCGCCTCTCTCACTTCGTCTAAAAATTGCGCCTTCCACATCTTCTCTTCCTCTAACTCACCTCTCAAACTGTGCAAAGCTTCCTCCACCGCCTCTCTCTCTGCCAGTTTTTCCTCCATCTTCCGCTCTTCCTCTAGGCAACTCTCCTTCAAATGCTCCAACTCTCTCTCGGCTTCCTCTTGCTCGTGATCTAACTCTTTCAAAAACGCAATCTTGCAACTCGCCTCTTGGTCCGCTTGTTGCATTTCCACTCTCAGTCGCGTCAAGCGATTCTCCACCTCTCTTATTTCAATCTCTAAATCTTGCACCTCAATTTCCAATCGTTGCTTTTCGTCTTCGTTGTTATCGCATTCGATTCTGCTCGCCGCCGAGGCCATTCGGTGGTACTCCACGTCCTCCCCGAGCTCTGCGAGTTCTCGTTTTAACTCGTTGCGTTCTTTCTTTAAGTTTTCGATGTCGATTAAATAATCCGTTTCCGTGGCGGCAGATTTTTTCTTGTTGCCGGTGTGAAAAGTAGAGGTACCTCCATTACTATTCGGCGACATCACACTCGTCGTCGTATTATTGTTCGTTTGACGATACTGCGCCTGTTGTTGCTTTGATGAAGGCGGTGATAACAAAGAAGACCCTACCATCGTCGTTTCTTCTCCTTCCTCCGTCCTCGCCGAGCGGCGGTTCTCGTTCGCGAAAATATCTTCCTCCTCTTCTTCCAACATCATCAACTCCGCCACGCTCCTTTCTGCTTTCGACTCTTGCAACATCTTGATCATTTCTCGCTCCGTGGTTGTGGTCGTATCTTCTTCTTCTTCGTAATTTCCATCTTCTTCGGCGTCACTCATAGGTCTTCGTCTCCCGGCGTTTCTTAAACTCGTCATCGGAGAGTGCGCGAACAGCGAAGCTTCCTCCTCTTTTCTTCGACTCTGTCGCTCGCAGGCGTCGTTAGAGGATGAGAAAAAGCGATCACCTCCATCGCAACATTCTTCTTCTTCTTCTTCTTCCGCTCTTCTCTCGTTCTCTTCTTTCTCTCGCATTCCTTTCAAGCGTTCCACCAATAACTGGTGCATTTCTTTCACGTCCATAGATTTTCGGTGGATTTGTTCCGCTAAGCCGATGTGGTCTCGAAAAGATTGACGCGCGGATGTGTTAATTTTTTTCGTGCTCAAAGTGCTACCGCTGCTTCGGGAGAGTCGATGCCGCTCCTGACGATGCCGCTGTTGAACGGAATCATCGTCGTCGGTGAACGCGCAACCGCCGATAAAATCCTTCTCCTCCATCATCCGGTGGTGGTGGTATGTGTGACGCGCGCTGTCAGGTTTCTATCCGCGCGTCGTCGACTTCGTTCGAAGCGAAACGAACGACAACGAAAAGCGTTTAATACTACGTGTAGTTTCTTTTATGTGAGGCGACACGCAACAACGAAAATCTCTCTTCCTTTCGATTTTGGCGGGAAAGTTTTGGCGAGAAAAAGAAGCTCTTCTTCTTCTTTGTAAAGGGGGGCGCGCGCAGGCTTACAATAAAATTAAAAGTAGATTTTGATATTACATTTAACAAAGTGGTAGATTATAATCGCGCTATTTACATACTTCTCCTTTATGTGTGCATGTGAATGAAACGTAGCCTTTGCTCGCTCTTTCTCTTTCTCTTCTTTTTTGATTTCGTCAATCAACCACTTCCGGAGAGCGGAGAGGGCGAAGGGCTGGGCGATATCGACGGCGGCATGGAAGATTTGTCCGTCGAATCCGCGCCAAACACTTGTCTGAGAGGGTTTTTCGAAACCTTGAGAGTAAACACGAACGCGGTTTCGTCTTCGATGCCTTCGCGTAACATCGCGTCTGGGCTGAGCAACATAAATTTATCTTGGCTGGTGAGGTCTCTTCGCTTGCCGCTCTCTAAGGATTCCCATACCGACATGCCAGGTTTTTTACTCGCCATTGGATTCTTACCGAGCGTCTCAATTTCTACTTCGCCGGTTTGGAAATCGACGGATAACATGCACTGCTCGCGGGAGATTTTTTTGGACGAAATACCCGCAACGCCACGACCGAGAGTTTGTCGTTCTCTGCTGATTTCCATGATGGAGCCGTCCGGACATAAAATCTCAAAGGAATACTTCGCGCCGGACGGAGCGCCTAAACCTGTCGCGCCAGAGATGTCCCAATCGGAGACGAGCTTTTTACTCTTGTCTATGACGGACGGCGAAATCGGGTCCAAGATGTTATCTTCTTCCACCGAGGCTAAACTCGGTGCGCTTCCTCCCTTGGGCGGTTTACGAGCCGATTTGTTACTATTTTTCTTTACGCCAGCAGTCATGCGAGCGACGTCCTCTTTGGCAATTCTGTCCTCCTCAAGTACTTGAACTTTCGTTTGCAAGTCCATGATCAAATCAACCAATTGTTCTTCCGCCTCGGACGCCGCTTGAATGACTGCGACGGCGTTTTCGGCGTTTTCGACGTCTCCAAAACCTTTGAAAGATTTGTGCAAAGCCAACGCGTTGGAGACTTGGTCGTTCAATCGTTTTTTGTACTTCGATTTGATGCGATAGGATCGAATGCAGGCCAAGATGAAGAGAAAGAGAGCTCCACAACCGCTTCCAAAGGCGTACCAAAAGTATTTCTCGAACCAGGTGTTCTTTTCACTCGGGATATCAGCGCTCCAGCCGTAGAGGCTAAAAGTTTGGTGCCCGACGTATGAATTATTAGCCACGACGGTAATGTACCATAAATCTTCCGTAGTTTCCATCGCAGACGATACCGTACCGTTTTTCGCGATAACATCAGCTAAGCTGAGCGAAGGGCACGTGCCTCTTCTCGAGAGTAACGCTATTTGAGAGGGATTACTCGGAATGATGCTGACGTGCGTTTGCGCCGAGTTCATTCCGCGAGGCATCGGCATATTAAAATGACGACTTTGACCGCAGCACAACCACGCGCCGGACGTTAACAACGTCTTCGTCCCCTCGAAGCCAGTTTCGTTCTTCGGTAAAACGACGATGGTATCTGGTAAAACTTCGAGTTTAAAAGTGACGTCCAAAACTTCCGATCCTGATTGAGTTTCGTCAAACTCAATTGCAAAGTACACTTTACTTCCGGCGTTTCCGCACAAACCAAAGTGCAAAACCAGCTCGTCATTCCGCGCGTTCGGATCAACCGGTGGAACTACTGCTTTAGCCATGTAGTTATCAGCCGTTGGAACTTCATCGAGCGATGCGAGCACGTGGATGAGAGTCTTATCGCTCGGAACGGATGTTCGAATCGTGGCCACAATATCGTGGGGACCATCTTCGGTTGATGGAACTTCGTACCGCAAAATTTCGCTCGGACACGATCCCAAGGCGCAGATCAACGCGTTTTTGTCCAACTTGATTGCAATGTTAGAACCATCGGCGTTGATTTCTTTCCCCGTGGGTATTTTCGCGAGATCGTTCACCGCGCATTGCTCAACCGTGGACGCCCACAGAGCGTCTTCTCTCGGACACTCGCCGTTTGTTGAGCTCGAACCGCTCCCGGCAACGCACCCACCCACGGTACTCGTTTTACAATAGCCGCAATTCGTTTCTTGCGAGCACGCAACACACGGAGTGGGGTGTCTATCGTGCACCGCGCACGCTTCGTCGCACCCGTCTGCGTCTCCGGCGAAAGCCCACTTACCGCAAACGCCGAGCTGGAGCTTGTTACCAGTGCCTTCGGTGTAAATAGGTCCCTCCGTATTGCCAGGAACGCAAACGCCTTTTTGACCTTCCGCCGCGCACCAACCACATCCGCTTACGGCTCGGCAGTCGTTGCACGTATACTGCGCGCTGCAAGAGTTGGCCGGGCAACTGAAAACCGCTTCACACGTTTTCTTCGACGCCGGCCACGTCGGAGATTGCAGCTCGGCAGCACTGGCGCAGTACCCTCTGCACGGTGGGTCAACACAAGTCCCCTCAAAACCTTGGCACCAGGAGCAGTCGTCATTAGTTCCAGCGGCGCACGATTTACAATCCGGACGCCAGCCGCAACCTTCCTTGGCGCCCCAGAAGGAAAACTCGTATGCGCTCGTTCCCGTGTTCAACGTTACAGCAGCCTCGACTGAAAAGTGAATGAACCTAGCCCCTTCTACATCTACCGCCGTTCCAGCGCACGCTCCTGGTTTAGTGACGGCGGCAATCTCGTTCAAATCTCGAAAATTGTGCGTTTTAATGCACGTTTTTGGGGACGAGCAGCTCGTGCCGCGGTAAAAGTATTCCGTGCCGTACACCGTGTGCATGGGATATTCAGCCAAAGACGAAGCTTGCACGTTCACGTTACCAGCGACAACCATTTGAGCGTAGGTGAAACTGAGCGCTTCGAATTGATCGACCCTAATGGAGTAAAATCTTGCGTCGTTGTAATCGAGGGTGTGCGAAGACTCGATCGAACCGGTAGATACGTCGTGACAAGCCGTCTCGGCTCTCTCGATAGTCGCGACGAACGTATACTCGATGAAGCCGTTTCCATCCACGTCTTGGTTTTCGAGATTTTCGTTGCTCGTGGCAGCATGCAATCCAGCCGAGGCGTAAATCTTGACCAATCGAGGACCGTAAATAAATCGTATATCTTTCATTTCAATCCCCCGATCGGTAGCGTACACCTCGGATTGGTCGTCGTACACCTTCATTGTCCTATATCCACCCGCTGTCTCATCGTATAATTTGTAATCTGCAGCGTTTTCGTGCTTTGGAACATTCACAGAAAGATCCGTGTACGACCGATACGAACTTTGCGTCCTTGCCTTTGGCTTGTACGTGTATTGCACTTTATGTAATCCTTCCGGCACTTCCAAATGATAGTAATCTCTGTACCCAACTTGAAAAGATCTGCTATACACCGACCCGGAAGATACCCGTTCTGGTTGATACGGCTGAACTCTAGTACTAATATCCCACGTGTTCGCGCTCGACGCTTGGAAAATCTCCACTCGGATATCCGCTCTCGCGCCCGCGGGAGCGACAAACTGTACGGTTTCGCCGAAAGCCTTCTGGGAGTTTGTGGAGGAGTAATTCGTCCCGGCGCACGACACGTACAAATCCGGGTTTGCGTTTGTACCGGCAATGTTCGTTAATCGTATGGTCATCTGTTTCAACGCGTTCAATGCGTGTGTGCGAGAGAGAGAGAGAGAGAGAGAGAGAGAAAGAAAAAGAAAAAAATGTCAGCGCGAGCGTCCGGGTTGGTCGTTTTCTCTGTCTTTTTCGTTCGTTCACCTCTTCTTTTCCCGCGCGAAATTTTAAAAAATAAAAATCTTCCCCAACGGAGAGAGGAAGAACGCGCTGCTCAACGGCCTCATCCTCCTCCCCTCCGCGCGCGCGATCATCGCACACGAACAGACACACACGCGCGCGATCGGTTTTTCTGCGTTGAGTTAAAGAGAGAGAGAGAGAGAAAGAAGAAAAGAAAAAAACACGCACCAAAGTTTCCTCATCCGCCAAAGCGTTCGCGTAATACTCCTCGGTCTGTCCGAAGAAAATCGAAGACGCTTGCACGACCGTATCGTTCTGCTGTATGATCGTCGCCGCGTTCGCACCGCTGCTCGCAAAGGAGAAGAGCAGGAGCAAAGCGATCGAACTCGTCAGAAGACGACGCGCAAAACCACCACCACGAGTACTACTCCTCGTCATCTTTCTTTCTTTCTTTCGTCTTCGTCGTCGTCGTGATAAAAAAAGTAGTTATCTCACGCGGAGGAGAACTTAAAAGATCACGCTAAAAAATCGTCCTTTTTTTCCTTATTCCTTCTCTCTCGCTTTCCCTCTCTCTCGCTTTTCAAAGAGAGAGAGAGAGAGAGACAGAGAGAGATCTTTCCGAAGAAGAAGACTGGTAAAGAAGAGCTCCGAGAAGAGAGAGAGAGAGAGAGGATCAAAAGTTTTATTCTCGCGATGTGTATCTATTAGCAAAGTGGAGTTTTTTTTTTTCGAGAGAGAGAGAGAGAGTCAGTCAAGTCAAGTCAAGTCAACTCGCAAAAACTATCCAAAAGCATCCATCTTCTTCGGCCACTGCGCACAAACAAGAAAACAAAAAAACAGAGAGAGAAGAAGAGGAGGGATTTTGACTCCTTCATCGTCACCATCGAAGCGAAACCGAAGAGCAAAAAAATTCGCAAAGTTCGTTCTGTTTTGGAAGGGCACCCCTCTCAAGTCTTTCCAAAACAAAAAAAAGCCGCGCTTTCGTCGTAACACTCTCTCTCTTCCATTTCCCCAGAACTAAAAACGCACATTGTTATTATTAATTAGCGGAAGAAGATGTCGTCCGTCCAGGTGCGCGCCTCTTTCCTTTCGCTCTCTGTTGTCTCTTTCTTCTTCTCGTCGTCGTTTCTTTTTTACCACCATCATGTACTCGAAGAAAAGCGGAACACTGACGCGCAGACGCATTCTTTTCTCGTTTCCATTTTTTCACACGTTCGACTCTGCTTCTGATGAAAAAATAATAAAGGTGACGAACGTTTCCCCGTCCGCGCAAGAGTCAGACTTGACTGACTTCTTCTCCACGGCTGGGGATATTTCCAAATTAGTCGTCAAGGACGGCTTGAACAACACGAAGAGAGCGACGATTGATTTTAAGGAGAAAGAAGCGGTATCCGCGGCGTTGCTCTTGAACGGATGTTTATTGTTGAACCACGCCTTGTGCATCGAGGAGATTAAATTTCCAGCCGAGGAGATGGAAGATTTGGAACAGTTGAAGCGACGCGCGGAAGGCGGCGCCGGGGTGGAATTATCGAAGGGAGAGACGATAGCGAGCGGCATTTTGGCAAAAACGATCACGCTTGGGAAGCAAGCCGGTCAAGCGATTAAACAATTCGACGAGCAGCATAAAATTTCCGAGACGGTAGTTTCAAAAACTAATAGCGCGTATAAAAACGTGGACGAGAAGTTGCACCTGACGGAGACGACGGCGACGATGAAGGTGAAGATTTCGGAGGAGTCGCAAAAGTTAGACGAGAAGTTCAAAGTCTCCGCAACCGCTGGTGCGGCTGGAGAGGTGGTAAAGAACACGAGCAGCGGCGTCGTGTCGAAAATTAACGAGAACGAGACGGTGAAAAAAGCGACGACGGCGGTTTCAAACGCGTTCAGCTTCCTGTCGCAGAAAGCGAACGCGATTGTCTCCAAGGCGGTTGCCGATAGCGAGAAGGAGATGCCTTCTGCGACGACAAAAGCGGCGACTACGACGGGTGGGGATGAAGATTCGTCGCCGAAGAGTACCGTGCCAGAGGCGCAAAAGGCGTGAAGAATAATAACACATTTTAAGAACTACACACATTTTGTAACATCTCACAGTATCATACCAACAACAACACTAATTAATATCCGCGTTTGTGATTTTCGCGCCTGCGTCAAGAAGAAAACGCTCAATTTTATTTCTGCGTGAAAAAAAAGAAAGAAAAGAATATATGATGTCCATCGAGGAAACCTACGCCAAATGGGATAAGTTCGTCGAAGACGTCGACAGCGAAGAAGAGGACGAACGGTTGAGGCAAGAAAACATCGACCAACACGAAGCCTATCGAAAGTGGATGTGGGAAACAAAGCAGCAACAAAAGTGGGATCCACTGAGTAGAAAGCAAATTAATTGGGAAAATTTCGGTGGGAACAACAGCGAAAACCGAATCAAAGAGCGCATGAAAGCGAAAGAAGAAGAACGTGGCGGTTACTTTAAGCAAAAGACGTTGACTGAGTACAGTTGGGCAGATTTTGAGACGTATTTAGTCGTGTATGTGAAATTAGACATCGTCGATAACGTGAAGTTGCTTGAAGAGCTGGCACTCGTTGACAGAGACAAGCGAGAGGAGTTCATGAAGAAACGTTTCGACGTCGAGTTTCGAAAGTTTAGCTTCGATTGCGTGATAGACTTATCATCGAGCGAATCATCCAGCGAATATGCTCTGTTCGCAATATCGGAAATTGCTCGTGAGATTGTTCCTGAAAGCTCTTCTGTGAAGTTGCAACAAAACGGCATGATTACGTTTACGCTTCAAAAATTTACACGAGAACGTTGGACGCACTTGCGAAGAGGAGAAGAAAGCAGCGAATGAAAAGAAAGTACTTACAAAATAAACAATAATAATAATAATAATAATAATAAATGTCATCATATTACATACTCGTGGTGTACAAAGTGTTCTAAGCGTGTGCTAAATCTAGGTTGCTAACTTTTGCTCCGCATGGGCACGCAGCGCGCGCTCTTCTTTGATCATGCGCCTCGTTTCGGCCAGCTCTTTGAGAAGCGCAAGATTCTTCTGCTTCTCCGCACGCGGCGTCACCGACGACGTCGTCGTCGTTTCCGGCGGTGTAGTCGTTACCGGTAGTGCTGCGCTTTCGTTCGCTTGAGGTACAGATACGTCTTCTTTTTCGAATTGAAGCACGCGTCCAGTGGCTGGCTGAGTCGACGTTTGGAAAAATCCAAAACCAGGCGTGGCTTCCACGCCATCATACCCTTTTATATCTGTTTGCTGCTGCTGCTGCTGCTGCTGCTGCTGTGGTTGCTGCATCGTCGACGGCGGCGGTTGTGGATACTGCTGATGATGATAGGTCAACCCTTTGGGAACGTTACCACCGCTCGAGCTCATCACGTAATTAATATCTCTCTCGTGTGCTCTGCTAATCTCCTCTTTCATCGCTTTCAATTCGGCTTGCACCGATACCAACTCCAATCGCAAAGTGTCTCTTTCCTTCTCCACGTCTTCACACCGCTTTCTCGTCATCATCTCTTCTCTCGCTAATTCTTGAGACAGGGCAGAAAGTTCCGCGATGGTTCTCGAGTGCTCATTCATAACATGATTTCCTCCGCTGTTGTTCTTTCCGCTATAATTACTATTCGTCGCTAAATCCAAGCACCTCTTCTCCAATGCCCTCGTCTCTCGAAACAACTCGTCTCTCTCCTTCTTCTTTTCCTTCGCATCCTCTACTGCTTGCTTCGCGCGTAATTCAGCGCTTTGCGCCCGCTCAGTCCTCGCCGTTGCAACGCTTTTCGCTCGTTCCATCTCTTGAATCGCTCTTTGCGTCCTTTTCTCTGCCACGTCCACTTGCATCTTCGCATCCGCGACTTTCGATTCACTCTCGACTAATCTTCGTGATATTACTTGTATTCGATCGCGCAACTCTCTATTTTTCATATCCGCTGTGTCAAATGCGCGCTCGTACTTTTGTAACCTCGCCAGCGTTTTTCGCAAGGCAATCTCGCAGTCTCTCTTTGTTTCTCTCGTTTGTTCCATTGCTTGTCGATATTTCCTATTTTCAAACTCTACGCGTTTCTTCTCTCGTTCGAGCGCGTCTTTTTCCCTATTCACGCGCTCGAGATGAACAGCAAAGTTGTTTATGCTCTCCTTCGACGGAATACCACCGCCGCCGCCGTTGAAGGAAGAATACGCGGTGGCAGTGGTGGTAGCTTTCATCGTCATCATTTGTTCTCGCGCTCGCATCGCGTTCTCTCGACTTTCCAGCGCGTCCGATTTCAAATGTTGCACTAAGCCAATCAACTCCTCTCGAGAACAACACTTTTTTGAATCTCCTTCTCCTCCTCGGGAAGGCCAATCTAAAGCGTCTCTCAAAGCTTCTTCCACCGCGCGAATCGTTTCGGTCGCTTCGACTAATTCTGTTTTCAATCGCTCGATTTGAAGTTTGTCTCCTCTGTCGCTGTTGCCGATGATGTCGTTTTTATTTCCACGCGCTTGAAGTCGGTCATTCGTCGCGCGTTCGGGAAGATGAATTTCGTTTCCCATGATCCCAACCAACTCGTTGACTGATTCTTCTTCCCCTATGGCATCGATTGCGCGAGCATCACCACTCTTCAAAGCAGGGATTTTATGCTTGACGAATTGGTCGAAGAAATCTTCCGGCATCGCGTCGTCGGCGAATCTGCCCGGATCGTCGTCCGAGTCTGGACGATCATCGTCGAAGACGATCAGTTGTTCGCCGTCGTCCTCGTGCTGCATTTTTGCAAAAAAAAAATGACGCGAAGAGTTGCGCTTCAAAAATATTCAAATCACCTAATTTTATTCCATAATTCGCGAATGGGCAAATACCTAATTAAATGACAACGTTCTATGGTACTTCTTTTCTTTCCCTTTTGCTATTTTGCTGCTGCTTCGCGCGCTGCTCGTATTCAATTCTATTATTACAACGTTTTCTTATTGTTATATCATATACCTAGTATCATCTTTAAAATATATACATATATACACGCGTGCAAAAGGTGCACCATCCATTCTAAACGATGTCAATGATGATTTCTTCGTCGTCGTCGTCGTCGCCGTGTACGTATTCGTAACTCGTTCTCGCGTTTTCACCGAAACCGTCGTCGACGACTTCAAAAAAGTCCTCGCCTTCTCCTAGAGCTTGTCGTCTTTCTCCGCCTCCCGCTTGCGCGCTGATTTTTTCGTTAGGCCCGTAGGTTGAATCACCGCCCAAGGCTGAGTACATGTCGTCGACGATGTGCGAGGTAAAATTCTGGCTTACGCCGTAGGTTTGCGCATCCAGACAGTCTTGGAGCATTCGATGTCTGTCGGTCTCGAATTTACCTCCGGATTTTGAAAATAGAAAGACGGCATTCTTTGGTGGGTTTGGGATCCACGTGTCGTGAATTTCTACGTCGCCTCGCATGTTTTGTAAAGCGCCGCTGGATGCGCCAAACATGCTGTTGGCGCCATTTTGCCACTCTATTTGTTTTGGCTGGCCATTGGAGTCTCGCTCGCAAATCAAATACTTGTACTCGTGGGCTACGTCCAATCCTAAAGGGACTTCTTTAGTCCACGTTGTTTTGTTCGCGCACGTCATTTCTTCGCTCGCACTAACGCTCCAGTCGCACCATGACCCGGTGAGAGACAAGAACTGATGTGGAGGTAGATCAAGGTTGACGATAAATTTTGCCTCGACTGAAAATGGAAGTTGCGCCGATGTATCTTCGAGCTGTATGCGCTGCTGTTCCGTGACCATCGTCGCCATCTGGATTTCCGCTCGAAGCTTTTCGTTTTGTAACGCTAACATTTGCGCTTCGCTTTCCATTTCTTTCTGACGGAGTATATTCGTCGACGTTGCAACAGTATTTTTCAAGGCGTCGACTTCGTTTTGAAGGCGTGCCAGTTGGACTTCCGAGGACTTTGCTCGCGTCTCCGCAACGACTAAATTTTCTTTCGCCTCTGATACCTGCCGCTCTAAGGCGCGCTCTGCGTTTTCAAACTCCTCAATTTTCACTCGCAAAGCTCTCGCCTCTTCTTGGAGAATATTTTCCTTCTCTTGACTTTGCGCCTCAAAATTTTCAACCCTGGCTCGGAGATCCACCAATTCAGACTCCGTCGCTTTGACCCTTTCGTTTGCAACTTCCACGCTCTTTTCAGCAACTCTTTGTTCTTCGTGCGCCTCAGATAATTCAGCTTCAAACGCAGATCTCGCAATTTCCAAATCTGCTTTCGCTTGTTCGCTCAATTTTTCCATTTCAAACAAACGTTGTTCCAAGGTTTGCACCGTAGAGTTTCTACCGCTGATGTAGGATTCCTTCTCCTCGAGCTTCGAGCGCAATTCGCTGAGTTCTAATTCGGATGCGCTAAGTTTCTCCTCTGCCGCGGCGACAATGGACGATTTACTATCCAACTCTGATTGAGCGGATTCGAGTTCCTTGCGTAAATCATTGGAAGATGATTCGTACGCAGTTAGCTTTGCTTGCGCCTCGTCGAGTTGAAGCTCTAAACTCCCAATTGCCAAGAGTTCTGACTCATAGGATTTGATTTGCTCGTTCATCTCTTCGACGTTGGACTCAGCGCTTCTCTGTGCTTCGTATGCGGCGTTCAACTCAGTTTCAAAGTTTGCTCGAGTGGATTCCAACTCAGCGCGAGATTCTTCCAATTCCAATCGAAGAGACTCCGAGTTACTAGTGAGTGAGGACTCGAGCTCCTCATTCTTCGAGAGCACGTCGTAGAGCTCAGCTTCCGTTTCGCGGAGCTTCTCTTCAGCCGCGGCAACTTTAGATTCAGAGTTCTCCAATTCAATACGAGATGCTTCCAATTTTCGCTGAAATTCTTCTGTTTCTTCATTAGAAGACGATTCATACTCGGTTAACTTGACCTTTGCTTCCTCGAGCTCAAATTCGAACGATTTGATTTGCTCGTTCATCTCTTCGACGTTGGACTCAGCGCTTCTCTGTGCTTCGTATGCGGCGTTCAACTCAGTTTCAAAGTTTGCTCGAGTGGATTCCAACTCAGCGCGAGATTCTTCCAATTCCAATCGAAGAGACTCCGAGTTACTAGTGAGTGAGGACTCGAGCTCCTCATTCTTCGAGAGCACGTCGTAGAGCTCAGCTTCCGTTTCGCGGAGCTTCTCTTCAGCCGCGGCAACTTTAGATTCAGAGTTCTCTGACTCGAACCGAGCTGAATCCAACTTCTGTTGCAATTGTTCTCTTTCACCCAAAGATGACTCATATTCAACTAACTTGCCTCTAGCTTCCTCGAGGTCAGACTCTAATATCAACTTAGCATTGGAAACGAGTGAAATTTCAGATTCAAACGATTTGATCTGCTCGTTCAATTCCTCTACGTTCGACTCTGCGCTTTTCTGCGCTTCGTACGCGGCATACAGGTCGGCTTCGAAGTTCGTTCGAGCAGATTCAAGCTCTGTGCGAGACTTTTCGAGATCCGCTCTCAACTGCTCTTGCTCGAGAGCCGAGGAAGCTTTCACATCTTCCAGTTGCTCTCGAAGTTCTATCATCTCTGAGTTACGAACGTCGGATAACGACGAAATCTCGTTCTCGAAGGTTGATATTTTCTCAGTCGCGGCATGCAAATTTGACTCGGCAATTCTCCTGGCCTCCACAGCTGCCCTCAATTCACTCTCAAACTTCTCATGAGAAGAATCCAACTCAGCTCTGACCTCTTCTAGCTGCCTCTTCGCGATTTCTGCTTCACCTGCTATCGCTGCTGCAGCAATGGAAGAACCCATCTCTTCCTCCATCTTCGAACGAACTTCTTCCAGCTCGGACTCAAGCTCAACAACTCGCGCGTTGGCAGACTCTACCCTTTTACTCTCTTCGTAGTTTTGATCCCTCATAACTTTTAACTTTGCTTCTAGCGCGTAGACTTTTGAGTCGTACTGTTTGCCCAATGCTTGGATTTCTTGTTTATGCTCGCTGAAAGTGACCTCCAGAACAGCGTTGAAATTTTCCTTCGTCTCAGTCAAAATCTTTTCGGCCTGTTCTTGTGCCTTTGCGGCCAGCTCTAATTCTTCATTCAGTTCAATAAACTTATCGTGCTCTTCTCGAAACTTATCGAGAACGAGCTCCATAGCTATTTTATCTGCCTCAATAATACTTTTAGCTTTTTGAACGTTTTCGAAGTTCTCTTCGGCTAACTTTTTACTCTCCTCGGCACTTTCAAGCTCCTTTTGCAAATCTTCAATCTTGCCATTCAACTCCCGTTCAAGTTTATTTGCGCGCTCCAACTGTTCTGCACGTTCACGATAAACGTCCGCCGTCGCTTCGTCTCTTTCTCGCCACGCATCATCGAGTTCAGCTTTGGACTCTAATTTAAACATTTCGAGATCTTCGATAGCTTCGGCAAGATTCGCCTCTAACGTCGCAAAGTTCTCAACTTTATCCAACGCTTCTTGCAGTTCGTTTTCCTTAGATGCAATTTGATCGCGCAAAGCAGTGAGTTCTTCCTCGAGAGCCCCTTGGTTGGCCAACGCCGATTCGAGCTCGGCGATCTTCTCCCGTGCTGACATTTGAGTCGCTTTTGCTTCGATTTCTTCCGTTTCTAATTGCTTCATCCGTTCTGATGTTTCTGTGAGTTTGCTTTCCATGAACGAGACCCTTTCTCGGAAAACGTCAAGATCTCTCTCAACATCGCCGTACTCAGCCAATTGGTTCTCGAGATCTTCAATTTTCTCTCGCCACGCTTTTTCGTTCAACTCTGCTTCTTCTTTTGAGGCCAGTGCGGCTTTCAACTCTTTGTCGAAAGATTGTCTAGACAATTCGAGAGCATCTTCCGCTTCCTTAATTTGCAGCTCTAAGTCCCGTCCAAAAGCTGCATATTCGGTATTTTGTCGATTCAATCGCTCATCAAACTCGGATTTTAGAGTCTCTTTCTCCTTCTCGGCATTTTCAAGCGCTTTTTCGAGGTCCTTTATTTTCCCGTCGACATATTCCGATCGTTGCGTTTCACTTTTCGATATCGCAATATTCGCAAATTCAAGCTTCTGCTTCAAATCTGCAATTTCTTCGGTCAACGATTTATTCATCTCTTCAAACTGTAGAACTTCATCTCTTATTTGTTTCGAACTCGCTTCCCGCAGCTCTATCTCTCGTTCTAAATCAGCCTCTGCTTTTCTCTGAAAAGTATCAAACTCAATTTCGAGATTTTTCCTCGAGGACTTCACGTTTTCGATTTCAATGAGCAGCGTTTCTCTCTCCTCCTGGAACTTTTCAGCTTCCAATTCAAGCGAACGCTTTGATTCAAGCTGCTCCGTTAAGTTTCTGATTTCTAATGCCATAGCGCGTTTTCCGATGCCAAGTTCTTCTTTTTCTTTCGATGTTTTCTCCTTCAGCTCTTCGAATTGTAGTTCCACGGAATCTTTCAAAGCAGTGACTTCGGCGAGTTCATCCTCAATCACCTTTTTCTCTTTAATGGCAATTTCGGAAGCTTCCGAAAGCTTTGATGCATATTCTAAATTTTTCTCCTCCAAACTTCGAGTCTCTTGCGACAACTTGGTTTCTATAGACTGCACTTTTTCAACCAATTCCTTTATTTTCTTTTTGAATTCCAATTCTTGCTTGGCAAAATCTTCGCTCGCCTTTGTGTAGCGACTTTCAACTTCTGTCAATTTCGATTCAGTCTCAGCTTGAGCCAAAAGTGCTGCATTCAGCCTTTCTTCTTGGGTCGAACCTGCGATTTGAGCAGACTCTTGAAGACGTTCCAACGCCTCGGTTGCATCGGCGGCGCGAGTCGTGGCAATCTCGGCTTCGCTTTCGAGTTTTGCAACTCGTTGATTGAAAGCAATAATTTCGAGTCTCATTTTCTGTCCTTCCGTGGACAACGCGTCGATTTCCTCACGAGATTTGGATTCAATCGTTTTCAACGCATCTTCGGCATCTTCTTTCATGCTTATCGCTTCTTCAAGTTCGGACGCATTCGCAGTCAACTCGGTTTTAAGCCTTTCAATCTCTGACTGCAAAAACTCTTCGCTTCTCATCTTTTCACTTAAACGCCTCTCGAGATCAGAAATTTCAGTCTCCACCTGTAGGGCGTTTTCTTCTTTCAAATCTTTCAAAGCTGCTCTCTCGTCCTGCAATTCCTTTTCCATCTGCGTAATGACGAACTTCATGGAATTCAACTCAGATTCTCGCGATGCTTGCGCTTGTCGCAAAGAATCGCGCGCGAGCTCTAAATCTTTTTGCAACTTTGCATTTTTCTCCACCGACTCTTCGACTGCGCGCTTCATGTCCAACTCCGCTGAAGCCGCACTCTTCGCGGCAGCTTGTTCGTTTCTCCTCAGTGATTCGGTCATTTCTGCTTCCTTTCGTTTCATTTCGTTCGCGAGTTTCTTTTGTTCACTTCGTGCGTGTTCTAACTGAGCTTTTACTTCGTTTCCTTCATCTTTTCTTCGTTTCGCTTCGTCCATGAGTTTCTCTCTTTCCGCTTTCGCATCCTCGAGCTGAGACTTTATGTTTCTCGCTTCAGAATCGGAAACAGCGAGCTTCGCTTTCACGCCGTTTAATTCCTTCTTTAACTCGGTGATTTCTTGCTGAGATACCGAGTTTTGCAGCGTAGAAGAAGAGGAAATTGGAGACGAAGGCTGAGCATTCTTAGCCGCGACGCTTGAATTCAAAGCACCGAGCGGTTGGGTCATCGCGGCATATACTTCCGGAGTTCTCAATCGCCACGGTTCTGCTTCTGTCGTTGCTGTTGCTTCGCCACTTGCTGGCGGTGATTGTTCCAGTGCAGCGGAAGATGACGCGAGCATCGCTTTTACCTTGCCAAATGCATCCAGAACAGGGTTGAAGTATCCAAGACGGGTCGAAATGGCAAGCGCTGGCACAGAGGCAACAAACATAGCGGCGCCAGCGTTGAAAACCGGAGCGGGCTTTTTCATCGCCTGGACTTGAACTTGCTTTTTCGTCTTGCTTTGCTGTTGTTCTTTTTCGGCCTTCTTGAGTAACTGTGCTTCTTTCTCCCGACGTCGTTGATTGTTTCTCTCCTCTTCCATCCGAGCCGCTCGCTTCTGCTTCTCTTCTTCTTTGATTCGTCGTCCTCGTTGTTGTTGTTGTTGTTGCTGCTGCTGCTGCTGTCGCTGCTCTATTCGCGCATCTACCATCGTGGCAACTTTCTTACGAACCTCTTCATCTTTCACTTCCTTTCGTTCTTGTTCTCGTTGTCGTTCCACGTGCACCACCACTCGATCTCCCGGAAACACGAAATCCAAATCCACGCCTGGATTGAGCGCTTTCAGTGCCTCGACGTCTACCCCGACGTACTCCGAGAGCATTTCCACCGTTTCTCCGGGTTTAAACGTATAAAACGTCCGCACTTGTTTATCGTTATTACTCTTGTTGGTTCTCGTTGTTTCGTCGATATTTTTTGAAGAAGAAGAGGCTGCTCCGGCTGCCTCAACTCTGAAAATCTTCCTTTTCCGAACACGAGCACTCTCTCCGCCGATATCACCGTACCTACTTCTCCTTCGAAACGATCGAGACGACGCGTAAGAAGAAAAAGGAGGAAAGATCGACCGCCCATTCTTGTCACCACATCCTAAACGGACCGCCTGAGTCGTCGCCATGCCGCCACTGTTTCGTTTCGTGTGTTTCGGGAAAGGAGAGGAGAGATACATTTTTTAAAAAAATGGAGGGAAAAAAATAATAACGGAGGGAGAAGGGATCTTCGGGACGCGAGACTTTGAAAACGACGCTACAAAAAAGAAACGGAATCGAAGAGGAAGAAGAGCCGAAGAAACGAGAGAACGGACGCACCACCCGCGCGTCTCTTTCGCGTTCGTTTGTTTTTATTCTCTCTGCTCTCGACGAGTGGTGAAATTGAAATATTCACGACACACGGGTGTGTTTGTCGTGTGTAGAGTTTGAAAAAAAAATCAAAAAAATTTTAATTGAATAAATTTTTTCCGCTCTCTCTCTGCTGCGCGAAAACAAAGGGGGCGCGCGTTCACTCAGAGGAGAACATAAATTCAATAACCTTTTCGTCAGAGCGCGCGCGCGCAGAAGAGAGAGAGAGAGAGAGAGAGAAAAGGAGAATGAAACCTCATCCTCGTCTCGAGATTGACTAAATTTATCGCAGATATATACGCACACGTACACATAAAATACCACACGATGCCAGCGTTGCGTCTGTGCGGACGGAGTTGGCTCGTCGCGTTGGACGATTTAGTCATCCCGGCGTTTCTCCTTTGCGTGTTACACGTCGTGTGGCTGTGCGTGTTGCTGAGCGTGTACGCGAAAGCGAGAGGGAAAGAGTTGCAACGAGAGACGTGCGGGAAAGTCGGAGAGAAAGCGATGGAGTGGGTGTTCGTCTCCTCGTCTCTGTTCTTTCTCGCGGCGAGCGTTGAGTTTTTGATTGGTTTCGAGAGCTCGAAAGGGAAGATATTGGAACCGAACAAACGGAGGAGAGCGAGACCACTTCTGATCGTGCACTCGATTATTTTAGTCGCGATAGTTTGCGCGATGGGGTACGGAGTCGTTTTAATGAACGAAGAAGGCGGGAAAGAGTGTTACGAGACGGAAGGGGTGAAGAACGCGGTGTTGTCGGTCATCGTCGGAAACTTCGTCGTCGTCGGGTTGACGGCGTTTGGCGTATTTTCCATGTTTTCCGCGTTCGCGCATTTAGATCCCGAAGAGAGGTGGCAGAGGATATTTTCCATCCTCGGGTGTTTGATGTGCGTGGGGAGAGGTGGGAGCTCTTCGTCCTCGAGTAATGGGATTCGGAGAGAGAGCACGGCGGTTGAGGATTTAGAAAACATTGATAAAAAAACGAGAGAACGAGGAGGGGTGACGGTGGGAAGAGGAGGTGGTATGAGCGCCATCGCGGATTGCTTCGGCGAAATATTCCAAGGTGCAGATTTAGTGCCGAGCGATATAAGCGCAGGTCTCGCGCTCTTAGCCATACAAGATAGACGAATGCTCAAAGATCCTCCGAAAGGAATTTTGTTGAAACCATCGAGCCCGGCGGCGCCAATCGCCGCTGCGTCGCTCGCGGTGAATGAAGGAAAAGACGTCGAGCGCGGCGATATTGAAGCAACACTGTTGACAACCAGCGAGTCACCACGAAGTGCCGCTTCGTCTTCTCTGTTTTCTGATGAACGAGAGACGTCGTCGTCGTCGTCTTACGACGTGCCGATTAAATCTTCCGGAGAGTTGCTCTCGAAGACGCTCGAAGACATGGCGCATTACGCGAGATGGTCGTTAGCCGCGTACGGTTGGACGTTATACGCTTGGGCGCACCCATCTAAAGGGTTCAAGATGGCGTTTTCTTTTAAAGGCATGAGTCGATTGTGCTGCGGGTGGTATTATAGGAGACAGAAGAGGAAGAAAAATATCGCCAATGGTCGCGGTAGTAATAGTAATAGTAGTAATAACAGTAGCGGCGAAGTTGTCGTGGAAGTCACGGAGGATATGGAAGAAGACGAGGAAGAAGAGAAAGAGCGCTTGTATAACTCCAGGCAAGACGTGACGCTTGATCGTGCCGCGTTGAAAGCCTGCGCTGGAATCTCTTCGCGAGACATCTTCTATATATCGAAGGAGGAAGGCGTAGGTAAAGTGCCGTACTTCATCGCTCGAGACGTGAAGAAACGCTCGGTCGTTTTATCCATTCGCGGAACGCTTTCGATTGCCGATTGCGTCACAGACGCCATGTATAAACCGACGGAGTTGGATATAAACTTGCTCGGTAAAGATATCGCGAAGAAAAAGTTCAGTGGCTCTCAGTTACACTGCCACAAAGGCATCGCCGAAGTCTCGGAGTTTGTTTTTAACGATTTGAACAGACATCGCATTTTGGACCAAGTCATTCTCGGCGAAGAAGGCACGGCAGAAGGCGATTCGATTCCGGAAGATGTTCTCTCCGAATGTCGCGGATGGCGATTAGTGCTCACGGGACACTCGCTCGGCGGCGCGACGGCGTCAATCGTGGCGCTCTTTTTGCGCGAGAAGTTCCCTACTCTAAAAGTCGTCGCCATCGAACCTCCGGGAGGATTACTCGGTGCTGAACTCGCGAAAGAAACGGAACAGTTTTGCACATCTTCCATCCACGGACTCGATGCTATCACGCGTTTGTCTGGTCCAACCTTGTTAAAGCTTCGTTCGGAAGTCATCAACGCGTTAGTCAGGTGTAAACTGAGCAAGGTTCAACTCATTAGAAAACTGACAATGTCGCGAACTGCGCTCGTTGAATCGGACGTATTCAATGACGATGATACCGATGACGCCTTACCTTCTGAAGCGACGAGTTTGCGTCAGAGTTTCAACGCTTTCTCGGAACGGCAAATCTCTTCGGATCCAAACATGGCGGCGCCGTTGTACCCGCCGGGCGAGTTGTTGTACCTCCGAAAAGTCAAATACTATCCAACCGACGACGCGTCGCCGTCCTCGTCCTCATCTTCGCATTCGGGCAACCGACGAAGGGCGACCAAAACTATCCGACATTTTAACTACGAGATTTGGAAAATAGAAGCGAAAGACCTCATGGACCGCGGCTTTTTAGTCGGACCTTCTTTTTTCATAGATCATTTCCCGGACACCGTGGCTGCCGTATTGAGCGGTTTAGCCGCTTCGTTCGGCGAAGAAGTCGGCGCCGCGCGAGAAGAGAACGAAGACCACCAAGAGCAAAGAACGAAACTCGTCGCGAGAATGGGTTTGCCGAAATCTGTCAGCAAAGAGCACGTCGCCAGCGATTTAGATCACCTCGTCGACGACGACGACGACGACGGTAACGATTAAATTATATCACCATTAGTCTTTTTGAAAATAGTAAAGCAAGCACGTAGTTCACAGTGCTGACCTTTTTTTTGAGAGAGGAAGCAAAAAGTCAAAAACGACGTGTCACACTCTCTCTTCTTCTACAAAAAATAAATAATTCCCGACAACAACACGCTCATCTTTTCGTTGCGCCCCGCGCTGTTCGTGTTCGTCTTCGCCCGCAACACGCTAAAAAACGATCGCAGCCCGCGCGCGCTCACTGTTTTCGCGTCGATACCCCGCAATCGATCGTCACTCTCGTTCGTCTGTTGCATAAAAATAACAGAGAAAGAAAAACGAAGAAGACCCCTCTCTCACTCAACACATATAAAAACCAATGAGCGCTTTAAGAGTGCTCCTGAGAAACGCGAACGGCATCAAAAACGCCGAACTTTGCGCGTTCGCTCGAACTTCCGGAGTCTTGTCCACGTCTAGTAACAGCATCAACACCAACAACGAGAAAAAATACTATCACAAAAACGTCGTCGACCATTACGAAAAACCGAGAAACGTCGGTGCTTTCGATAAGAAGGATGCAAACGTGGGGACGGGTTTAGTGGGCGCGCCGGCGTGCGGCGACGTGATGAAACTCCAAATTCGAGTAGACGACGACGGTAACATCACAGATTCGTGCTTCAAGACGTTCGGGTGTGGGAGCGCGATCGCGTCTTCCTCGGTCGCCACGGAGTGGGTGAAAGGACAACACATCGACGAAGCGACGCAGATTAAAAACAGCGAAATCGCGAATCACTTGAACTTGCCTCCGGTGAAGTTGCACTGTTCCATGTTGGCCGAAGACGCGATTAAAGCCGCGGTGAAGGACGTGAAGGAGAAGCAAGCGAAAGCGAAAGAAGCTGCCGCGGCTGCGGCTGCTGGGAAGTAAAAGGTTCCGACGGAATTATCATCATCATCATCATCATCATCATCATCATCGTTGTAAATATATACACACACAAATAGACTCAAATTCACCATTTTTTTCAACAACTAATCACGTTTTCCACTCCGACACAAGAAAAGCGCATCACCACGCGGTAGAAACGAAAAACATGGCCGCCACGACTAACCGCACGTATCTCGGCATCAACAGTTCTTCGCGTCTGCGCGCGCGCTCCTACCAGTTCGCGTCCTCGTCTTCATCAATTTTAACTACAACGAGTAGGAGAAGAAAATCTTCTTCTTCTTCTTCTTCTTCTTCTTCTCGTCGCTCGACGACAGTTGTTGTTTCTTCTTCTTCAACCGCGGAAAGAGAAGGCGACGAAACGCACGAACGAAGACCAATCCTGGTCGTGTCGGATTTAGACGGAACGATGGTTGGCGACGACCGATCGACTTCAGCGTTTCGGACGTTTTGGGAAGGAGAGATTCGCGACGGAAGGAGCAAACTCGTGTACAGCACCGGTCGTTCGTTGGAGTCGTTTCGAGTTTTGTTGAGCGAGAAGCGAGAGGTGATGGTTGAACCAGAGATGCTGATATGCGCTGTCGGCACTAAAGTGTACTCGAAAACTGAGGAAGAAAAATGGGTCGAAGACGAAGAGTGGACGAGAACGCTAGACGTGGGGTGGGATGAGTCTATCGTCCGAGCCGGGTGCGCGAAAGCCATCGAATTATGCGGGGAAGAGTCGGCACATTTTCGACCGGAGGAGGAACAGAACGCGCATAAAATAACGTGCGGGTTGAAGGATGAAAAGTTAGGCGACTTTGTGGAAACGTTGGAGAAATATTTGAAAGAAAAGAAAGTGACGGCGAAAATAATTAGCTCCGGTACGGGTGGATGGAAGTACGTAGATTGCGTCTCGAATCAAGCAGGGAAGCTGGAAAGCTTAGAGTTTGTGAGAAAGAAGTTAGGCTTCGAGGTGGAGCGAACGGTAGCATGCGGAGATAGCGGGAACGACGAGTTGATGCTCTCGGGGAAGAATTTAGCGATAGTCGTAGGTAACGCGCAGGATGATTTAGTGAGGTGGGCAGAAAAAGCGCTTTTAGAAGGAGAAGAAGTAGAAAAAGGAGGAGAAGGAAGTTTAAAGAAGCGAGTGATTGTGACAAAGGCATTCGAGGCGAGAGGGATTATAGAAGGCATACGCACGCATTTTTTTTAAGATTGATTTTTAATCTAGTACTACGAGTCGTCTAATCGCGGAAATCTCACGCGGAACCATTTCGACCGTCGATCGTAACGCGTCCATGTTCGCGCTGCAAGGGACAACCGTCACTTTAAACGCTTTTTCACCGCTCGCTCTACTTATAAAATACACCGCATTCTGGCCAAAATTCCGGCCTATTTGGAGCACGCGCTGTTCAACGCTAATCCGACTCTCAGTCTTGTACCCAATAAAAGGCACAAAGTACCCGCACTCGACCCAGTTCATGTTGTCAAAATCGGTGACATCTGAGTCGTATTCTGAAGTCAGCGAGCGACCGAGCTGAACGTGCGGGAATGCATCGACGAGCTCGTGTTCGAGCGCTTTCTTTGCGATTGCGTTTGCTCCAACACCCATGTTCATCGAGTGGGGATTATCGGCCGTGATTATCCAGCCTTCTACGGGTAAATCTACTACCTGTGTACTCTCACGTTCTATTTCTTCATCATCATCACCCTCCTCGTCTTTACCTCTGCTTCTTGTCATAATCACCACTGTTTCTTGGCTTTTATAATCCAACGAGAAGGCGATGAGCGCGTTGGCGTATGCTTCCGCCAAATCATAAATACTCGATATGCCTCGTTCTTTCGGTATAATCATCTTTTCCGACATGAGACGCGCGTATTTCACTTCGTTGTACGCCAAAGCTCTCTCTCTTCCTAATTTTGCTACTTCTTCTAATCTATTTTCGTCGATATTCGTGATGAAATCCGCGAGCGCTTCGACGGATTCCTTCTCGTAGTCGAACGAAAAGACGCCTTGACTTTCTATGAGAAGTTCACTGGATCCTACTTTGCCTCCAGAACACACCAAGCTTGGCGCTCCAAACGCCGCCGCCTCGATAACAGTCATGCCGTACGCGTCTTTGCGACACGGGTGCACGTTCAATTTCGTTCTCGAATAAATCTCACCGAGCTGTGCCGCATTCAAGAAGGACTCAATGCACAACTCAGAGGCATTCGGTATATGCTTCGTTGCTTCTCGAAACCGTTTTTTTAACCCTTCGGCAAACTCTGACGTCGCAGGAGCGACGAGTATTGGTTTCAACTCATCGCCAAAAGCATCGCGCTTGGCGAGCTCCTCGACGAGCTCGATAAACCGTTCCGGCTCTTTCTCTTTACTCACGCGAACGACGCACAGCAAAGCGTTTCGTGTCTTCTTCAGCGATGGTTGCTCTCGAGCGAGAGCGCTCGTTGCGTCTCTCAAAACGTCCTCGCGCAAAGGTGGGTGAAGCACCACTGCGACGACAGCCTCTCTGCCGTCGACGCCGCCAACGAAAGCGTCTCTCAAAAATTTGGCGTCGTTTATGCACAAACAAATAACGTGCGTCGACGCGGCAACCATGCGTTGCTCTAATTCGTAGTGAGACTCGTCGTGTAACGTAAACACGCGGTAATTCAGATACGTCAAAGGAGGAGAAGGAGGAAATCCGTCTTCTTTTGCTTCCTCGTATTTTTTCTTAACTCGCGCGTACACTTGGTGTGACGACCAATCGACTCCCAAGACTACATCGCATCGAAACTTCACGATGTCCACCAACTGCTTCTCGGATAAGTTCATCGCGAACTCTTCGTGCGCGCAGGTTTTATCTAACCGTCCCCACTTTGATTTCGGCACCGGAACAGAGAGAAGAACACCACCGTCTTCGTTCTCTTCTTCTTCACCGTTATTTTTATCGCGCTCTCCACTCATTTCTTCTTCTTTTTTCGGTCTCGCGCACACCACCATCACCTCCGCGCCGTCAAACCTCAATCCTCTCACCGTACTCGAGGCTAACACGCCGTTCCCAGAGAACGTCTCGAACGTGTATTCGTACGAGATGAACAGAACCTTTCTTTTTCGTCGTTGTCTTTTCTCATTTTTTATTGTCGTCGCCGCTTCCATTCTATTATTTGTTCTTTTTTCTGCGGCAGAAGAGAAAGTGGAGTGGAGAGAAGTGGAACGTGTGAGTCAGCAAACAAAGCGCGGAGAGAGATCAAAAAATTTCTCTCGGCCACACGGACTTATCGTCGTTCGTCGTTCACAAGAGAGAGACGTTCCTCGCCACTTGATTTCACTGCTCATTTTTGCAACGAGTTGGTGATAAAAAAAGGAAAAAAATATTCTAGAGGCACACAATCTCTCGTTACTTTTCTAGCTCTCCTCTCTCGTTACATACGCAAAAGAGAATAGTTAAAATATGTCTGCCTTTGCCACGCACGCGAAAACGAGCGCGTTCGCCGCGGGTGCGAGAGTCCTCTCCTCCCAGAAGAAGACGAACAATAACAACAACAGCAACAACAGGTGCGAGGTTAACCTTTTCCCGTTGTTTTTGTATGGAAATATTGTCGGTTGAGAAATTTGTTTTTTTATTTCGTGTGGAAAGATCGTGCGTCCATATCCAATAATCATTTCGTTTTTGGATTTTGCGCTTCTCTCTCTCTCTTTCCTCCCTCGTGGTGTGACTATTGCATCGCACACGTATCGCATCATCGCGCTCGCGAGGATGACGATGATACTGATGATGCGTGTGTGCTCTTCGCGTTACGCCTCCTCCTCTTTCTTGCGTTCTTCGCGCGCGCGTGTATTCATTCGTACCCGAGAGCGATTTCGAGTTTTTCTCTTCTCTCTTTTTTTTCTTGGTTAAAACGCAAGCGCTGACACAAAAAACTCTCTCCATCCTTCTCCATAAAAAAAAAAAAATTTGGATATTTTTTTTTCTAAAAACA